>ENA-OYZN01000467-OYZN01000467.1-human-gut-metagenome-genome-assembly--contig:-NODE-467-length-18133-cov-8.344673_pt1 | contig 18133 bp, 28 predicted proteins | sample MGYA00243294_ERZ653483 | MGnify/ENA primary metagenome ERZ653483 (study PRJEB26926, sample SAMN06165155) | human gut metagenome | biome: ENVO:00009003; feature: ENVO:2100002; material: ENVO:00002003... | reverse complement strand
GTACTAACCCGTGATATAGCCATGTCTATGATTCAAAAAGAGCTTGCTGACAAGGGTGGTATAAAAGAGATAGAATATGTAGAAAATCAGTATGACTTTAAAGAATTACCAGTTGTTGTTGCAACAAAACAAGAGGGCAATAGAGGAGATAAAGAGGGCTTAACTCTCAAAAAGGCCGAATTGGATAGCGTAACAGGAGACTACCAGGGTGCCTTAAAAGCTTTTGAAGAAGACCATCACCAAATCAGACGAGAAATCGAAGAGGGAATAGACTACGAAGAAATAGACCCAGAACTCGAAGATAATCTTTGATTTTTATTTGCAAAATTAGATTAAATTTCTTATATTTGTATAAAGATAAAAATAAAGGTTATGGACTTAATAATTAAAGCTCGTAATGTTACAGTTACATTAACTGTACAGGGTTTTCTCAAAGTAGTATCAGCTAATGAGGAGGAGATAAGATTCTATATTTCAGGAGAGGATAATATCAGGGAAGCTTCTGAACAACTATCCGACCACAATATCTGGCATAACCCATACCCTCATTACTTGGGTATACCATTTACAGCCGAGAGTTTAGAGCCGGGATATAAAGCTGGAGTTCAATTCAATCTATAACACAAACATCTACTATGAAAGAAATTCTAAATCCCAATCAAGTGGTAGCAAAAGTCAATCAACTTATCAATAATGGTAAGAAAATTAAGGTATTTGGCTTACCTTACCCACCTTATAAGGAAGACATTGTCTTCACTGATGGAAAAGTCAATCGACAGGGTTGGCTATGTACAAACAGTAAAGTAACCCTATCCGTATCGGCTTGTGCAAGTAAGATAAAGATACATACCATCACAGGCTGGTGCAATCTCTTCAAATATGTTGAAAATGGTAAATATGTAGATACTATCAGCGAAGATGGTAAATACATTGGAATGGGGGTTACCGAAGATATATGTCCTGGTATGCTTTTAGGAGCATTCGATACCGATAAGCTTATAAACTTGGGTATGATATCAGATGTGGTGGATAATGAAGAGGGAACTCTTCGTACAGTAACTACCCTAAATAGAGACTTCAGTGAAGGGCTTTATCATTTCCCCTCTCATACTCCCGAGGAGAACGGGAAATACTTCGTATTCGACAGAATAATGTAATATTAACCTTTTATAACTATGCACATCAATCATAAGATAGACCTTTTAGTAAGGGCAAGCAGACTTTACTGCCATAACATGTACCAAACGTACGACCCGAAATATTACCCCACTATCAAAGGTGTAGTACTCAACTTTACTAATAAATTGTTTGGTACAAAATTAGTGGAGAACAAAGTACGGATAGATATCATAAGCCTATTCAGCAATGATATCGAGGGCAAACCCGGGTGGAAATTATATTCCGGTATACGTATCCACGTAGAGTTCCCAGATACTTCAGCCCTGGAATACGAGCTGTTAAAACATCCCCTTATATCCGAAAGAGAAGATATCTACTACAGACTGGCTCCCATACCAGCTAAGGCTTAATAAATAAAGAACCATTAGACCTCTTTTCTAGAGGTCTTTTTTTGTTTTACTAATAAAACTAGACCTAAATAGGAGATAAAGTTTCTAGAATCTATCCCCACCCATAGATACCTGGAAGTTTTATTTGCATATATAATATATTATATCTATATTTGTATAAAGAAATAAAATAAACCCTAATATTATGAAAGATTATAAAAAAGTTATGCTTACGGGTCTCAAGGAGTCCTACAAGTTAGGGAAGATTTATGAGGAAGAGGTTGATTGCATCAAGGAAGCAATCCAAGACACCTATCTTGGAATGGTAGAAGAGTTAGATTCCCGACTGGGGTTGGAACTCTACGATTATAAAGTAGAGATTAAATATGACCAGGACCGGATTCCTCAGTCATATAAGCATACACTCCTGGTCAAGTTCAATGAAATGGAGGGGGTAGTCAAAATGAGTTTCCGAGGAGCAATGACTCAAATAAAGGAGATTCTTTCTACTGGGGATGATGAAGTACTGGTAGGGAGCTGCAATCTTGGATTGGTAATAACTATTCGGGCATGAGTTCAATCAACAAGATATGTAGGGAATACAACTGGGTATGCAAGCATATCAAAGGACCTCTCTACAGGATAAAGATGAAGGAGCTGTATGCCGAAGTAAATAAAGCAATGAAAGACTCTGATTTAACTCCTGAACAAAAGCTAAAGTTAATAGGTATCAGAGATATCATAAAATCAAAGTTATGAAAATGTTTGAATTGGTTCCGTATATACTGGCATTAAACTCGGAAGCAGAAATAATGCTGATAGAAGACTTAGAATCCGGTCCAGATGGACTTCCCAAGATGTCTAAAGTATTTCCCACAATGATGGTCAATCACCAGACAGGAAAGAAGGTACTCACTCTCATTAAAGAGAGTCACATGAAAGAGTTCATGTCAAAAGCTGAACTCATGTCAGCTCACAATGTTCAACTAAAAGATAAAGTCTCATGAAAACTCAAGACAAAAACTCAGAAGGCAGTACTCTAATCATATTCATGTGGTTAGCTATTGCCATTGTTCTAATTGTAGTTATTATGGCAGTAATCGAGAATAAAAACCAGGAAAAAGAGCCACCTGCTAAACCCTGGATAAATCCCGATGGGAGCTTACCTTATGAAACAGTTAAGGCTTTAGCTCCAGACTATATCGACAGTCTCGAAAGGGCTGGAGAGATTGAGAGATGGTTAAAGGAGCATCCTCAACAAAATGTCCACATTCGCATCACTATCGAAGACGAACGCTGGTAAAGGCCTTCAATATTTATTTGCATAATTACAAAATATTTGCTATATTTGTATATAGGAAATAAGATAATAATTAATTAAATAAATTAAGGCCATGAAAAAACAGCAACCAGACAATTACTTATACCTCCTGAAGAAAGTTCACGGATGGTGCAAAAGACAAGGCATGACAGACCCCGAAATGTATTTCCAATGCACATTCAGAGAATTTCTCCGGAGATATGGTATGCTCCTTACCCAGATTAATACCAGAAACAATCAGTATGGTGGTCATCATACTTTCACCTTCACACCCGCTCCGGGTACGGAAGTATTTGGTGGTACAAACTCAGAAGTAAAATCAATATTCGATATTTACGAGTCTCTGGATTATTTCGAATACGAACAAATATGGGTAATCCGCAATCATGGAGGTATCATCTCTATTCGCTGCTACTACCCAATCTAGTAACTTAAAGATAACTGGATATGAAAACACTTAAGTTATTACTGCAAGCATTACTGGAATGGATAATCCTGGTAGCTGTAATACTGATAGTTTCTTGGGTAATCATCCAAATAAAATACTAATCATGAAACCGAGTATCACATTCAACACCCAAGATTATCCCGTTGAATGGGTTATATTTCCCACCATAACCATAAATATACCTTATAGGTATCTTGACTTACATTTCTTTAAGTGGTACATAGAAATTGACTGGTAAATTCACCAGCTAAAGCTTAAAAATCAAATAATCTTATACAGGCCATAAACTATGAAAGACTCGGAGATGAACTCTAATTCAACTGATATCTGCCTAAAATGTAAGAAACCATTGGAAGAGGGAGGAGGATGTTATACCTTCTGTGAAGGAAAGAGATTCATTCCAATCCCAACCGAAGAAAAACCTCAAAATATACAAGAGACCATAGCTCATTATTGAGCAGAAGATGCCATTCACCTATAACATAATCTAATAAATATAAAGCTATGAAAGACATTCTAGTACATTACACCAGTCAAGAAAGGGATGAAAATACTGGGCTTTACACTGATGTTGTACACAAAGGATATATCCAACATTGGCACTGTGGTTCAGGTTATCAAATGGCCATAATCCTAAATACCGAAGGCAGGTTCCATAGAACCACCATAGATAAAATCTGGGTAGAAAAAGAAGATATGCCCACAACCAAATAATAACCTATGAAACAAAGAAAACCAATTAAGGTATCAAAAGAAAGGGCAATCATCATGGCCTCAACCATAACAACATCCCAATCCAAAAGGCAAAGGCTTATACAGATTCCGAACTAAGGGAAGTATTAAGGCATCTCAACCTAAAGCCAGGATTCTAATACCCTCTACCCCAAAACACAAAAGAAATCAAATATCCATAACATCATCCTATATATAAGGCGTATATAAATACATATACTTATAATCATCAATCATATAAGGCTTTTAGGATTGGCTTATATCTTAGAGGCCTTTTATTTATGTGTTAGGTTAGGGCAAAAGTTAACAGGCAGTCGATGATAAGGTTCAGATATCGAAAAAGTCCAAGGGCCATAAAATCGGGGTGAGGAAAAAATTTTAAGGTAGGTGATGGGCCCTCTCAACTGTGTACCCTAAGAGCTTCAGAGCTATCTTGGTTACTATACGTAGTAGCTAACCAGACTTAGGGCCCTAAGACCCAAAGAGAGCCCAAAAGTGTGCCTTTAAGGTACCCAAACCCTTACCTTAATCAAGTCTATATTATATAATCATAAGTCTCTTAAGGCAAGGTTAAGGCCACCAACTAAGGCCTTTTCGATAAAGAGACTTATAGCCTCTCTACAGGTCTATATCTGAGAATAGATGAATAACTTCATTGGTACACTTAGGTGCCTTTAAGGGCCTTAATCCCAATCCCTAAAGAATACAATCTATATTATATATTATATATATATATGTGAGTATTTTAGGGGATTTTGGAACAGGTGTCTAAAATCGATATGCCAGGAATAGAGTATTGGAGATTTGATTTCTCAAGTTAAGGCTTAGTTAGGGCACATTTAAGGTACCTTTTAAGGCCTTTTATGGTAGGTTAAGGTACCTTAATATAGCCTTTATATTATATAAGGATTGGCTTTTAGTGGCCTTTAGGGTTAAGGGCCTAAGGCCTAATGAGGGCCATCAATATTTATTTGCATATATTATATATTATTCTTATATTTGCATAAAGAAAGATAAATAATAAACCCCAAAACATTTAAGGCCATGCTTAATTCTAAAGATTTTACCACTGCCCTGGAAATCATCTCCAAACATCATTCAACCGAATTGGCAATCAATACTCCCAAGGATAACTTCGTAGGATATATGGGCCAATCGGAATTCAGGTTGCATATTAAGAAATGTGTACCCTTGGTAGTTAATAATTTGATTCAGGCAGGTTATATCCTGAATATGGGTCCGGAAGGTTTGGAGGTCGATAAAATCTAACCTTCAAAGGCCTTCATTTTTAATTTGCATATATAGTATAATTATATTATATTTGTAATGCAGTATAATAATAATAATTAACTAATTTTAAGGTTATGAAAAGATTTGATTTAATTGCATCGGTTAAGGGGTTAATTAAGGACGAGGCTTACGAGGCAGGTAACGGGGCTTCGTATTTTATTCCGGGTATGTCCCAGGAGTTTAACCCTCGCAGTGGTGATAGTTGGCAGGCTATGTTCCTGGAATATAATCCGACTCTGTATAACGAGAATTACGATGGGATTGATAAGTTATGCGAGGCAAGCCAGGATTTAACCGGTAGGTTAACCGAGCAATTCAAGGAATATGTTCAAGGTGATTACAAGGTAAACGAAGTTGGTAACGGGATTACCATGGTAACTTCGAACCGGGCTGGGATTGCACTAACCTTTGCGGATAGTGATTTGGGAATGTATATAACCTATATGGAGACATTGGCATAGGTGGGGGTTGGCCCACCTATTTGCTTTCATTTCTCTTTTCTGTTAGGCCTGCCAACCCAGGCCTTTTTTATTTATGAGCTTATAAGGCCTTTATGGATTCAACCTGGGTACCATCTGGTGCCTTATAGTGGCCATAAACCTTAGGCCCACTTGAAGGCCCTAATATTTAATTTGTGTAAATTAAATATTTGTTGTATATTTGTAATACAAAAAAAGAAATAACTAATATTTAATTCTTACAATTATGAAAGCAAATCAAATTAAAAATCAAATTGAGAACCAACTGCAAAACCAACTTGCAACCTTCTCCATGCTCAACTCTGCACTCCCTGCAATTTCCCAAATTGCTCAAACCCTCACCGACCTTCTCCCTCAACCCGAGGAACTCTATCTCTATCACTCTCACAATTGGACTCTCGATTCTGCCCACGGGGCCGAAATCACCTCCCTTATCCTGGATACCTCCTACCAGGAATCCGACCGGGACTTCGAAACTCCCATAATCGAAAAACTCAACTTCGAACTTAATTCGGACCTGGGCTCTATCCGAATAACCTCATCAAATATCGCCGACGGGCTTATTCTCCTAAATATCTCTTACCTGGAATAAACCCAGGTTAAACCTAAACTTAGGCCTACCTTATATGGGGGCCTTTTAGATATGTATAGGGTTAAGGCCTTATATCGCTTTTAGTGGCTTGGCTTATAGGCCTTTTATATTATAGAGTAAGGTACCTAATGGTACTCAATAAGGCCTTCAACCATTTTCCAATTTCAGTGGAAATGATTGCAATATAAGTGTTCCCATTTGCAAGCAGGGGCATATCATAGAAACTTAATACTTACGGAATATAGATTTACTTGTTTATGAAATGAAAATATTCTAGATTCCTGAGGACTAAGGCCGAAAATGAAAAGGAACATTAAAGGCCATAACCCGAGGAGTTGAGGTACCCAAAGGTGCCAGCTAAGGCCTAATTTCAATCCAACCTTATACCAACAAACCATCCCACCAACAATAACCTTATACTCAACCTACCATTAAACCAACCTACCTTAACACCCTAATTCCCTAATAGGCAATATTTATTCTAATCTATTCTATTATAGGAAAATATAATCAAAATTTATGTCTAAAATTTTGTAATTGAAAATATTTGTTGTATATTTGTAATACAGAAAAGAACTAATAAAAGTTAAACCAATTAAAAATTTTACTACTATGAAAGCAAATGAAATTTTAGCAATCGGCAACGAAATTTTTTCGACCCACGAAAGAAAAAGCATCTACAAAAAAGAAATCTTTGCAGAATGTAAAACCGACAAAGAAAAAAAGAATCTGCGAATGAAGTTGCGTAAAAAATTAGATACATTCATCGCTGAATTCATTGCAAGCAACAAAAATACTGAAAAAAGGAAAGCACTAAAAAAGGCTTGGCAAGAATACGCAAAGCAAGTATATATAAATATAAATTGTATTGTAGATGCCAATGCCAATACAGAAAAAAGGGACACAATCAAAAATTTCTTACTTGCAATGAATGAAAAAGAAAGCAAGTAAATAAAATCGAATAGGGGACAAATTTGTCCCCTATTTTTAATAATTTTAATTTTGCGATAGGGCCACCGTGGCCCCCTTTTACTGCTAGATGTTTTTGAAGACCTCGTGATAAGACTCTTTAAGGTACCAAAACCTTTTTACTGCCAGCTACCAAAGAAACCTCTCCTTAAGCTCTCCCTGAAAGGCACCTACCGAATAGGCACATAACCACATCCCCCCCTCTCCCTACACAAAATGAAGAACCCTACCAAAGGCTCTTCATAAAATTTTTCCAGGATATTTTTTGGCTCCTATTATAAGGCTCATGATTTAGCCTTATATATCCCTATAAGTCTATCAAAAGCCTTAACCCTTACTTCACTATCCCACTTACTCCACCAAAATATTTCTCGAAGGGTCAACTTATGGTTTTGAACTTCCCTATAAGCCTCAGTAGTTTTATCTCCACCTAAGAACTCAAAGTTGAATTCAGGGATAAGTATAAAAGGCCATTCAGGATTATACAATAGTTTACCATCAAGTATCTCTGACTCATGTCCCATATCCTGTAAGATACAAATCAAAGACTTCTCTAATCCTGATTCTCTTATCATAGCTATTTTGAATGCCTTGCACATTCCACAATTAATAATGGTATTCACATAAACATCCTTAGCTTTGGTTATCCATTCCAGGATAATCCTATTCTTTTCTTTCTGTTCCATGATTAGGCATAGGGTTTAATTATAATTATTGTAAGGAATAATACCAGAATGCAAATTATTCCAAATATGAATAACTCACCTATTATTTGTAATAATTTACTAGAATGTTTCTGCAACGAGCAAAGGACCCCCACCCATTATTCCCAATATAAGTGTGAATCCCATAAGGAAGAAAAGGATATGAAATAAGATCTTTAACATGATATTTATGAATTTAAGGGATATAGACCTGAAGACATCGTTTCGGTATCAAGATATACACACAATAAGAGGGACCCTTGGTAGTGAGCCCCTCTTAGGATTAGATCAGCCAATCTAATAACTGGATATCTAAATTTCCATTGGCATATATGGTAATGTAGTCTATTTTCTGTGTTCCGTCGTCTGTTGGCATTTGTATACCGGAGTTATTTACCTCTATAGTCAGCTCCTGATTGTTAAAGTCTAAAAGGTAATAGGGAAACCCTACAATGTGGGGTCTTCCTAAAGCTGTCTGGTCCATTACCAGTTTAATACCATCTATCCTACTATGGATGAGGTCCAATACAATTTGGCAGAGTACATCCACTGGTGTAACAAACCCGATGAGTGCCCAGCTTTCACCGGTTGTTTTGTTGTTCTCAAGTTTGATTTCTGCGAATTTCATATCATCTTCGATTATAGGTACATTACCTTGGTGAAATAAAAGTAAACTCATATCGCATGGTTTATTGGTAAGAGTATATCTCTAAGATATACTCTTAGGTGACCTACTCACACAAAAATACCCAGCTTAAAAGCTGGGTATATGATTAGTATGGTTAGTTCTCGAAATACTTAACGCTTATATTACCGTTGGCATTTATAACCAGGCCAATGAATACATTATTATCTGCACTTCTTCCTGTACCATATAAGGCAGCATCGAATTCTAACCTAGCCGAAACCTCCCTTGGTATAGTCGGTACTGTTAAGGTAAAGGTGATAGGTTTAGTATTTCCACCGAAAGTAATTACCGGTGTAGCTATGAAATCCATGGTATAATCATAACAAAGTCCTACTTCTTCATAAGAAACTCTGATGATGGGTATGATAGGTTCATCACCTTCTTTACCATAACCGTTCCGAAGCATTAGTTCATAGGCTTGGGAATTGGTCATTCCTTCTACTTTATTGAAGGTCATTTCACCCCCTATTGGTAACGTTAATTCTAAAAATTATTGGCTTCATATTTTCCAAGATTTGTAATACATTCTGTGAGTGAAATCCTAACATGGCTTTTGGTGTTAAGGTCCTTATATACGTATAAAAGTATTTCTTAGAAGAAATACTTTTATCATTAAACACATACAATATGGCTATGTTAGGATTCCATTCTCAAAACGTACCAATCATAATAGAAGATGATATGAAATTAGCAAAATTACCCTTACCAAGCAATAGTGCGAGAAGTTGGATGACCAATGTACTATCTGAAGTTGAACTGATAGCTATCTACAATCAAGCTAAAAATGGACAGATAGATGGCCTTATGATAGTAGATAGTCATGATTATGGTGGTCAACATGAACAGAAGGCCATATCCACGGGGTTCAGAATCATTAATTCTGAGGTAGAGTTTCACTTTAGTCATAGTTATTCTGTAAACGGTAGTACAACCATTGGAGAAGGTTTCATTAACAACGACCAAGCTAGAGCCATAGTCACCGTTACTATCGCATCTAATGGAATACTTATGTATCAATACCACAACTTGGAATAATATAAAAGGGAAAAGAGGTCAGATAAATACTGACCTCTTTTGTGTGATTACATTTACTACTTTTGGTCTGGTTCTTTAACCTTGGCCTTTTGTTTGAAGTAGAACTTGGTTTCTACGAAAAGATAGGGGTATTCCTCATTATCGGGGTCATATACCAAGGTATAATCAACCCCTCTAACGTTAGCTTTCATGTAATGAAACTTTCTCCAAGCTTCATCCTTTAGATTCTTGATTACTTGTTTAAAATAACGTACAAAACCAACTCTCTTCCTTAAGTACTTCTTTGTTCTACCAACTTCTTGGTAAAACATTTCCTCTACTACTCCACCAGCAGCATAGAACTGACCCGGAGTATAAACTTTTACTGCCATATAGATATTTTGATTAAGGTTCCCAAATATCGAATGTTTGACCTTGAGCTGTAGTTATTCTTAATGAATAATGTTCTCTTACTACTCTTAGCTTAGTAAAGGTTAGGTCATGTTTACGGTATACATATTCCTCTAAAGATGATATCTCATTTTCAATATTACCCTTTAATTGACCACTGAACTTTTGGGTGAATCCCTGAGTAAGATTATTTATCTTACCAGTGAGTTTATCCCGTAAAAGGGAAGGAATATTCCCGTCTATGATTACTTTCTCTATATAAGCATCCCAAACCAGAATGGATTGCTTCTCTTCATCACTGGCTTTCCTTAAAATTATTTCAATGTCGTTTAACTCGAGTATCATTCTTAAAAAGAATTTTGAGGGTTAGTATAAATAATCCAGTTATTACTGCCGGACTAACTGCCCATATAAGGAATAAAACTCCATACCTTACTGGATTTGAAGCTTTCTTGAGAGGGGTTTCTTCGATTACACTACGAATGAATAGGCAAAAGAAGAACCCAAGAATGTAAAAACTTAAAATAGTATAACCCAACCAAGTAGGAGCAGGGCTAGTGAACATTAGGATATCAGACATGATATTACTATTATGAAGGTGATACAGACTATGAGTGTTCTAAATGCTTCTTTCTTACCATTGGCCCAAGATTCATTACCTTCATACTCTTTATTCACTCCTTTTAGAGCTTTCCAAGTTAGTCCCCCACAATAAGCAGAGTAACCGATAACTCTGATTGTAAACCAATGTATCAAGAAACGTATCATTTTTTCTCCAGTTTTTCGATAATACGGCTTATTTTGGCAGCTGCATATCTGATTAGGTCAGGATTTTCTATCCCTTTCTTATTGATAGAGGCCAATTTCTCAATATCTCGGTTCAAATTTCTCTGTGCTACCATAGTTTTGTATTTTTCTTCGTTGAAAACCTCGATTTGATACTTAGAATTGAGAGGATTGAGGTCTCTATCTGTCTTAATACCATTCTCAAGAGTGTAAATTCCCTTTTTCCTCTCCTTAATCGCCGTCTTTTCAAAGAAGGCAGGACCTGTTACCAGTAATAAATCACCAACTTTCATGTAGTTTTGATATTAAATTTGCATATTAAAGTAGTCTTTGCAAGACCTTCCGGTATATATTATAAAATTCTATTTTCAATGAATGTCTTAGGTATCTGTGGAGCCCAAGGAGCGCTTCTTTTTGAGTTTAAGGAACATCTTATAGCCAATGTAGAGCCAAGAGCAGTATTTCATTCCAAAAAAGAAGAGCAATGGAAGCTCAATTTCGGGGATATACCCTTTGTAAGGTCTTTAGAGGAGGTAAAAGCTCAAAAAATAGACCTGATACTCGGTTCTCCATCATGTGGACATAGCTCTGTATTTTCTTATTCTCGTAAAAAATCCCTTGGTAAACCTCGAGAGGATGTCACCCTCAATTTATATCTTTCCAGTATTAAGAAATTCAAACCAGTAGTATTTATGCTGGAGAACCTCCCTAAACTTCTAGATTTTATCCCTATCGGGGAATGGGAGCATAATTTACCCGATTACAAACTTATAGTTCACTGTCACTCCGTTACGGTATTCGGTAATTCCCAACAAAGTAGGAAACGTTTGGTATTGATAGGAGTGAGAAAAGACTCAAAAATCAATCCCCAGATATTTGACCATACTTTTCAGGTTACCAAACCCAAGAATCTGTGTCAATTGAAAAGAGAGGTTAGGAGAGACCTAAATTATCGGGAAGCTGATGATAAAAAGTTAGCCATGTATCACTATGCTGATAAATCTAAAACCACTCTAACAGTAGCTCAAGTAAGAAAGCTATGGAGAACTGAGTTCAAAAATGACTACAAGTGGCCTATGAGAACTCAGAAGATGAAGACTCTACCGGGAGTATATCGCAATAGAAAAAGAAGTTACCCATTAACCGTAAGACCTTCATCCAGGCAATTCAATCCCCACGGAAGGATTATGGGCCTTGAAGAATACCGGGTGATTATGGGCTTTCCCAAAACCTTCCGAATTTATTTTGATAAGGCTAATCCAACTTATTGGTTAAATAAGGGAAGGAATACCCTAACTAAGGGTGCCGTATATGAGAATTCATTGTGGTTAAAATCCTGTTTACAAAAGGCTGGTCTAATATCAAAATGAATATCCCCTATCGCGTACGTATATGCGCAGTTATTGAGTATTTTTCTTTAGAAAAATACGAAAATAACCTCCAGCTTGCTGGAGTACTTAGCTTTTAAGTATTAGTTTTAAGATTTACTTTCTTTAACCCCCCTATAATCCCCCCTAATTGTTTTCATAAACCCTGAACCATGAAAAATGTAATCCTAACCTCGGCCTTCATATTTATGGCCTTAACAATATTCTGGTTATGGAACCGAAATTCTGAATTAAGTCAGGACCTTAAAAATTCTTCTCGTCGGGTTGATACTGTTGTGGTTAATAATCCATTTGTACCCAAAGTTGAATTCCATAAGATTCAATTACCCCGAATGGTGTTCCTATATCGGGTTGATTCTGTTCCCCTTGAACGAATAGAATATGTTGATAGAGTGGTCACTATCATTCAGAAAGATTCAACTAAAATTGAATACAATGAATTGTTCTTGACCAATTATCCCCAAGCTCCTAAGTTGTTGCAAATACTATCTGGTGGTGATAAGCTATCTATCACTACATTTAATACAGATTGTAAGCTTATTACTGAGGAGTATTCGGTAAACTATTCTCGTTATCAATACAACTACCTGGATAGTAAATTAACTTACAAGAAAACACCCTTCCTAAAAAGATTTAATCCAGTAGTTCAGTATACCCTACGACCAGTACATAACTTCCATGATTTGGATTTTGGCTTGAAATACAATACCAGTAAATTTAATTATGAAGCCGGGTTGAATATCAACTATTATCCTAAGCTTCGGGATAATTTAGGTCTCGATCCTTACTTAAGAATTTCATACAATTTCTGACATGGCAAGAAAGAAGACATTAGTTGAAGATGCGAGTATTACACCTGAACAGCTTAAAACTCTGGTTCGGGTGATGAAAGACCCGTTCTTCTTTTCTACTTTCTGCTACGTGATAAACCCAGTGTTGGGCATGGTAAAGTTCTTGCTCTACCCTTTTCAGAAGGCAGTGCTATACCAATTCATGCTCAACAGGTTCAATATCATCCTAAAGTTTCGTCAGGCTGGTATTACTGAGCTAATCTCTCTCTACTGTCTTTGGTTAGCAATGTATCACCCTAACAAGAAGATAAATATTATCTCAATCAAGGACACCGTAGCAAAGAAGGTACTAAAGAAGATTAAGTTCATGTACAAGAATCTACCCTCATATCTGCAAGAGCCTATCATAAACGGTCGTGCAGGGGAGTTCGGTTCTGTATCAACTATAGAGTTTGCAAATGGTTCTGTAATAGAATCTATTCCAACCTCTGACCAAGCTGGTCGTTCTGAATCTTTGTCGTTGTTGGTGATTGATGAAGCAGCAATCGTAAGATGGGCTTCAACTATCTGGGCATCAGCTTTCCCTACTCTATCAACTGGTGGTGCTGCTATAGTAAACTCATGTATTACTGGTGATACTCAAATTATAGGTAAAGATGGGCCATTCAGAGTAGATTCTATTTGTCCCAAAACTTTTGGTAAGATGGATATATCACATCTTGGACTGAGAGTATTATCACATACTGGAAAGTGGCAGAGAGTACTTGGTTCTGTAAATAAGGGTGTACTGAAAACTTGGGAAGTTCACAATGAACAAGGTAGGGTTATTAAATGTACTCCAAAACATAAGTTGTATACTCTTGAAGGTTGGTTACCTGTTTCAGAGATAATCAAACGAGATATACCTGCTATCTTCTATCATACTGGTATAAGCGGTCTGGAGCAGAATCTAGTAACCGTAAAACCCAAGAAAGAGATATGCAAACCCATACCTGGTTATCCAAACTATGAAGTCTCCAACTGGGGAAGAATCTTCATTGTCAAGAATGGGACGAGGGTAGAGAAGTTACCAAGACCTTGTACTAACCGAGAGAAGTATCTAAACATAAGGTTGTGGAACAAAGGTCAAAAGAAAAAGATATGTGTCCACAATCTGGTGGCTAAAGTATTCTTGGGAGAAATTCCAGAAGGATATGTAGTTGACCACATTAACAACAATCCTTCAGACAACTATGTAACCAATCTCCAGATAGTTACAGTAGCTGAGAACGGTCAAAAAGCTGCGAAACATTCTTATGGAATGAAGCTTGGGTCTAAACTGAAAGGGGGATTCAACTACGACTTAAGAGTGGTGGCTTACATAAGATACCGTTATCAGGAACTTGGTTACTACTATGGAGTGTTGGAGAAGATATCTCAGGAGATTGATAATAAGTTTGGGGTTAAACTGAATAAGTCTTATATTCAACGTATTGTATCTGGTAAACGTGGTACAAGTATCTATCTTTCTAAGCTGAAAGTAGTTAGAAAGTATTACGATACCATTTATGATGTTTGCGTTGAAAACGATGAATCTTACCTCATCAACGAAGACTACGTGTCTCATAACACCCCCTATGGTGTAGGGAACTTTTTTCACGGTACTTGGGTAGATGCTATATCTGGGGGCAACCCATTCAATCCAATCAGATTGTATTGGCAGATGCACCCAGACCGGGATGAGAAGTGGTATGAAGAGATGTCTGCTGCTCTTGGACCCAAGAGAACTGCTCAGGAGATAGATGGTGACTTCTTATCATCTGGTAATACAGTATTCGACTTAGCTGATATTAAGGCTATAGAAGAATGTCTATTCGACTATCCTGTTATCAATACTCGTCTCAAAGGTCAGTATAAAGAGTTCAATGAACCCGACCCGAACAAAGAATACTTTATCGGTGGTGACTGTGCTACTGGTAGAGGTACTGACTACTCTGCTTTCACCTGTATGGATAAAGAAGGAGAAGAGGCTGCAGTATATAAGGGGAGAATACCCCTGAACAAGTATGCCCGACTCCTTGGAGATATTGGAGAGAAGTATAACTTTGCTAAGTTAGCTCCCGAGACCAATGATGTTGGTATGACGGTAACTACCATACTTCAAGATGAGGGATATCCTAATCTATACTTCTATACTAAGCTCTTACGTAAGAAGAGGAAGAATAGACCAGAAGAAGATAAGTTCCCGGGATGGTTGACCACAACCAAGAACCGTTCTGTAATAATCGAGAACTTAGAGAAGGATATCAGGGAAGAGAACGTAATTATAAAAGACCCGTTCTTTGTACAAGAAGCATACACCTTTATTTATGACGGTGCTGGAAGACCTATTGCTCGTGGTAAGCATAGAATGAATAACTCCTCTATGGACCTGGATTTGGAAGGTGAAACATATTCTGATGATGCGATATTCGGTAAAGCTATCACTAATCATATCAGGTCTCACAGTCCATCTGGTACTGTAGTAATTCCTCAGTAAGCATAAACCATTCAATATAACATGAAACTTAATCCTATCAGTTGGTTCACCAGGTCTAAGCCTGTGGAATCTCAGAACAAAGATGAGGGAAAGGGTTCAATAAGTCCGGGCAGAGTTTCTCAACCAGATGATGGTGTGGGGAACTCTGAACTCATTACCACTCTTAATGGTATGACGAACTTAGTTACCCCAACGTTCAGAACAGAACTAATACCTATCATTCGGGACCTGTACAAGATAAACCCGGACGTCAGCATTGCATTGCAGGACATGTTCAAGCTGTCAAATACAGGTCATACTATTGACTTCCCAAACAATACTCCTGAGGAGTCTACCAAGATGAGGGAGCATTTGAGGAATGTATCCAAGAGGTGGTCGAAGTATACAGCTGGAATAGATGGGTTGGTAAACAAGTTCATAGTTCAGCTTCTTGTTAGTGGTGCTATATCGGTGGAAGGAGTACCAAACAATAAATTAACAGGGCTGGAAACAATACTATTCATAAAACCAGAAACTATAAGGTTTAAGAGAGAGAACAACGGAGTATATCACCCATATCAAAGGAATCCCCGTTTGGTAGATGGTCTCAAAGATTCGTTCATACGATTGAATACAGAGACCTATTGTTATGTAGGTATGTATAATGATACTGATGAACCATACGGAGTGCCTCCATTCATGTCGGCTTTGGATTCTATTGCTGGTCAACATACCATGAGGAAGAATTTCAAACATATCATGGAGGTAATGGGAATGGTTGGTTTCTTAGAAGCCAAGATGGCTAAACCTCCCCGTACTGCTGGAGAAAGTGAAAAAGCTTATGCATCACGTTTGGAAAGTACTCTTCGGAAGATGAAGACCAACATAGTTGGAGGTATGTCTGATGGAGTAGTGGTGGGTTACATTGATGATCATGAATTCGAATTAAGGTCTACTTCAGCTTCTATGCAGAATATAAACCTCCCATGGAATATGAATCAGCAATCCGTAGCAAATGGTCTAGGGGTAAATGGTTCTATCATCGGAGTATCTGCATCTCAGAGCGGTACCGAGGGAGGAGCTGGTATACAGTTGTCTAAGATGATATCCCAGTTAAAGAATATCCAAACATTGGTAATCTTTGTACTGGAGTTCTTTTATTCTCTAGAACTGCGCCTGGCGGGGTTTAACAATAAAGGAATCACTATCAAGTTTGGAACTTCAACTGTTTCAGACGATATTAAGTTACAACAGGCTCGTGAATATCGGGCTCGTGTAAATGTAACCTTATACAATCAGGGTATTATAAGTCAGGACCAGTTTGCACGGGATATGGGTTATGAAACGCCTGACCAACCTGGACCAAGAACTCCTGTAGAATCTGATGATTCAGATGGGACGGGTGATTCAGATACAGGTCAGAAAAAGAAGAAACGAGAAGACGATAAAGATAAGTCAGACCGTAGAACTCGAGATAAAGTAAATCCCAATCCTAAAAGGAAAGATCAAGACAGTAAACCGAGATAAATTATGCCAAAGACTCAACAGAATACCGATGTAATGGTATTAAGTGCAGCTCATAGCTTGATGGTATCTGATGTACCAGAAGTAGTTATAGATGCTCACTCTCTCTCTGAAAACTTCTACAAGGGCACTGGCAACTTCAGTGAAGACCCTAAGAAGTCACTGGAAAGATTTGGTATGTGGGGTGGCACTTTGAATGTCAACCAGTTCATGCCAGAAGTAACTCCAGAAATGTTAAAGCCAAAGGACAGTGACTTTATCGAGCCAATGTTCCGAATGCTTTCTGCCGCAATAGTGGCAAGGAAGTATAATCCTACTGAGTTTCCAGAAGCAGTACTGAAGGAATCAATGCCTTTACTGGTAGGTCAATCAGTTAATCTTGACCATGAGACTGATGTAGCTAATGCTATCGGGGCAGTTAAGTCAGTAGAATGGCAAGAGGCTTACAAGGATGAAAAGACTGGGATAATTATCCCTGCCGGTATCAACGGTATTCTAAAGATAGACGGTCTTTCTAATCCCCGTATAGCTCGGGGTATTCAAATGGACCCACCATCTATACACTCTAATTCGGTAACGGTAGAGTTTGCATGGGAACCCTCTCATGCTTTTGAGGACATCTGGGAATTCTATTCCAAACTCGGTACATATACTGAGAATGGAGAACTTATTCGTAGGGTTGTTACTAAGATCATATCTTACAAAGAGACATCTCTAGTATGGCATGGGGCAGACCCATTTGCTCAGCTAATCAAAAGCGGTAAGTTAAACAGCCCTGCTTATGCAGGAAGTCAGTATTATTCTTTTTCTGAAGAAAAAGCTGCTGAAGCAAATGACCCAGCAAAGAGGGTATCTATGTTCGACTTCAAGGTTCTTTCTGAAAAAGATATAAAGTACAATACCACCCAATCTAATAATGAAAAGGGTGCCGGAAAGGGTAACCCTGTCTCTTATACACATCTCCGAGCCCACGAGACCGGAGCCTATCTCG
>ENA-OYZN01000465-OYZN01000465.1-human-gut-metagenome-genome-assembly--contig:-NODE-465-length-18162-cov-6.980836_pt1 | contig 18162 bp, 17 predicted proteins | sample MGYA00243294_ERZ653483 | MGnify/ENA primary metagenome ERZ653483 (study PRJEB26926, sample SAMN06165155) | human gut metagenome | biome: ENVO:00009003; feature: ENVO:2100002; material: ENVO:00002003... | reverse complement strand
TGGGTGACCCCATCGTAGGCGCCATCACGGAAAAAAAGCAGGCGGAGACGCTGCAGAAACTCATTGACCAGGCCCTTGCCGCCGACATGGGCTGACAAACGGTTTCGTCAGCGGTTACGCAAAAGATATTTCCTGATCATACAGGCAGCGCACCCGGACACGAAGGCCGGGTGCGCTGCCCGTCTGAAGGATCATCGGAAGGTGGAAAGACCATAGCTGTTCGCCAGTGCGTCAATTCGCTGCCCGGCTTTGCACATCCGGCACTCGCCGGTTGGATAGGTTTCATAGCCCGGGATATCGGCAGGCGTGAACAGACTTAATACCGGGATGCCGTCCAGCTCTGGGATCGCGCTGAAAACCGCCGCAATGCCCTGCGTTTTGCCGCCATAATATTGGATACAATCAAGGGCGCGCCGCGCAGTTTTTCCGGAATTGACTGTCGAGATCAATAGAAGCATGTTTCTGCCATGGATCATGGAAACCAGATTTTCACGGAAAAGAAGCTGACCGTTGGAGTCGTATTCCGGTGTGACGACACAGATGCTCTTGTTATTGTTGACAGAGAACAAAATTTTCTGTGTCAGCTGTCGGGCCAGGAATGCGCCGATGACCTCGCTGCCATCCATGCAGATGATGGTGTCGATCGACTTTTCGTAGATGTAATGGTTTGCGAGCGCAAGCGCAGTGTCGTGCGCCAGACTGTATTCGTGCTTCAGCCGTGTGATGTCAAGGTAATGACTGTTATGGGAATGCCGGGTTGCAAAATGACCATGGAATGCAATGAGTTCGAGATTAGGATTCTCTCTGGAACGGATGGCTTGTGTACGCATAGACAATACCTCCTTGCATATTCACGTCGGAATGGCGGCGGGTGCAGGCGGGGCAAAGCTGTTTTCATATGGGTTTCCTGCGGTGGTTATATTATAATAGATACTAAGTCCTGATAGCAAGCGATTTATAAAAAAAACAGTAGTCTTGCTCCGCCTGATCATGGTTCCTGCTCCTTTGCAGCAGCCTCGGCGGCAGCCTTTTTTGCTTTAGGAATAGTCCTCGGCGTAGGCAAAATCAGTGGCCGCAGGGGTCATGGACGCGTTTTTGCCCGCGGCACAGCTGGATAAAAAAATCAGAACCAGCAGGGCGGCAAGCAGAATTACAAGTTGGCGATCCTTTTTCATAGTGTAATCTCCTTTCGTTTGTCGCTCTGTTTATAGTCGGGAAAACAGAGGCTCCGTTGCAGGATTTGTTCCGGAACTTCGGTTTCTCTCCTCTATTTTAAGTATATCTGATTCAGTTTCGTTTGACAAGAGGGGAAAACGACAGGAAATCTGCTGCCAAAAACCGCAATTACTGGAATGTTGACAGCCGATATATTTTGCGGTACAATTCATATATCTGCTCATGGATAAGGGCGGAAAGTCCGGATTTTTCATGGCAGACGATGAAATTGAATGATATGAGGGCAGGCGGAAGCAAGATGCAGTACCGAAACACACGGCAGCGTAAAATTGTTCTGGAAGCGGTACAGGAACACCATGACCATCCGAGCGCGGACCAGATCTATCTGGAGATCCGTGCAAAAGACCCGAGAATCAGCCGCGGAACGGTTTATCGGAATCTGAATATCCTTTCTGAGGAGGGGCAGATCACACATGTAAAGGTTCCGGGAGCGGATCGGTATGACTGCAGGACGGATTTTCATTATCACCTGATCTGCACGGGCTGCGGTGCAGTCTGTGATGCCCCGTTTTCATACGACCCAACGCCGGACAAAACGATCGCAGCGGAATCCGGGTATCGGATCACGCGGCACAGAATGATTTTTGAAGGCGTTTGTCCGGCGTGCCAGAAGGCCGGGCACGAAAAGTAAGCACGGAACAGAAACCCGAAAGGTGCAGGATTTGAGCGGAGAATCGCCCGGATCCTGCGCTTTTTTATTGTGATACGCGAGCGACTGCCTGATGCATAAATTAAAATGAGACTTTGTATTATTAGTGTTGCGGATCCGTCACTTTTCTTGTATGATAAAGATAGAAAAACACAGCACGACAGGAAAAGAATTTGATGAAAGGAGGCGCAGCATATGATTTTGGGAATTTTGCGTGAGACGAAGAAGGGCGAAAACCGAGTGATCTGTACGCCGAAAGAGGTGGAGACCATCACGAGCGCCGGACACACCGTTTATGCACAGCGCGGCTGCGGAGAACGAGCCGGTTTTTCGGATGAAGCGTATGAATCTGCGGGGGCGCTTCTGACAGACTCTGTGCAGGAGCTGTTCAAAGTATGCGATATGGTCGCCAAGGTCAAGGAGTTTACGCCGGAGGAATGGCCGCTGATCCGGACAGGCCAGCTGCTTCTCGGCTGTCTGCATCCGGCGGCAAATCCGGAGGAGGTCGACGCGCTGATGAAAAGCGGCTGCATTGCATTTACGGCGGAGGATTCCCATCGATATGGCTCCCCGAACTGTGAGGCAGCGGGGAAGCAGGGGGCGCTGTTCGGGCTGGAATCGCTGCTGACCATCCACGGCGGAAAGGGAAAATATGTCGGCGGCTTTGCGGGGGAGTCGGGCATCCATGCGCTGATTCTCGGAAGCGGAAAAGTCGGCAGAGGCGCTCTGCAGGTCTTACAGGCGCTCGGCGCCAACTGTACGGTCATGGCCAGAAATATGCACAGGCTCCGTGCGCTCTCAGCACAGTATAATGGCCGCGTCCGCGTTAGGCGCTGCTCACGGGCGCATATTGCGGAAGAATTGCCGAAGATGGATATCGTCCTCAACTGTGTCAAATGGCAGAAGGAGAACAAAGAGTTCCTCATCACCCGAAACATGCTTTCTCTCATGGAAAAAGGCTCAGTGATCGTGGATATTTCCAACGACGAGCCTGGCGCGATCGAAACCAGCCGCGCGACCACGCATGAAGATCCGCGGTACATTGTAGACGGCATTGTGCATTACTGTGTTGCAAATATTCCGGGCGCGGTCGCACACTCTGCGTCTGTTGCCTACGCAGCACAGATGCTGCCGCTGATCCTGCACCTGCTGAATGACGGCGAGGAGGAGACCTGCATCCGCGACGGCTATTACCGGCGGGCACTGACGATCTACCGGGGGCTTCTGACACATGAGGAAACGAGCGCCATACAGGGAAAACCCTGGGTTCGCCCGGAAGAGGCGCTCGGGATCTCCGGCTTCCGCCTCGACCCTGCACCGCTGGCGTCGGATACGCACTCGACCCATTTTTATTCCTGGGCAGAAGACGGCGGAGCCCAAACTGAACACAGTTCATAAGGATGACACAGAGATCTATACCGAGCAAAACGTACAGGCTGAATCAACAAAACGAGTAGCGGCGCAAAACAACGCCGCTGCTCCGGCGCGTATTAGGGCTGCCTCCGGCTTTTGAAATGGGACATATCAAATTACGAATAGACGGTCCGCAAAAGAAGAATGAACGGTTTGATAAGAATTTATCGATAAGTATTGACCGGTATCCGGTGGATATGCTATGATTCTTTTGGATTAAAAAATGCTATTTATATCAAAAAATAGAATAAAAAGATCAGAAAAGCAGAAGGAGTGAGCCAGCCTTGAGCAGATTGGATATCAAAACCGCAAGCAAGGCCCAGACGGTCGTCGACCGCCTCTACAAGGACATGGAACGCAGGATCGCGTCCAGCCCCCCAGGCCTGTGTCCGATCGATATGTCGCTGACATTTTTGCAGCTGTGCCACGCGCAGTCGTGCGGCAAATGCGTGCCCTGCCGCATTGGACTCGACCAGCTTGCCGCGCTGATGGGGCAGGTGCTCGACGGTACTGGTACGATGCTGACCATCGACACCATCGAAAAAACGGCGCGGGCCATCGTCGCCTCTGCTGACTGCGCCATCGGACGCGACGCAGCGCAGCTGGTCCTGAGCGGCTTTGAGGGCTTCCGGGACGACTATGTGAACCATGTGCAGCACCACCGGTGCCTCGCCTCGCTTCAGAACCCCGTGCCCTGCGTGTCGCTCTGTCCTGCGGGCGTGGACGTGCCGGGCTATGTCGCGCTGGTGCGCGAGGGACGGTACGCCGACGCGGTGCGCCTGATCCGCAAGGATAACCCCATGCCGACCGCCTGCGCGTACATCTGCGAGCACCCGTGCGAGGCGCGCTGCCGCCGCAACATGGTCGACGCGCCCATCAATATCCGGGGCCTCAAGCGCTATGCAGTCGATCATGCGGGCAATGTCCCGAATCCTGCCTGCGGGGAGGCGACCGGCAAACGCGTCGCCATCATCGGCGGCGGCCCGAGCGGGCTTTCCTGTGCGTATTATCTGCGCCTTATGGGCCACAGCGTGACGATTTTTGAAGAAAAGAAGCGGCTCGGCGGCATGCTCCGCTACGGCATCCCGGCCTACCGCTTCCCGCGCGAAAAGCTGGACGCGGAAATTGCCTCCATTCTGTCCACCGGCGTGGAGGTACATACCGAAGTGACGGTCGGAAAAGACATCTCCTTTGAACAGCTGCACAAGGATTACGACTGCCTGTATGTCGCCATCGGCGCGCATACGGACAAGAAAACCGGCATTCCCGGCGAGGACAGCAAAAACGTCATGTCTGCCGTCGAAATGCTGCGCGCCATCGGCGACGACATCATGCCGGACTTCGCCGGCAAGCGCGTCGTGGTCATCGGCGGCGGCAACGTGGCGATGGACGTGACAAGAAGCTCCGTGCGTCTGGGCGCTGCCAGCGTCACCTGCGTCTATCGCCGCAGAATTGCGGACATGACTGCGCTTCCCGACGAGGTGCAGGGCGCAATTGCCGAGGGTGCGGAGATCCGCGAGCTTTCTGCGCCGGTGCGCATCGAGGCAAACGAAGCGGGCGAGGCTGCCGCCCTCTGGGTGCAGCCGCAGATCATCGGCCTTGCCGACAAGTCCGGCAGACCCCGCCCGGACGCGGCAGACCAGCCCGAAGAACGCATTCCGGCTGACATCATCGTCGTCGCCATCGGGCAGGGCGTGGAGATCGCGGGCTTTGAGCAGGCAGGTATCCCCATCAAAAGGGGAACGTTTATGGCTGAAAGCTCCAGCCAGATCGACAACATGGAAAACGTCTTTGCCGGCGGCGACTGCGTGACCGGCCCTGCTACCGCCATCCGTGCAATTGCGGCGGGCAAGGTCGCGGCAGCCAACATCGACGAACAGCTCGGCTTCCACCATGAAATTCGCACCGATGTGGAAATTCCAGCGCCGCATCTGGATGTCTGTCCCGCGCGCGGCCGCGTCAACACCAAAGAGCGTGAGGCAGCCCAGCGCAAATGTGATTTTGAAGACATTGAATGCGGCATGACGCATGAGGAGGCCTGCGCGGAAAGCGGCCGCTGCCTGCGCTGCGACCACTTCGGCTACGGCATCTTCAAGGGAGGGAGGATCGAACGATGGTAAGCTTGATCATTAACGGCAAACCCGTCTGCGTGCCGGAGGGGACCAGCATTCTGGAAGCGGCACGCGCGGCCAATATTGACATTCCAACGCTCTGCTATCTCAAGGACCTCAACGAGATCGGCGCCTGCCGCATCTGCATGGTCGAGGTCGAGGGACAGGATACGCTTGTTGCCGCGTGCGACAATGAGGTTCACGAGGGTATGGTCGTCCACACGAATTCTCAGAAGGTGCGCATGACGCGGCGCGTGAATCTCCAGCTTCTTCTCAGCCAGCACGAGGTAAACTGCGTCAAGTGTACGCGCAGCGGCAACTGCAAGCTGCAGAAGCTCGCCAACGACTATAATCTGCTCGGCGCGCCCTATCAGAAAAAGCTGCGTCCGGCGCCGGTCGACTACTCCGCGCCCATTTTGCGCTTTGAAAACCGCTGCGTCAAGTGCATGCGCTGCGTGCAGGTGTGCGATAAGGTGCAGGGCGTGCATATCTGGGATCTGGTCGGCACCGGCTCCCGGACGACCGTCGGTACGGCAAAGGCGGACAGCCTTTCCCAGTCCCTCTGCACCTATTGCGGCCAGTGTGTGACCCACTGTCCGGTCGGTGCATTGGAGGAGCGCGACGATACCGACCACGTCTACCGCATGCTCGCCGATCCCACCCTCACGACCGTCGTACAGGTTGCACCTGCTGTCCGCGCGGCGTGGACAGAATATTTTGGTCTCTCACCCGAACAGGCCGCACCGGGCGTTCTGGCCTCCGCGCTGCGGGAGCTGGGCTTTGATTATGTATTTGACACCAATTTCAGCGCCGACCTCACCATCATGGAAGAGGGCAGCGAGTTCATCGAGCGCTTTACGCATAAGGATGCATATTCCTGGCCGATGTTTACCTCCTGCTGTCCCGGCTGGGTGCGGTTCGTGAAGGGGCAGTTCCCGCAGTTTGCGAAGAATCTGTCCACAGCCAAATCGCCGCAGCAGATGTTCGGTGCGGTGGCAAAAAGCTATTTTGCAGAGAAGATCGGCGTCGACCCCAAGAACCTTCGTGTCATCTCCGTGATGCCGTGTACGTCCAAAAAGGCAGAAGCAGAGCTTCCGACGATGCGTGATGCCTGCGGCGATCCGGATGTGGACGTGGTCATTACCACGCGCGAGCTGGTTCGTATGCTCCGCTGCTCGATGATCGACCCGGCGGCCTTGGAGGAGAGCAGCTTCGATTCGCCGCTCGGCTCCGGTACGGGCGCGGCGGTGATTTTCGGCGCGACCGGCGGCGTCATGGATGCGGCGCTTCGCAGCGCGTACTATCTTGTGACCGGTGAAAATCCGGACCCCGATGCCTTTACTGCTGTGCGCGGTATGCAGGGCTGGAAGGAAGCGAGTTTCGACGTTCCCGGTGCAGGCACGGTCCGCACGGCGGTGGTCAGTGGACTCGGCAACACCAGGAAGCTCATGGAGGCGATTGCCTCCGGCCACGTGCAGTATGACTTCGTTGAGGTCATGGCCTGCCCCGGCGGCTGCGCAGGCGGCGGCGGCCAGCCGATTCACGACGGCGAGGAGTGCGCCGAGGCGCGCGGAAATGTCCTGTGGAGACTTGATCACAAGATGCTCCTTCGTTTCTCGCATGAAAACCCCGATGTGCAGGCGCTTTACAAAGAGTATCTCGGAAAGCCGCTGTCCGAACGTTCTCACCATCTGCTGCATACCGATATCGAAGCCTGGCAGATGCCGCAGGAGCTTTGATTGGCGCTGCTTTCAAGGGCACAGCACAAATACGAATATACGGGACAAGCTTGCCTTGTCCCGTATGTTTTATGTTGGTATTACCGCTTCAGCCACTGCACAAATTTCCTCTGTGAGATCTTGGCCGCTCTCGCACTTCTCTTTTTCCTTCTGCGCTTCCTTACTCCACCGACCTTCACATGGCGCTTCAAGAAAATCCTGAAAGCAAACGATCTGCCTACCGACCTAAACGTCCACAGCCTGCGCCACACGGCGGCAAGCCTGTTCATCGCCAGCGGCACGGACGTCGGCACAGTTGCTGGATTGCTCGGACACAGCCAACCGTCGACCACGCTGGATATCTACACCCACGCGTTCGATAAGAACAAGAAAGCCGCCAGCCAGATCATGCAGAACGAATTGGAAATCTAAATAATATAGATTTTTATAATATTTAATTCTAATGTTGACAAGATCAAAATAAAATGATATTATCGAAACGCGAGGTGACACACAGATGAAAATTACAAAAACTAGCGTATGTCCTGTATGCGGAGACAGGCTAAATATCAGCAAACTGTCCTGCCCCTCTTGCAAAGCAGAGTTTCCTGTGGAAGAAAATATTTCTGAGTACGACCGGCTCGATGCCGCGCAGGCCGACTTCTTGCGTACGTTTTTAACCTGCCGCGGAAATATGAAGGATGTGCAAAATAAAATTGGAATTTCATACCCGACTGCGAAGAAACGATTGGATGAATTGCTGAAGACGCTGGGCATCGCGGACAACAATGTAGAGAATAGAAAGGAGACGGTGAATGCGGCTATGTTAGAAAGAGCGGATGATAACAGCATCAATGCGTCTGACATCATTAAGAACAAGCTGATCGACTGCGGAGGAATCGCAACAGTACGATCCGTCAGCGGCAACAGCTATGTGATCCAAGCAAACGCAGACGGAAATAGCTTTACCTGTGACGAGCTTCCAATTACCCCGCCATATGAATATCGCGTGTTTGATGTGATCGTCAGTCTTCTGTTCCGAAACGGCGGAAAGGCGAGAAAAGGAAACGGACGGAACTATAGATTCGGCTATGGTGATTGTACGGAGGACACAATCGTCGGCTGCATCGCGAAGGATAAAGGTATCGCAGAAGGTGCATATGCCTATGACCCAGTATTTGTATTGTCAGCAATCCTCGATTGGGCAGGGATCGCGCATAACGAGCGCGGCTATCTCGAACTGACTGCGGAGTACCGTACAAAAGCAGAGGGGCGTTGAGTATGTGGTTCCGAAAACAAAAAGCCGAGAAAGAAGAACGGCGCGGCAGAAAGAATCAGGAAGAACAGCGCTCGAAAGAGGAACTGTCCTCGTTGGAAAAGGCAAAACAGGAATACGATCTCTGGGTGCTGGCGGAAGAATATGAGGAATATGAGCGGTAAACCTTTATTTGTCCATGAAAAGGCTCCATCCGACTGAACTATGTCTCAAAGGAGAAAATTTGACCAGTTTATATAATCATAACCACCGGCACGGCCGGTGGTTATGATTGTATCAAGAAAACAACCAGCTCAGTGCCGGTGGTTATGATTGAGACTTACTTTGCAAGCACAACGGAAATTTTGATCTCCTTTTCCGCCTCACTCAGATCAAGCGCACCGCCGTCTGCGATGCTCACACGCAGCTCATACAGTGTGCCGTCGGTCAGGGTATCCACGGCAGCGCCTGTCTCATCCGTGATCGACCACAGCTCTTTGCCGACCTCCGCCAGCTTTCCGTCTGCACCGTAGCCATAGAGCTTCAGCTCAGCGGCGCTTCCGGAAAGATTGTTCATCCGGAATGCGACCGTCGTGTTGGGATGAACATTTTCGACTGTGACGGTATTGCGCCAGCTCGCGACTTCTCCTTCGCCGCCGTCAAGCGCAAACTGTTCCTGCGAAAGAACATTTCTCGCCGCCTGGTCGAGGTCGACCTCTCGGTACGGCATTTCGGGCAGATGGACGAAGCGATCCTGCAATCTGAGCAGCTCCAGATAGCCCGTCGGGCAGTAGAGGGCGTTGCCGCTGTTGCCCGCGTACATGCCGATGGCCATGTTGTTGTAGCCGAACTTGTTGGAGACGTCCATCGTGAAAACAGTCTCGCCCGTTTCAAAGTCCAGAATGATGTACTGCCACATACCGGTGGTCAGATCCTGCACGTAGCCGTAGACATAGCCCGTCGCGGTGGAGAGCTTCATAATCGACGTGTCGCTCAGGTCATTTCGAGACCAGATGCTCTTCATCTCATAGCCGGAATCGGTTTTGATGGTATCGACACGTTCGACGCCGGGCGCGATCATGCAGTTGCCCTTCATCAACCAGTTCTGGTCATAAATGTTGGCATAGCTCTGAATCGAGGAGTCGTTGTTGGGGTCGGCAAGACCTGCGTTGCCTGCGCCGAACCAGTTGCAGACAATCGTACTGACCGTGCCTTCGCTGTCGTCATAGACGATGGCAGAGTTTTCAACCGCCACCTGATAGCCATCGGGCAGATCGTCCAGCACCGGCAGACTTGCAACGATCTCACCGGTCTTCATATCCAGAGCCAGCAGCTTGACGGGGTCAGCATTGTCGGTGAACATCACAAGCTCCGGCGTCAGCGACGGAGAGCAGCCGCCGCCCCATGCAAGACCGCCGCCGGTGGTCTTGTCGCCCTCGCCGCTGACCTTTGCGCCGACACTCTCATACGGCGTGCACCAGACGGCTTCGACACCATTATTCGCGCGCAGCAGATAGCAGTTCTGGTTCGTCAGGATGACCGCGCCGTCTTTGGAGGCGGCAATGCCGTTTTCTGCACCCTCACCGGGAGTCAGCTCATAGACAAAGACTGCATCAGAGAGATCAGTCTGTTCGCCGCTTAGAATCGCATCGATGGCGGAACGTGCGATATATCCCAGTACGCCCTGCTGCTCACGCTCCGGGTAGATGCGGAAGCCGCCGGTTGCAAACCAGAGGTTTCCTTCGTAGTCAAAGACCACGGACAGAAGATTCTGCTCCAGTGTCTTGCCGAGCGCAGCCTCGGCGGCAGCTTTGATGTTGATATCCAGCATCTTTTCAAACTCCGGCAGGATGGTTCCTGCTTCATCGGTTGCGCGCAGCATCAGCACATGGTTGTTGCTGGTGGGGCAGACGATGCGGTTTTCCGAGTCCAAGAACGTATAGGAGCTCTGGATGACGTAACCGCCGCCGTCATGCTGCTTCGGGGAGAAATAGCCCAGCGTCGTGGTTTCCTTCGCGTTCAGGTCGCGGATGGCGATGCCGCCGAGCAGCGGCACGACCGCGTGGCCGTAGCTGTCAAAGTAAATGGCAGGCGAAGCGTTCGCGTTGGTTTTCTCATAGGAAACGTTGATTTCCGGGTAGATGCCGAGCGGCAGAACTTCATCCGTGGAGTCGGTATTGTAGCCGTCGTGGTGAATGTTAGCGTCGCTCTTTGCCATATAGGGGTTTTCGTCGACACGCTTGGCGCGCAGCGTCTTGACCGGCAGTGCAGAGGACAATGCGTCGGACGCTGGGGTCTCCTCTGTGCCAGCGTCCTCCGGCATATCATCCTCCGGCGAGGCTTTCTCTGATGCGGCCGTTTCGGGCGTCTGCGTTTCAGAGACCGGGGAAGACTCGGCTGGCGTCTGTGTACAGGCTGCCATGCTCAGGCAGAGCGCAGCAGCCAGCAGCAGGAGCAGCGCAGAGCGTAATACTTTTTCCATTTTCATCAAAATATCCTCCGTTTATTTATTTTTCATACAGTTTGTTGGGGGTTTATGCGAGCCAGGTGTAAAGTCCCAGTTGAAACGCTTCCTCAGAAACGGGCTTCAGCAGGAAATAATCGGCCCGCAGTCGGAAGGCATGAAGCGAGAAATCAAGATCACTGCACCAGATCATCCGGCACACGGGACATAAGGAACGAAGGTGCTCCGCTGCATTCAGCCCTGCCACCCCGGAGAGTGCAATGACAGCATTGGTTGGAGCATCTTTCTGCGCCGCTTCAAAAAAGCGTTCCTGGTCGTCATATTGCACGACCTGAGGAAACAGCCCCTTCGATTCACAGAACCGGGTGATTTGTTCGGCATAGCGCTGCCGCTCCGCTTCCTGTTCTGCCAGTACGGCAATACGATACACAGACCGCCCTCCTTCCTGAATCCAATTTGACGCCTTGCTTACGCTCAGTATAAAAAGGTTCTGCCGGCCTTTCAAGCGCCGTGGCACGAAAGGGCCGATTATGGCACGAATTCCGGGGTTGTGGCTTCTCCAACCTTGACGCTCTGTGATATAATCACTTTGGATTTAAATATGTGCAGGAAGAGGAAGGAGAATTCGCTGCATGAGAATTGCGATTGTGGACGATCTTGCCGCGGAACGTGCACTGCTGAAAGACCGGCTGGAGCAGCAGCTTCACCGGAGAAACGTGCAGGCGGATATTCTGGAATACGAAAGCAGCGAGACATTTCTGGAAGCGGCAAGGAAAGCGCCCTTTACTGCCGCATTTCTGGATATCTATATGAATGGCATGACGGGCATGGAGGCGGCAAAAGAGCTGCGCAAAACCGATACGGATTGTCTGCTGGTTTTTACCACGACCTCCACCGATCATGCGCTGGAGGGATTTCAGGTCCGGGCGCTGCACTATCTGGTCAAGCCCTTCACCGAGGAGGACATCGATGCGCTGACGGACGAGCTGCTTGCCCGCGTACCACAGCCGGAGAAATTTATGACACTGCGCGTAGACGGGAGCGAGTTCCGGCTGCGGTATCGGGATATTGTCTATGCCGAGCATTTTGCCCACATGATCTACGTCCATACGGCGGTTCAAAAGACGCTTGCCACACGCCAACCCTTCAAGTCGTTCATCGCCCCACTAAAGGATGACACACGCTTTTTTGTGTGCGGGCGCGGCGTGATCGTAAATCTGGAACACGCGAAGGATCTGGAAGGCGCCGCCTTCCGCATGGCGGACGGAAGCCGCGTGTTTGTCAGTCAGGACCTTCTGAAAAGCGCCCGGCAGGCATTTATGGAGTTCCTGCTTCAAAGGGGGCGGATGGTATAATGGAGCTGCTGCGTCCGATTCTGGAGCTCGGCGTGGTGATTCCCGGCATGCTGCTTGCCTGCTTCCCGGCAAAATCCAGCTTAAAGCAGCCGCTGTCAAAGCTTGTTTTGTGGCTTGTTCCGCTGCTTGCGCTGCTTTGCGCCGCCGGAGGCGTGGTGTGCTATGCGCGCCGCATGCCGACTGCGCCGATGCTTGCAGGCCTAAGCTTGCTTGCAGTCGTGATCTACATAAAAACGCTCCGGATTTCGCTTTGGAAATCCGGAACGATTGCGTTGTCCGTCTGTGCGGTATTTGCCTGTATCAACAGCCTTTCAAGAGCGATCAACGCCGCTATGCTGGCCGGTTTGCCGCAGGCGCAGGCTGCGCCGTGGTTCTGTCTGCGGTCTGCGATTTGCTATCATGCGATCTGCTGGCTGTTTGCTGCCATCGCCTATTATCCTGCGACGCATAGCGTGCGGAGGATGGTCGAGGATGAAAATTTCGCGCAGACCTGGTATGTGTTCTGGGTGCTGCCGCTGGTGTTCATTGCGCTGAATCTGTTTATGATCCCCAAGTATGCGGACACACTCTATACCGGGCGTGTTTTGCAGGGGTATTTTGTGATCAGCATCGCACTTTTGTTTTTGATGCTTTTCTTCAACGCAATCTTCCTTCTGATGGCGATCAGCATTAACCGGAATGTGAGATTGCAGCAGGAAAACCAGCTGCTTTCCATGCAGCAGCAGCGCTACGAAAGCCTGAAAGCTGCCATTGAGGAAGCCCGGCAGGCGCGGCACGATCTGCGCCACCAGCTATGTCAGCTCGCCGCCCTTGCAGAAGAAGGGAATCTTGAAAAGATCAAAGACTATCTCTCCGGTGCGGTTTCCAGAATTCCAAGTCTTGAAATGCATTTCTGCGAAAACCGGGCGGCAGACAGCGTGGTTGGGTATTACTGCGCGCTTGCCAAACGCGAGAATATCCCGTATTCCGTGCAGATTGATCTGCCAGAATGTCTTCCTGTAGACGAAATCAATCTGTGTCTGGTTCTCTCGAATCTGCTGGAGAATGCGCTGGAAGCCAGCCTGCGTACTGCACCTGCCAGACGCAGAATCGAGCTGACCGCCTATCTGCATGGAAACAGTCTGGCACTGATTCAGGTTGAAAACACGTATGATGGAGTTATCCGGGAAAAAGACGGGGTATTTCTGTCCTCCAAGCGAAAAGGAGACGGTGTTGGTATCCAGTCCGTCCGCCATATCGCAGAAAAATCCGGTGGGGTGAGTACAGTCACCTATCAGGACGGTCTGTTTTGCGCAAAGGTCATGCTCCGCAGATAATTATGCCCAGCCTTTCCAAAACGGCACAGCCACAGATTTCAACAGTCTTGTCTCCAGCAAGCGCTGAACAAGCCGTATTTCTGTTTTTGCAAAGATATCTGACTTCATTGCGTCCCAACCCATCTGGTTGCCGCAGCCATCAGCTGAAAATTCATAATCCGGTTACAGTTCCAGCAAGATTTCGTTACAACTTTCTGTCACACTGACAGCAGTTCGAAAGAACGGAACATCCCTTGGGGAAAGGAAGTTTGACTTATGAAAAAAGTACTGGCGATTCTGCTGGCCATAGCGGTGCTGGCGCTGAGTGCCTGCGCGGCCAAGCAGGTAAATTCGGATACACAGAAGGATTCCAACACAGCGGAAACGGAGCAGAAGCCCGGCTCCGAGCAGACGGAGCAGCCCGCGCAGGAAGCAAAGCGCATCGAGCCGCTGGCAGAAAGCCTTGATCTGAACGCGCTGACCGATGCGACCGTCGCGGCGAGCTTCGGCGCAGACGACATTTCCGAAACCGACGGCAAAACAGAACTCACGCTGACGGTCTATGATTACGACATCTATGACATGGTCGATATCGCGCAGCTTGCCGTTGGCGATACGATCGTTGTGGACGGCAAGGACATGGTCGTCACGTCCAGAGAGGACGAGAACGGCTTTGTCATCATCAACGGCGGTCTGGAGCAGGGCGGCGTCGATTTGACGAGCGACGATTCGGGTGTCTACTACGCCGTTGGTCTGGATGACACAAAATCGTATCACGAGCTCGGCAAGGTCACCGTGCCGGTTGCCGATGGCTTTGTCCTGACGGATAATGCAGACCCCGAGCATCCGGATGAAACGTATGCCGCAGCGAACCTCGCAGAGCTTGCTGCGTCTGAACCCGGCTTTACCGCCAACAACACGTTGGCGACCATCGAACACGGCGAGCTGACTGTCCTGGTCAGAAGCTATACGCCGTAATTCTGAAACGCAGGAAAATGCCCGGAGGTCTTCTGCCTCCGGGCATTTTCCTGCTTTGCGGCAGACAGCCCCAGCGCCCGTGCCGGACAAGCGGCTTGACCGCGTCGGGGGGAGCGGAGTATAATGAAGAAAATCCCGGAAAGAAGGGGAAGGCGAATGAAAGAAAACCGAAAGCTCCTGAAGGAAGTTCTCAAGGACATCCAGCACGATATGTCGGACGAGGAGGTTCTGAACCTGCTGGCAGACAGCAAAATTTCCGAAAGTCCTGCAACGGAAAAATACACGCTCGGGCAGCGCGCGGCGGACGCGATCGCAAAATTTGCGGGCAGTTGGGCATTTATCTTCGCGTTCACGGGCGTGCTGATCTTGTGGATGGTCATCAATACGATTCTGGCGGCAGATGCGTTCGATCCGTTCCCGTTTATCCTGCTGAATCTGGTTTTGTCCTGCGTCGCGGCGATCCAGGCACCGCTCATCATGATGAGCCAGAACCGGCAGGAGGAAAAGGACCGCCGCCGCGCGGAAAATGATTACAAGGTCAATCTTAAAACCGAGATCATGATCGAAGACCTCCACGACAAGGTCAACGCCATTCTGGCAAAGCAGTCTGCACTGGAAAAGAAGCTACAGGAGCAGGGAGACCAGACAAAATCCTGAATTTCGAAAAAAGGACCGGCGTATCGCCCAATCGGACGGTACGCCGGTTCTTGCTATTTTTATCTCAGAAGCACTTCTGGTCACGCGCCTTGCGGCAGGCTTCCTTCCGCTCACAGTGGTAGCAGACCTCGGTATCCGGCGACGGCTCGCCGCGCTCGAATTTCAGGAGGTTGTCCACGGTCGTCGCGGCGATGTTGCTGAGCGCTTCTTTTGTGAGGAATGCCTGATGCGAGGTGACGATGACGTTCGGCATGGAAATCAGCCGCACCAGCGTGTCGTCTGCGACGATCTCCTCCGAGCAGTCCTCGTAGAAGAGGTCTCCCTCTTCCTCGTACACATCCAGACACGCCGCGCCGACCTTGTGGCTTTTCAGCCCCTCGATCAGTGCCTCGGTATCCACCAGACCTCCGCGGGAGGTGTTCACGAGCACGACGCCGGGCTTCATCTGCGCGATGGCGTCTGCGTCGATCATGTGCCGCGTCTCGTCGGTGAGCGGGCAGTGAAGCGAAATGACGTCCGCCTGCCGCAGAAGCTCCGGCAGCTCCACATAGTCAAGGTCGCTTTCCGGATTCGGGAATTTATCGTATGCCAGTACGCGCATCCAGAAGCCCTTGCAGATACCGGCAAAAATTCTTCCGATCTTGCCCGTGCCGATCACTCCTACGGTCTTGCCGTGCAGGTCGAAGCCCGTCAGCCCGGACAGGCTGAAATTGAAGTCGCGCGTGCGGATATACGCCTTGTTTGTGTGCCGGTTGACGGTCAGCAGCAGCGCCATCGCGTGCTCCGCCACCGCATAGGGGGAGTACGCCGGAACGCGGAAGACATGCAGCTTTCCGAAGCAGGCTTTGGTATCCACATTGTTGAAGCCCGCGCACCGCAGTGCGATGACCCGAACGCCCAGATCATAAAGCTCGTTTATGACCTTCTCATTCACCGTGTCGTTGACGAACACGCACACACCGTCAAAGCCCTTTGCCAGTTGGACGGTGTCCTCGCCGAGTCTCGTCTCAAAATACTTGATCTCAATGTCCGTTCCGGCAATATGCTCGTCAAAGCCGGGCTTGTCGTAGGGTTTCGTATCAAAAAATGCAAGTTTCATGATTGCATTGCACCTCCATGATTTTTATGGCGCCAGTTTAGTCTTTTCTATAAGATCCGTCAAGTATCATTTTCTACAAAATAAGCGTTCCAAGCAGAAACCGTTTTTGATTTATTTTCTGCCGCACGGCGGGATTTACTCTTTGCGGGAATTATTTTTGGTCGATTGTAAAATGAAGTTGGACGCCTAGGAAAATATCGCCATTTCCTAGGGTGTATCTGAAAACTCATGATGTGACCGGCAGCGAGGGATTTTTGCGTTGCGCAAGACATTTTTTCGCAGGAATACTGACGTATTTCAAGGAAAAATGACGCGGCGCACCGCAAAAAGGCCCGCTGTCCGGGTGCGTTGGGAGTTTTCAGATACGCCCTAGATTTATCCTTTCTGATCAGCGGGATGAATGCAGAAAGCTGTTCGTAGAGTGCTTGCTGACAATCGCCGCCGCGCCGCACTCTGATCCATAAAAGCCGGACCGTCCGCTGTTTATGATTTATGAACAGTGGGCGGCTTTGTCTGAAGGCAGGGTAGGGGATTGGACCGTCGTTCTTTATCCAATCTTAATGCGCTGCAAGCATCCCTTATCCGCTCTTAAAATCTCTGACTGTATACTAATTATAGTATCAATGCTGATAAGGAGCTGCCTTTATGCCGGAAGAGATTATTCGTCGAAAGCGCCGCCTTTCGTCTTTTCAAATTATCATATTAGGTTTTGCCGGGGTTATTCTGCTCGGAGCGCTGCTGCTGATGCTGCCGATCTCCACGACTGGAGGGAATGTAACTCCATTCAATGAAACGCTGTTTACAGCAACCTCTGCCGTCTGCGTGACAGGGCTTGTGGTGCAGGATACAGGCAGCTACTGGTCAACCTTTGGGCAGGCGGTTATTCTGGCGCTGATCCAAATTGGTGGTCTTGGTGTCGTAACCGTAGCAGCGTCGTTCGCGCTGCTGTCCGGGCGAAAAATTTCTCTGATGCAGCGCAGCACCATGCAGGATGCAATTTCTGCGCCAAAGGTCGGTGGAATCGTCCGTCTGACACGCTTTATCCTACGGGCGACATTTCTGATTGAACTGCTGGGCGCACTTGCCATGCTCCCGGTGTTCTGCCGGGACTATGGATGGCGCGGCATCTGGATGGCGGTGTTTCATTCTATATCCGCATTCTGCAACGCTGGATTTGACATTCTTGGAACGGAAAGCAATCTCTACCCATCCCTTACCGGCTATGCTGGCAGTCCGGTAATCAATATCACGATTATGCTGCTGATCGTGATTGGCGGCATTGGATTTCTGACATGGGACGATATCTGCGAAAACAAGTGGCAGCTTCACCGCTACCGAATGCAGAGCAAGGTGATCCTTGTCACGACAGGTCTTTTGATTTTTCTGCCTGCTGTGTTTTTCTTCTTTTCAGACTTTTCCGCGCTTCCCGCCGGAAACCGGCTGCTGGCATCCTTTTTTCAGTCCGTCACGCCGAGGACAGCTGGCTTCAACACGGTAAATCTATCCGCGATGTCCGGTGCGTCGCAGGGCGTAATGATCCTTCTGATGCTCATTGGCGGCTCTCCGGGGTCTACGGCGGGCGGTATGAAGACAACGACATTGGCAGTCCTGCTTGCTAATGCCGCCGCAACCTTCCGTCAGCGGGAGAGCGCTCAGTTTTTCGGACGTAGGATTGATTGCAGCGCTGTCAAAACCGCCGCGACCATTCTGACGATGTATCTGGTGCTGTTCTTTGGCGGTGCGGTCTTTATCAGTGCATACGAGAATCTTCCGCTGTCTGCCTGCCTGTATGAAACGGCATCGGCGGTCGGGACGGTGGGATTGACACTTGGTATTACACCGCAGCTGCGCATTCCATCGCAAATGGTGCTGATCTTGCTCATGTATCTGGGCAGAGTCGGCGGTCTTACCCTCATTTATGCGGCACTTTCC
>ENA-OYZN01000460-OYZN01000460.1-human-gut-metagenome-genome-assembly--contig:-NODE-460-length-18459-cov-6.264779_pt1 | contig 18459 bp, 16 predicted proteins | sample MGYA00243294_ERZ653483 | MGnify/ENA primary metagenome ERZ653483 (study PRJEB26926, sample SAMN06165155) | human gut metagenome | biome: ENVO:00009003; feature: ENVO:2100002; material: ENVO:00002003... | reverse complement strand
CGAGATAGGCTCCGGTCTCGTGGGCTCGGAGATGTGTATAAGAGACAGATATCGTACATGTCAGTTACGATGAAATTCGTAAAGCGGATGATACGGCCAATTTAGTGTGTGGTACGGATACTGCGCTTATAAACACACCAACCCTGCCTTCCGGTGAGACGGGATGTATTTTCTGGGGATGGGCAAGCGCAGATAATTCTGATATTGCAAGTTATTCATATAGTATTGACGATGGGGAAAAGGTCACGGATCCCTCTTATCGTTTTACAACGGAAGATGCCGTAAAGGCAGCAGGTCCGGGAGAATATGACTGGAGATTTAAGGTTCCAGTACCGCTGAAAGAAGGCACGCAGCTTGTAAAGATTTATGCAGATTTTGAAGATGGTGATTCTGAAGTTATTTGGATGGCTGAGATCACTGTCGGAGACGGAAGCACCGGTGGCTCGACGGGCACTGGAGATACCACGGAAGATCCGCAGCCGCCAAAGACCGGCGATGGAAACGTTATTGTTGCGGTTGCTGCTGCTGGAATTATTATGACTGTACTTTTCAAAAAGAAAGTTTCGGCATAACTTGTTCCTCTGTCAGACATACGGATAAAAACAGAAAATTTTAGATCACCGGCCTTTTTTTAGGCCGGTGATATTTTTTTATGTATCGTTATTTTGTAAACATTTTCCTGCGCGACCATCGTTTGATTTCTCCTTGCAGGTTGACAATAAAAATATGAATACCAATACCATAAATGGAATATAGCACTGTCTTAATTTATTCTTGCGACAGGGGGACCTTTATGCTATACTGAATTAGGTTGATTTCCGCGGAGTGGGCGGAGATATTATGGGTCAGAGTGGGTGTTGAATTTTGTGTAAATTTGTGATATCAGGAGGTCAGACGCTTCGAGGAGAACTTACGGTAAGCGGAAGTAAGAATGCTGCACTACCGATTGTTTCCGCAGCACTTCTGGCAGAAGGCCCCTGTACGATTGAAAATATCCCGAACATTGCGGATGTGCAATCGATGTTAGATATTCTTAAAAAACTTGGTGCAAATGTAGAAGAATTAGACAGAAATACAATTAGAATAGATGCAACACAGGTAACCTCTCATGAAGCTACATTTGATTTAGTAAGTAAACTGAGAGGATCTTATTATTTAATGGGAGCTTTTCTCGGAAGATTCGGGCAAGCAGTTGTAGCCCTTCCGGGTGGTTGTAAATTGGGCACACGTCCCATTGATCAGCATTTAAAAGGCTTCCAGGCGCTTGGTGTCGATATTGTTGAAGCCTATGGTAAAGTCACGGCAAAAGCGTATGATGCGAGTGGTATTTTACACGGAAACAATATTTATTTAGACGTAGTATCTGTAGGAGCTACGATCAATTTGATGCTTGCAGCATGTAAGGCGGCCGGGCAGACGGTGATAGAGAACTGTGCCCGGGAACCGCATGTGGTGGACGTTGCAAACTTCCTTAACTCCATGGGTGCCAAAATCAGGGGAGCGGGAACGGATATTATAAAAATCACAGGAGTACCGAAATTGCACGGAGTAGAGATGTATTCTATTATTCCGGATCAGATCGAAGCAGGTACATATATGATTGCCGCTGCGGCTACGGGCGGTGAGATTACAATTAAAAATATTATTCCGCGGCACCAGGAGTCTTTGACGGCAAAGCTTCAAGAGATGAGCATTGGAATAGAAGAGGGAGAGGACTGGATCCGCATCTATAATAATGGTTCCGTGTCGGCGGCACACGTCAAAACATTACCTTATCCCGGATTCCCGACCGATATGCAGCCACAGATCACGGTACTTTTATCGCAGGCCGATGGTACGAGTAAGATTGTAGAAGGTGTTACAGATTTCCGTTTCCAGTATACGGAAGAATTAAAACGAATGGGCGCGGATATCACAGTAAATGGAAAGATGGCGATGGTATCGGGACCGAAGAATTTAAAAGGTACCATCGTACGCGCGCCGGATCTCCGGGGGGGAGCCGCACTCGTGATCGCCGCGTTGATGGCGGAGGGAGATACGGTCATCCAGGATGTACAGTTTATCGACAGAGGATATGATAATATTGTCGGGAAGCTCCAAAGCGTCGGAGCAAAGATCGTACGTGTAGAGGACGATAACTGATCATGATAAAATTCTGCAGCCTGTATAGCGGAAGCAGTGGAAACAGCATATATATCGGGACAGAGCGGACGAATTTATTGGTTGATGCAGGCGTTAGCGGAATTCGTATTGCCGGCGCACTTCGGGAAATCTGTGTGGAACCGCAGCAAATCAATGGAATTTTAATTACACATGAACACTCCGACCATATTAAAGGCGCTGGTATTTTTTCTCGAAAATTCAATGTGCCGGTTTACGCCCGTGAGAAAACATGGGAGGCCATGCGGAAAGAAATTGGCCCTCTCAAAGAAGAAAACATCAGAATGATAGATCAGGAATATTTTACAGTGGGGGATATCGATATCTGCAACTATTCGATCCCGCACGATGCAGTGGATCCGGTAGCTTATACTTTTTATGTATATAATCGTAAAATATCTGTGGCGACTGATATCGGATGCGTTACAGATACGATCCACGAAAACGTAATAGGCAGCGATATTGTATTGATTGAATCGAACCACGATGTAGAAATGTTGAAGAACGGAGCGTACCCCTGGCCGCTTAAGAAACGGATTCTGAGTGATCATGGACATTTATCGAACGACCATGCGGCGGCGCTTGTCACGGAACTTGCACAGAATGGGACAAAGCATGTTTACCTTGGGCATCTAAGCCATGAAAATAATTATCCCGAGCTGGCGTTCTCAGCGTCCCGCAGAGCACTAGCAGAATGCGGGATCTGTGTGAATCGGGACATATTCGTAAACGTGGCTTCGCGGGAACACTATAGTGAGGTAACAGAGCTGTGATGCATTTTACAATATTATGCGTCGGAAAGATCAAAGAGACCTATCTGCAGGCGGCAGTTGCAGATTATGTGAGCCGCCTTTCAAAATATGTCAGAATTGACGTGATAGAAGTGGCGGAAGAAAATCACCCGCTCCGGGAGAAACGTATTGAAAAAGAAGGAGAGTCGCTTCTCCGAAAAATTGCGCCGAATAGCTGCGTCGTTGCGCTCGATTTGCACGGACGCGAAATTTCTTCTGAAAAGCTTGCGTCCTATCTGAGTGGGAAAACGGTTTCCGGAAATTCAGATTTTACGTTTGTTATCGGTGGATCCGACGGCATCAGCGATTGTGTCACGGCGCGCGCAGACTTGCGTCTTTGCCTTTCTCCCATGACGTTTCCACATCAGATGGCGCGGCTGATTCTCGCTGAACAGCTTTACCGGGCAATGAAGATAAATCATGGGGAGCAATACCATAAATGAAACGGGATTCAGTAGAAATCAAAGCATATTGTAAAATCAATCTTGCACTTGATATTAAAGGGCGACGCAGCGACGGGTATCATGAGGTGGAGATGATTTTGCAAACGATTCCGCTTTATGATACCGTAATTCTTCACCGTACCCCAGCTTCAGAATGGCGGAAACCAGTTACAATTACATCCAATGCCACGTGGCTCCCACAGGATGAGAAAAATACGGCGTATCGCGCGGCGTATCTGCTGGCGCGTGATTTTCCCAAGATCGACACGGGCACGGAAATTTTTATCAATAAAAAGGTACCGCGATGCGGTGGACTTGGAGGCAGCAGCACGGATGCTGCCGCGGTATTAAATGGCATGAACCAGTTATATGATCTGGGGCTTACTGCTGGGGACTTGCTCCCTTATGCGGCGCAGATCGGCGCGGATGTTCCTTTCTTACTGACACCTGGCGCTGCGATTGCGACAGGAATCGGAACAGAGCTGCACTATATTGAACCCTTATGCGACGGGATCCTTTTGCTGGTCAATCCCAACATCGATATTTGTACACCGGAGGCGTATCGTGTTTATGATTTTCTGGAGGCAAAAGGCGAGATTCCTCAGGAGGCACATCCCGATGTTGCGGGAATAGTGCGCGCTATGGCAAAGCGCTGGGAACAGCTTTCCAGTAAAATGAAAAATGTACTGGAATATCCGGCATTTTACCTGCATCCCGAGCTTTTGAAATTGAAAGAATCGATCCGGGAGTCCGGTGCGTCGGCAGTGCTAATGTCTGGGAGCGGCGCGACATTCTTCGGAATTTTCCGCAGAGAAGATACGGTGCGGGCGGGGCGGGCGGAAGAATATTTCAGAGAGAAAGGGTATTTTACATTTATGAGTGAAATGTCCGCTTTATAAGGTGTTCTTTTTATTGGACACTGCAATAAAAATAGATTATAATAAATCCAATTATTTATGACAGGTGAGGGTGCGGAGCCGATGGCGGGAAAGAACAAAAAAGGAGGAAGGAGACGGGATCCTGTAGGAAACGAAGAGAGTAAGTCTTATCGAAAGTATTTGCGGGGACGGCGCATAGAAACAAAACGCGTTGATAGAACTGCAGATATCAAAGAGATCCAGCAGCGACTGCAAAAGCGCCCCAAAAGAAGAAAAGCGAATATTGGAAGGCTTCTGATTGCGATTCTGCTTATGGTGATACAGCTTGGAATTCTTATCTGGGGATTGTATCAAATGAAGATGTTTGTCCTTTCTTCCTATCTCTTTTTCCAAATCGTCAGCGCAATCGCCGTAATCCGTATTGTGCTCAATCATAAAAATCCCTCCTATAAAATTGCCTGGATCGCCGTAATTTTGTTGGTTCCCTTTCTTGGGCTAATTTTCTATCTGATGTGGGGACGCGGAAGTTATCCAAACCGTATCAAAAAGCATATTCCTGTGCTTTCAGAAATGACGATCCCATTATATGAGCATAACCGTGAAGTAGAAATGCACCTTTTCGAACAATATCCGGAACAGGAACGCGTGATGAATTATCTGCACCGGGCAGGATTTCCAATCTATCAGAAGACTTCCGTGCGGTATTTTGATTTGGGGGACAAGTTCTTCCCAGCACTAATGGACGACATCAAAAAAGCAGAAAAATTTGTGTTTCTTGAATTTTTTATTTTATCGGAAGGGAGTTTATGGCAGGAACTTTTTGAACTTTTGAAAAAGAAAGCGGCGGAAGGAGTAGACGTCCGAATTTTGTACGACGATTTCGGATGTATTACTTGTTTGCCGAAGCGCTTTGAGGCAATCACAAAAGAAGCGGGGATACAGACGGCGGTTTTTAATAAAATCAAACCGATTGTCAATAATTTCTATCTGAATTATAGGAATCATCAAAAAATATGTGTTATCGATGGAAATCTCGGATATACGGGCGGCGTAAATATTGCGGATGAATACGTTAATACCGTAGACGCATTCGGGCATTGGAAAGATTCGGGGATCCGGCTTGCAGGAAACGGCGTATGGAGTCTGACGATTACATTCTTACAGATGTGGGAATATGCCACGTATCATAAAAAGATGATCAAGAAAAATGATGACTATAAAGTATATGCCCCGGATGAAAAATATTGTGCGAAATTTAAAGATGCCAGAGGATTTGTGCAGCCGTTTGCCGACGGACCGCTTACAACGCCGAATGAAACGGAAGCAGAATACTTATATATGCAAATGATCAATTCCGCCAAAAGTTATGTTTATATTACAACGCCGTACCTTGTGCCGGACAACGAGATGCTGACTGCGCTCCGTATGGCGGCGCTAAGCGGCGTGGATGTAAGAATCATAACGCCGGGTGTCCCAGATAAAAAATATGTATATCTCGTAACAAATTCTTTCTATGGCGTATTGATTCGTGCGGGAGTCAGAATTTATGAATATGTACCGGGTTTTATCCATGCGAAAAATATCGTGTGTGATGATGAAACCGCGATTGTAGGTACGGTGAATATGGATTTCCGTTCTTTCTATTTGCATTTTGAAAATGGCGTTTGGATGTGTGGAAATCACGCGGTATCAGAAGTCCGGGAGGATTTTTTGAAAACATTGGAATATTGTAGAGAAATTGATCTGCCAGAATGGCAAAAGCGGCCGTTCAAAAGAAAAATTGCACAGGCGGTGTTAAACTTCTTTGCGCCGCTGTTATAAAAAATTGTAAGGGATAACCGAAAGGAGCTATTATAGAAGTGGATTTAAATAGACTCATTCCTGCCGTTGCAAAGGGAGACCAAACTGCGTTAAGGGAAATTTACGAATCATATCGGACGCCTTTTTATTATGTTGCACGTTCTATCGTCAAGAACGAGGCTGCCGCGTTATCTGTAGCAGCAGAGGCATTTCGAAGAATTCGGGATTCGGCTTACCGCTTTGATGAGGAACTGAATGCGGAATATTGTCTTCTGGATGTTCTTTTTACACTGAGTTATAATAAAATATCATCCCACGACACGGAAAAGGAAAATACCGAAGTGCCTTATCTGCCGGAAATTTTGAAGCAGGAACCGGAGGTTTTTGTAAAAGTATTTACAGATTTGGGAAATAATGAAATCGCTATGCTTGTAGGGAAAAGAAAATCAACGGTTTCTAAACTTTTTGCAGAAAAGAAAGACTTGTTGAAATCGGTCAAAAAGACTGCGGAAAGCAGCTGCCCGGATTATTGGGAAAAGATCATATCTGACGCACCTACGGGAGCGGAAACGGTTCCGCATAATGTACGTTCCAAAACGGAGAAGCAGGCACAGAAACAAAAGAGGAACAATTATTATAAATGGATTCTGGCGGTGGTCCTGCTCGTCGTTTTTCTTTCCGGCGCAGTTCTGGGGATTGTGAAACTCATTAAAAACAATTATGGCAGTGATGTTGATAAAAACGCGATTGGGGAAGATCAGCCGCTGCAATTTAATAATAACATCGCAATGACGGAACTAAACGGTGAGATCTATTTTAGAGGAAGTAATAATGCCTTTTATAAAAGGCATATGGAGAGCGGAAAGCTTATCAAACTTTCTGATGATCATCCGAAGGAGCTCCTGAATGACGGCACCTATATCTATTACAGGAATAACAACGATGGATATATGTACCGCATCGACCCTGACGGCAGGAACAGGCAGCGCTTATGCGACACTCCCGGTTCGGCAATGGCACTTTACAAAGGATTTCTGTATTTTTCTACAAAGGGCGGAATTTACAGAATTCCAGCTTCAGGCGGGTCGTTCAAAACCGCAGAATTAGTTCTCGATACATCAAATGATGCAAATCTATTTTGCGTGGATTTGGCGCTGGACGCAGACGGAAACGTGTTTTTTGCAAGCGGGATCGGGAAAGGGATTCATCATGTTACGGAGTATGAGGGAGCGCCTTCCGTAGATGGTATTTTTGCGGAGGAAGCGTATACGATTCAAATTGACGGGGATAAATTATATTTTGACTATAAAGAAGTCTCGGGTAAAATTATTTTATACAGTTTCGATTTAACTGCTTATTTTTCAGAGCACGGAGAGAAACGCATACAACCGGTGGTTGTTTCTGATTCGGAAGGAGCACAGATCACACTGGCTACAGGAGCATTTTATGTGAAGAACGGATGTATTTATTATACAGGCGTGTCGAATGGAAAATCGGTACTATACCTGCTGGACGAAACGAAAAAACAATCACAAATCATGGAGATTAAGACGGACTCTGTGACGGCAAACAAAAATCTTTCTATTACGGATCTTTATGTTACGGAAGAATGGGTGTATTGCTATTGCTCAGATGGAAAGTCAAACGGGAAAAGGATATTTTTTGCAGGCGACTTGAATAAAAATGAAACCGTAACGATATACGAAAGGTGAGGGGCTGTTTTTGTATGAGAGGTTTATTTATTATCAATCCATCTTCGGGCAAACAAACAAATCAGGCAAAAGCGTTACAGGCAATGCATGAGCTTTTGCGGGATCAGATCATCGAAGAAGCGACGGTTTTTTATACAAGGGGAAAATTGGACGCGCGGAATAAAGCATTCGAAGCGAAACGGCAAGACTGTGATTTTATAGTAGCAGTCGGAGGAGACGGCACCGTTAATGAAGTGGTATCGGGAATTCATATGAGTGGCAGCGGAATCCCACTAGCCATTTTACCATCGGGAACTTCCAATGACTTTGCAAATTCAGTCGGAATTTCGCCGACAGCCCACTGTCTGTATCATCTAATTAAAGATTATAATGCTGTAGCGGCAGACATCGGGCGCTTTAATGAGCGGGATTATTTTTTGAATGTAACAGCGGGTGGTATTTTATCTGATGTGGCACATAGTGTTAGCATCGAAGCAAAGACGCTTTTCGGGAAGACGGCATATATTGCGGAGGCGCTCAAAAAGGTTTCGGAAAATTGGTTCCGTACGACGCCTCTGTTGTTTGAAATGGATGGCCAACGCGAGGTATTCGACGTATTTTTCTTTATTCTTGCCAATTCCAAGAGTGTCGGCGGCTTTCCTAAGATTTGTGTTGATGCAAAAATCAATGACGGTTATATGGATCTTTGTGTCGTCAAAAATATAGATGCTTTAACGGCGCTTCCTGTATTAACACAGATTCAAGCGGGGAAACATATTCATAATAAACTGGTGGAGTACCGGCAGGTGCGTGATTTGAAAATATTCCCGACGGAAGACAGTACAGAATTCCACCTGGATTGCGATGGGGAATACGCCGGAGAGCTCCCGCTGCATGCGGAGGTTTTACAAGGCGGAATACAGCTTCTGTTGCCTGTAGAGAATACGAAAACAAAGAAAATTGTTATCGAGGAGTCAGAAGACGCTATTCCGTCACCTTAACCAGCCGGTTGCCCGTGTAGTCGCAGGAAACGAGCGAATATAAGGCTCCGTTTTCTTGGATACGAATCGCGGTACGAGTTGCGTCGTCGCGTTCCGCATCCGTAAATCCGTGAATATGTCCATAATAACAGCTTTGTACACGGTATTCTTCGATATATTGCGTAAAACGCGTATTTTTTTGCTGGTTATACGGGGGATAATGCAGAAATACGATGATTTCGCCGCGCTTCTCGGGAGAAACGCCGTTCAGAATTTTATCTGCTTTCTCCAGAGATGCACGGAGGCGACTTGCTTCGCGTAAATATATTTTTTCGTCTGTGGGGGCTTTGTATTTGTTATCTCCCGGGCAAAGCCAGCCGCGTGTACCTGCAATTGCATAGACTTTACCGGAAGAAGAAACTGCGATACTGTCATTGTACAAAAACAGCAGAGAGGAGAAATGGTGCTGCTGTTTCCATTCTTCCATTTTTCGCGCAGTGCCCCACCACAAATCATGGTTTCCCTTTAATAATACTTTTGTACCGGGCAGTTGATTTATGAATTTCAAATCTTCGACGGCATCCTCGATCCGGAGCGCCCAGGAATGGTCTCCGGGAAGGATTACATAATCTTCCGGTTTTACTTTGGCAAGCCAGTCCTTTTTGATCTGCTCCTCGTGATGATTCCATGCGCCGCCAAAAATTTTCATCGGCTTATCTGTTGAAAAAGAAAGATGGAGGTCGGAAATAGTATATATAGACATCAATGCCCCTCCTTATGAAAATATGCGTATATATTTGCGGCGGTTGCAGGGCTGATTCCTTTCACTTCCGCAAGCTGTTCCGCGGTAGCATTCCGAATTGCGGCGAGCGAACCGAAGTGCTTCAAAAGTGAGAATTTACGTTTCTCTCCCACAGAAGGAATATTGTCCAATTCCGAAAGTCGATATCTTTTTTGTGTCATTTTCCGGTTTTGCTGGATTGCAAAACGGTGCGCCTCATTTTGGATCGCGCTGATCAGCCGCCAGAGCTCTACATGATCTTTGAGCACGAATTCCTTATAGCTGCTCCTGTTATCGATAACCGATGGATTGCCTTCGGAAAATATCCCCACGAGGGAACGCGTGCGATGCTTGTCATCTTTCACCATACCATATACTGGAAGATTGATGCTTTTCTCCTGTAATACGGCTTCCGCTGCTGCCACCTGACCTGCGCCGCCATCCACTAAAAGCAGATCTGGCAATGTTTCGAAGCCTTCCCTTTTTTCTTCATACGCGGTAAAACGCCTGCGCAGTACTTCTTGCATCGATCCGACGTCATTGCGCTGTTGAATCTCTTTCATGTTGTATTTTTTATATGCCTTTTTATAGGGCAGGCCATTTACAAAGACGATCAGGGAGGCATTGATTTCGCTATCGCCGGTATTCGAGATATCATACGCCTCAATCCGTGCGGGAATATGGTCCAGAGAAAGCACCTCCTGGAGAATTTCAAGTGCTTTTTGCTCTTGCCCGTTGCCGGTAAAAGCAGATGCCTTGTTTGCAAGCGCAATTCCTGCGTTCATTTTTACCATTTCCACAAGCTTTTTCTTACTGCCCCTTTGCGGCGTGATGATTTCGCATTTTCCGCCGCGCAGCCCCGAGAGCCAGCTTTGCAGAAATTCTTTTTCTTCCTGTTCGGCTTCGGAATCCAACATGCACTGAATATAGATTTTGGGAGGAATTACATAATTCTCCGCGTAAAATTGTTTAATAAAGCTGCTCATGATTCCTTCATCGCTGTCTGCCGCCGCGCCTTCAAAGATGAAAAATTCTCTGCCCACGACATTGCCTCCGCGGACAAAAAATACCTGAAGACATGCATCCACATCGTTTTTTTCAATTGCCGCCGCGTCGAAATCGTCATCGGAAACAGAAACAATCTTCTGCTTTTCTTCTATTACGTGGATTGCTTTTATTTTCTCCCGATATACGGCAGCTTGTTCAAAATCCAGTGCCTCGGCAGCCGCTAACATTTTTCCATGTAGTTTCTTTTCTAGTGCGTGGATGTGGCCATTCAAAAAAGTCAGAACGTCCTCCGTCATTGCGGCGTACTCTTCCTCTGAGATTTTACCACAGCAAGGGCCTTTGCAAAGTCCGATATGATAATTCAGGCAGGGCCGGCCGCCGGAAGCGGGGCGGATATTCTTATTGCATGGGCGCAGCGGTAAAATTGTTTTGATTGCTTCCAGCGTTGTATTTACGGCCCATGTACTGTGATACGGGCCGAAATATTTACTTCCGTCCTTCTGGACGCTCCTGGCAAGTAATACACGTGGAAACGGCTCGCCGACCGTCACTTTTATATAAGGGAACCCTTTGTCATCTTTCAACAGGACATTATACTTCGGCTTGTATTTTTTGATCAGATTATTTTCCAGAAGCAGTGCTTCGTACTCGCTGTCGCACACGATATACTCAAAATGATCAATCTGTGAGATCATAACCGTTATCCTGTCGCTGTGTGGCGTATTCTGGAAATAAGAACGCACTCTATTCTTAAGGATTCGTGCTTTTCCTACGTAAAGCACGGTATCCTCTTCGTTCCGCATAATATATACGCCCGGTTTCTCCGGAAGCTTTTTTAAATCTTCTTGTATGATACTGTTCATAATCAACCATTTTGTCCGATAATATATTGTACAGAACTAGTATAGCACAGATTTCTCCGCAGGAAAATGGATATTGACTTTCTGGGCGGAATCGCAAATAATAGAAGCATGCTTTTGTTTTGGGAGGCTTATAAAAGATGAAAAAAGTGAAATTTACGGCATTGATGCTATTATTATGCATTTATGTCATATCAGCCGTTTCTTGTGGAGAGAAGAAACGCAAAGAACTTGTTAAACGTGAAGAATATATAGCGCATCTTAACGAAAAATATACCGATTATAAAGAAATGGAATATGGGCTTGATATTACCAAAAAAACAGATCTCATATCGATTTGCTATTCCACTTGGTTTACGAAAATATTGGGGGAAAAAACAAAAAATCCAAATCCCCCGAATATAACGGAAATTTTGGCCGGAGAACAGGAGTGGGGAGGCCTGTATCAATTTCACTATTGGGCAAAGCCTGCGCTCGGATATTATAAAAGCCATGATAAGGAGGTGATCCGCACGCACATGACGCAGCTTTCCGACGCGGGGGTGGATTTTATCATTATTGACAACACCAACGCATCCCGGGGCTGGATCGGTACAAATGAGTGGAAGCTGTTTGTAACGCTCCCTTGCGAAGCAATTCTGGATACCATTGTGGAAATGCGTGCCAAAGGATTGAAAACTCCGTATCTCGTGTTCTGGAGCGGCGTAAATTCGGATAGTGGGTGGTCTGTTGTGAACGAGACATACGAGCAGTTTTATGCTCAGGATAAATGGAAGGACTGTTTTGTGTACTGGGAGGGAAAGCCGTTTATGATCACTACGGATTCTTTAGCCGGAGCCCCGGAGACTCTGACGCTTCGTAAAATGTGGGGGCTGAATCCGCAGCCGCAAGAAGAAATCTGGAGTTTTCTGAACATTACGAATATGCCCAATCTAGATAAAGACGGATATGTGGAGCAAATGTGCGTTTGTACGGCAACGCAGGAAACCTATATGTCTCTTCCTACGGCGCATGGCAGAAATCATGGGATTTTCATGTATTCACAGTGGTATAACGCATTTAAAAACAGGCCGAAGGTGATTACAATTACGTGGTGGAATGAGTGGGCGGCGCAGCGTTTTGAGGAAGACGGCCAGAATTTATTCGTAGATAATTATACGCAGGAATACAGTCGGGATATCGAACCGATGGAAGGTGGGCATGGAGATCAATATTACCAATGGATGAAAGAATATATCCGCGCATACCGCGCGCTGGAAGAATGCCCCGTTCTGGTAGAGGCCGGTTATGAAAACGATGCTGCGGTCTCGGTAAAGAGTACACTGCAGAACTGAACTATGAAATTTGCAAAGTTTATGTTATAATATCAATAGAGATTTTTTTGAGCGGAGGTGTTTGCTGTGGAATTTTTTGTAGATAATTTATGGGTGTTATGGCTGGTCGTTGCAGCTGTTATGCTGTTAATTGAAATCAGTACTGCGGCCCTTGTATCGATCTGGTTCGTATTCGGCGCTGTAGTGACTGCTGTGATCGCGTCATTCTGGGATAATTTTATTGCACAAGTGATTCTTTTCTTCGTTTTTTCCGGGGTGTTTCTCTTTCTGTTCCGGAACATGTATAAAAAGAAATTGGCAATCGGACGGGATTCTAAGGAATTGAATTACTCTTTGATCGGCAAAACGGCTTCGGTTGTAGAGAAAGTTACACAGTATGGGGGAAAGGTAATCGTAGGGGATGTTTACTGGAGGGCTGTTTGTGAGACCGGCACAGAAATCCCCGAAGGAACGGTCGTTGTGGTGATCGAGGAAGATGGCACAACATTGAAAGTGAAAACGAAATAAACGTATATTTTACAAAGTGAAAAGGAGTGTTTTGTTATGGGACCTTTGGGTTATATCTTAATTGCTGTAGGCGTTGTTTTGATCATTGCATTGATCAGCAATATTAAAATTGTTCCACAGGCAAAGGCGTACGTTATTGAGCGCCTTGGCGGATATCATGCGACATGGAATACGGGGGTTCATTTTACAGTGCCGATTATTGATCGTGTGGCGAACAAAATTACATTAAAGGAAAATGTCGTGGATTTTCCGCCGCAGCCCGTTATTACAAAGGATAATGTTACGATGCAGATTGATACGGTCGTATTTTTCAGAATTCTTGATCCGAAGCTTTACACATATGGAGTGGAAAGTCCGATGATGGCGATCGAGAATCTGACGGCGACGACACTCCGAAACATCATCGGCGACCTAGAGCTGGATTCTACGTTGACATCGCGCGATGTCATCAATTCGAAGATTACTCATGTCCTTGACGAGGCTACGGATCCGTGGGGAATCAAGATCAACAGGGTAGAATTGAAAAACATCATGCCGCCGAAGGAAATTCAGGATTCCATGGAAAAACAGATGAAGGCGGAGCGGGAACGCCGCGAAAAGATTTTACAGGCGGAGGGAGAAAAGAAATCTGCGATTCTGGTAGCGGAAGGCGAAAAGGAATCTGCAATTTTACGCGCGGAAGCGGAGAAGGAATCTGCAATCCTGCGTGCTGACGCAGCAAAAGAGGCGATGATTCTGGAAGCGGAGGGAGAAGCGGAGGCGATCCTCAAAGTACAGGAAGCAACCGCGAAGGGAATTGCAATGATTAATGATGTCCATCCGTCTGATCCGGTGATCAAGATAAAAGCGCTGGAGGCTTTTGAAAAAGCGGCGGACGGGAAGGCGACGAAGATTATTATCCCTTCGGAAATCCAAGGAATGGCTGGTCTTGTTTCGGGGATTACTGAGTCATTGAAATAAATTGTGTATAAAATGTTGTGCCCTGTTTCCTGTGAGGCAGGGCACATTTTTTTGTATGACAAAGCGTTATTTTTTATGATCCCCCAAGAATATAAAAGCTTGCTCTGTGAAGAAACATTGCCTACGTCATATTACGCGACAGCCCGCTTACTTTCCGCCGCAATTGTCTCTGTTGAAGAAAGGAACTGATTTTTCATCGGAGCAGACTTTAAGAAATCAAGACCATCATTTTGGAAAATGGGTATCAATTGATACTTTTTGTCTCAAATTGCGAACAAATCCGGTATACATTATTCGTTATTTTTTCTTCTCTGCGAAGCTAAGTGATCTTTTTACAAAAATATAAATCTATGGATTCTACCACAAGCTTACAGATCACTCCCGCGTTTTGCTTTTTAGCGATTGAAATAATCATATCCAGGTCATATAATATGGAGTGCTTGACATTGTTAGAAAGAGCAAAATGCTACAGCGAGTGGCAGGATTTTGTCATTTTTACACCCCCGAAACGACGATTTCTGCAAAGTATAGCAGGATTTCGCCTCGCTGCATTTTTAATATAGAAAAGAAAAGTCAGGAAGGATTCCAAATTCGTTTGTAGATATCACAAAATACGAGGAGCTGTATGCTCACTTTGACTTGGAGTACGCATTCAAAAAAACTGTAAAAATATGAGGTGGCGAAAATGGAGCGAAAAGAATTTATATTGGAAAGCTTTGACGGATTTGGGCTGTCTGTGAAAATTTTTGAAACGCAAACGCCGAATGCGGCTATACAAGTTGTGCACGGCATGAGTGAACATCAGGCACGATATGAGTATTTTGCAGAAAAACTTACGAAAAACGGCTATGCCGTGATCACTTCTGATCTGAGAGGACACGGTGGATCCATCGGAGAGGACGGTCTGCGCGGTCACTTTGGAAACAAAGATGGCGCGGATACACTGATCCGGGATCAGGCTGTGATTAACACGTTTATAAAAGAAAAGTTTCCGCAGTTGCCGGTATTCATGTTCGCGCATTCCATGGGGTCTCTGATTGCGCGGAATTACATTCAGAACTATGATTCAACGATTCAAAAGCTGATTCTTTCGGGGGCGCCCTGTTATAGGCACGGCTGCGGATTTGCTTGTGTGCTTTGCAAGACGATCATTTTATTTTCCGGGGAAACCGGTTGTAATAGACTCATAAAAAGTTTTGCTCCGGGAGGGAGAAAAGGGGAACTGCAGAATGAGTGGCTCAGCTATAATAAACAAAATGTGGAAGCATATAATGAAGATGCAATGTGCGGCTTCCCTTTTACCAACGCGGGTTATCTGACGCTGTATGAACTGGACCGCCGCCTGCATCAATACGAGAATTACAAGCTGGGAAATCCGGCCCTGGATATCCTGTTCCTTGCCGGAGAAGACGATCCTGTTACTGGAGGCGAAAAAGGTCTAAAAGATTCGTCCAGATCGCTCAGGAAAGCGGGCTATAAAAATATTGCAGTGAGAACTTACTCCCGTATGCGTCACGAAATTTTGAATGAGGAACAGCGGGACACGGTGATTGGAGATGCGATTTTATTTTTCGACCGGGAGACCGGGAAATGGAATGCATAATAATTGATAAGTCCAAAAGAAATTGCACTTTTTTCGAGAGAATTTTAAATCGATATATTGCGATCTATGCGATTAAAACGATTCAGAGGAACGTCGATTTTGTTGTAATGGAGGATAATTCCTTATAAAAAATGGTCGTTTAAGCTTTTGACACAAAAATAAAATGTAGGTATAATATGCAGCGAAGGGTTACGGAATAACCTTTTTGAAAACAATTGGATTTTTCTACCAAGGAGTACGAAATGAGTATTATAGAAATGGTGAAAGACGCAGAAGAAAAAGCGGAAGAGTTAAAAAATATCGCCAGAAATGAAACGGAACAAATGCTTTCCGTTTCGGAAGCGGATGCCCGCCGCCGTGCCGGCGAACTCGTGGAGGCTGCAAAGCAGGAGGCTGCGAAAATTATAGAAGCGGCGGGCCAGCTGTCTGCCCAAAATGCGGAACTCATTCGGGAAGGCAGTGCGCAGAGAAATGCGGAGCTGGCAGAAACGGCTACTGCGAATAAACAGCATACGTTAGAATTGATTTTATCTTTTTTATAAAATACACGGGAAAGCAGGGGATGCGTCATGATAACGCCTATGAAATATATAACGATCCTGTGTATGAAGGAAGACCGGGATTGTGTGCTTTCCGAATTGCAAAAATGCGGAGAAGTGATGGTGTGCGCACCTGCGGAACTTTCGCGGAATGCAGCACCGCCTGTTTATGATGCAGCAAGTATTGAGACTTTGATTCGGGAATTAAAGAGATATGAGCAGAAAAAGCCACTATTTGGAAGTCTTCCGGAACTGGATCTTGCGGAATTCGAACAAATCGGCGCAGAAGCGGAAGCAGTCGTGGAAGAACTGCAGAAGCTTATGGACGGCGTAGCTGCGGATGAAGCGGCGTTTCAGGCAAAAACGGCGCTCCGTGAGCAGCTGCTGCCGTGGGAAACACTTGATATTCCTGTGGAAGAAATCAGAGAAACGTATTACACCTTTTCTATTCTCGGAGAAATTCCGATTCGCAATCTTGATTTATGTAGGGCGGTTGCTGAAGAAAATGGCCTTGGTCTTGATATTATATCACAGAGCACGTCAAAGGTTTATGTTACAGTATCTTACATGAAAGAAGAGACAGTTGCAGAACTCTCCGTAGCAGGTTTTGAAAAAGTAACCATCCCGCTTGTGTCCGGCAGAATCGATGAAAACATAAAATTTCTGGATGCGGAAATTGCGCAGATTAACAAAGCAAAGGAAGAAAAGAAAATCCGCCTCATGGAGCTGTCTCGCTCAAACGCTCCGAAACTTATCTATGAGAAATACCGTGTAGTAAATGAAAGGAACGCCGCGCCTGTGGGAGAAACCACAATGACGGCTTATGTGGAGGGCTGGGTTCCTGCCGACCGCACGGATACAGTGGAACAGGCTGTCGCAAAAGTCGCCGGTATTTATGATATTTCATATCGCGACCCGCTCCCAGAAGAGGTGCCGCCGACGGTACTTCGGAACAGCCACGCGGTAAGTCAATTTGAGGGTATTACAGAAATGTTTACTTCTCCGAAATATGGGGAGGTCGATCCGAATCCCGTCATGGCACCTTGGTATTGGCTCATTTTCGGTCTAATGATGGGCGACGCCGGATACGGGTTCCTGATGGCTGTCGCGGTTCTGATTTTAAAGAAAATAATGAAACCACACGGAAATACAGAAAAATTGATGAATGTCATTCTGTATTCTTCCGTAACAACGACGGTTTGCGGCATATTGTTCGGAAGTTACTTCGGTGAGACATGGCATCCGATTTTGTTTAACCCGCTCGACGATCCTGTGAAAATGCTGGTTCTGACGCTTGTCGTCGGCGGTCTACATATTTTAACTGGCATGATCGTCAAAGCAGTGCTGAACGTGAAAGCAGGGCACCCCTGGAGCGCGCTTTTCGATCAATTTTCCTGGATGCTGATCCTGATCGGTGCCGGATTGATTTTTATATCCCGGACGCGCCTTGTGGGAATCGTACTCGCGGCGGTCGGTGCTGGAATTGTGCTTCTGACAGCCGGTCGTGCTAAGAAAGGCATCTTTGGAAAGATTACAGGCGGGCTTGTCGGCTTATATGGCGTTACAAACTATATGAGCGATATTCTTTCCTATTCCAGAATTCTTGCACTCAGCCTTGCTACAGGCGTGGTGGGCATGGTTATGAATATGCTTGCCGGCATGGTACGCGGCTCGGTCCCGGTGATCGGTCTGCTGTTTGCATTGCTGATCTACGCAGTCGGGCATGTGTTTAATCTTGCACTCAGCCTGTTGTCTGCATACGTACACGACTGCCGTTTGCAATATATCGAATTCTACGGGAAATTCTTCGACGGCGGCGGCAAAATGTTCAAGCCTTTTTCTATACAAACGAAATATATCCAATTAAAAGATCATGATAATGGAGGAAAATGATGATGTCTGGTATCGTAATTGCAATTATGGGAGCGGCCGTATGTGCCATTTTAGGTGGCTGCGGTTCCGCGTATGGCGTAATGGCAGCGGGAAAAGCCGCTGCGGGCGTAACGTCGGAGAAGCCGGATTTGTTTGGTAAAATGTTGGTGCTCCAGGCGCTTCCGGGTACGCAGGGAATTTATGGCCTGTCTCTTATACACATCTCCGAGCCCACGAGACCGGAGCCTATCT
>ENA-OYZN01000458-OYZN01000458.1-human-gut-metagenome-genome-assembly--contig:-NODE-458-length-18573-cov-5.067340_pt1 | contig 18573 bp, 18 predicted proteins | sample MGYA00243294_ERZ653483 | MGnify/ENA primary metagenome ERZ653483 (study PRJEB26926, sample SAMN06165155) | human gut metagenome | biome: ENVO:00009003; feature: ENVO:2100002; material: ENVO:00002003... | reverse complement strand
ATAGGCTCCGGTCTCGTGGGCTCGGAGATGTGTATAAGAGACAGGTACTTAGAGAGAAACCGATGATAGGCGGTTGACCTGAACGGTAAGCGGTTTTGAACATAAAAAATGGGCGCTGGTGAATTCCAGTGCCCATCATCAAGTGCAATAGCATCTATTGACTATGATACTTTTTATACTCCTCCAAAAAGGTCTCACCGTATCTTTTTTCAGCCTCTTCATCGCTAAGATACTCAAGTAAATCACCAGGTTGGCAATCGAAAACCTCACAAATCCTATCAAGACTGTCAATTCTTAACGCACGAATTTTCCCGTTTTTTATCCTCGATACCGTCTGAACCGTGCATTCAAGCTTTTCTGCCAGCTCTACGGATTGCATCTTTCTCGAGGCAAGCAATTTGTCCAAGTTGAACACTATAGCCAAAAATATGCCCCCAAACCGTATCGTCCGACAACTGCTGCAACAATGCTCCGTATTTAAACACATATGACAGAATAAAGCCAATAACCGAAGCCACCAAGGTCGAAATGCTCAGATCCGCCACCACTCCACCCCCTTGCTTCGCCAAGCCAATTCGCATAACACCAAGAGAATAACCATCAAAAGGAATCACGGAGACAACCGCCTGAAGGACAAAACTGGCAAGCAGCAAAAAACTCACTACTTTAATTTGCCGAGAAGTATGCATAGTGAACGGACTGCTCCCATGGCGTATCGAATTGCAAATACTTCCAATTACGTAAAGGATATAAATGTTTATGAAAGCAGACACCGCAACAGGAACAGCGTAAAGAAGATGACAGACCAAGTCACACAAACCAACTTGTGAGGTTACCAAGGAAACGAAAAATGCGACAAAGAGCAAACTCCATCCAATGACGAATGTCGCCATAACGACTCGCAAGGCAACATACAATGGCTTTGCGATATTCTCCAGGCGAAGTAAAGAAGCCCTTGCCTCGTTTGATTCCCCAAACAACTATGTCTTCCTTCCGTTATCAGCAGTCCAACTTCGGCTTTTTGAGAGGCAAACTTTGAAGGCCAATGGTCACGCAGCCATTAGGAAGCCCTATATTCAAGCAACTTGAAACTTGTTGATTTGGAATGGAATAAAAAAGCATTCTATCTCCTTAACTAATTAATAAAAACTATTAACTAGTTTATTGCTTACTATCACCAATAAACTATGTCCATAATTGCTCATGTTAACGGTAGGAATCAATCGGTTACGCATAGAATCTTCTAAGCAAATCGCCAAGCAGACCATAAAATTTTTTGGCTAAGGCGCAATACGGATCACAGGATCGGACGTCACCATAGGCATACAATGAACGGGCACGGCAGCCTCCGCCGCATAAATACTTCATGCCGCAATTCGAGCATCCTGAAATTGATTCAACGTCCAGAGTCGAAAAGGGTGAATTATCAATTTTTTCTTCGACATCCGCAAGACTATCCTTCAACAAGTTCGCAATGGTATAGCCATCAAACTGCAACATATGACAGGGATACAGGAGCCCCTCATGGGATACGCTTAAGCAGGTTCGGCCGGCACCGCACCAACCTCTTGCCGAAATAGAACCGTTCAAATTAAAGCCACAAGAAAATGCATTTTGACCGGCGTTCTCTATCAAGATTTCAGCCAAGCGCTCAAGCGCATTATCGTCGGGAATAAGCCTCTTCGAATGCTTATCATCAGCAGTACATGACAGCAGACTAAAGTTGATGCCAACATTCAAAGAGCGAGCTAACTCAAAATATGAAGGAATATCCTGAATATTAAAAGCGTGAATCGTCGCTATGATATGAGTGTTTATCCCTTCTTCTTCAATCGCAAGGATGCTCTTTTTTAGATCAGCAAACCGCTGATATCCACGGATATACGATTCGGAACTAGAAGAAGAGCCATCAAACGAAACAGCAATTCTATCCACAGCACCAGACAACCTTTGAAGGATCTCTCTCTTTATGCTGGTTCCATTCGTTATTACAGAAACGCTCCTTATACCCTTCGTCTTTGCAAAAGAAACAATATCGGGCAAGTCTTTCCGCAAAAAAGGTTCCCCGCCTGAAATAACCAGACTATCGACATTCAGCCCCTTCAATTTCGTAAGAATGACTTCGATATCCGCAAGAGGGAGATCGGGCGAAGCATTACGTTTCGAATTCACGGAATAGCACCCGACGCAATTCAAATTGCATCTTTGTGTCACATGAAGATATGCAGATCTTGATAGATTTCCATCGTGCTCTTCTCGAAAGAATTTCCCTTCGCTCAAAGCGCTACAGAACTCAGGAGAAAAATCGTCCGTAGATAACTCCTTAGACCCAGCCTCGAACGCATCTCTGCAAACACGCTCTTCGGCAGAATCTAATCCGATCACTGCCCCAGTTGCCAAATTTCCGAGAATCGGAAATTTGGCATAATCAAACATAACAACACTATCTGAAAACTTCATGCGTCCTCTTTCACTGTAACCCCAGCAAAGCAATAGCACACGAAGCCCTTTCCGTTGCTCGAAAGCCGTCCAAAGTCCATATCAAAGCGTAAGCGGAAAACATATAGGATGCACAAACTACCGAGCAGACCAGTACCGCCACCGTTGCGCAAAGACAGCACACCTAAGAGCAAGAGCAGGATTCCATCACCGCCCATGGTTCCACCCACAAAAAGGCTGAATGCTCAAAGGCGACCACCACTCCTTCTGGCGAGCACAAAGACATTGCCGTAGTCAAGTGGCCGAAAAGCCCTTCGGGGCTGATGTGACGTCCGACGAATCCGACTTGCAGGCCATCGCGCCCAACGACGACATAATCACCTTCGCGCAAGACGACACCAAAGTGGAGCACAAACAGCAAGGACGTCCATTACTCAGGTATCACCAACAAGGAGCTGCCTTTCTCCGTTACCTAAGGCCGTAAGTTGAACAATGAAACTGTGGACCCTTCAGTGCTGAAGAACGTTGCCGGCAATGAAGCTTCCTTGGACTACGAGAACAACACCGCCACCACGGTAAACGTAGACGGCACTTCGCGCAACGTAAAAGAGCCGTACGTTATGGCTTCCTTTGCTTCATTCGATACCGAGCATCCCAAGATCATCAAGGTTAACAACGACAAAGGCATGAATCAGGACGGCTCGTTCGTCGCCGTTGTCCTGGCGATGCCTGGCTTGACACAATCACCCCAGCTCGACAACATGGTTGATCTACCTGAAAGCGTCACCTTTCTTCCGTGCATTCGGGTTGCGTGCTTGAGCTTTGCGGCGACGCAAAGTCGAGATAAATGGTTGCCGATTACAGAACCCGGCTTATAGGCTCACTCACATTTCAATGCCGTCCCTTTGGGCGGCATTTCTTTTTCTAAACACCCGGCATTGAGCCCAAACACCTCATTGATAACGCAGGCTCGGTACCACTCCATGATGCCGGCCAGCGGGCCCGTCCCCAAAGCCGCCCAGCGCTGCACCCGGGCACTCCACCCAGCGCCCTCCCGAAAGCGCCCGCAGCGCTGCCAGGTCCACCTTGCTCACGCGCTGAACCAAGGTTCATCCCACTGCACCGTTTGAGCCTGTCCAGGGATCCAAAAAACAGAAAAACGCCCCGAATTGCAACTTTTTTGCGATTAGGAATTGCTGCGGAGCGCCAAAGCGCGTATCTAGGCGCAAAAGCGCAGCAAATCAGCTGATCGGCAGCCAGTTTATACTTTGCACGGACAAAAGAGAGTCCGCAATCGCAAAAAAGTTGCACGGACGCCGGATTATTCGTTTTCGCAAAGGGAAGATCACCATAACGGGGCGAATCCTGAAAAGAGATGCAGACAAAAGAGCGAAAATCCCTCTGGCAGGCGCAGATGGCGAAAGGACTCCCGCACCAGCAGCGACGGACATTGGGCGCAAGTGCAGCGGAGCTGTAAATGGCACAAGACTAGCGGCGCAGCGGGCGGCAGCCACAGGCGGGCGGCAGCAATGGCACAGGACATACACCAGCAAATCAGCAAGAGCCCTTCAGGTGAGTATGATGACGAGAAAAGTCCGGGCATGCGCCAGTAAATCAGCGAGCGGCGTTCTGACGAGTGCAGGGAAATTGAAAAGCCCATGGGGCTGGCCTAATGTGCCGCCCCCATGGGCTTTGAAATTAACTTGCGCCGTCAGAACGCCGCGCAGCGTCATTGCGTTTCGCATGACTTGCGCTGTCCGTTAGGACGGCGCAACCAAACTGCGCAGCGTCATTGCGTTTCGCATGAAAAAGGGCTTGCCGTAGGCAAGCCCTTAAAACTAGTCCATATCGTCAAACGAGAAGGTATCGTCTGCATCACCATAACCGGAAAAATCCTTCGATGCGGTTGAAGGCTTCGGTGCTGCAGGAGCGGAGGCTCCGGGCGTTACCGTGGGCGTAGTGCAGGTTGCCACAACAGGGCTAGGTTCCCAAGTGGCAGCAGCGGGCTTTTCAGCCTCAGCTTTCTGCTGGGTGCCAGCGGAGCTTGTAGCATCAAACGTGGTCATTTCAAGCAATTCGGCAGGAATGTCGATACCGGCAGTAACCTCGCCACCGATTTCGGCAAGGCGCTGAGTTGCGGAGCCGATGAATTCCTTCAGCATATCCTGGTACTGCTCGCGAACCTTTTCGCGGCTGGAAGAAAGCTCGTTGATGTGATCGATGACCTTCTGCTTTTCGACATTGGCCTTCTCGAGGATACGACGACCTTCGTCTTCGGCGTTCTGGCGGGTCTGCCCAGCATCGGCCTTGGCCTTGGAAACAATTTCATCAGCGGTACGCTGAGCAACAATAAGAGCCTGCGCGATAGCGGTGTCGTCGCTCTTACGGTCGCGCAACTTCGCCTCGAGCTCGGCGATCATAGCGTCTTTCTCGGCAACCAAAGCAGGATCGATGCCTGCAGGCTTTGCCTCTTCGTCAGACGCAGCAGCCGGGCGCTCAGAGATAACCTCAGTGCGAGAAGCAGAGGCTGCCTCTTTAACCTGAACGCGCAGACGAGCGATTTCGTCGTTCAGATCGTCAATCTCGGAAGCAACGCGCTCGAGAAATACATCCACTTCGTCAACGTCGTAACCGCGACGCTCGATCTTGAAGCTCTGATTCTGGATGTCGGAAGAGGTGATGGCCATAGAAAACTCCCCTTATCTGGCTATTCAAACAGCTGCGTTAGATAAGTACAGCTAAAAAATTTACTATCAGACGTACCCCAAACTGTAGCACAAGCAATGCCACGATTGGGCTAACGTCCACCATTCCTCCAATAGGAGGAATGAAGCGCCTGAACAGGTCAAGGAACGGATCGCAGATCTTTCCCAGCGCATGGTAAACATCGGTAACGATGCCCCCACCCATGGGGATCCAGGACATCATCACATACACGAAGATCACAAAACTGTATGCATCGGCCAAGCTGACCAAAAGCATGCTGATCATGTACTAAAACTCCTTATGCTCGTAATGGGCACCTTAAAAGATTACGACTTCAACACACCCTGTTTAGCCAGGTTATGTTTCTCTTCGAGCGTGAGTTCTTTGCCCTGAAGGACTACGAACGTCTTCTCGGCAAGGCAATCAACCTGCGCAGTGAGGGCAGAAGCAACGCCGAACGAAAAATCAAGTACGCGCTTGGAAAGAGCCGGATCGGTTTGGCGAAGGTACAGCACCACAATCTTGCCCGCACGAACCGATTGGGCGATCGAGGACGCGTCTTCATATGACGCCGGCTTGAGGACGACGATCTCGCGAGCAAGACTCGTACCATGGGCGGAGCCCACATTGGCACCATCAGACGAACCCGAAACAGAACCGGAAGGAGCCGCGGATGGAGTGAACAGGGAGTCGAGGCCAGCCGAAGAGGAAGCACTTGCAGACGAGCTCTGCTTATAGGGCGAAACGAAATCGGTATACGATGATGCAGGGATGCTGAAATCTTCAGCAATCTTGGAGACCGATTTCTTTTCTTCAGCTTCCGTGCGATGAGACACGCTGGGAAGTTCCATGGTGGGCTTTGCTGCAACATCGGATACGCCATAAGCACTCGTGGTTGCACGAATATCGCCCGAGCTTACCAACTGAGCCGAAGAGAGGCGGCTCGATCGCGAACCTACAGGACGGGAAGACCCCGTGGAACGCGTGGTATATTCCAGGCGATCATAAGGATCGCCGTAGGTATCCGGGTCGTAACCAGAATCATAAGAACCCTGAGCTGGCTCGGGATCGGCATAGTCGTCGTAGTAGGGATCATCGTAGTAATCGTCGCGACGATCCGAACGACCGCCGCCGAAACCAAGCTTGTCCTTCAAATCGCCGAACAGTTCACTTGCCGACATAGAGGGACGCGGAAAATCCATGATGGTCTTCCCTTCTGATCAATCAAACAAATAAAGAGGCCGCCTTACGCGTTTTCGAACGAATCGCTGAAAATAGCACGCCCAATCCTCACTATGGTAGAGCCATAGCGCAACGCCACTGGCCAGTCTTCGGTCATGCCCATAGAAAGAGCAGACAAACGAGCAGCACCCTCTTCCTGGGAAAACGTGTCGTTAAGCTCACTTTCCAAGTTGGCAAGGCCCGAAAACGTTGCATTGATGAGCTCTTCTTCAGCACGTGGCGCCATACTCATAAGGCCCTCGATTTTAACATGCTCAAGGCTACGTGCCCGCTCGATAATGCCCTTAACCTCGCTGGGCTCAAAGCCGCTTTTGCTTTCCTCGCCCGAAACGTTGACTTCGAGCAGAACGCGCTGGCACTTGTCGATTGCCGCAGCGGCTGCATCGATTTTGGCAAGATGCGCTTCCTTGCATACCGAATGGATAAGCGTAGCAGCAGAAACAATTTCAGGAATGCGGCGCGACTGGATGTTGCCGATGAAATGCCACTCCATATCAGGGAAGGCCCTTTGCTTGCGTACCAGTTCATCGGGACGGTTTTCGCCAAACGCCCTTGCGCCCGCATCGATAGCCAGTTGCACCTGATCAACGTCTACCGTCTTGGAAACAGCCAGAAGCAAAACTTCTTCCGGATCACGACCAAGTTCCTTGCAAACCTGGTCAACCTCAGAACGTACATGCTTATATCTCGTTGCCGTGCTCATAGAAGGAGCTCCTTTCGATTTACGTTTTAGCATACCGCGCCTACCATGCTGCCAGGCATATTTTTAGCAACGAACCAGAAACAGAGGGCCAAAACGACGCGATTCCCGCCTCGATTGCAAGCAAAAGAAACAGCAACGCGAACTTCCAGCCACCACTTCCCCTGCCCGAATCGGGCATTAGCGGGTCCTGACGGCAAAGGCACCATGACGGCCACAGGTACCACCCTGCCCACGGTATGAGAAAAATTCGCTATTCTCACATACCGTGCATTTGGCTAAATCGCAAATACGCAAGCGACTTACGCCTGCCCGTTCAAGTTGGATTCGAAGCCCTTCCGCCAAATCGATATGGCTGCCGTCGAAAGCGCACTTCTCCCCGAATTGAGACACGAAACGAGCATGTACATCCGCACCCGTCTCAAAGCACTCTGGTCCAATATGCGGACCGATATAGACGTTGTAGGTCGAAGCGGCGTCGGCACCCAACAGGGCCTCGTCCGCATACGCCATACTGCGCACCGCCTTCACGGAAATAAGATTGTCCACCCCGCGCCAACCCGCATGCACTACCGCAAAGCGCCCCGTTGGAGAAACAATGATAACGGGTACGCAGTCGGCATAGCACAGAAGGGCTGCTGCATTTAAGGCATGCACCACCAATCCATCGGCTCCGTCTTGCGCCTGCAAAGCTAATTCATGTGCCTGAGCAGGTGCAAGCGGCGCGTCAATACTCCTGGGATCGCCCAGCTCGAGCACGGTATCACCGTGAACTTGATTCGGAACAAACAGGGGCGCATCTTCACATGCGAAAGCCTGCTGAACGCGGCGGCGGTTCTCCTGGACACTGACAAGGTCGTCCTTCACATGAGAGCCAAGGTTGAGTGAATTGTATGGTCCTTCGCTCACGCCGCCTTCGCGCGTGGTAAACGCGATGCGCACGCCGGTAGCAACGTAGAGCGCTTCGTCTGAATAAGCGGGAATAGATGCAAAACGACCCTTGGTCAACTCAGGGTCGGGTAGAACAAGGGTCGTCATAAAAAGCCTTCTTACGTTGAAAGCAAACAATGCAAGTATGTAATTTACTGACGCTTCAGGAAATCAGGGATGTAATCCTCGTCGGCAAAACGGGGCTCAGAAGGATACAGCGGGCGCTGAGAGCTGCTGGTTTTCTGGGCAGAAGCGGCAGAAGAGCCAAATGCGTTATCACGGCGACCGAAGTCGATAGCAGGCTGCGAGCTTGTAGCCTTGAAGCCGGTTGCGATAACCGTGATGCGGATGGTATCGCCTAGCTCTTCATCAACGATCTGACCATAGATGATGTTAGCGTTTTCGTCGGCAACAGCTTCGACGACCTTAGCAGCTTCATCGACCTCGGAAAGAGCCAGGTCAGGACCGCCAGCGATAGAGAACAGGATGCGAGAAGCGCCCGCAATAGAGGTTTCGAGCAAGTTGGAGTTGATTGCCTGCTGCGCAGCATCCAATGCGCGGGAATCGCCAGAAGCAAGGCCGATACCCATCATTGCCGTACCCGCGTCCTTCATGACGGTGCGGATGTCGGCGAAGTCGAGGTTGATCAGACCAGGAATGGTAATGAGATCGGTAACGCCCTGAATACCCTGACGCAGCGTATCGTCGGCGATGCGGAATGCATCGAGCATGCTGGTCTTCTTTTCCACAATCTCGAGCAGACGATCGTTCGGGATAACGATGAGGGTGTCTACCTTCTGAGAGAGATAGTCGATACCCTGCTCTGCCTGATTGCGGCGAAGACGACCCTCAAAGCTGAAGGGCTTGGTGACAATGCCGACGGTAAGGGCACCGATTTCCTCGCGAGCGATTTCTGCAACTACAGGAGCTGCACCGGTACCAGTGCCGCCGCCTTCACCTGCGGTAACGAAAACCATATCGGCATCGGCAAGAGCTTCGCGAATCTCGGAACGGGATTCCTCTGCTGCCTGACAGCCAACCTCAGGGTTGGCACCTGCGCCCAGACCACGGGTAATTTCTTCGCCGATATGGATAGTCTTATCAGCATCGGAAAGAAGAAGGGCCTGACGGTCAGTATTAACGGCGATGAATTCAACGCCTTTGATGCCGGCTTCAACCATGCGGTTTACAGCATTCGTGCCGCCGCCGCCAACGCCGACAACTTTGATAACCGCAAGATTATCGTTGCCAAGAATCTGTTGCATTATGTGCTCGCTTTCGATTTCATTTCAGCGCTGCCCCACAAGGACAGAAAGCCCCAGGAGACACTTGGATTATTTTACACAATGGCCTGCTGATTGCAAAACAACCAGCTTCCTGCTAGGCGTTAAACGGAGCGCCAAACCGGTTTATTCACAACACGCACATTTATATACGAAATCTTCCCCTCGTGCTCTTTCATGAGCTGCAGGCACACGCGCTCTTTGTCGCGAATGTCCTTAGAGTCTCCAAAGGCGATTTCGATGCCGTTTTGCAAGGTGAGCGTGGTTGAATCGCTGCTGGCTGCCGCCACGCTTTTGACCTGGCTCGCCAGTTCGGTAGTCATTCCGTCGATTACTCCCAGCGCATTCTCAACATTTGAGTTGTTGCAGTATGAACCGGCTTCTGGCGTGGATCCATACGGAATATCGGTGATTTCGAGCGCGTTTTCCGCATCGTTATACACCGAATCGGGCAAAGCCTTGCCTTCGGCGCTGTTGCGATCGTCGGGAATCTTCGTAAGCCACATACCATCGGAAGAAAGAGCCCAACGCTCAACCGTGTTCGAGCTATCAACCGTTACGGCAACCACCGCGGAAATGCTCCGTTCGGTAATGTTCAGATTCAGCGTGTTGGGAAACACACGATCAACCGAAACGCTTTTCACCCACGGATTAGCGGCCAGCCTTGTAGCAATGCCATTTGCATCAACATTGAGCAAAGTGGAACCCGCCGGCACCGCAGCCAATTCGGTAAGCTCATCGCCGGAAAGATGATCCGCGCCAGAAACGGTAACCTGTTCTACCGCAAATGCACCAGAGTTCGAAAGCGCAAACCCACCTATGCCAAATACCCCCAGCAGCACCGCAATGGTGACGAAAACACCCATCACCTTTCGCGATGAGCCTGTGCGCGCCTTGCTGTACCGCGAGGCATTGCGCACTTCAGAAACGCTTACCGAACGCAAATCACCATCACGGTATCCGCTGCCCTGTCGATAAGCAGGGTTCCCGCGAACCGAGCGAGCACCGCCTCCCGAAGACGGTCTACGCGTGCTTGCTTGAGCGGACCTTCGCGCAGATGGACGCGGTGCAGGAGCGGAGGCATAGCCAGATCGTTGCGAACTGCGCAGAGTGCGACTCTGACTAGGGCGACCTTTTACCGAAGTGGGCCTGGTAGAAACCCTATTCCTCGAAGAAGTCGCCCGGGAACCCGAGGAACTTGACCTCCGTCTGGAGTTCGATGCCATATCGCCTCCTAACCTCTTGTCGCACTTCTTTGATAAGAGTCGCCACGTCTTGCGATGTGGCGCTGCCCCTGTTCACAATGAAGTTGGCGTGCTTTTCGGACACTTGAGCATCGCCGCAGCGCTTGCCCTTCAAACCAGCATCCTCAATGAGCTTGCCAACCGATTCGCCCTCGGGATTCATGAAGACGCTCCCGCACGTTGGGTATTCGAGCGGCTGGCTTTCCTTTCTGCGCAAAAGCAAGGAATTCATGCGCTCCGATACCGCGCTCGAAAATGCCTTCTGCAAGCGAAGCTCGCATTCAACGATCACTTCATCGGAAGAAAACGACGAGGAACGATATCCCCAGGAAAGCTCAGAAGCGAAATAGCGACGAAGGCCACGTTCTGCATTGAACGTGGTAACCGAAACGACGCGCGAGCCAATCCAATCTTGAGCAGTACCAGCGTTCTGGACCAGGGCGCCTCCTACCGTGCCTGGCGTTCCCACGGCAAATTCCATTCCAGAAAAGCCATGGTGGAAGGCCTCCTGCACCAAGCGGGAAAGCATGGTGCCCGCACCTACGACCACCGTGCCTTCTTCTTCATCGAACTGCCACGCCCTAAGCTCACCGGCCAAAGCGATGACCACGCCCGGATACCCTTCATCCGACACAAGCAGGTTCGACCCCTTGCCGGAGACAAACCATGAAAGCTCCTCATCGGCGCAAACTTTCAACACGGTGGCCAAAGCGGCTATGCTATTCACTTGGGCGTAGGCATGAGCGGGGCCACCGATACGGTAGGTGGTATGACGAGCCATAGGCTCGTTGAGCCTTATATCTCCCTCGAACTCATCGTCGAAACGAAGGAGCTCCAACTCAGAGGCATGGCGAGCAGCCATTATTTGCGGCTCTTTTCGCGCTCCTGCAATGCCGCCAAAAGCTCAGGACCGACAGAAGTCACATCGCCTGCACCCATCGTGATAACCAAGTCGCCCGGCTGAAGCGTTTTCGTCAAGAACGGAACAACCTGCATGCGGCGATCCACATAGTTGAGATCGGCGGGGTGGTTCGGATTGTCATAGATCGGCTGCATGAATGTTCTGCCCGTTACGCCTGGAACCGGGGTTTCGCCAGCAGGATAGACGTCCAAGAACGTTACCATGTCAGCCTGATCAAACGCCTTGCCGAACTCGTCTTTCAGCACTTCGGTGAACAGGCGGATACGCGAATAGCGATGCGGCTGGAACACCACGCATACGCGCTTGAAATCAAGCTCTTTGGCCGCAGCAATAGTTGCAGCGATTTCGGTTGGATGGTGGGCATAGTCGTCGAGGATCGTAACGCCATCAGCCTCGCCAACCAAATCAAAGCGGCGACGCACACCCATGAATTCAGAAAGAGCCTCTGCGGCCTTCTGCATATTCACGCCACGCGTCATCAAAAGCGTGAGCACACCTGCTGCGTTAAGCGCGTTATGACGACCAGGGTTCTGCTTTATGCTGCAGGGAAGCGCGGTGCCATCGGGCAACGTAACGGTAAAGGAGATGGACACCCCATGCGTTTCGTACTGGGAAACAACCGTGTCGCACCCCTCGGAGAAACCGTAGGTAAGCACCTTCTTGCCCGTTTTCTTAGCGGTTTCCACCAAGCCGGCATCTTCACCGCACACCACGCAGCAGCCATCTTCATGAACCGAGCCCATGAAATCGCCAAACAGCTGGTAGATTTCATCCAACCCGCTGTAGTGGTCGAGGTGGTCGGCTTCGATGTTCGTAACGAGCACCGAAGTGGGGTCGAGATACGTAAACGACTTATCGCTCTCGTCAGCTTCTACCACATAGTATTCGCCTTTTCCGCAATGAGCATTCGAACCGTAAGCGCGAACGATGCCGCCGATAAGGAACGTGGGATCGAAGCCCATGGCATCAAGAGTGGAAGCCAACATAGAAGAAGTGGTGGTTTTGCCATGCGTGCCGGCAACAGCCAACGTATCATGGCCGACACCCAGCGCAGCCAGCATCTTGGCACGATGCCAGATGGGCAAGTTGCGTTTCTTTGCTTCGATGAACTCAGCGTTGTTTTCGAGAATAGCAGTAGAAACCACCACTACGTCGGGATCGAGCCCTTCGAGATTGGATGCGCTCTGACCGATAAAGATCTTGACGCCCGCCTCGCGCAGCTGCTGGGTATAGCGGCTTTCGCGAAGATCAGAACCGGACACTTCCATGCCCTTTTCCTTTGCAACACGAGCAATACCGCTCATGCCAACTCCGCCAATACCGATGAAATGAACTTTATTAATGCGATGCTCCGCCACGAATAGCCTCCTTGAGATCGCTCTTCATTGTATAGAAATGCCTCTGAACGCCACGCAGCATCACAACTTCTGCGCAGGCCGACGCTATTTGTTCTTACGCTCCAAGCCAACGAGCTCGACTACGTCACCAAGCTTGTTCGCCGCATCCTGGGTTTCGAAGCTAGCAGCCGCTTCGCTCATTTTTGCACGTTCCTCGGGGTTGCGGAGCAGCTCAAATACTTTATTGGCGAATTCAGGGTCTTCAACCTTGTCGTCCTCGATCAATACCGCAGCTCCACGGCCAACATATTCCGAGGCATTAACCGTTTGATGGTCGGCGGTGGCGTAAGGGAACGGAATAAGAACCGAGGGAATGCAACGCGCCGAGATCTCGGCCAACGACGACGCCCCGGCACGGGAAACTACCAAGTCGGCAGCGGCAAGGGTTTCACCCATATGGTCCTGATATCCCATAGCAAAGTAACGCTTCTTCTCTTCATCGGTAAGAGAAAGCGCTTCGGTTACCGTATCAAGCTCTTTCGGGCCGGTGATGTGCACCACGTATACATTGTCCATTGCCAGAAGCTGATCCTTCATGGCAACAAGGGCCGTATTGATGTGGCGCGCGCCCAAACTGCCACCAAACACCAAAAGCATTGTGGCGTCTTGAGGGATCCCGAGATAATCGCGACCTTCTTCACGCGTTGCCTTAAGCACCGAAGAGCGCACGGGATTGCCGGTAACCAAAACCTTCGACTGATCTTTAACGCCATGGCCGGCAGCCTTATAGGTCAGGCAAACGGCAGTAGCATCCTTTGAGATAAAGTCATTCGCCATGCCCATAACGGAATTCTGCTCGTGGATTACCACAGGGATGTCCATGCGTTTTGCAGCCTGGGCTACCGGCAGGCACACATAACCGCCGAAAACCACAACCACATCAGGGCGAATTTCCAGGAACCACTTCACTGCCAGCTTTGAGGACTTCGAGATTTTGCGCAAACCTTTAGCCAAGGACAAAGGATGGCTGCGATCAAAGCCCGCCGCCTCGAACCCCTTAAAGGGAATGCCAGCCGCAGGAACCAGCTTTGATTCAACACCGTTAGGTGTGCCTGCATACATCACTTCATGGCCACGCTCGATAAGAACCTCCGCCAATGCGAGTGCCGGGTTGATATGACCAGCGGTGCCACCGCCTGAAAGCACTATGCGCATGAGTGCTACCTCCTTTGCGTTCGCGTTGCGCGAACCTCTGTTGCATATACCGGAGCCTTGCCTCCCCCGACAATATGCAAGGACGGATATCCGTCACGCTTCATAGACGACGAGCGTCGAGCCCGCACGTCCCTCCCCTCCGAGTTTCGTCCACCTCGAACAGATCGATCGGTTGGCGAAACGCGAGATACTACCTGTAAGTTATCGCGACGTTGACGATACTCCCCTTCGTTATTCGAATCAAAGGATATCGAAAGAAGCACACCAACAAGAGCAAGCGATGAAAGCAATGAAGAGCCGCCCGACGAAATAAAGGGCAGAGGTTTGCCTGTTGTCGGGAACAAACCCACCACACACGATATGTTCAGGAAAGCCTGGAACACGATCATCACGGTGAGGCCCGCCGCCAACAAAGAGCCAAATGGCGTGCTTGCCTGGCTGGCAATGAGGAAGCCGCCACGCATAAATACCAAAAAGGCGATGATAACCAGAAGCGCGCCAACCAAGCCCAGCTCTTCACCGATGATCGCAAAAATGAAGTCGGTCTCGGCCTCGGGCAGGTACTGCAACTTCTCGTAAGAGTTACCAATACCCGCACCTAGCAAACCGCCCGATGCAAGGGCCTTAAACGAATGGACCAACTGATAGCCTGTTCCCTGTGCATCGGCCCATGGATCGGCGAAGCTTCCCAGACGGTCGGCGCGGTAGCTTTTCGAGAGCACTGCAATGAATCCGAGAGCAACGCCAAGACCCACCAACACCGCAATGGCCCTGCCGGAAAGGCCCGAAAGCACAACGACCGAAAACAATCCGATGCAACAGATCATGGTTGTTCCCATGTCGCTTTGCGCAATAAACACGAAACCGAGAGGCAAAAGGACCATACCGATTGTCAGTTTAGCGGCAAGCCCGGAATCGATCTCACCCTCACGATACTGAGCTGCAATACGAGCCGCCATCATCACAAAGGCGATTTTCGCAAACTCGGAAATCTGAATGCTGACCGGACCCAAAACGAGCCAACGTTTTGCGCCCAAGCCCACCGTACCAAGAAGAGCCGTTACAAGGATAAGCACACAACAACCGGCCCAGAAAAGAACCCCGGCTGTCCCCTGCATTCTCTCCTGATTGAAAAACAGCACAATAGCAATAGCCATGACGATTCCCAGCACGGCGAAGGCGCACTGCTTCAGGGTTTCGCCAAGCGCATCCCCCTCTTCCACATACGAGGTAATAGAAGACGACGAGTACACCATGACCAAGCCTATTGCCAAGAGCGCCAGCGTAGACAAAATGACCATGAGTCGAGGGGCCATCACCTGCGCTGGTGCGCTCTGGAAAAGGGATCGCGGGGGCGTTTTTTTGCGTTTCTGTTCTGTATTTCGCTCCCGAGCCATAAACCGATCATGCACCTCGCTTTGCGCTTCGATCAGCTACCAACTGCTTGAATACCTCACCGCGCTCCTCGAAGCACGAGAACTCGTCGAACGACGAGCAGGCAGGGGAAAGCGTTACGATGTCGCCCGCTTGGGCATGTTCGAGCGCTTCATCGAGCGCCCCTTCAAGGTTGCTCGCAGCGTATACCGGCAGCTGAGCGTTTTCAAACGCTTTAAGGAAACGAGCGCCCGCCGCACCAAAGCACACCACTGCCTTGCAATGGGCCTCGGCACCAGCCACCAAATCGGCAAGGTCGGTGCCCTTATCGCATCCGCCCAACAAAACGATGGGACGCTCTTCGCCAAATGCGGCGAGCGCCTTCAACGTCGCATCAACATTAGTTGCCTTGGAGTCGTTGTAGCAGTGAACGCCTGCGATGGTTCCGCAGGGCTCGATACGGTGTTCCAATGGAGCGAAGGACTTCAGACCCTCTTTGATTTTTGCATCGTCGCACCCCAGCGCGATGGCGCAAGAAGCCGCCGCAAGCGCATTGGACGCATTGTGCTCGCCCTTGATCTGGAGCTCAGAAGCGGCACAAAGGGCATGCTTGACGCCCTTGAAATCTACCGTGAGCACACCATTGTCAAGGAATGCCGCGGCATCGGACCCGCATGCATCTTCACGCATGCTCTCGTTAAGACCGCGACAGGTGCCCAGCGGGATGTATGCGAACTTGCGCTGCTCGACAGGCTGCTTCTTCAGCTCGCGCACATAGGAGCGCACAATATCATTTGTGGCATCGAGCACTACCGTGCAGTTTTCGTCGCAGTTGGCATATATCTTCTGCTTTGCCCGAGCATACGCTTCGAAACTTCCATGCCATTTCAAATGATCGGGCGTGATGTTCAGTAACACGGCGACCTCAGGCTTGAAGAGCTTTGTGGACGCAAGTTGGTACGAGGAAACCTCAGCAACATAGCATTCAACGTCGCCCGATGCCACCGCATCGATGCATGTGTCGCCGATGTTGCCTACCGCCTGGGCCTTCTTTCCGCATGCGGCAAGGATATGAGCAGCCATCGCCGTAGTTGTGGTCTTACCGTTAGTACCCGTTATGGCAACCCATACAGAATCGGCGGCGCTTTCACGCCATGCAAACTCAACTTCGCTGATAACCTCCGCCGAAACCTCCTGAGCCGCATGATAGAAGTCGGAATTCTCGGAAATACCCGGGCTAGCGATGCATATATCGAATGAGCCTTCAAAGCTATACGTGTCGAAAAGCACGGTAGCGCCCTTCGCCTCGAACTCGGCGGCAGCGACACGGCTCTTCTCCGTGGCTTCGCCGGCCGCGATCACCAATTCCGAAACTCGCGAACCAAGCAGGGCGGTACAATACTGCGCCGTGGCGGCACCCGACTTGCCCAGGCCCAAAATCAGGACAGCGCCCAAGGAATTGGGCGCGTGTTTTTTAGAGGTATCAAAAGAAGCAGACATGTTTTATCCCATCAACGACTGCGCAAAGTACAGGCAGAATCCAATAGCTGCCAATGCTGCAGAGATAATCCAGAAACGAATAACAACCTTCACTTCGCTCCAGCCCTTTTTCTCGAAATGGTGATGGAGCGGCGCCATAAGGAACAGGCGTTTGCGCGTTTTCTTGAAATAGAGCACCTGGATGATTACCGAAAGGGCTTCCACAACGAACAGGCCACCGATAATAAGCGAAAGCACTTCCGTTTTGGAGACAATTGCCAAGCAGCCAAGCGCCGTTCCCAAAGCAAGAGATCCCGTATCGCCCATGAATATGTCAGCAGGATACGAGTTGAACCACAAAAAGCCGATACAGCAGCCAGCAATTGCCGCAGATATGATAGCGGCATCAAGCACGCCAGCACGGAACGTGATAGCAGCCATTACCACCATAACAACCATAATGGTGCCGCCGAGCAAGCCGTCAAGACCATCGGTGAGATTGGTTGCGTTGCTCATGCCCATGAGCAGGATATCGGCAAAGGTCAGATAGATCCAAGGAATAGCGAACTCGCCACCGGCAGGTACCTGTACAGGCAACGTGGTGGTAAGTACACCAAGGTCAAGCGTGCAGACAAACGGAATGTCTACCGTAGGAGGAACCCCCAGCCAGTTAACCGCAGCAAGCACAAATGCCGTCGAAATAAAAAACTGACCGATGAGCTTTGCTTTTGGCGTAAGACCTAAGGAACGCTCGTGGGCAACCTTCGATGCATCATCGAATAAGCCCAACGCGCCCGTTGCCAACACGGCGGCCATGATGAGCCACGTTTCAGGAACCGGCTCGGCAAGAACGGCAACCACAACCGTAGCGGCAATGAGCATAATGATGCCGCCCATGGTTGGCGTACCCTGCTTCACCAAATGGCTCTCCGGACCATCGGCGCGAACCTGCTGGCCAATAAGATGCGAGCGCAGGAACTTAATGAAAACCGGCATGAGCGCCATGGCGACAATCGCACCAAGGAAAACAGCCAGAAATACTACGAACGTCGGATATTGCGTAAAAGAAAGCATGCTAGTTCAACAACCCCTTAGCAATGCGGTCAAGTTCCATGGAGTGCGATGCCTTTACCAGGACTGCATCCCCTGAAGTCATATTCTCTTTCAAATAGGCAAGCGCCGCTTCGCGACTGGGCATCTGGTGCACGTGCTGCTCAGGGTAGCCATCTCGGATTGCCGCCTGAGCAATGAAGCGAGACAGCTCGCCAACGCATAAAAGGCAATCAAGCGACGACGACGCAACGAATGAGCCGGCTTTTTCATGTCCCTCTTGCGTGAAATCCCCCAATTCGCCCATGTCGCCTAGCACCGCAAACCTACGACCCTCAACCTTCATCGAACAAAGCAAAGCAAGCGAAGCGCACATCGAATCAGGATTGGCGTTGTAAGCATCGTTGATAACGGTGATACCGCTTTGGGCGCGAACCACTTCCTGGCGGCCCGATTCCGCCTGCGATGCGCCAAGACCGGCAATAATTGCATCGGCAGAAACGCCACACGCCCAACCGAGAGCAGCTGCAGCACAAGCATTATGGGCATTATGAGCACCGCGCAACGCAAGAGCGCAAGGGTGGACCCCGTCGGGAAGATGGAGCCTGTCTCTTATACACATCTCCGAGCCCACGAGACCGGAGCCTATCTC
>ENA-OYZN01000450-OYZN01000450.1-human-gut-metagenome-genome-assembly--contig:-NODE-450-length-18754-cov-7.890850_pt1 | contig 18754 bp, 16 predicted proteins | sample MGYA00243294_ERZ653483 | MGnify/ENA primary metagenome ERZ653483 (study PRJEB26926, sample SAMN06165155) | human gut metagenome | biome: ENVO:00009003; feature: ENVO:2100002; material: ENVO:00002003... | reverse complement strand
GAGATAGGCTCCGGTCTCGTGGGCTCGGAGATGTGTATAAGAGACAGATGCTATGACCATTTCTGGACGGGTACATGGGGCGCACGACTGCAGGGCTGGATGGCGTTCTTGAACGGGATGTATGGATACGGTTACGGCTCCCAGAAAATCTGGAGTGCAAATGAAAAACCAGGAATCTGGGCAGGCGCGATTCAAAATTCAATAAATGATGGCTTAGAAGAATTAAAGTATAAAGATATGGATATTACATGGCAGGAAAGTCTTGATCTGCCTGCTGCACAGCAAATGGGATACATGAAACAATTCTTTTCCGAATATGAATGGTGGAAGCTGGAACCTTGTTTTGGATCTGACGTGCATTTTCGGACAGATCTCGGCAGCAAACTGGATGCAAACCAATATTCGGCGGCACACAATGAAGACATGGTTTATATCGCGTACTTTTACAACACGGGAAGAGATACCGGAGCATTTAAAGGACTTCGGAAGAGCACCTACTTGTGTAAATGGTTCAATCCCTGCACGGGTGAAACACTGGAGCCGTATTCGGTAAAAGTTGATTCCTCCGGAATCTTGGAAATTGGAGAGAAACCGAATAACGGTGATTGGGTATTTTCCGCAGTATTGGATGAAACCATTACTCCACAAACTGGAATTTCAGCAAAACTCATTGCAGGAATTGCTGCTGGCGCGGTTCTTTTGGCAGGAGCTATCGTATGTGCGGTGATGGCCGTACGGAAACGCCGCCGCACAGGAGGAGGAATTTAATTTTGGGAATCTGGGAACTTTTTGTTCTGGCTGTCGGTCTTTCGATGGACGCCTTTGCCGTTTCCATTTGCAAAGGTCTTTCCGTAATGGAGCTGAAACCGAAACATGCATTAATTACTGGGCTGTATTTCGGTGGTTTTCAGGCGCTGATGCCGCTCCTTGGCTATTTACTGGGGAAGCAATTTGAATCGCTGATTACAAATGTAGACCATTGGATTGCTTTCGCGCTGCTGTTGCTTATCGGCATCAATATGATCCGGGAGTCGCGAAAGAAAACGGAAGAAATGAATGCTTCTTTCCGACCTAGCGTTATGCTTCCTCTTGCTGTGGCGACTAGTATCGATGCGCTGGCAATTGGTGTTACCTTCGCTTTCCTTCAGGTAAATATCGTATATGCAGTCGGGTTTATCGGAGTAACGACTTTCCTCCTCTCTGCCGTCGGTGTCAAAATCGGAAATGTGTTTGGATTGAAATTTAAATCTAAGGCAGAAATTGCGGGAGGCGTTGTATTGATTTTAATGGGGGTAAAGATTCTGCTGGAGCACCTCGGCGTAATACGGTAAAATTTTATTCTTGATTTTCACATCTTTCTATGTTAGAATGCAACGGTTCTTTCATATTTCTCTATTTATTGTGAAAGATATTAGAAAATATATAAAATAAATTGAATTGAGGCGGAAAAGGCTATGAAAATTATGAAAAAAATTATGGTTGTATTGTTGATCTGCATATTGGCAATTTCTTGTTTTGCTGCATGTGAAAACGACTCTAAAGATGACGACAAAGCAACGGCGACACCGAGCAGCACCCCGGTTGCAACACAGACGGCAACTCCGGAAGCAACGGCAGAGGCAACAGCAGCACCGACAGAAACTGCGGGAGCGGTAAATACAGGCTTTAGTGGTACATTCGTCCCCCAAACCGTAACATTGGAAGATGGCACGGAAGTAGAATACGAAAAATTTATGGAAGATTCTCTGAAGGAAGAAGGCATTGAGCCAGGTTCGGAAGAATATGAAATGGCAAAAGCAATGGCGGAAGTCAAATACATATTTAAGGAAGACGGTACAATGACGTTAAAAATGTTGGGAGTCGATGTTCCGGCTACTTATACATTTGAGAATTCCAAAGGTAAGATTATGCTAGAAGGCGAGGAAGTCGCTCAATTTACTTATGATAGCGAAACAGAAACGCTTACCGAAACTGACGAGACAGGAAGTAAAACGATATTTAAAATAGAAAAGTAAACCGTTTTCAGAGAAATCCGTAACACGAAAAAGCAAACGCTCCGGGCCCTTGGATGGCCAGGGGCTTTTTGTTGCGTTTATGAATATTGACGCACTATGTTATACTATTCATGCTGATTTTAAAATGAAAGGGCGATGGGTGAAATATTATGGCAGTATCTCTTATAACAGGTGGTGCGGGCGGCATCGGACGTGAAATTTCTTTCTCTTTTGCAAGGCATGGATATGATGTGGGCATCCATTATAATCAGGCAAAAGAGCGCGCAGAGACATTGGCTTCCGAAATTCGAAGTATTTTCGGCGTCCGCGTGCAGACCTTTCATGCAGATCTCAGCAAACCAGCAGAGATCGCTGAAATGTTCCAGAATGCTGAGAGTACGCTTGGAGCGCCAGACGTACTTATTAATAATGCCGGCCTGTCGGATCAGCGGTTATTTACCGATGTTTCCGCGGAAGATTGGCAAAGACTGCTTGACGTCAATCTGAGCGGCACGTTCCATACGTGTAAATGCGCAGCACCTGCGATGCTTTCCCGAAAACATGGGGCGATCGTTAATATATCTTCAATCTGGGGTGTCGCTGGGGCCTCTTGCGAAGTGCCATATTCAGCGACAAAATCCGGTCTGATCGGCTTTACAAAAGCACTTGCCAGGGAACTTGGCCCCTCCGGAATCCGGGTCAACTGTGTCGCGCCAGGCGTCATTGACACGGAAATGAACGCCATACATTCTAAAGAAACCCTGGAGGCGCTCGCAGAGGAAACGCCGCTCTGTCGGATTGGCAAACCGCATGAAGTTGCCGCAGCCGTATATTTTCTCGCATCAGAGGAGGCTTCTTTTATAACGGGGCAGACGCTCTGCGTCGACGGCGGATTTTTGCAGGGGTAAAATATCCGTAGCAACGATCTCATAATATCGCAAATTTTTTTTAAATACTACTTGACAAGCATAGAATAAAAGGATAAAATATACTTATCCGGAACGAAGCGTTCCAAATATATCGGGATGGTGGACAGGATGCGGAAGAAAGATTGCAATTTAATGCAAAAAATTAAGAAATTTACAGAAGAATTTTATATTGCATATAAAAGGCAGCCCTCCCTGCGGGAAATTTCAGAAGGCCTGGAAATCGGTAAGACGACGGTATACCGCTATCTTCACGCTATGAACGACGAGGGAATGCTCATGTATAACGGAACGGACGGTGTAGTAACAGACTTGATCCGGAGAGTCAGCTCCGGTTCTGCGACAGTAGCGGTGCTCGGGAATGTATCGTGCGGCATCCCGAAATACGCAGAAGAAAACATCGACACTTATTTGGAACTACCGCGGCAGATGCTCGGAGACGGGAATTTCTTTATTTTACGAGCAAGCGGCGATTCCATGGTAGAAGCGGGGATTGAGGACGGAGATTTTGTTGTAATCCGCCAGCAATCTACGGCAGAAGAAGGGGATATCGTTGTGGCTCTTTTGGATGACGAAGCCACATTGAAAACCTACTATCGGGACAACAAAAGAAAATGTATTCGGTTACATCCTGAAAATAGGAAATATAAAGATATCCTGACAGAGGCGGTCATCATACAGGGCGTGGCAATCAAGATTATAAAAGATTTAAAATAGGAGGATCAAGCTCATGAAATACAGAGCAACTTGCCCGATTTGCGGCTGGTCTCTTATGCAGGCGTCTCCGAATTCCAGAATAAATGTAAGTTGTCCGAAATGCAAAAGCAGTTTGTCTGTGGAAGTAGAGGATAACGGAATTCGCGTTTATACCTGCAAGGACGTGAATTTTCAAAAAGTACAGCAGGCGCATGGTTGATACGCCGCTTGCCGGAAGATAAAGTGAATATATAACATTTATTGAGGCCATCTGGCCCAAGAGAGTTAGACTTGTTAAAGAATCAAGAGAAACCTGATAAATGGATCGACACAAGATGTGAAGGTCTATTTTCAGGTTTTTTTTTGACCTTTCAATCTGAGACACTTTGTAGAAGTCCCTTTTTATGATTGACGCCGCGCAAAAGGGTATGCCCGCTGCTTATTGAAAACAGTTAACGAAAAGAGTTAACAAAAAATATGATATGAGGAGAGTTATTATGAATCAAAAGGAAAAAGAATTATTTTTTGAACTGTGCAGATATAGGGATCAGAATCCCCAAAAGCTGCGAAACCTGATCAAAAAGGGTGCTGCGACACCGGCAGTGCTTGGACATTTATTTTATAACAGGATGGGTGGAATCGCATTCGGTGTTTTAAAGGAGAATGGCTTACTGGGAGAAACGAATCGGGAATTCCGGAATACGCTGGAAAGCAGATACGTCCTAAACCGGGAGAAAAACGAATCCTATTTCCGGTGTCTAAAGCTTCTGACACGCGTATTGAAGGGATGCGAAGGAAAATATGCACTTTTGAAGGGGGCGTATTTATGCAAAGCATACCCGGAGGGATTCCGGACATCGAACGATATTGATATTTTAACGACTGCGGAGAATATTGGTGTAATCTCGCAGCGCCTTAAGGACGCGGGATTTCGTCAGGGCAGTGTGCAAAATGGATGCTTTCTTCCTGCCTCTCGCCAGGAGATCATACGTTCCAGACTGATGCGCGGAGAGACGGTTCCGTTTATAAAAGAGGTGAATTTGCCTTTCCTGCGTTATCTGGAAATCGATATCAATTTCTCACTTAGTTATAAAAATGAAAAAAGCGATACGGTACGGGAGTTCCTCTCACGCTCGCGCCGAGTCAATCTGGAGAAACTGAGAATTTGTACATTAGAACCTTGTGACTTTTTGCTTCATCTGTGTGGGCATCTTTATAAAGAAGCGGCAGTATACCCCTGGGTGCAGATGAAACGGGATATGACGTTATACAAATACTGCGACTTATATACGATGCTACAAGATATAACAGAGAAAGAATATGCCGTGCTGGAGAAGCGTGCCAGTACCTTGGGACTGGAAGAAGGATGCTATTACGCACTGTATTGTACAAAGGTTTTATTTTCGCTCCAAAGCGACGCGCTTTCGGCATTCTTAACACGAATTGCTCCCGCAAATCGCGAGATTTTAAAGACTGTCATTGATCCGGAAGCAAAAAAGAAATATCGCTATCTGGAAGATAACCTATTCAAGAGATTTTTTCAAAACGACAGACTGTCTTTATTAGAGGAGGTGTTCCCGGATGAGAAAGCTGGAATTATATGAACATAAAACATCTGGTTTACTGTTTTCCTTCTGCGGGCTGGACGGATGTGGGAAAAGTACGATGATTGCAATGCTGTCGGAATATTTTACGAAAAGAAATGCGGAAATTTTTTTAACGAAGCAACCTACAGATTTTATGCGGAATTCGGCGATCTTCCGTACTTACATGGATCAGCCCGATCACGAAGCGTATGACTATAGGAGCCTTTCTCTGCTTGCGGCAGGAGACAGAATACAGCATAGCAATAAAGTGATTCTGCCAGAGTTAAAAAACGGCAAATACGTGATCAGCGACCGCTATTTTTATTCCTGTATTGCAAATCTGCGTGCCAGAGGGTATGCAGAAGACGAATGGATTTATGAAATAGCTCGCCATATTCCGAAACCGGATCTTGCATTCTTTTTGGATGTGCCCGTAACACGCGCAGTAGAGCGTGTGCGCAAGCGCCGCGAGGAACGGGATCGCTATATCGATCTGAAAATGCAATATAAATTGCGGAAAGAATATTTAGATCTGGCTGCGGCAAACGGAGGAATCGTGATTTCTTCCACAGGCCCCGCAGAGAAAAATTTTCAGAAAATAATAAAAATAATAGAAAAATGTCTGGAGGAGAAGCTATGAAAACATTTGATAGAGTTGCAAAAATATTAGAAAACCTGAGTGGCAGTGACAGGATCTGTCCGGAATCTTCTTTAATAGAGGATTTGGCGCTGGATAGTTTAAAAATGGTCGTTCTGCTGATTGAACTGGAAGAAGAATTTGGAATCGAACTAGAAGCGTCGGATCTGGACCCGTTTGCGCTAAGCACCGCGGAAGACATCGCGAATCTGGCAGAAAAATATCTTTCCGGGGAACAGGAAGTACAAAATGAATAAGCGTATTTTACTTCCTCTTTGTAGACCAGTTTACAGTACAGCCCAGGATAAGGAATGCCTGTTTTCAAGCTGCCCGGTACAGGAAGATTTTCGGGGAGGTCTGCGATACACCCGTGGAGCCAAAACGTTTATCCATGTTTCGAATAAGGAGGGATTCTGATGTTGTGGGAATTTTTAAAAGAAAAAATGCTTTCCCGGCCTTCCAGTAAAATGCAGGAAGAGGATGCAAACATTACATATGAAGAAGCCGTCATTTTTGCAGAATCATTCGGTAAGAAACTCCGGACGCCATGCTGTGCAATCTTGTGTCAGTCGGAGCTTGCTGCGGCACTTGCCCTCCTGAGTTGTTTTGCTGCCGGTGTCACAGCAGTCCCGCTTTCTTTCCGGTATGGAGAGGCGCATTGTAAAAGAATTTTACGTAAAATCCGCCCCTCCGCGATGATTACGGATGTCGGCGGAGAACTGCGGGTATTACATCTCGATATTGCAGAGAAAAAACAAGGTACCTTGGAGGAATGGCCGGCAGCGATTCTGTGTACTTCTGGGACAACGGGAGAGCCGAAAGGCGTTATGCTAAGCGAAGAAAATTTTCTTACCAATATCCGGGATATCTGCAAATATTTTAAAATCGAAGAAACAGACCGCATTCTGATCTGCAGGCCGCTGTACCATTGCGCGGTATTAACGGGAGAATTTCTTGTATCGCTTGTAAAAGGTCTCGATATTTTCTTTGCGCCGGAGAAATTTGATCCTGTGGGCATCCTGAAACTTCTGAAGCAGGAACGGATCAGTGTACTTTGCGGAACGCCGTCATTCTTTCGACTGCTTTGCCGTTTTGCCGGAGTCAACGGGTGTTTTGCGTTGGTCAAACAGATTGCCGTTAGCGGCGAATGCATGGGAAAAGTATGTGCAGAGATGATTTCCAGGACTTTTTATAATGCATACGTTTACCACGTTTATGGCCTTACGGAGGCGTCTCCGCGTGTGGCATACTTGCCGCCGGCTTATTTCGGCGCGCTGCCGGAATCCGTCGGGATCCCGCTTCCCTCTGTTCAGGTGAAAATTATTGACGCGGCGGGGAAAACAGTTCCGCACGGAGTGGAAGGAGAACTTTGCATCAAAGGGAAAAATGTAATGATGGGATATTACCGCGATCCAGAATTGACGGCCCAGGTACTCGGGGCAGACGGATGGCTGCGGACCGGTGACATTGCATCGATGAACGAAAGCGGTTTTATCAAGATAAAATGTCGCAAGGATCATATGATCATACGCGCTGGAATGAATATTTACCCGCAGGAGATCGAAAATATGTTGCTTTCAGACAAAAGAACGTATGAAGTATTGGCATATGCGATTCCGGATGCAATGAGCGGGCAAAAAATTGGGATAAAAATTGTCGGAAACTATCGCAATAAAAACGAAGTATTACAGCTGTGCCGTGAGCTGCTGCCACCGTATGCAGTTCCGTCCGTGATCGAAATTGTGGACGAGCTGTTGAAAAATGCGTCAGGAAAGGTGATTAGAAATGGGAAAACATGATGAATACGAATATAAGATGCTATTGACCAAAGAAGAATACGATAACATCCGAACCTGGGCGGAAACAAATTACATTTCTCTGATGCGTAGCTTTGTGCAGGTGAATTACTACTACGATACACCGGATTTCCGTTTTCAAAAAGTCGGAACCACAATTCGTGTCCGGCAGGCAGGCGATACTTTAAAGGGTACGATCAAAAAGCATATGGAGGGAGGAGACGTATTTCATAGCAAAGAGAAAACGTTTTCCACTGCCGATCTGCCAAGGAGAATCGCATACAAAAATGAAATTGCCGTTTTACAAGGGGTCTTGGTGACGGAACGGATTGAAATTCCACTGAGGAAGAAACTCTGTCTGATGCTGGACCGTAGCAGTTATCTGGGGCGTGCCGACTATGAAGTGGAATTGGAATTTACGCGGGGAGGTCGTGAAATTGCCCAGAAATTTGCGGAGGAACTGTTTCATTCTATCCGCCGGAAACCACAGTACAGCAAGTCCGAACGATTTTTCCATGCGCTCCGCTCCCGGGACACAGAATTTTCCCTTGCCAATGGGATTTCTTTCGGCCGCAGATCGTAGAGAGGAATATAAAAAGTGAAGGGAGATGATTTCATGGAATTATTCGCTCTGCTTATTTCAGAGATCACAATTATTGCGATGAGCATTATTGCAACAATTTTGTTTTGCTTTATTGTAAAAAACATAAAAAGAGAAAAAGTCTGGATGGTGCAAGACGACGGCACGTCTCCTAAATTCTACATTACCGGAGACAAGCATCGGAATTTTACAGAAATAAAAAAATTTTGCAGGGAGATGCACACGAAGAAAAAAGACGTGTTGATTATTCTCGGCGATAGCGGATTTAATTATTATGGAGATTTGAGAGATGATCAATTGAAAGCCGAAATAGGTGCCTTGAATATTACGTTGTTTTGTTTGCACGGTAATAAGGAGAACAGACCTCAGAATATAGCTACATACGGAATTCGTAATTTTTGCGGCGGAAAGGCCTACTATGAACCACGCTTTCCCAATATCCTTTTTGCCATCGATGGAGAAATTTATCTGTTTGAAGGACGTAAATACCTAACTGTGGGAGGTGCGCACAGTGTAGATAAAATGCAATGTCTTGAAGAAGGACGGCCGTTCTGGGAAGATGAGATGCCGGATGAATCCGTTATGGCTGCCACAGAAGCACGTCTTGCTGACGAAAATAATCGTATTTACGGAATCCTGACACATACCTGTCCGCTGAAATATCTTCCTACAGAAATGTTTCTGTCTGCAAGGACAAGTTCTGCAATAAAACGGAACCCTTGGAGGAGAAAAAAGAAAAATGCATTTCAACCGGACATTAATCGGGCTACGGAGGAATGGCTTGATCGCCTTGAAGGGAAAATGGAATATACAGTTTGGTATTGCGGGCATTACCATATTGATAAAGAGATTGACAAGATTCATATGATGTTTCGTGAAATTCGCCCGCTCCATTCCACCATGCATATGGAAAATACCGATTCTGTTAAAGGGGGAGGAACTTGTGACGGAAGCTGAGAAAAGACGCAATGCGATTGTGGAACATCTGTATTTTCGCAGACATGATACAATCCCTAATCTTGCTTTTGAATTTCATGTTTCAGAAAGAACGATACAAAGAGATATAGAAAAAATCAGTCTTAGAGAGCCGATCTATACGCTCACCGGCCGTCAGGGCGGAGTGTTTATGGTTGAGGGATATCCCCGCAGGCTCCATATCTCATACGAAGAAACGTCGGTATTGCAAAAATTTTTTCAAATTGCGGAACAGAAACAGGCAGGAGAATGGACAAAGGAGGATTTGAAAAGTTTTAAAAACATTATTCTGAAATATTCAAAACCGAAGAAAAATAAATGACAAAAGCAGTTATGATTCTATTGTTTACAAAAAATTCATAGTAAATCCTGACAAGTTTCTGTCGGGGTTAGAACGGATACTGGAACTGTCGGAAGAGGGAAGGAGGTGAGAAAAATGGGAAATCCAATATTGGAAAGTATAAAAGAACTTAGAAAAGAGAGGGCACTGTTTGTAGATTTGAAGAACAAAAACCGATATAAAGTAGTCGCTGAGGAAGAAGATGGAAGCAAAACTGCGTACTGCTTTGCGGTGCCGGTATACGACAGAAGTGGTAGATTGCTCGATCTGGAATTTCATAGAAACGCCACTGGTTATCGTGCGGAAGGAAGTAATTCCACAGTCTGTGTTTCAGATGAATTTTTGCTGGAAAATTCGGAGGGAACGTGCCGTATCATCCCGAGAGAAGCATTCCGGATCAGATTTGCAGGAAAATATGTTTTACATGGGAATGACTGCGATGTTTCGCCTACGACCAATGGATTGGTTTTTAAAGTGCGTTGTGAAAATGGAGCTTGTCGGTTTGGGTTAACAGTGGACCGCGATTCTTGGGAAGCAAGAGGGAACAATAAATGTTTTTCTTTGATGAGAGAGACAAATTGTCCCGGGGTTACGGTGTCTTGTATCGGAAGCGCGGACGAGAACGGATGGATTGTTGCGCCTGCGATTCTGGAGAGCAATCAGGAAGAGCCAGGAACGTTTGTGTTATCCATTATACCGCAAAGTCCGTATGCAAAGTTTGTGGTTTTTGAAATCAATTTGTATGAGCAGAAGCTGTTTCAGGATACAACGGTGGAAAGTCAAAATGCGGATAGTAACAATGTATATGGCGGGACGGCTTTTCTTGGCGAAACGACGGCATTTGGAGAGCAGTGGCTTTACTCGCGGCCGGATGTTAGCAAGCTGGCGGATCTTGCAGGGAGAGGAATCAGCAAAGCTGTACTGCATATGAATCAATTTAACAAAGGGGCCGACTTGTGCGCGTTCCGCGTAGAAAGGCGATTTTGCAGCTTTGGTTCTACCTGGAACAATAAAATCGGGGTAGGCAGCAAATTCACGGAATCCAGAATGGGAGGAATCCGGCAGAGCCTCGATCTGACAGATCTGGTAGTAAACCGCAGAACAGGGCGACTGAGCCAGCCGGATGGATTTCTTGTAAAAGCGAAAACAAAAGGCAGCGGGTTTTCTGTGGTTTCTACAGGAGATAGCTTCTATGCGCCACAGATCCTGGAACTACAATATAAATAGAAAGAAAAGAAGAGAAGGGGAGAAAAAAGAAAGAAGAAAGAAACGAAAGGAAGGAAAAAATGAAAGATATCAGAAAATTAAGCAATTATGAGGAGCCGCTGATCGAGGGAGAGGGCTCCCGGGAAGCAGGAGAAGAGCCCGAGATCGTGCTTGCGCCGGCGGAAGAAGCTGTGCACAGGGCAGACACACAGAATACAGAGCCGATTTCCAAAACACTTGAAGTGCTGAGGAAAGCGGAAGAGAAAAACAAGAAAGACAGAAACGGCAGGCATGTGCTCGGGGAAATCCTGAGCTTGCGCACCGCGGATTCCAAAAGCTACGAACTGACGGGAGGAATCCAGCGGATCGAATACTATCCCGCGCCCGTACATTGCTACCGGGAAGAAAGCCAGAGCTTCGAAGAAATCGAAGCGTCGATATCCGAAGACGAAACGGGGGAATGCTATCAAACAGAGAAACATAATTTTACCGCAAAATTCAGTCGGGACGCAGCGGAAGAGGCGCTGTTTACGATGGAGAAAGGAATGTACCGGATCGCGGTGAAAGCAAAACGCAGTAAGAGGGCGGCGGAGCAGCAAATCCGGCCGAGACTGTCGAGCCCGCGAAAGGAAGCGTTCCAAAACGCGGCAGCTTTTGTGAACGATGCGTCGCTTTTAGAGGGCGAGGATAAGATGATATTTGCAGATTACGCAGCTGATACGGATCTGGAATATTCTGTAAACAGAAAGGGAGTCAAGGAAAATATCGTCATCCGTGCGAAACAGCCGTCGTACCGGTATTCCTTTACGCTTGTGTGTGAAAATGTAGTGGCGGAACAGCGCGAGGAAGAGAAGCGGATTGTGTTCAACGCAGCGGAAACAGGCAAGGAAATATTTTACATCCCCGCGCCTTTCCTGGTAGATGCAAATGGCGCTATTTCGGACGGCGTGATGCTCGAAATGAGAGAAGCAGAAGAAGGCGGAGAGAACGGTGTCCAGGTGACGGTATTGGCGGATTCTGGATGGATCAACGCAGCGGAGCGAGCGTTTCCGGTTAAAATCGATCCGCAGATCAATGTATCAACGGATGCGAGGATCAGTGTACGCGGAAAAAGTGGAAATAACGGCGTCACATACCTGCTGGGAAATACAGCTTCCTCCTGCTGCTCCGGAGGAAGCGGTGGTGTCTCCGGAAGCAGCTGCTGCGGCGGTTCGTGTGGATGTGGAACAGAAATAGAAGTGAAGCCGGGAGGCGGGAGCTCAGGCGGCGGGACAAGCGAGCGAGAATACATTAAAATTACGAGGAAAGCACCATGCCAGGCGGTCAAGCTAGTACTGTATGTCAAACAAAATTGCAGCTCTTGTACGACATCGTGCGTTGTGGCAACGCTGCTGCCAGATAAAACAATCTGCTGCTGCGGAAATGTTGAGTACTGGTTTGATATTACAAAGTACTACGGAAGGTATACGTCGTATGAATTGCGGGTACAGTCTTCGGGTTCGAGCGGCGGCAGCTCCGGGGGCAGTAGCGAAAATACCGGAAGCTCTGGAAGTAGCTGCTGCGAATGCGCGGAAATCTTCGGGGAGGAAAGCGCGTATCCGCCTGCACTGATCGTGGAAAAGGATATCAGCTTTACCGTAAATCTTCTATCTAATGCTGTCCTCCAGGACTTAGGAAGATATGGCATGGGTGGAGTGGATATTTTCAGAGGAAATCAGCTCTTTTCTGTGGAAGATTTCACATGGAGCGGAAATCGAATGCCAGTGACAATCGGACATCTGTACAACGGGATTTTCGGCGATTCCGAGTATACGCAAAACAGTGCGCTGCAGCTACATACGGCAGATTTTAGGAATATGAAGGTCGGAAAAGGTTGGAAACTGAATCTGATGCAGAGCATGAAAGCTGTGGATGACGGAGCGGGCGGCGTTTCCTATCTGTACACGGCGGCAAACGGAGCGGAGCTGGAATTTATTCGGTATGATAAATGGAAAGAAGCGCAGGAAAGTGCTGCCTCTACCTCCAGCCCAACGCCGACTACGCCCGAAGTAGCCGAACCGGAGCCCAGGCCGTCTACCCCGACTCCCAATCCGCAGGAAGGCAGCGAGTGTCTTTGTAAATACGTATACGAGAGCGAGGACTTTGTGTATGATTCCTGTAGCAGGATCCTTACGATCGCGCAGGAGGGAAAGTACTACTTTGATGAAGCGGGGCGGCTGGTGAAAATCGAAGACAAATACGGAAACAGAATCAACCTATTTTACACGAACGGAAGAATCACCTCTGTGACGGATGGAATCGGCAGAACATTCAGCTTTACGTATTCAGGAAGCGGGGCCTTAAGTACGATCACGGCGCCAGATGATACCGTGGTAAGCTATACCTATCAAGACGGCTATCTTACATCGATCACGTACCCGGATGGACGAAAGACAGAATTCCGGAACGAAGACGGCAATCCGACGATTCTTCTAAGGGACGCAAACGGAAGCGAAATATATGCCGTAGTATATGAATACCGCAATCAGTTTGCCAAATATATCCGGGAATATGGCGTCAAAAACGGCACAAGGACCCTGGCGAAAAGAACGGAAATCCAGTACCAGAGCCTGGAGAACATGAGAGAAGTGACGGTTGAAGAAGCCACGGACGGAGAGAGCAGCGAAGCGATCAAAACGATGTACAAATTTGACAACAGCGGAAATATCGTAAGCAGCTATTACAAAACAGCGGAGGATGCGGCATATATCCCGCAGAGCAATGAGCATTGTGAGAATCTGCTGGTGAATCACAGTTTTGAAAGAGCGATCGACACGGAGGAAGGCGGGTGGAGGAGCATCCGGTGCTGTGCAAACAGTGTGATCAAAAGTTCTCCCGACAACCCCTACTTCGGGCAGCATTCGCTTCGCATCCACAATCTGGAGGATGGGGTAGAAAACGGCGTCAGACAGACGATGTATTTTAGGAACAAGGGAAAATATACGTTCTCCGCATATGTGCATGCCGATCGATTTTACAGTGAAAATAGCGGCGCCGGGGTATTCCTGAGAATTTCGGATGCACAAGGAACCGTGATCGCGGAAAGTGAACGACTAGAGCGTGTGACGCCGGGCTATACGCGGCTCTGGGTTTCGTTTGAGAATGGCAAGAGCAGGAACTTAAACATCGAAATTGTAACGTGTGGAAGCTGCGCTGCATACATAGACGGAACGCAGCTAGAGGAGAGAGCAACAGGAAACGCCTACAACATGATCGAGAACGGAACGTTTACAGAGAGTCTGGATCGGTGGGAGTATTCCGGAAAAGGCCAGGCGGATTCCGATCCAGTGGGGAGAACTAGCAGCCTGCAGATCAACAATCATCCGGCAATGTGTTATGAAAACAAAGCTATTTTCGCAGAGCTGGAGGATTATCCGCATCAGACGATCGTAGTACAGGATTCCGCGGGGACACGGGAAACATTTACGCTGTCTGGCTGGGCTTACTGTTTCGGGGAAAACGAAGGAGGGCAGGAACCCATTTTACTGGTGGCGGAGATTCACTATGGAGAAAGCGGCGTCGAGGCAGAGCAGATTGTCATCCCCTTCCAGCGGGAAACGAACGGCTGGCAATTCCAGAGTAGGACGTTCTGTAAAACGAAATACGCGGCGGCGGATCATATCACGGTGTATTGTTGTTATCAGGGAGATGGCACGGTGTGCTTCAGTGATATCCAGCTGGTACGAAGAGGTTTGGAAATCTCCCTGAACGCGTCGGATTTTGAAAAAAGTGAAGAGACAGATCCATTTGAAGAAGCGCGCGACAGTCACGGGAATCCGCTCACAGAAACGACGCGCGGAAAGGACGCCACGCTGTTCCGTTCCTTTGGCTACGGAAATAACGGAAACGATCTTATCCGAATCACAGATGAAAGAGGAAATGAAACAAGGTTTACAGTAGAGGAAGAGACGTCGAATATCACAAGCAGAACGGATCGCAGCGGAGCGATCTGCACGTATGAATATGACGCGGCAGGACGCATTAAGAAAGTTACAAACAAAGGGGCAGATCAGCAGCCGAAGGGCGAAGCAACGTATACCTATGACAATTTTGACAACCTGACCGGGATTACGCGTGGAGACGGAATGAAGTATGTGTTTGCGTACAACGAATTCCGGAAGCCGGTGAGCATTGGGATTGCCGGGAAGAAGCAGCCGCTTGCGAACTATACGTACAGGCAAAATAGCGGAAAGCTGAAACAGATCACATCTGCAGACGGAGAGCAGTTAAATATAACGTACAACAGCCTGGGCCAGATCGTCTCTGAGAAAAGTACGAGCGCAGAGGGAAGCATCCTTGCGTGGAGAAAATATGATTACGACTTACAAGGAAATGTTGTACGGACAATTGACAATATAAACCAAAAAGAATATACTTACAGCTATTCGGAGGGAAATATTATCCGCGCGTCGGAGAATGATATTACAGTAAACAGCAGCGAAGAAATTACGTCGCGGACGCGTCAGAACGCGGTAAGTCTGGCATATGACAACAAAGGCAGGGTGAGAAGGAAACAGATCGACACAGCGGCAGGAGTGCAGGAGTATTCCTGTAGCTGGGGAGAAAACAGTGTAGTACAGAGGATAACGTGTGAAGGGAAGGAATCTGTAAGCCAGATCAACACGGATGATCTGGGAAGGATCAGCTCTGACAACATCCAGATGGAAGCAGGAAACCTGCAGAGAAGTTTTACGTATGCAGGGGGAAGCAGAACAAAGGAACACACAGACAGCGGGCTCATAGAGAACGACGCAACGACGAACCTAGTCAAGAGAATAACATATACGAATGATAGAAGCATCTCGTACGAATACGACAAAGAAGAGCGGATCACGAAGGTGAGTGATTCTGCAGGCAGCACAACGGAGTACGAATACGACGGGGAGGGGCGACTGATCCGTGAGCGCACAAACGGCGTGGTGCAAAACGAGATGGAGTACGACTCGTACGGGAATATCAAGAAGAAAAACGGCGTTGTTTACGAGTATGACGCAGTATGGAAAGACCAGGTTAGTGCGGTCGGAAGCCAGAGGATAACATACAACGATAGGGGGAATCCGACGAGTTACAGAGGGAATGGTCTTGTGTGGGAAAACGGACGGTTGAAGAAGTACGGAACAAATACGTATACGTACGACTGTAGCGGGATGCGAACGAGTAAGAATGTGAACGGAGTCAGACACACATACACGCTGGCAGGTTCGGATATCGTATGTGAGAGCTGGGGAAGTCATGTACTGATCCCGATGTACGACGCAGGCGGCAGTGTATACGGAATCCTCTACGACAAAGAAGCATATTATTTTGTGCGGAACCTGCAGGGCGACGTAGTGGAAATTCTGGATAAGAGCGGAACCCCTATGGCGGAATACGCGTATGACGCGTGGGGAAAATGCACGCTTGTAAGAGAAATGAGTGGAAGCGGCATCGGCGGGATAAACCCGTTCCGGTACAGAGGGTACTATTATGATGCCGAGACAGGGCTATTTCTAGTAACCTCAAGATACTACGACCCTGAAACAGGACGGTTTATTTCCCCTGATGACATAAGTTATCTGGATCCTGAAACGATCGGCGGGTTGAATCTATATGCATATTGCGGTAATGACCCGGTTAATAGATATGACCCGACGGGACATTTTTGGGACTATATTTTTGATGCGGTTTTTTTGGTTTGGAGTATTGTGGATGTTATTAAAAACCCTACTGATTGGAAAAATTGGGTTGCATTGGGTATTGACGTAGTTTTTGCGGTTATACCTTTTGTGCCAAGTGGTGCAGGACAAGTGATTAAGGTCGGTAATAAGATTGATAATTTTGTTGATGTCGCAAGTACAATAAACAAAATTGATAATTTACAAGATATAAGTAAAGTAACCATGATTGGACGAAATATGAATAGGGTAGAAAATACCGCTAGTCTTATAGGGAAAGCTGATAATCTTTATGACACATGGAAAGGTTATGATAAAAGTGCTAGAGCACTTAAAAAGTTTATTCATAACAGTTTTTCGATGGCACATAATGGTGGTTGGTTATTTGGAAAATTGAGAAAAGGTTATACTGTAATTGATATTGGGGTTACCACTATGCACAAAGGAATTAAAGCGTTTGGTCTGTGGTACGGAACAGAGCGAACTGTCTTAGCACTATGGAAAACACGAAATATTTGGAAATTACCTTTAAATTACTTTTTATAGGAGAGATTATGACTGAAAAACAAGTTAAAGATGCTCTAAAATTTCTTTGTGTGAAATATAAAATGAACTATACTTTTGCTGAGTTTGAAAATTATATGGGAACAAATGCAAATATAGAAACTTATAACTATTATAATAAGTATGGTTGCTTTACAATAGCTAATGTAGCTGTTCGTGGAGATGTTGATTATTATCATTTAGATAGTATTGATCAATTAAAAGATATTTTGTTTTCAAGACCGCCGAATCTTGGAGTTCTTACGTCAAAAAATGAGAAACAGTACAAAGAATACGCTGATAATATTTTGAAATATAAGTTGCGGATATATGATTTTGAGCCTGAAATTTGGCAGAAACATAGGAAGTCCGGATTTCTAAAAATTCCTTTCTTTTGGGGAAGTGAAAAACAAATATTACAAGCATTAGCGGATGTTATAGAAGCGCAGATTGAAAAGAATTGTTCGTTTTTCGGTATTAAAGTTTAATAATTTATAGAAAATACGATTCAAAGTGGGTTTCCCACTTTAAGGGTAGGTGGGATTGTCCTTGGTGGCAATCTCCTTATCCTGCCTGTAGGTTTTTCAGTTATGCCACGGCAATTGTTGTTAAAATTATAAATTTTGTGGCAGGATAAGAAAAATGCAACAAAGTTTCTTTTTGTCTATGAATAATTAGGAAACCCAATTTCTTTATATCCATACAAGATAGACCAATCTTATTTGTGGATATTCGCGTAAACTCCGAAGAGACGGGGCTATACTACCTGAAGGCGAGATACTACGATCCGGAGGTTGGCAGATTTATTAGCCCGGACGACACGAGCTACCTGGAGCCGGAGGTGCTGAACAGCCTGAGCCTGTACGCGTACTGCGGGAGCGATCCGGTGATGTTTGTCGATCCTACAGGATATGCACCTGAATGGCTAAGATGGCTAGGAATAGGTTTGGCAATAGTAGGTACAGCGTTGGTTATTGGAGCTGTAACTGTATTGACTTGTGGTGTTGGTACGGCTTTAGCTGGGACAATGGCTGGGGCAATAATTTATGGTGCGGCTCAAGGTATTGTGATAGGTGCGACTGTCGGAGTAGTTGCTGGCGGCGTTATAGGAGGTGCTTTATCTGATTGGAGTGCAGAAGGTATCTTAATTGGTATGGGCATTGGATTGGGTGGAGGCGCTATTATAGGCGGAGTTATAGGTGGTTTCGCTGGTGCAAGCAGTTTTACTGCAAATAATGCATATATCACTCAATACGGCGGAAATGTTAAAGAAGTGCTATCTGCCTTTAAAGGCAATCCAAAATTAAAAAATATTTTTTCCGGAACAAAAGTTAATAGATATTGGGGAGGCACTGCTGAAAAAATTGGGCGATGGGTTTCTCCCAATATGTACTCTAATCCGGTAAAATCTTTAGCATTGAATCCTGTGTGGGGTAATACCGCGTCAAATGTAAGTACTCTTATATTTAATCAAAATGCTACTGTTTTAGTTGGAATTGTTGCTACACAAGGGGGGTTATCTGGTGGCGGTATTCAATACTTTGTTGGAAATACTGCATGGTTAACTTTGCTATAAATTGGAGGTGGAAAAATGAGGAATTATTTATCATTATGCATTTGGGGTGATGGTCCAGGAAGACCGTACGATAATATTTATATGTTAAAGAATATAACCTTTGATAATAATACTTTACATTTGTTTTTTGATGGCCTGTCTCTTATACACATCTCCGAGCCCACGAGACCGGAGCCTATCTCGTA
>ENA-OYZN01000445-OYZN01000445.1-human-gut-metagenome-genome-assembly--contig:-NODE-445-length-18899-cov-5.355445_pt1 | contig 18899 bp, 12 predicted proteins | sample MGYA00243294_ERZ653483 | MGnify/ENA primary metagenome ERZ653483 (study PRJEB26926, sample SAMN06165155) | human gut metagenome | biome: ENVO:00009003; feature: ENVO:2100002; material: ENVO:00002003... | reverse complement strand
GGCAGCGTCAGATGTGTATAAGAGACAGTTGCAAATTCACTCGAAAGCATTTGATAAACGCCCTCGAAATCCGTATCTCCCTTTTCAATATGTACAATCATCGTATCATAAATCATTTCACCTACAGAGAATCCGACGATCTGATCTCCAACGTATAAGCAAGCGCCGAGCATATCATAAGTCGCATATCGTTCCAATACTTCGCGCGTCTTCGCCAGCTCTTCGATTGCAATCGGGTCAGTCTTTGTATTACGTTTTGTAATTTTATCAATAAACGAGATACAATCCGGTAAAATAGCCTCTTCGATTTTGCGGAGTGACCAGTTTGGATAGAGCGATTTAAATTTATTGACGTGGTTCCGCTGCCCGTGCATCCGTTTTCCTTTAAACGAAAGAAAGCTCTCGGCGTCATACAGATAATCCGCCCACTTCCGGTCACTTTTGCAGACAACGGAGAAACCCTTCCAGGAAAAATAGTCTTCAATAATCGATCGATCTTCTCCGCTTGTCATACAAAATATTGTATCGTAATCATTTTCAGCAGCATAGTCGCACAACAAGTCAAGCCCGCGATGCACCTTTTCCGGAGAGTCCGCCATTGGAATCGTAAAAGTAATCATGCCATTCACATATTTTACTTTAAAAAATAATATTTCCTCCTCAATGGCATATTCCGTATAAAAATAGTCACGCCACATGAACAAACCGCCTATACTGTAATCGCATATGCGGCTTTTTTGAATTAAGAAAAACGGTTTAATCAGTGGGATTTCGTTTAATGTTAATTTTCTGAATTCCATATGTTCCTCTTTACCGCGCCGAAAAGATTCGAACGCAAAAACTTATTGTCTCGTTCCAAGGTACGGATTAGTTCCTTGATTTCCGCTCTGCTGCTCGCCCGGTCCATTGGACAGGGGTTCTGTACGATCGGCAGGGACGTTGCTTCTGCAAATTGCCGGATTTCTCGTTCCTCTACATACAGGAAAGGCCGGATCACGCGTACCTGCGCACGTTCCAGAAACGTCGCAGGCGGAAAGCAATAATATCTGCCTTCGTAGAAAAGAGAAAGGAGCGCTGTCTCTATGATATCGTCCTTATGATGTGCCAATGCTACAACATTGCAGCCCAGCTGTCCGGCGCTGTCGTTCACTGCACCGCGCCGTAAATTTGCGCAAAGCGCACAAGGATTTTGTTCCTTTCGGATGTTGAAAACGATTTCTGCAATATCCGATTCCACAACTTTGAGCGGAACTTCCAGCGACGCACAATATTCCCGCATTGGGGTAAAATCCATCCCTTCAAAGCCCAGGGAAACAGTCACTGCAGAAAGAGTAAAGTGTTTCGGATAGAATCGTTTCAAAAAAGCAAGTGTCGTCAGCAGAGCAAGACTATCCTTGCCTCCGGAGAGGCCCACGCAAACACGGTCCCCTTCGCGGATCAAATCGTAGTCCTGCACTGCCTTACGCGTCAGGCTCAAAAGCCTGCGTAATTTGTCCTTTCCGTTTTTATCAAGTTCCGTCATATCAGAAGCTCCATGTGCCGAACCACCTCAGGAAATCGATATAGCTTCTTGAAACTTCACGTCCTGTCAGAACCGGGTAGAACATAATAAATAGAATCAATACAAGAGCCAAATAAACCCACATTACATTTTTGCTGATCACGCCGTCTTCGATCAAATTCTTGATCACGTATACAATCATGAATATGAGAAATGGTACGGCAGTAAAATAATGATATATAAATGCTACTCTTGTGACAAGAATCCATGGGAAGAACTGGACCGCATAACCTACAAATGCAACAAGCATTCCTTTATCACGTTTCTTCCAGGTGTAGAAAAGAGCCGGGATAATGCAGGCCAAACCAGTCCACCATACAAGAGGATTTCCCATAGAAACAATAGAAGTACCCATATTTTTCCCGATATCCGCAGATCCCCCGGAATAATAGTAAATCGGCCGCATAATAACCGGCCAGGTATACCAGGCAGAGCCATACGGATGGCCTTCTGTAAGTCCCGAATGATAACTGTACATATATTTCTGGTTGTCCAGCACGATATCTATTAAATTTTCATCCGGCGAGGGCGCTAAATACGGAATATACGATAAAATGTAAATGCTCCCTGGAATTACAATGAAGAAAATGATACAGGCGCAGCAGGTCGGCACAAAGTTGTAGGTAAACCAGGATTTTTTCTTATTTGTCAGCATCGCCCGGCCTGTGGCAATATCGTCCGCCTCCAAGTATTTTGCCAAAAAGAACAAGAACGCGAGTCCGACCCCGGTGTAAAGACAAACCCATTTTGTAGACGCCCCAAGGCCAAACATAATTCCACAGAAAAACAACGGAATCAGCGATTTCCAGAACGCCTTCTTCTCGTAAGACTTCTGCGTAAAGTAATCATACATGAAATAATACATGCACAGTATAAAAAACGCCGAATAGGAATCGATCGTGGCAAGGCGCGTCTGCGCTAGGCGCATGAAATCGAACATCATTAGAAATGCCGCAGCAAACGCATAGATACGTTTTTTAAATATTTTCAGTCCCAGTAGATACATCAACGGCACAAGCGCCACACCAAACAACGTGCCCATAAAACGCCATCCGAACGGATTCATTCCGAAAATACGGATGCCAAGCGACATAATGACTTTTCCCATCGGCGGATGCGTCACTTCATAAACTGAATAGCCGTGAATATGCTCATATGCCGTACGCGGGAAATAAATTTCATCAAAATATGTCGAACTCATATAACTGCTATACGGTTCCACTGTATTCTGCTCGTCAAATAGCATCGCAGGATTGTGTTCCTCGTTCCGTGTGTTGTTATAATTGGTTTCTGTAACCTTAACATTTAGTTTTTCAAATTCACCGTCATCGTTCTTCCGGAAGAAGCCCATTTCATTCACGCCAAGCCCCGACTCCGTCGAAACAATTTTCACACGTTTTGTAGTAAACGTTTTATCTACACGCTCCCATGCAAAAAACGATCCCGCTTTGATTCTGAAAAGTTCGGTATAATTGCCGCTGCCGTCTTCTGTTTCATAGAATACCGTATAGCAATATGCATTATCATTTGCTGGAATGCTATTAGAATATACAGTGCGGGAAACGGTCTCCACATTGTCGAATTCCACAATCACAGATTCGTTTTCTTCTGATGCCTTCCAATAAGAGGACGCCGCATATGTGTTTCCGAGCTTATAGAAAGACATGGCGGAACATACGACGATCATTATAAGCAGAATGATAAAATCTTTTCGATTCAGAAGCGGATTTTTCTGGGAAAGCGGATTATGGTTCGCGGCATTTTCTTTGTCTGCTTTCAATGAGACAAGAATCACAAAAACGATTGTGCCGCCTGCAAGCGCCACGAATAAAAGCTTCATCCAGATACTTGCAGTAGGGGCACTGGTTTTGGTGGAAGAGGTAGTAGATGCATCGAATGCCACATTTCCGGCAGGAATGCTGTCCACTTTTTCTACGGAAACATTGTCAATATATGCTGTGCCACTCGACTCCGCACCATATCCGCCAATTCCAATAGAAAGTTCTACGCTTTTCTGATCATCCGTCGTTTCAAAATAGACAGTGACAGTCTGCCATTCACTCACCGTACCATAAAGACTGCCGGATCTTTGCATTCCGTTCATTACAGAAACGTTCAGGCCTGCCCCTCGTTCCTCCTCCGTCACATCATCATCAATCTTCTCATATAGTGTGTCAAATTTAACGCAATACTTTGCGTTGGGCGCAACTTTTAATTTCTGATAGATCCTGGCGTCGTTCTTATTTTGGCTCGCAATCCGGACGCACTGTCCGCTGAATCCCAAATCTACAAGCGAAATTTGGGTACACTCTGTATTCCCTCCAAAATCATATCTATAATTATACTGTTTCCAATCATCGATTGACGTTCCGCTTCCGTTTTCAAATCCACGATTCCGGATCTCGCTGTTTTTTCTTCCGGAGCAGGCGGATAGAGAAATCAACAGCAGAAAGATCGTCGCGGCGGCAAACGCCGCGCGAAAAATCCGGCGCGTTTTGTTTCTTTTACTGTTCGAATTACGATTTTTCATCCTGATCACCATTTGTCCCATTATATAGTCCTTTTGTTTCTTCCCAGATTCGGAAAGGCTTTTTATCCCAATTTTTGCTGAATACCATCATACACGCTGCTGCAACCAGCAATACGGCACAGAGCACATTGAAAATTCCCATAAGCGTCCGGCTGGTATTCAGTGGCGGCCAATAATAATAGCTTGCGGTCGCGTAATCCGTATTGATCAGCTTTCCTCCGATGGAAAGGCCTGTCATAACTTCCAGTACCGTATAGAAATTTGAAATCGACATTACGGCATAGATCCCGAGAAGCAATTTATTATTAGAATAAATTACCGCAGCAAGCAGCAATCCAATTGCCGGGTAGAAATACCGTTCATGCATCCGCGGGCCGAATGTTGCCACCGTATAAATCAACATTGCAGACAGCACATAAACGTACGGCTGCTTTTTTTTGCTAAAGAGATAGAGCAGGCCCGCCAGCAGACTGAACAGCACAATCGCAATCATTCCCCACGCAAAATAAGTCAGTCCCATAAAAGAACTACTGTCCTGGACCCAGTTCGCATCAAGTAAATAAAAGAAATTGAATGAATTCACGGTTGCATACGAATATCCATCCGCCGTACCCGTGTAAACATCGATGATCCAGCTGAAAATATTGGGTTCCATTTTAAATCCGAACGGCAAAATAATCAAAAATGCTGTTATAAAAAACGCGGCGATGCTATATGCAAACCGGAGCAATCTTTTTGCAAGCGGCAACTCTGTTTCGCGGATGAGCTGCCTTAAGAGCGCGAATCCAAGGATCGGCACAAAGAAAATGCCTTGTGGTTTCAGAGTTATCGCAAAGGCTAATGCGATAGACGCCCATGGATAACGATCTTTCTCAATGCAATAGGCGGACACCAGAAGTGCCAGTGCCAGGAGGGAATCAACCTGTCCCCAGCAGGCAGAATCGAGTAAAATCATCGGATTAAACAGCCAGATGGAAACAATAAACATCGTCCAATTTTTACTCATGCGTTTCTCCGCCATTTTATAGAGAATAAACGCAATGACACAGTCTGCGAATATCGAAGGAAGTTTTAGCAGAATATCGTAGAGGAACGTCTGCGCAATATTTCCGATATTGCCGATCGCGCCAAGCAGATATAGATAATATAAAAACAGCGGGGGATAATCGAGGTTCATTTCTTTTGCGGAAGAATAAAAATTCGGAATTCCTTTTTCTACCAGATTTCTCCCCCAATACTGGAAAAGGTTAACGTCAATATCGCACTGTGGCATTGTAAAAGACATCAACAGTCGCACCGCAAATCCGATTGCAATCAGGATCAACACTGCATTTTCGACGGATAATCCATTGACCTTCACAGAGCCGCTGAGAAGATCGAGCTGCTGGGCTTCCCTCTCCCGTTTCATCGCGTAGCGGTATGCAACCGCTAAATATAAAATGGTATAGATTAAGAGGATCGTTGCTGTCAGCATTGTATCATGATGCTGCGTATTGGCTTGGACACGCTCTGAGGTTCCCATCGAATTTTCCATAGAAGTACTGATCGCTCCACTTGGCAAAGCATCGAGCTGTTCCAATTCAAAATCATCAAAATATACGGTTCCGGTATTCATGCCACCGTAAAATCCAAGGCGCAATGCTACGGTGAAATCCTTCTGGCCTTTTCCTGTCTTACCGTAATATTCAATATAGGTCCAGTCATGTGTCCCCGTATAAGCCGAAGAATGGCTGTATGTGTTCAGTACGGAAAGATTTGCGCCGACTGCATCATGATCATCGCCGGAAGCAACTGTCCCCACATTCTCCGTTTTAACCCAAACACTCATTCTATAATAAGTATTTTCCAGCGCCTGCTTATATTCATACGTAAATCTGGCATCATTCGCAGTCGTCGTACGGATTGTAATACAGCCTGTCCCGTCGATCCCACCGTCCGGGGCATAGCCAAATTCCGTCCCTTCCGCGGCATAACTGTCTGTTTTCAGATCTTCATAGTTCTTCTCCGGATCATTAAAATCGAATTTGCAGATCTGTAAATATTCCGCCTTTTTCTGATATTTCCGATATAAAAACCAGACAAGCGCAATCACTATTACAAGAATCGCCGCTGCAGCAATATAGAGAATCCTTTTTTCTTTTTTTTTCACGTTTTGGACAACCTTTCCACACGAGCGCCTTGCTCTATTTCAATGCTATCTCGATATAAAATTTCATGGATCGTACATCCTTTGCGGATTACCGCGCTATCACAATAAAGTCTTTCAATATTACAATATTCTAAGTCCGCCGTAAAACAATCCACAAAGTCACTGATCAGTAGAAAGCTCCCCTCTGGAATCGGCCTTCCGGAAAGAGAATTATACTTTGCAAGAAACTTGTCACAGCGAATTTCCTGGATCCGCGACGCCCGGTCGCTCGAAATCAACAGATTATCACTGATCAGCACTCCGGAATTATTAAGCACTCCGTTTACCGTACAGCGTGACGCCCGGAGCTTTGCGCTGCCTTTTACCAAAGAACCGGAACGGATCGTAAGCGCCGCTGCCCGGAACGAGTCGCGGAATTTGAGGGCGCCGCCTACGATCACTGTCTCGGAGTGTAGCTTTCCATAAATTGCCATCGCGCCAAATACACGTACAGATGTGGTCAGAAGGCTGCTTTTACAGACACATCTGTTCCGAACCGTCAGTTTATCACACGATACGTAGACATCGAAGCAAGCCTCGCCTGAAATATCTACGTAATCCGCTTCTACTTCCGACATGAATTCAGCAGTACCTTCCACGCTTAGATTATGGCAAAATACAGCGTCTTCAACTACCTGCCTGTCTTCAATTACCACACCATCGAAATCGTTTCTCATACTGATCCGATCAACGCCTCTAATTGTTTTGCTTTCCGTTCGAAAAGATCGAGTGCTTCCTGAATGGGTTCCGGTGCAGATAAGTCTACCCCCGCCTTCCGAAGAAGCTCCATCGGATAGTCGCTGGATCCGCTTTTCAGGAAATTAAGGTATTTCTCAAGTTTTTCCACGTCGCCGCTCAGGATGCCGGACGCGAGGATCGTTGCCGCTGAAAAGCCCGTCGCATATTTGTATACGTAAAACGCCGTATAAAAATGCGGGATCCGAGCCCATTCCAACGCAATCTCTTTATCAATTTTCATAACCTTTTTGAAGTATTTTTTCTGAAGCCTATAATACATGGCGCAAAGTGCGTCACACGTCAGAGTTTCGCCTTTTTCATACATTTTGTGCGCCATTTTTTCGAATTCTGCAAACATCGTCTGCCGGAACACGGTCGCCCGGAATTCTTCCAGATAGTGATTCAGGAGGAAGGCTTTCTCCGCGTCATCTTTCGTATTTTGCAGCAAATACTCCATCAGAAGATTTTCATTGACCGTAGAAGCTACTTCCGCAACGAAGATTTTATATTCCGCGTATTGCAGCGGCTGCGCCTCATTGCTGTAATACGTATGCATCGCATGTCCAAGTTCATGTGCCAGCGTAAATACATCATTAATCGTTCCCTGCCAGTTCAGTAAAACATATGGATGACAGCCATAGCACCCCCAGGAATACGCGCCTGTGCGCTTTCCTTTATTTTCATGCACATCAATCCAACCATCCGTGAAAGCCGTTTTTAATACTTCTCCGTATTCTTCACCGAGCGGTTTCAGCGCCTCAATCACAATGCCACGCGCTTCTTCAAATGAATAAGTTTTCTGTGGTATTTTTACAAATGGAACATAAAGATCGTACATGTGGAGTTTTCTGACGCCGAGCATTTTCTTTCGAAGTTCCAGATATGGCGTCAGCTTCTTGATATTCGCATGTACTGTCTGAATCAGGCCGTTATATACGGTAGAGGGCACATTATCCTGATAAAGTGCAGCAACAAGGCACGAACTGTATTTCTGTGCCTCAGCGTAAAATTTATCCGTTTTCACATTTCCAGCATACGCTGCCGCAAGTGTGTTCCGATAGGCCCCATACGTATCATACAATGCTTTAAATGCCCGTTTTCTCGTATTTCTATCGGGAGACTCCATAAATTTGCTATATCTGCCGTTCGTAAGTTCTACTTTATTTCCATTTTCATCCGTTATTACAGGAAATTTAATATCTGCATTGTTAAACATCAAAAATACATCTCGCCCCGCTGATGTTGCTTCTCCGGCCATCGCAAGCAATTTTTCTTCTGCTTTGCTAAGCACATGTGCTTTCTTACGCATAATTTCTTCAATGATAAATGCGTATTCTTTCAGCGCAGGCTCTTTTTTCATGAACTTTGTAATTTTATCTTTATTCAAGGTAAGAAGTTCTGGTTCAAAAAATGATATTGCGGCAGAAAATTTTGTAACGATCAGATCTGCTTTCCCTGCCAGGTCCTGATAAAACGAATTTGCGCTGTCTTCATCGCGGCGCATATACGCATATACATATAATTTTGTTACCAGGCCGTTCAGATCATATAATTTTTCAAGACACTCCGCCATTGCCGCGGCATTTTTAACAAACTTACCAGAGTATTTCCGAATCTCTGTAATTTGTCGTTCTGCCGCTTCAGCAGCCTCTTCCCAAAGCGCATTCGTTTCAAAAATATCTTCTAAGCGCCATTTATACTGGCTATCGATCTCATCTCTTGTTTTTTGCATTTCCATTTATCGTCAGCCTCCTTAAATCTTTCGTTTTTGAATATTCAAACATTATTTCATATCATTTTTACGAGTTTAGCATAATTTTTCCGCGCTGTCTACCGTGTGTTTTAGCAGTACAGACGTTGTTACCGCACCCACTCCGCCGGGGACCGGTGTAATCGCAGCTGCTTGTAGTGCCGTGTTCTCATAATCGATATCACCGCACATTTTACCATCCACAAAATTAATACCAACGTCGATTAGGACTTGTCCGCCGCACGTATGCTCTCTGCCAATCATCTTTGCCTTTCCTGCAGCAGCAATAACAATATCCGCCTCCCTACATTCTTTCCATAAATCTTGCGTTTTCGTATGGCAAACTGTAACCGTAGCGTTTTTATGGATCAGCATCACTGCAAGCGGCAATCCGACGACAGCGCTTCTACCCACCACAGTGACTTTTTTGCCAGTGACATGGATTCCATAAAATTCCAGTAGTTCGATTACGGCCTGCGGCGTACACGGCGCGTAGGATTCTGTTTTTCCCCCCCTGGCGGCGAGCAGGCCGCCAAGGCCGGCATAGGACATTCCATCAACATCTTTCTCCATCCGAATCAGTTGCTTGATCCGACTCTCCTCCATATGATCCGGAAGCGGGCGGAAGAGCAAGATCCCATGAATCGTGGAATCTACATTTAAATTTCGAATTAGGATTTCCAGGTCTTCCTGCTTTGCATCTTCCGGTAAAATATATTTTTTGATTTCTGCACCAGCGCTGGCGAAGCGTTTTTCCGCGCCTCTTTCATATGCTTCATCGTCACTTCGTGCTCCGATACGCACAATTGCAAGTGTCGGAACAATATTTTTCTCCTTCAGTTCCCGAATCTTTTTTTTGCAGGCTTCTGTAATTGCCGCTGCAACAGGCGCCCCTTTTAATTCTGTCATTTGCGGGTTCCTCCCATCAGATATTCTTCCACCGTATTATAAACTTTCTCACAGCGCGGAAGATTTTTACTACAGAGCAACCTGGTTTCTGCATTCATTTTCTCTGCATATGCGCGATCTTTCATTAACTTCGTATTAATATATACATTCAAAGCCGCACCTTTTATGGCCGCAGCGCATGCAGCAGCGGACACGCCTACGTCACTGACGGCGAGCCGTGAACCTTTTACGGTTAGTTCTTCTAATATCGGAATTATTTTACATGCTTCGCGTAAAATGTCCATCGGTGCACTACAAGCCGTTCGCAACGCCTCTTCCAGGATTTTTTCACGCTCCGGATCTTCCTTTGGAATGCCATATGCCCGGGAAAGCGGCTCAAATGCGTCCGCGTCCTTCTGAATGAGCTGCTCCATCGTCTGCGTAAGCTCTGTTGTTTCTTTTAAAATGCGCTCGATGTCCTGTTGATATTGCGCGTATTTTTTCTTGCCTGTTGTGAGGGATGCTACCATGGAACAAAGTGCGGAACAAATCGCACCTGCCAGCGCCGATGCGCCGCCACCGCCCGGAACGGGCGCATCCGTGCTGAGTTCTCCAAGAAATTCCTTTATTGTCAAATTCACCATATTTTCTCTCCTAATATTAAATTTCCGGATAATATTATCACAAAACGACAAAAACCACAAATTAAACCTTTCTATTTTCTTTTTGATCCATGAGTCCCTCAATCTAAAGAATATCATTTATGATATTCTTTGCTTTTAAAAAGTCATAAAGATTTTGTATGCAATCGTTCGTGATAGTATATTATAAAAAAACAGCAGTCGTTACAAGCAAGAAAAGAAGAAAATATTTAAATAGTAAAATATTAATATTCATTTTTTATCGTGTTTCGGATATTCAAAATTTATAATTTTCCGAATAAATGTCTGTGTCACATTCTTAGAAGTTCTCCTTCCGGATCTTATCGTCCTATGCGTGCATCACGCAATTCAACGCTGGATTCTTCAATATTTCCAAAACTGGTATTCATTTTCCGTTTCAATTTCCGAAGATTGGCTTCTGCAGCTGCAGCTATTTCTACTCTTTTATTCCATTATTTCTTTGCTCTATTTATCGCTCCGTCATTTTAACATTTGCCGCTAGCGCAGAATATAATAAAGTAAACGTTGTTGCGAAATTTGAGGTGTGACAATGAAGATTGTTGTGATAAAGCCCCCGAAAATCATCAGCAGCCTGCTCAGAGTTGCGTTCGGCATGAAGAAGGCGGACTAAACAAAATTCATACGTAGATCAAAGGATGCGTCAGCTCGGAATAGCCGGTGCGCTGATCCTCTGCGGGAAATCCCAGTGCATACAGATCTGCAGCCCGGTTTTCCGCTTGCAGAAATAATTTTGCCGGTGCACTCTCCGGTAAATCCGCGGCAGCCTTCCAAAACTTAGCTTTTGAAGTGATCACAGGAACGCGCGCGCACTTCTTAAGCGCGTCTATGAGCAGACCACAGCCGCGGTTCATCCCAAGAATCCGGATATACGGCACCGGCATTCTAACCATTTCATGGGGAATGCCCAAAAGTGCCGCGAACAGGATGCGGCGAATCCGCGACGCCGTATAGCGGAGCGAAGTACATTCTCGGACCAGCGCGCCGAGATCAGTACAACTGCATGCCGCAGAATAAATTTTATATTCCAAACCTTCTCCCACAAACGGACAGCTGCGCAGCCCTTCCGCTCCCAGGGAGCGGATCGATGTAAATACGGCCTGTGTAAAATATTCTGGTAAAACGGGGCATCTCCCCGATTCCACTTCTCTTTTCAACAAGTTCATGGCAGGTTGCGGCAGCAGCGATTTCAGTTCGTCCCAGTCTCCTGGACTATCTAGATCTCTCATCAGATTGCGGATATATCGTGCGCTGCCAGGCCGATCGTGTTCAGAGCCGATTCGTTCAATGGCAATCGGGCGGATATCAGAATTCTGCTGGCGCAGTGCCCGGATATATTCGGCGCCAAGGATGTCATTCGGCGCAGCACTGCCGGAAGTTCGCGCCGCTGCCGCGTAAGAATGACCTTTTCTCAGACTGACTTTATCAATTTCCGGTCCATGGAGCGTGCGGCATGCAAACCGTTCCAATTTTGCAGTCCCCGCTTCTCCGCCAAACGTCTCACTGCCAAAAGAAAGATACGTCACCACCGACATTTTACAGATCAGATCCACTGCACCTGCCGCAAAAAATTGTGCCGAAGAAAGTGCGTACGGCACGGGAAGTTCCACGACCAGATCTGCGCCGCACCGGAGTGCCATTTCAGTGCGCGCCCATTTCCCGACGATCGCCGGCTCGCCGCGCTGCACAAAATTCCCGCTCATAATTGCAATGATATAATCTGCGTCGCAAATTCGGCGCGTCTCTTTTAAATGATACCAATGTCCCTGATGAAACGGATTATATTCGCAGACCACTGCTGCCACATTCAAATTTTTCATATTGAAGACACTCCAAAAAACAATAAAAAATTTCACAAAAATGATTGCATTTTGCTATCTCGTGTAGTATTCTAACCGAAGTTCATTATATATATTTTCTAGCAGGAAAGGAAGCACAATTATGAAATATAATTTAGCAATCATCGGCTTCGGAGGCATGGGTTCTTATCACTATAGTTCCATTTTGGACCAGCTGCCGGAAATCAAAGTGGCCGGCATATACGATATCCGGGAAGAACGCCGGGCCGCTGCGAAAGAACAGGGATTAAAAGCATATGAATCTCTGGAAGAACTTGAAAAGGATCAAAACATCGACATCGTACTCGTGGCTACCCCGAACAATTTTCACAAAGAGCTTTCTATTCGGATGCTCCGGAGCGGCAAGAACGTCGTATGCGAAAAGCCTGTAACAATGAACGCGGGAGAACTAGAAGAAATCATCGCAGTTATGAAAGAAACAGGCAAGCATTTTTCCGTACATCAGAACAGACGTTGGGATAAAGATTTTGTCATTATGAAGAAAATCGTAGACGACGCTCTTTTAGGAAAACCATACGTCATCGAGAGCCGCGTACAGGGTTCCAAACGTGTTCTCGCGGGATGGCGCGGCTATAAAATCAACGGCGGCGGCATGGTGCTGGATTGGGGAATTCACCTGCTCGATCAGATTATGTGGATGATCAAATCTCCGGTTGTAGAGGTACACGCCGATCTTTTTGAAATTTACAGCACGGAAGTAGATGATAACTGCCGTTTGATGATTAAGTTTGAAAATGGGCTTTCCGCTCTGATTGAAGTTTCTACAAACTGTTTCATCAATCAGCCGAGATGGCATATGCAATGCACCGACGGTACGGCTGTGATCGACGGTTGGGATTGTTCGGGTAAAATGATAGAGCTCGCGGATGACCGGGATCTCGGATGGACGGATGAAATTGTTTACACGGAAGCAGGTCCGACGCGTACGATGGCACCGCGTCCGCGTGAAACCACGAAAGAGCTCCCATTGCCCGAAGTAGAAACACATTGGAGTGATTTCTACCGCAATTTTATCGCAGTCATCGAACATCAGGCGGAACCGATCGTCAAAGTTTCCGAATCCCTTCGCGTAATGAAGGTGATCGATCTTCTTTTCCAGTCCGCAGAGGAAGGCCATAGCATCCGCTGCAATTTGTAAGCTACCCCGTTTAGTGCTAAAATATCCGAAGGTGATTGCAAATGAGCATGAAAGTACACTTCAATACAGTAAAAATGTTACGTCGTATTTTCGATCCGAGCAGATGCACCGATGTGTGCATTCCTTACGAGCCGCAAAAACCGAATCCGCATAAATATTCCGGGCTCAGAGGCGTACATTTTGAAAATAATATAGATGTTGACGCGGCGAAAGCCGCGTCAATTGTACATAAAAACGCCGCGTTCTATACGGAAGAGCAGGCGTTTGAACGTTGCACACCGGAAGAGCAAGGGATCGAATCCAGCTATATTGCACGTTTTATCGAAGAAATTTCTCTTGACCGTTCGCTGAATCTTCATGAAATTACGATTCTGCGCGGCGGTAAGATCATATTTGAGTCTTCCTTCGGCGCCTATCTTCTGAATGTTCCGCATGTTTGTTATTCTTTAAGTAAAAGTATCACAGCAACTGCAATCGGAATGCTGATAGACGAGGGAATGTTGACGCCGGAGGAATCGATTACCGACATTTTTAAGGACGAACTGACGCCGATCCAAATTTCTACACATAAAAAAATAAAAGTTAGGCATCTTCTCAATATGACGTCAGGCGTGGTATTCAACGAAGCCGGTTCCATTACCGAGACCGATTGGGTGCGAGGATTCTTCGATTCACTCGTATTAACGCCGCCTGGGAAAACGTTTCATTACAACAGCATGAATTCTTATATTCTGTCTGCAATTTTGAAAAAAATGACAGGGGTTGGCTTGATGGAATATCTGACACCGCGCCTTTGGGAGCCGCTCGGAGTTAAGAATGTCTTTTGGGAGCTTTCTCCGTCGGGCATCGAAAAGGGCGGCTGGGGTCTCTATATTATCCCGGAAGACTTGGCAAAAATCGGTCAGCTTTACCTCCAGGGCGGCATTTGGAACGGAAAACAGTTGATCTCACGAGAGTGGATTGAGGCTGCAACTTCTAAGAAAGTAACTGCACCACAAGGCTTTGGCGATTTTAATTACGGCTACCATATCTGGGTCGGACGCCAGCAGCACTGTTATTTATTTAATGGCATGTTTGGACAAAATATGATTTGTTTTCCCGATACGGATATGATTATCATTGAAAATGCAGGGAATAACGAGATGTTCCAGCAGAGTGATTTCTTTCGTCTTGTCAAAAAATATTTCGGAAAGAATTTTCGGCCCGGTGCGGCGCAGCCGTTCCATTCCAGAGAGACGGAACAGCTGCGTATTGCGAAAGAGAATTTGCGGTATTATAAAATGGGGCGCAGTAAGCTCCCCGTGGAAAAATGCTGTAGAGCGATCGACGGGTTAAAATGTGTTACAGAACAGGCGCAGGCTTCTACTGCGGGATTATTGCCGCTAATCATACAGGTGCTGCAAAACAACTATACCACGGGAATTCATAAATTTTCTTTTCATTATAATACGGATGGCGAAGAACCCGTGTTATATTGGGAAGTGGAGGAGTGCGGACAGACAAAGGTAGTTCCTATCGGATTTGAAAAACCGGAATATACGACAATCAACTTTAACGGAGAACGATATCTGGCCGGAATCCACGGCCGTTTTACGCGTGTATCTGTCTTGAATTATCTCGAGGTGGACGAGGAATGTGCGGAAAACGACGTGTACGATGCGCTGGAACTTCGCATTTCCTATATAGAAATGGCAAATTCCCGTACTATCCGTTTTATTTTCACAAATGACGGCAGTGTTTTTGTTCGTTTCAATGAATACCCCGATTCCAATTTCATACTGCTCAATCTGGAATATTTTACTTTGGAACGCATGAAAGGGAAAGGCAAACTGACAGAGCAGTTTGCGAATAAAGTATACAACGATGTATTCAAAGCGCGGATCCGCGCCGCTTTAGATTTAGATATCAAATATAAAATAGAGAGTAAAATGCTTGATGAATGATATTTCTTATGTTTCGCTACGACCCATTCTGGAAAACTTGGCGGATGAAAAATACCGCAGATTTCATGCCCGTCTTGTGCCCGGGATCCATGACTTTCTGGGAATCCGGCTTCCTCTGCTCCGAAAGCTAGCCCGTGATCTTTCCAAAGAATTTACCTGTGCCGCAGATTGGCTGAATTTTTTGGACAAGATCCCCGTGTTATATGAGGAAGTGATGCTGCGCGGCATGATCATCGGTGTGATGCCGTCTAAAGTACTCCGAAACGCCGCGCTTTTCGCGCAGCAAGACACCGAAGATTTTTATTTCAGCCTGATCTCCTCTCACGTAAAATATATCGACAATTGGGCACTCTGCGATTCTTTTTGTTCCGGGCTGAAGCAAAAAGAATTCTTAAACGATACATTTTTTCATAAGCTTCAGCAGGAATTTCTGTTTTCCCCCGCTGCTGGCTGTTGGCCGATCCGCGTCGGTCTGATCCTGATGCTCGCACATTATACAGATGACGCTCATATTTTACAAATACTGGATTTTTGTAGCCGCACGGCGAAAAGAATTCCAGAGTTTTCTTATGAGGATACATTCTACATCCGGATGGGATTGGCATGGCTGCTTGCAGAATGTTATATCAAATGCAGACCAGAAACTTCGGCATTTCTCTTTGGCCCCACCTCACGGGAAACGCTGCCAAACGACTGGACTTTCAATAAAACGATCCAAAAAATTCTTGAGTCGAACCGCGTCCGACCCGAGGATAAAGCGTCTCTCAGAGCGCTGAAAAGGTAACAAGCGCTATTAACCGACGTTCGGATCCGTACATCGAAAACCCAATTCCTGAGAAAGATAGCTGGTGATCCGTAAGGAGCGATCGATCCGTTCCAGCCAGATTCCGTCGGGACAATGCACATAAAATCCACTAATTTCATATTTTAATACCGTTCCGTCCTCGCACGTTACAGTAAAATACCCTGTCGGCGAATCATAATCACTTTTATAGTTTTGACATTCAAGACACGAATACATATTCAGTCTGTCCAATATGGTTCTGATCTGTTCCTTGTCCTCTGTTACACCGTATTCTGAGGCTTCGTTAAGCGGAAAATATTCCAATTTGACTCCTGTTTTATCCGGATCCCAGATCCTCCCAAACTCTGCACGCCTCGTAATACCCAGTAAATCCGCGATATAAGAAGCATTCGGATAATCCTGGCTTATAATCTCCTGTCGGCTTCCATCAGGCATCCATATTTCACCGTTATATATATGATATTTTGACTGTTCTTTATTTTTATATTTGATTATAAAGGTATAGCAAATGCCGCCGGCGACAGCCTCCTTCTCCTTCCTGCGGGATCGGAATTCAATCTGATTCAGCTGGTCAACAATTTCCTGAATCGTCTCCTGATTTGAAGTTTTGCCGCCATTTAAATGATAATCGGCATCCGGCAGCAGTTCAAATTCTTCCACCTCTTCTTTGGGTATATTTAAGCGAAGAATCTTTTCTTCTTTTTCCCCGCAGGAAGAGGCAACAATCATCAATGTAACAACGATAAATAATAAGTTTTTTGATATTTTTCTCATAAAATTCGCCTCTTGTCATGTGATCGGTCTTGGAATCGTACTATTCGCTCCATTTACATTTCTTGTCACAATACCACTCCAACGCTTTTCTCCAAATCTTACTAATTCATTATAAGAATAAAATGTGTCTATTCCATTAGGGTCTTTTGTGTAAAAATAACGTATTCCATCCGACAATCCATAATAGTAGCCGTAGACAACCTGCACGTGTCCTGTATTCTCTATTATATTACCCCCGCTATCGTAAGAATCATTTTTTATAATTACAGGATTCCCGTTCATAATGATTTTTGTTAACATATTTTCCGAATAAATATCATTTTGTGATGAATAGAAATCTAATTGATTATTTGAAATATATTCGGCAGCACGTTCTGTTTCATTCATTGTTCCTCCATCATCTATTGAGGATCCTTTAATATAAATTACAGCATCCTCCTGCGTTCTGTTATAATTTATATTATATGTTTTTGCCACCATTTCTGCGCTTGCCGCCCAACACCAACTATAGTCGTTAGGCTGTAAAATCAGAGGCGTATTTAAAAGTATTTCCGCTCGTTCAAAAATCCAATCGTCATTCCGATTCCCACCTACACTGTAATCATATAAAAACACATTTGCGCCATTTGTCGACGAAGCATTTTGTACTACCATCGTTCTTCCTAATCCATTTTTTAAAATCAGTCTATATGTTGAATCTGCATAATCATTATAGGTTATCGACCATAGTACATCATCCCCCGTATAATTCTCACCATAAATTGTAATATTACTTTCATTAATAATCCCATTTGCACGCAATGAGCAGTTTGGTGCAACCACTGGATGAATTGTATAGAACGAGCCCTCCTTTTTCACACGCCATTGCTGGGATAGTTCTCCTGAAAATTCCCATTGAAATACATTTGCTCCGCTTGAGATACTTTTATTCTCTATATCCAGGTACATTCCACTTTGTTTATTTTTAATAAAATATACGCCGTCTGCAAGCGAATTATTTTCTGTATATGTAATTTCAAAATAAGGTTTTTGTTGTACCATCCAATGGGAAGAAAGAAAATTTCGTCTTTCACATGTTTCTCCACCATTTGGCAGAAACCCCCGCATCAAAAAACTATAACCATTATTGATATTTGTACTTCGGTACGTACGCAACCAAGATTGAAATAATCCCCGAATTGGGAAGGTATAATATCGTTTGGACGAAGAAATGAGTTTGTCGCAGACAAAATTCCCGACGCGTGGACAATTATTCCAATTCACTGTCATCTGATCCCATAGTTGTTCGACTTCATACAACCGCAGCATTATCTTATTTGTATAATCCGACGATTCATAAATATGAAATTTTGCGTCTATTATATTTTCCGGAATAATATTTTCAAATTTATTGATATCTTTATATTTAACTAAAATGCGCCCTTCTCCGTAACGCGCATCTGTATATCCAGCAACCAAATTTAAATATGCAGAGTAATTCTCATTAGAGTTACTATAAATAGTAGTATCTTCAATACTCGCATCCCCTTCATATTTTGCAACGATAGGATCGATAACCACCGGATATACTGTAGTATCATTTTCCAAAAAGTTTTTATCGATTACAATGCTTAATACCCAATTTTTCTTTTCTTTTGTAAGCTTTAAATGGTTTGACAGCGTATAATGACATACCCCCTCCTTGTATTCACCTGTGTACGAATCTCTTGCATCAGGTTGCCCTAGAATTGCTACAACTTCTTTTGTCTCCGGATCCAGAAGTGGAATCGATTCTGCCTCCAAAGTAGCAGGTACCAAATGATCAAGATCAATATAAAATTGGAATATGTTTTGTCCTTTATATTCATTTAATATAATATTTTCTTTTATTCCATTTATTAGCGCCTTATATTGAAGTGCTGTTCCTTCACCAAAAACATTCGGATATTCAACAATTTCTTCCGTACTACTATGAAATATCGCAATTTTCCGTTCTGCTTTGATATTTTTATTTGTTAACGGCCGGAAGTTAATACTGTAATTTCCCGTTTCCAACAATATCCCAT
>ENA-OYZN01000444-OYZN01000444.1-human-gut-metagenome-genome-assembly--contig:-NODE-444-length-18914-cov-5.064001_pt1 | contig 18914 bp, 13 predicted proteins | sample MGYA00243294_ERZ653483 | MGnify/ENA primary metagenome ERZ653483 (study PRJEB26926, sample SAMN06165155) | human gut metagenome | biome: ENVO:00009003; feature: ENVO:2100002; material: ENVO:00002003... | reverse complement strand
GATTCAGCCGCCCGCCCGCCCTCCGCTGCTATGTCCAGGTTGTCCACATCGTGGCGCATTCTACGCGGTGAAATCCGCGTTGAAGAAGCCAAGCGACGGCATTTTCTGCGGCGATATCGGCTGCTATACGTTGGGTAATGCGAAGCCCTTGAACGCTGTCGACACTTGCTTGTGCATGGGTGCGGGCATTACGGTGGCACAGGGCTTTAGCGTGGTAGAGCCTGGTAAGAAGGCCCTTTCGTTCGTGGGCGATTCCACCTTCTTTGCCAGCGGCATGACGGGCATTGCCAATGCGGTGTACAACCAGCACGACATCACAGTATGCGTACTGGACAATGCCACCACGGCGATGACCGGATCTCAGCCTCATCCGGGCACGGGCGTTACCTTGATGGGTCCCAAGTCCGAGCCTATTTCCATCGAAGCGGTGCTGCGCGCATTGGGCGTGAAGGTTATCACCCGCGCCAATCCGCTGCGTTTGGACGAAGCACGCGAAGAGGCTCGTGAGGCAATTTACTACGATGGTCCTTCCGCCATCATCTTCGAATCGCCTTGCGTGAAGCTGATCAAGCCTGGTGCTCCTGTTCGCTACCGCGAAGAGGCGTGCACGGGCTGTGGCAAGTGCGTGCTGAAAATCGGATGCCCCGCGCTTTCTTGGGACGCCGAGAATCGCCGCCCTGTTGTTGACGCTTCGCTGTGCAACGGCTGTGGTTTATGCACGTATCTGTGCGAAGATGGCGCCCTAGAATGCGACGGGAACGAAGGGAGCGCGCAATGATCAACGTTTCTCTTGCCGGCATCGGCGGGCAGGGCAGCGTACTTGCTGCGAAGATCTTGGCCGAAGCCGCCCGTTCAAAGGGCTGGCAGGTGCGCACGGCTGAAACCACGGGCATGGCGCAGCGCGGTGGCGACGTTATGAGCCACGTGCGCATGGGCAACAACGGCGAAGAGGTGTTTTCTCCGTTGCCTGGCGATGCGTCCGACGATGTGATTATCGCACTTGAACCTGGCGAGGGTCTGCGTGCTCTTCATCTGCTGAAGCCTTCAGGCGTGATGGTGGTTGCTCGTTCGGGCGTTGCTCCTACGGTAGGCGATTTCAAATCGCCTTCGTACGACCCTGCCAAGATGATCGAGGCTTTGCAGGCATCGGGTGCTCATGTGGTTGTGGTAGACGATGTTGCCCTGTGCGACGCACTGGGTTCCCGTAAGGCGCTGAACATTATCATGCTGGCAAGCGCCCTTAAGGCGGTAAACGCACCCGAAAGCCAGAGCGCCCTTCGCGGCGTGCTGACGCTCGATGATATGCGCGCCGTTGTTCCCGCTTGCGTGAAGGAGCGTTTCATCGAGATGAACCTTCGAGCTGTCAGCTTGGTCGAGGGCGTGTAGGCAGGCTGGTGCTCGTGCTTTCGGCTTGGTTAGGTGCATAGCCTGATCTGGATTGGCTTTCGCGCTGTCAGCGGTTGGAGCGTGGTTTTGGTTGGTTCTCACGTTGTAGGTCTTGCCGTGGGCGCGTAGGCCGGCAGTCCCTGCGCCATCAGCCTGGTTGGGGGAGTGTACAGCTCGATTGGTGCTTGTGCCGTTAACTCGGCTGAAGGCGCCTAGCCCGGTAGGCTCCGCACCGTCAGCCTAGGTTTGGGTGCGTAGCTCGATTGTTCCGATGCGTTTCGCTTTATCGTGCTAGAGTGTGACGCATCATCTGTAATTTGGTTAGAAGCCGCAGGGGGTACTCCCTATTTGCGGTTTGTTTTCAGCGTAACAAGGCAACCTGCTACACAGAAAGGCAGATCCATGGAATTGACCGACGAGCAGTTCTCCCTCATCAAGGAGCAGTTCAAGACGCTGAAGGAGCGTTCGCCCTTCTATGCGAAGAAATTCGAGGGCATCGATCTTTCTGACGTTCAGACCCAGGAAGATTTTGAGAAGCTGCCTTTCTCCGAAAAGGCTGACTTGCGTGAGGCCTATCCGCTGGGTTTGGCCGCCGTGCCCGAGGAAAAGATCGTTCGCATCCATTCTTCTTCTGGCACCACGGGTATTCCGGTGGTGATTCCCTATACCCAGAAGGATGTTGACGACTGGGCCACGATGTTTTCGCGCTGCTACGAAACGGTGGGCATCACCAACAAAGACCGCATTCACATTACGCCGGGCTATGGCCTGTGGACGGCTGGCATCGGCTTCCAGCTTGGTGCTGAAAAGCTGGGCGCTATGGCGGTTCCGCTGGGTCCAGGCAACACCGAAAAGCAGCTGCGCATGATGGAAGACCTGCAGTCTACTGTTTTGTGCGCCACTTCCTCCTATGCTTTGCTCCTCGCCGAGGCAATTGCCGAACGCGGCATCCGCGACAAGCTTGCTCTGAAGAAGGGCGTTATTGGTTCCGAGCGTTGGAGCGAAAAGATGCGCCATCGTATTGAAACCGAGCTGGGCATCGAGATCTTCGACATCTACGGTCTTACCGAAATCTATGGACCGGGCATTGGCATTTCTTGCCACGAGCACGATGGCATGCATCTGTGGAGCGACTACGTATATGCCGAGGTTGTTAACCCGAAAACAGGCGAGCCCGTGCCCGATGGCGAGGTTGGCGAGCTGGTTCTTACCACCCTACGCAAGGAAGGCGCTCCCCTTATCCGCTACCGCACGCACGACCTTACCCGCATCATTCCGGGCGACTGCGCTTGCGGCATGAAACACCCCCGCATCGACACGCTGGTAGGCCGCACCGACGATATGTTCAAGGTCAAGGGTGTTAATATGTTCCCCGCTCAGGTGGAAGAGGTTATCGCCGCAACCTCGGGTACGTCTTCCGAGTACCAGGTAATGATCGAGCACATCATGGGCCGCGACGTGCTTACGGTGCTGTTTGAAACCTCGCTTGAAGGCGAAGCTTTGCAGCGTTGCGAAGAAGAGCTGGCGCTCATCTTCAAGGCAAAGATCGGCTGCACTCCCGATGCCAAGGGTGTGCCTATCGGCGAGCTTCCCCGCTCCGAGAAAAAGACCCAGCGCATCTTCGACAGCCGTTACTAAGTTTTACCAACGCCGCCCCTCCCACGGGCGGCGTTTTTTATGGCGTAGGCTAGGCGTGCTGTTGGGCGTCGAAAGATGCGCCGCTTCGGATTGGGGGGTTATGGGCAGATTGCGACTTGCCGGTTATGGCAACCCGCACTTTGCAGAAAGGGGCTTGCTGGTTGCGGCTATTCTTGCCTTGCTGAAAACGCCCTGTAGGTTGCGGCTATTCTTGCCTTGCTGAAAACGCCCTGTAGGTTGCGGTGGTATACATTCGACGGAGCCGTTCGTAGGTCGCAGCGACCCGCATCCGACGGAGCCGTTTATGGGTTGCGTCTGCCCGCAATCCATAAACGCCGTTTGCAGGTTACAGATTCCAAGAACGTGTTACGGCATGCTATGATGTTACGGTCCTAAAAGAAGTAACATCGACGCAGAAGGGGACGCGATGCAGGAAGCCGCGCTTGATCCCGATTACGAATCACTTTCCTGGTCTGATTCTGATGACTACGATCAGTACGTAAACGAAGAGCTGACAGATTCCCGCTCGGCGAAGTGGGTCGTCCTGGTTTCTCGCTTGGCGGGGTGCTCCCTTGAAGGGAAAACCGTCCTTGATTTGGGCTGCGGCCCTGGGTTCTTTCCCTGCACGCTTGGTGCAGAAGGCGCCAAGGTGTATGGCATCGATACCTCCGATAACATGCTGGCGTGCGCACGTGCGAATGCCGAAAAGCGCGGCGTTAACGCTGTGATGCTCCATATGGACGCCGAAAGCTTGAGCTTCCCCGAGGCAACCTTCGACCTGGTTGTGACGCGCAACGTTACGTGGACGCTGCCGAACCCGGTTGCCGCCTATCGTGAATGCCTGAAGGTTCTGAAGCCTGGCGGAAAGCTGCTCGTGTTCGATGCGAACTGGCACCACGAGTTCTATAGCGAAGCCGTTGCGCAGAAGGTGCGCGAAAACGAAGCGGCGTATTATCGAAAAACCGGCATCCGCACAGCTGTGTGCACCAACGACAAGCCTTACTACGACTCTCTTCCCCTTTCGTCGGTAGTGCGCCCCGCATGGGACGCCGATGCCCTGACACAGGTGGGCTTTGACGGCATCACGGTAATCGAAGATGCCGGCAAGGAAGTGTACCTGGACTGGGAATATGAGCTTTACGGCGCTTCTCCTCTGTTTGCCGTGGCTGCGGAAAAACCCGTTGCTGCTGCAGAAGGAAACGAAGCCTTTAACGTGCTCAAAGCCACACGTGACTATTGGAACGAGCGCTCCAACACGTTTGGGCTCGATGGCTCCATCGATAAATGGGGCGACCTCATTCAGCAAAAACTTCTGCAGCGTGGCGTTACGTCGCCTTGGGTTCTTGATGCTGGCTGCGGTACGGGTGCCATGGCGCTCACCCTTGCATCACGCGGGTACCGTGTGTGCGGCGTTGATTTTTCTCAAGGCATGTTGCTCCATGCTCGCATGAACGCAAAACATCAGGGCCTGGAAATTCCTTTGGCATTGGGCTGCGTCGATCAGCTCCCGTTCGTTCCTGAAACCTTCGATGTGGTGGTAAGCCGCAACGTGCTTTCCAACTTGGCTGTTGCCAAGGAGGCTTTGGAAAGCTGGCGCGATGCGTTGCGCCCTGGTGGCTACCTGGTATATTTCGACTCCTCCTGGTGGCACTACCTCCACGAAGAATCGCTGGACGCTAAGCGCGCCCTTGCGTATGGTACGGGCTCTTCGCCCATCTTCAACGTTCTGGAAGAACTCGCGAAAGACATGCCCATTGCTGCGGCGGATCGCCCTGCGTGGGACGTGATGGCCCTTCGCTCGCTTGGCTTCGAAGTTGAAGCAGTTGAAGATGTTTCTTCGCGTGTATGGACTGCCGAAGAACAGCAGCGCTATGAATTTGCTCCGCAGTTTATGGTGGTTGCGCGAAAGCCCGTTCGCTAGGCGCCCCATGAAAAAAATGATCGTACAGCGACTGCTGCATCTTGTGGTGGTGCTGTTTTTGGTGACGCTTGTCTCGTTTTTCCTGATGTACTTTTCTCCTGGCGATCCGGTCACGGCGCTTTTGTCGCGCGGCGGTACGGTGCCCGACCCCGATGTGGTTGCCCAGAAAAGGGCAGAGCTCGGCCTGGACAGGCCTGTGGCGGAACAGTACGTTGCGTGGTTGGCGGGGATATTCCAAGGAAATTTGGGAATATCGATCGGCTCGGGGCGGCCCGTTGCATCGGAAATCGCTGCGCGCATGCCAGCAACGTTGTTCTTGGCCGTTACCTCTCTTGCGCTCACGCTTGTGGTGTCCATTCCTCTTGGTTGCTTGTGCGCTCTGAAGAAGAACCGCGCAACTGATTTGATTATTCGCTTCGCTTCCTTTGTGGGGGCTTCGGTTCCGGGCTTCTTGATGGCTCTGATCTTGGTATTTGTGTTTTCCCTGACGCTTCACTGGTTGCCCAGTATCGGAAGCATGAAGGGTGTTGGCTGGGTTCTGCCTGTGCTGACGCTGGTCCTTTGCGAATCAGCGATGTACATCCGTCAGATCCGCACCATCGTGTTACAGGAAATGGAGCAGGATTACGTTGAGGCGGCGCGTTTGCGCGGCATTTCTGACGTTGCCATTCTGTCCCGCAGCGTGCTGAAAGCCACGGCGCCTACCATTTTGGTGTTGACGGGCATGACGTTTGCGCAGCTTTTAGGTGGCAGCGCCATTATCGAAAACGTATTTAGCTGGCCTGGCATCGGCTTCTATGCGGTGCAGGCAGTATTCGCGCGCGATTACCCGGTAGTTCAGGCGTACGTACTTATCGTTGCGGTGCTCTTTGTACTGGTCAACCTTTGCGTTGACTTGCTTCAGGCTCGCATTGACCCCCGTGCTCGTTTGGCGCTGGAGCAATCTGCCGCCCAAGACAGGCGGGGTGGTGTGCATGTCTAGGGGTAAACGTCGAAGCGGCGATCTGGCTGGGCGCCGTGCGCTCTATTGCGGCATTGTTGCGCTGCTTATTGTTACGTTCTCGTTCGTTGCGCCTTTGTTGTGCCAGCACGATGCCGAACTTGCCAACCTTGCGTTGTCGAACCGCGCACCCGACGGGGAATTTCTTATGGGTACCGATTCGCTGGGGCGCTGCATTTTATGTCGTGTGCTAACAGGATTGCACACCACCGTGCTTGCCGCTTTGGCGGTTGTGGCTTTAAGCGTTGTTATCGGTTCGGTTCTGGGTGCGTTGTCGGGGTATATCGGCGGCGTGTTCGATTCCGTGGTAATGCGCATCACCGATGCCTTTATGGCGTTCCCGACTTTGGTTTTGGGCATTGCCATCGCCGGCCTTCTGGGCGGCGGTTTGCAGAATGCGGTTATCGCGCTGGTGGTTCCCGGCTGGACGCGCTTTGCGCGCATTGCCCGCTCTTCCGTGTTGGCGTTGAAAGAGCGCCCCTTCATTCAGGCGGCAGTTATTGGCGGCCTGAGCAGAATGGCAATTGCTCTGAAACACGTGCTGCCCAATATTCTTCCGCCCCTGATTGTTACGGCGTGCTTGGACATCGGCGGTTCGATGCTCAGTTTGGCGGGACTTTCTTTTTTGGGTTTGGGCGCATCGCCTCCTTCGCCCGAGTTGGGCGCCATGATCAATCAGGCGGCATCAGGGTTCCAAACTGCACCTTGGGCGGTGTTCGCACCAGGTTTTGCCATCTTCTTGGTGGTTGCGGTGTTCAACTTTTTCGGCGATTCGGTCAACGAAGCGCTTGGGAATAAGAGCTCACTGTTCGTGAGGGAAAAGAAATAAAACCATCGAAGAAAGGAAAGCGAGATGATGAAAGCTAAGAAGAGGTGGGCAAAGCGCATTGCCGCTGTAGCCCTTGCCTGTGCTTTGGGCACGGGCGCCGTGGGCGCGCTTGTGGGATGCTCGTCGGATTCTAAGAGCAATAGCGACGAGATGAGCGTTGCCTGGACTTCCAACGCTGGCGAGTACAACCTTGACCCAACCAATAACTACATGGGTTGGCAGGGTTCCTATCTGGGCATCTACGAGCAGCTGTTCCGCATTGATGCCAACTTCGATCCTCAGCCCATGTTGGCTGAGTCCGCCGAAATGGTGAACGACACCACGTGGAAGATCACGATTCGTGAAGGGGTAACGTTCCAGAACGGTAACGAGCTCAATGCTCAGGCGGTAGCGGATTGCCTAAATCGCACCATCAGCATGAACGAGCGCGCCAAGAAATCGCTCGATATTGCCAATATGGAGGCTGACGGCAACGTGCTTACCGTTACCACCAATTCCCTTAACACCGCCTTTAAGAACGAACTGTCCGAGCCTGTTGCCTCTATCATCGATGTGAACTCGGGCGCTGCCGAAGACGAGCCTGTGGGCACCGGCCCTTACAAGATCGATTCGGTTGCAGGCAATGGAGACGTTGAGCTTTCCGCCTACGATTCCTATTGGCAGGGCGAACCGAAAATCAAGACTGTGCATGCGAAGTACCTGACCGACGACCAGTCGAAGGTATCCGCGCTGCAGTCGGGCGAGGTTTGTGCGCTGATGAATGTTGCAGACGACCAGCTTGGAAACTTGAGCGATACGTCCAAGTACACTTTGCATCAGACCAATCAGGCTCGTGCCCATATGCTGTACTTCAACATGAAGAGCGAAGCTATGCAGGATGATGCGGTTCGCCAGGCTGTTGGCATGTGCGTCGATCGTGATTCGTATGTTAGCTCCATCTACAACAATTCCGCCGAGGCATCCCACGCTGCATTCCCTGATTCTTCTGGCTATGCCGATGGTGTGACCTGCGATAACTTCGATGCTGAAAAGGCAAAGCAGATTCTGGCCGATGCCGGCTACGCCGATAACGATGGCGACGGTGTGCTGGAAAAAGACGGCAAGAAGCTTTCCCTGAAACTGATTACCTATCAGGCAAACGCTGCATTGCCCATGGACTGCGAGGCGCTGGCATCTCAGCTTTCCCAGATCGGCATCGCTGCTGATATTGAGGTAGCCGAAAAGATCACCGTTCGTTTGGCCGACAGCGACTGGGACATTGGCACCATGGCTTACTCCACGCTTCCCACGGGCAATCCCTGCACCTACCTGTCTGCGGTTATGGGCTCCGATGGCACCAGCAACTATGGTCATTACAGTAACGCCAAGGTTGACGAGCTTCTTGGCCAGCTGAAGAAGACCGGCGACGAGGCCAAGCAGAAGGAGCTGGTGAGGCAGATCCAGCAGGTCGCGCTCGATGACCATGCTTATGTCTACATGGTTCATACGCTGGTAAATGACGTTACGGCAGCCGACGTTGAAAACCTTGCTATGCAGGGTCAGTACGACTGGCTGAACTATCAGATGTCTTACAAGTAGGGTGTATGTCTGCAATTTTCGAAATAGAAAACTTGCGTGTTACGTACAACGGTGGCGCCGTGCTTCACGGTGTCACCGTTTCCCTTGAGCGGGGCTCTATTGTGGGCATTGTTGGCGAATCGGGCTGCGGCAAAACCACGCTGCTTCGCGCCGCGCTTGGAATGCTTGGGCAGGCGGGCGAGGTTTGCGGCGGCTCCATTCGTTTTGCTGGGAAAGACGTTTCCGGCATGACGCAGACCGAGCATCTTTCCTTCGTCAGCACAGTGGCGTCGTTGGTGTCGCAAAACCCTCAGCGGGCCTTCAGCCCCGTTCGCACGTTAGGCTCCCAATTCGAGGAAACTGCCCTTTTGCGTGGCGAGCTTTCGAAGGGGGAGGCTCGCACGCGTGCCGCGTCGCTTCTTGGAAGGCTGGGGCTTTCCGATCCTGAGCGGGTTTTGGACAGCTATGTTTTCGAGCTTTCCGGCGGTATGGCCCAGCGTGCTGCTATTGGCCTTGCGCTGATGAATTCCCCAAAGGTCGTTTTCGCTGATGAGCCTACCAGCGCTCTTGATGTGGCGGTTCAGGCGCAAGTGGTAGAGGAGCTCGTTTCGGCAAATCGCGAATTTGGGGTGTCTCTTTTAGTGGTTTCCCACAATATTGCCGTGCTAGCCCACATTGCCCAGTATCTGTATGTCATGAAAGACGGGGAGGTTGTGGAGCAGGGGCCTTCCGAACAGGTTGTTGCTCGCCCCCAGCATCCGTATACCCGTCAGCTTATTGCTTCCGTTCCCAAGCTAAGGGGTGCTCGATGAAGGCGCTGGAGGTTAACGGTGTATCCAAGCGTTTTCCCGGCATGGAAAAACCGGCGCTGAACAGGGTGGGCTTTACCTTGGAGCAGGGTGAATGCTTGGGTATTGTTGGCGGCAGTGGCAGCGGCAAAAGCACGCTGGCCCGCGTTATCACGCTGCTTGAGCGGCCTGATGACGGCTCGGTTTCCCTGTTCGGAAAAGAAATCCTCGGTTTGCCGCGCAGGCAACGTAAAGATGTGTATTCGAGCATTCAAATGGTGTTCCAGATGCCGTTGGAATCGTTCGATCCCAGTTATACGTTAGGCGCCAGCATCGCCGAGGTGGCGCGCAGCTTTGGTGCCACGCGTGCGGAAGCAAAAGAGCGGGCTCTTGAAAAGCTTCGATTGGTCGGTTTGGACGAGACCTTTTACTGTCGTTTTCCTTCTCAGGTAAGCGGGGGTCAGTGTCAGCGTGCGGCATTGGCCAGGGCGCTTACCGTCGATCCTTCGGTGCTGATATGCGATGAGGTAACCAGCGCCCTTGATGTGTCTACCCAAGCACATATTGTTTCGCTCATCGGAGAGCTGAAAGGTGAGGTGTCCATCGTGTTTATTGCTCACGACTTGGCTCTTGTGTCGGAGCTGGCCGATAGGCTCCTGGTGCTCGATGAAGGGGAAGTTGCCGAATGCGGCGCAACCGAAAGCGTGGTTGCCAACCCTCAAAGTGCCTGCGCGAAAAAGCTAATGAACTCTGTGCTTTCCCTTGGTGGTTTGGGCTGATGGTTTTGGGCTTGCGTGCTTTTGGCTCGAGAAGTTGAAATGGCCCGGGCGCTTTGGGACTGGGACTCTGGGCGGATTGGGCCCTGCGAAGCCGAGGCATCGCGGCGGATTGGGCCCCCACGAAACTGGGGCTGCAGCGGATTGGGCCCCGCGAAGCCGAGCCCCACAGTTATTCAGGTGCTTTTTAAAGGGCATTCGCGGAAATGACAATGACGGACGCGGCGGTGAAAGTCGTTGGCTCCATCAAGCGTACTTTGCCCAACGGGATTTGCCCAACGGGAGCCGCCAGGGCGGGATGGCAAGATTTGCACGATAGAAACCATCGAGCGCGATAAGATTCGTCCGCTGAAGCCATCAAACATGGCGGGATTCGTCCGGTGAAGCCATCGAGCGTGACAGGATTCGTCCAGCTGGATCCGTCGAGCGTGGCAAGATTCGCTCGTCATGCATGATTTAAGGGGTTTGGACGGCAAAAGGGCGCCTTGATGGCAAGATACCCGCGAGATGTATTCCCAAACGGCGCTTTGTAGGGCATTTTGAATGCATGGGGAGCATATCTTGCCAAAATTAGCTCATTTTGGATACATGGCGGCGATATCTTGCCGCGAAACGGCGTTTTTCCTGTCCAGGGTTCCCTCGGGAATACATCAGGGCGATATTTTGTCAGGAATGCGGCCTTTCGTGTGATTAGAGTGCGCTTCGAAGGTGTTTCATTTGAAGGGTGCGCCTTCGTCTGTCCGAAATGAGCCTCGAAAACGTTTCGTCCAGGAATGCGGCTCCTCGCCTGTTCGGGAATGCTCTTCAAAGATGCTTCGTCCGGAGCCCTTCGTCTGCGCAGGCGAACGAAAGGTGGTTATTGCGGTGTTCTGCCCACGTCGGTCTACCGCTTCGGTGCCGTGGGGCTCTGGGCGATGCGGCGCTGCGGAGCTTCGGGCACCGGATGTCGCCGTTGACGCGAATGGCGGCGGAGCGGGCGGAGCATGAGCAGGTGCAGGTGCAGGTGCGGGTGCGGGCGCGGATGCCGTTGCTACCCCCGGTGCTGCGGGGTTTTGGCGGGCGGCTCGCTCACCGCGTGCTGAATGGCGTTAACGTGCTGTTCGGCCATCGCGCGCTGCGGGGTTTTGGCGGGCGCCGCCACCGCGGCGTTTCGTCGTTGCGGGCGTTGACGGCAGCGATGCGTATCGCGCGGAAGCGGAACCGTTCACCGCAAAACGGAGCGGGATGGGATGATGGGTCTTCCCAGCGCTCTTTATTGTGATAAAGTGGCTACCATGATTTTTTCAGAGGAACATATCGCACACAGCAGCGCAACTGCGTTGGCAAAGCCCAATGCTGATATTGCTGTGGTTTTAGGTTCGTGTGCTGTTATGTCTCAGCATCTTGCTCAGAAGTGTATGTCTGCTTGCGCCGTCATGTCCGAGCATCTGGCTCAGGGCTGTTTCGGTTTGGCTGCTGTTGCTTCCCAGCATTGGGTCCAGCGCTCGCATTGCGTAGTTGAGTTTGCCTCCATAACGTATCGATATTGATAGCACACGGGTTTTTCCTGGGTGCTTTTTTTATACCCGAAGAGGTCGTGTGCGTTCTCGTTTTCCCTGGTCAGTCAGCTTGGTTTGGTGTTGAGGCGCCGATAGTGGTGTTCTTTTCCCGGTCGATCGAGAGACGTATCCGTTTTGCCTTCATGCGGGTTTCGATTGCTGGTTCCTGCAGCTTGTCGATCAGTCGGGAGGCGTGCCTGCATCGCTTTTTGTGTGGGTTTCGATCATGGGGCTTTGTAGCTTGCCGGTTCGATTTGCGCCGATTTATGCTCGCTGCGGCATCGGCTGACCAGCATGTTTTGTCGAAGATAAAGGAGTTCTTTCGTGGTTGCAAAGATATGCATCATTTTGATTTTCGTGGGTGTTGTGGTTGGTGTTGGCATTTACGCGCGCCAGCACACCAAGAACGTTGACGGCTTTGTTCTAGGTGGCCGTAACGTAGGCCCCTGGCTTTCGGCGTTCGCTTTTGGTACCAGCTACTTTTCGGCGGTAATCTTCGTTGGCTACGCAGGTCAGTTCGGCTGGAAATACGGCTTGGCGGCGTTTTGGATTGGCATCGGCAATGCCCTTCTTGGTTCGCTGTTGGCATGGTGGGTGCTTGGTCCGCGTACGCGTGAGATCACGCAGCGCCTGAAGGCCACCACCATGCCCGAGTTTTTCGGCAAGCGCTACCAGTCGAAGGGGTTGCGCATTGCTTCGGCGGCTATCATCTTCGTGTTCCTGATCCCCTATACCGCCAGTGTCTATAACGGCCTTTCCCGTTTATTCGGTATGGCGTTTGGCTTGCCCTACGAATGGTGTGTGGTAGGTATGGCGGTTGTTACCTGCGTTTATGTGGTACTTGGCGGTTATATGGCCACTGTTCTGAACGACTTCATCCAAGGTATTGTGATGCTGGTGGGCATCGTTGCGGTAATTGCGGTGGTGCTTGCGGGCCAAGGCGGTTTTTCCGAAGCTATCGTTTCTCTTTCGCAGATCCCTGCCGAGGGTACCGATATGCAGGGCGCATTTGTTTCGATGTTCGGTCCCGACCTGTTCAACCTTGTAGGCGTCATCGTCCTTACCTCGCTGGGTACTTGGGGCTTGCCTCAAATGGTTTCGAAGTTCTATGCCATCAAAACCGGTCCCGCTATCAAACAGGGTGCCATCATCTCTACCGTATTCGCCTTTGTGGTTGCGGGCGGCAGCTACTTTCTGGGTGGATTTGGTCGCCTGTTCGGTGATCAGATCGCCTTCGCCCCCAGCGGCATTCCCATTTACGACTCCATCATTCCCACCATGCTTTCCGGGTTGCCCGATATTTTGCTCGGCATTGTGGTAGTGCTTGTTCTGTCGGCTTCCATGTCGACGCTTTCTTCGCTGGTGCTCACTTCTTCTTCCACGCTGACCCTGGACCTTCTTAAAGGCAACGTCATCAAGAACATGCCCGAGAAGAGTCAGATTGCGTGGATGCGCGGCCTTATCGTGGTGTTCGTGGTTATCTCGGCGGCTATCGCGCTGGTGCAGTACACCTCCACCATCACGTTTATCGCTCAGCTGATGAGTATCTCCTGGGGCGCGCTTGCTGGCGCGTTCCTTGGTCCGCTGATCTGGGGTCTGTACAGTTCGCGCATCTCGAAAGGCGCGGTATGGGCAAGCTTTTTCGTGGGTGTGGGCCTTACCGTGTCCAACATGTTCATTGGATTCATCGCCTCGCCCATTAACTGCGGTGCGTTGGCCATGATTCTTTCATTGGTAGTTGTCCCGCTGGTGAGCTTGGTCACGCCTTCGGTCCCGTTCCAGGTGAAGATGCCGACTGGCGAAGGTGCTATCGATCGCGAGATCGAGCGCGAGTTGCGTGAAGAGGCGGCCGCTGCCCGTTCGTAGGCGCTGGTGGTTGACCGCTTAAAGCGTATACCCCCAACGGCCTTTCGGATCCCGATGGGGTATGTCACGATTGCACTAAAAGCTATGTTTTTGGCTGTGGCGGGTGGGTTCTGCCGCTATTCTGATGTTCAAGAGCAGACATGGGACGAAGATAGGCGCAGGTGCGCCAATTCGTCTCGACCGGCCAGGCAAGGAGTGCGCACATGAAGCCGATGAGTATCAGGGATGTTGTGGGGCCCATTATGGTAGGGCCTTCCTCTTCGCACACGGCGGGTGCGCTGCGCATTGCCAGCATGGTGCGCAACCTGCTCGATGGTGAGCCGGTGGAAGTGACGTTTACCCTCTTTGGCTCGTTCGCCCATACCTATCACGGACACGGGACCGACCGCGCCCTGGTTGCGGGCATGCTGGGGCTGCATACCGACGATCTGCGCGTACGCAATTCCTTCGACCTGGCGAAGGAGCAAGGACTGGAATTTTCGTTCGAGCCCGATACCGTTACCAAAACCGCGCATCCCAACACGGTTGAGGCCCGTGTGGTCGACTGCTACGGCAACGAAGTGGTGGCACGTGGCGTTTCCATTGGCGGTGGTGCGGCGGAGCTCACGCGCATCGACGGCATCGATGTGCATATCACGGGCGAATTCAACAGCATGATCGTTCGTCAGCAGGACCTGCCGGGAACGTTGGCTCATATAGCCAGCACCCTGGGCGATGCAGGCATCAATATTGGCACTTCGCAGCTCCACCGCACACGCCAGGGCGGGGAAGCGTTTACCGTTATGGACGTGGACGATCCTGTTCCCGAAGAAGTAATTGACCGCATTCTGGAGTTTCCCGCTATTCGCTCGGTTCGCTTTATTCCCGCCGATGGTCTGCATCGCAACCCTGGCGAAGTGTCATCCGATATCGACCCGGAACTTGCTTTGCGAGAATTTCAAAAGCTCGATTTTGCCACGGCAGCTCAGCTCCTTTCCTTCTGTGAGGAAAACGGCGTTTCCTTGAGCTATGCCGCCGAAGCGCGTGAACGTGCGCTGCTGGCGAGCCGAGGGGTGGCGGGCTCCGCTATTGTCTCGTACCTTCAGCGTGCGCTGGATGTGATGCGTGCTTCGGCGACGGCCCCTGTGGAAGCCCCACGCTCTTCTATGGGCGGGCTGATCGGCGGGGAAGCCGCCAAGCTCCGTGAATTGGAAGATTTAGGCGCAGGCGTAAACGGGTCGCTTCTTGCTTTGGCAACGCGCAATGCTGTTGCCGTTTTGGAAACGAATGCCACTATGGGTGTTATTGTTGCAGCGCCAACCGCTGGTTCGGCAGGCGTGATCCCCGCCGTGCTGCTTTCCCTGCAAGAGGTACATGGCTTCAGCGATGCGCAGCTGATGGATGCGCTGAAGAATGCGGCTGTTGTTGGCTCGATTATCGCTCGCAACGCTACGGTGGCAGGCGCCGAAGGGGGCTGTCAGGCCGAAATCGGGTCTGCTGCCGCAATGGCTGCCAGTGCCGCTGTTGAGCTTTTGGGCGGCACGCCTCGCATGTGCCTTACTGCCGCTGGCTATGCGCTGGCCAACATGCTTGGCTTGGTGTGCGACCCCATCGGCGGGCTGGTGGAAGCGCCCTGTCAGAAGCGCAACGCCAGCGCTGCGGTGAACGCACTCTCTGCGGCTCAGATGGCTCTTGCGGGTATCGAGGGCCTTATTCCGTTCGACGAAGTGGTGGATGCCATGCTGAAAGTGGGTCGAAGCCTTCCTTACGAGTTGCGTGAAACCGCATTAGGCGGAATGGCGGCCTGTCCCTCTTGTGCTAAATTCTGCCGTTAACGGTTCTTGAAATTGAGAGATTTACCGTTTACCGAGAGACTCAATCCGACCGCTTCCGCTAATCAACCGTTCGCACGTGACCCTCATTAGCATCGTTGTCATCAAACGAAGTGCAAGCGAAAGGGGTTCGAATGGGACTTCTCGATGGAAAAGTGGCTATCATCACTGGCGGCGGCAAGGGTATTGGCTTTGGTATTGCCAGCGCTTTTGCTGAAGAAGGCGCTAACCTGTGCATTACGGGCCGCAACGAGCAGCGCCTGATCGACGCCGAGGCAAAGCTCAAGGAGCAGTACAGTGTTGACGTTATGCACGTTGCCGCTGAAGGTTCCGACGAAGAAGCGGTAAAGAATGTTATCGCTCAAACCATTGCCCATTTCGGCAAGCTCGATACTGTGGTAAACAATGCTCAGGCATCTAAGTCGGGCGTTATGTTGGTCGACCATAGCAAGGAAGACTTCGACCTGGCAATCAATTCTGGCCTGTATGCTGCATTCTTCTACATGAAGCATGCTTTCCCTGAACTCAAGAAGACTAAGGGCTCCGTTGTTAACCTTTCCTCTGGTGCTGGCCTGTTCGGCAAGCCTGGCCAGTCCAGCTACGCTGCTGCGAAGGAAGGCATTCGCGGTATGACGCGCGTTGCGGCTACCGAATGGGGTCCCGACGGCGTACGCGCCAACGTTATTTGCCCGTTGGCTATGACCGAGCAGTTGGCGGCTTGGAAGGAAGAGTACCCCGACACCTTTGCTGCAACCATTAAGGGCATCCCGCTGGGCCGTTTCGGTGATCCTAAGACCGACATTGCCCCTGTTGCTGTGTTCCTGGCGAGCGACATGGCGTCCTATGTTTCTGGCGAAACCATTACGATTCAGGGCGGATCTGGTTTGCGCCCGTAGTTATGCGGGAAGGGCGCCGTTCTTCGGAGCGGCGCTTTTTTGTGCCCTGCTGACCCTGTGCGCCAGGTCGACTCGCGAATTCCGGCGTGCGACCCCGCTGCGGGAATTGCTCCCCGCAAGCACCAGCGCGCGAACTCAGCTTGCGAGCTGTCCTCGTAAATCCCGGTGCGTGACCCTGCCATGCGAACTACTCTGGCGAATTCCGGCGAGCGAATCCACCTTGCGATCCTGCCACGGGTCTGTGGACATCGTTGCCTGAGATCCCGTTCCTGCGCCTGTCCCTCAAATCAGTCTCGCGCAAGCACTCGATGTTCGCTTGACCTGCGGGTTCGTTACGCGTTTCGCATCTATGTTGCGGTCGATTCGTGGAGGGGGCTTAAGTCGGCCTGCGCGAAGGGTGCAGGCCGGTTTGGGCGAAGGACATGAGCCAGCTTGTCGTCTGCGCCTTCCGCGCGTATGCCTGCATTTAGCGCACCCCTCCATGTACGGGACAACGTGCCCCTACCTTCCGTTCGGTTGCCAGCCATCGCGACAATGTGTCGTCTCCATGCGCAGGACGTCGCGCCCCTTTCTCATGTACACAGCACCGCCTGCACGAAGAGGTCGTCGGATTCATGCGGCACGAGAGCTATGGCAAGGCAATAGGCCCGCCCGCACGAAGATGCCGCTCTGTTGGCAAGACGTTGCGAATATGCGTTCCCCGGGCGCTCGACGATGGCAAAATGCTCGCAAGATGCGTTCCCCAGGCGCTCGACGATGGCAGGATTGCGCCCTAATGCGCTCTTGGCCTGACTGGCAGTGGCAATATACTCGCGCGATGCGTTCCCGAGTGCCTTGCCGCGACAAGATTCCGCCGCGGTGCGTTCCCGAGTGCCTTGCCGTGGCAAGATTTCACCACGGTGCGTTCCCGGGCGCTTGCCGATGGCAAAATGCTCGCGAAATGCGTTCCCGGGCGGCAATCCGTGGCAAGTTTTGCGCTCCATGCATCCCAAAAGTGGCTTCGGACGGGAAAATCGCCAGTTCGTGGCAGCATATTGCCGCCGTGTATTCAAAATGAGCTGGCTATGGCAGGATATGCGCGCTATGCATCCGAAAAGCCCCGCAAACCGCCTTTCGGGAACGCACGGCGTGAAGATCTTGCCAGAAAGGGCTCCTTTCGCTGCACAGGCCCCTCGAATCATGCACGGCGCGCGAATCTTGCCATCCTCTGACGACTGACCTTTCGGAGAAGAGATACCTTCGCTGAAGGATGGGATGCTTCGTTTCTTCCGGTTCGGTGGTGCAGGTTCTGGCATCCCCGTCTAGCGGGGGAAGTCGCCCGAGCCGTTTGGGATATAGAATCCCCGAACTTCTTGGCCTGTGGCATCCCCGTCTAGCGGGGAAGTCGTCCGCGCCGTCCCCGCCCAGTGTAAGGCTACCCAACATCTGCCTTTCCTGACGGAAGGCGCGCATTCGCCTTCCCGCTTCGGCGGCTTGAGGCAGGGCATAAGAAAAGGGGACCCGTGTGGGTCCCCTTTTAGCTGGTCGGCAGGTACGAGTCGGTCAGCTCTAACAGTGCGGATCGGTCAGCTCTAACGGTACGAGCCGATTAGCTCAAGAGGCACGGCCGACCTGCTAGTTGGCAATGAGCAATGAGCTGACTAGTTCTGACCAGGCTCGACAACCAGCGTGTCTTCGTATGCTGCACCGTAGGTATCAAGCAGGGTCTTCTCATAGTCTGCGTGGAAGAAGTTCTCGGAGCCGAGGTTCTTCAGGTCCTCGTTGATCCAGTTCAGCAGGCTTTCGTTGCCCTTGGAAACAGCAGGAGCGATGGTGTCGGTGTCGCCCAGCTGCTCAATGCCGACAACGTATTCGGGGCCAGCCTGGTTGGCGAAGGCGATAACCTCGGTGTTGTCATTTGCCCAAACAGCATCGGGGTTGTTTTCGAATGCGGTCTTAGCTGCAGCGTAGGTGTCGTACTTCTCGAGCTTGAGGTCCTTGTTGTGCTCGGTGAGGTAGGTCTCGGCAGTGGTGCCGGAGATTACGATTACCGTGCGGTCGCCAATCTGGTCGAGGTCGGTAACAACCTTGTCCTTGTGGGAAACAACGCCCAAAGCAACGTTCATGTAAGGATCGGCGAAGTCGACCGCCTCAGCGCGCTCGGCGGTGACGGTGAAGTTTGCCAGGATAACGTCAACCTTGCCAGTCTGCAGGTATTCAACGCGGTTGGCTGCTTCGGTGGACACCAACTCAACATCTACTCCAAGGTCCTGGCCAAGACGGTTTGCCAGCTCGATGTCGTAGCCCTGGTAGTTGCCGTTTTCATCGACGTAGCCGAAGGGGCTCTTGTCGCTGAATACGCCGATGGTGATCTTGCCGCTGTCCTTGATCTGGTCAAGAGTGCGGTAATTTGCGCTCGAGGAATTGCTGTTGCCGGAGCAGCCCGTGAGCAAGGCTCCCGCAAGAGCCAAGGCCGCAACAAGCACAGCAACAAGCTTCCAGGTGCGTTTCGTCTGGGTCATGTCTTTCTCCTTACTTCTGCCCTCTTTAGCGTGCGAGGGTTTCTTTGATTGATGGAAGTAAACCGCTTAAATCCTACAAAGTCAATAAGGATTGAGGGAATTAGTCATTTTGCTTTTGTGAATGGCTGGTTATTGCGGAGTTGGGGGCGTAGCTGCATCGTGGGCAATGCGTCGAAAGCGCGCCTCCGCTCCCGTTGCTCAGCCGCCGCTGTTGGCGCCCACCGTTCCCCAGGTTGACAGAGACTTATCTGTGGCTGCAACGGGCATCCGTGCGCGGACCATGGAACAGCGCGAGGCGAACAACCGCCCGAATGCACATCATTGAAACAAACGAGGCTCGCTTGAGGTTGTAGCGATCCTGTCTCTTATACACATCTCCGAGCCCACGAGACCGGAGCCTATCTCGT
>ENA-OYZN01000434-OYZN01000434.1-human-gut-metagenome-genome-assembly--contig:-NODE-434-length-19136-cov-11.009905_pt1 | contig 19136 bp, 17 predicted proteins | sample MGYA00243294_ERZ653483 | MGnify/ENA primary metagenome ERZ653483 (study PRJEB26926, sample SAMN06165155) | human gut metagenome | biome: ENVO:00009003; feature: ENVO:2100002; material: ENVO:00002003... | reverse complement strand
GCGCCGACTGCGTGGGTCTCATCAAGGGCTACAACTGGGTGCGCCCGGATAGGGTGTAATTGAAAGTAGAAGGGTACTACCCTGCAACGATACCGCAGGAGTCTATCTGCCTGACCGAAAGGCGAAAGCTGGCACGGGAACACAGCACGGCAGAAAAGCGGCAAGTCACTCGAAGGTAAGAGAGTGCGACCGAGTCGCAAAGACAAGCGGATACGAGGATGAAACTGAGTTTGTTGAACGCGAGCTTCGAGTTTCCCTTTAGCCGGGGCGATGGAAATTTACCTGAAACCATCGGTGTGGAGAACATCATGTAGTCCACGTAGCATGATGGGTGTATCAACCAAACACACACGACGCGCCGGAGAACCGGTAGTAAAGAAGCAAAAGCGCATCCGAAAATCCGCAAACCCAGCAATTGCATCAACCGGGGATTGCCTAAATCGGAACGCCCTGATAAGGCTATGCGTAATGCCGAAAGGTGACAAATTCCAGAGTTAGTCAGGAAGATGACGCTGAAAATCCGATATGGCAACGGAGCGTCCATAGTAGTCAGAGAACCCTGAAACAACAGGGAAAGCCGTAAAAACGGATGCGGGAAAGCCGCTCACACGGCGAAGGGACGCAGTCAATACGAACCAATATCGACGTTGATTAGGGAGGAAAGCCTCACATGAAGCCAACGGCGGAGATACTGGCAAGCATCAGTCAGAACTCAAGCTCCCACCCCGAAGAGGTATTCACAAAGCTCTATCGCTACATGCTCAGGCCGGATATCTACTTTTTGGCTTATAAACATCTGTATGCCAACAATGGCGCTGCTACGCCTGGTGTAGACAAAGATGATACGGCGGACGGGTTCAGCGAAGCGAAGGTCGCGCGTATCATCGAAAGTCTGAAGGACGGGAGCTATCAGCCCAGACCTGTGCGCCGCACATACATTGATAAAAGGAACGGCGGCGGCAAGAAGCGTGCGCTGGGCCTGCCCGGATTTACAGATAAGCTGGTTCAGGAAGTTCTCAGAATGATTCTGGAAGCAGTGTATGAACCTGTATTTTCGACGCAGTCACACGGATTTCGCCCAGGGCGCAGTTGTCATACAGCGTTAAAGGACATCAAGCATGGTTTTCCCGGCGTAAGATGGTTCATTGAAGGAGATATAAAGGGATGCTTTGACAACATCGATCACAATGTCCTGATTTCTATCATCGGGCGAAAAATCAGGGACGCGCGTTTGTCACAGCTCATCTGGAAGTTCCTTAGAGCAGGATATATGGAGAACTGGAAGTACAATGCCACTTACAGCGGCACTCCGCAGGGCGGTATTGTTTCGCCAATTCTTGCCAACATCTATCTGAATGAGTTGGATAGGCACGTGGAGGAACTGCAAAAAGTCTTCGAAGCGCCCAGCAAAGTATATCTTACCCATGAGTATACGCTGGCTACAAGCAGACTTGGCAAACTGCGCGCTAAAATCAACAGGGCGCAGGGAGAAGAACGCGACCGCCTTATCGCAAAACATAGGGAACTGCGTAAGGCACTGCTCAAAATCCCTGCGAAATCCCATACTGACAAGCGAATTTGCTATGTTCGGTACGCGGATGACTTTTTGATAGGCGTATGCGGCAATAAGCAGGAATGTGAACAGATCAAGGCTAACCTGCAGGACTTCATTGCAACCACGCTGCGCATGGAGCTGAGTGAAGAAAAGACGCTGATTACGCACAGCAACCAGTACGCCCGATTTCTGGGTTACGACGTGAGAGTACGCCGTGATGGTACGGTAAAGCGCCTGCCCGGTCTATCGCCAAGGCGAACCCTTAGCAATAAGGTCGAGCTGAGTATACCCCTGCAGGAAAAAATAGAGACATTTCTCTTTACCAAAGGGGTTGTTGAGCAGCGCGGCGGCAAATTGGTTCCGATATGGCGCAAGAGCTTGACACGGCTATCTCCCCTGGAAATCGTTGATACCTACAATGCAGAGCTGCGAGGAATATGCAACTACTACTGCATGGCGAGCAACTACGCGTCACTGAACTATTTTTCATACCTGATGGAGTACAGCTGCCTGAAAACGCTTTCCGCCAAGGCAAGACGAAGCCTTCGCAAAACGTTGGCCGCATATAAAGACGGGCATGGAAAATGGGGCATTCCCTATGAAACGAAGACAGGGAAGAAGCGCATGTACTTTGCGAACTGGCAAAAGTGCAGAAAGGAGGCGTCAGCCTGTAACGATACAATCAATGACGTCTTCATGATGCACAACCATAATCGCAATTCCCTTGAAGCACGGTTGAAAGCCAAAGTTTGTGAGTTGTGCGGTACAACGCAAGGAGAATTGTTTGAGTTGCACCATGTACGGAAAGTCAAAGATCTCAATGGGAAGGAACGGTGGGAGCAGTGCATGATTGCGAAACGGCGTAAAACGCTGGTCGTTTGTAAACCATGTCACAACGCTATCCACCATGGGAGCAAGAGCCAATGATTGAAGGAGTATTGATGGGGAGCCGGATGTATCGAGAGGTGCAAGTCCGGTTCCGAGAGAGGTCTGTGCAGACCTGTTACAGCAATGTAATAAGGCGGTACTTTCCTACTCTACACCAGCGGCGGCGTGGGCGTCAGGGAAGCCATCGGCACCGACAAGACCTTCTCCAGCAAGTATGGCGGCAACGGCTGTCCTGATAAGTCCGCCAACGGCATGTTCACCTATGCAAAGAGCAAGGGCTGTGCCTGGGGAACGATTGATACGCTGCCGGAGATTCCAGGCGTTGCACTTCGCTCCGACGGTCATGTCGGTGTGTATGTCGGTGACGGCTGCGCTGTCGAGGAGCGCGGTTTTTCGTATGGCTGTGTGAAGACCAAGGTGTCCTCCCGCAAGTGGACACACTGGTTTCAACTGCCCTTCGTGGATTATGGCGATGCTGTATTCACAGGCGGCTCTTATGTCAAGCCAGATACCGCAGAAACCGTGTACACTCTGGGCACCCGTACTCTGAAGAATGGCAGCAAGGGTACGGATGTAAAGGCTATGCAGGAATTCCTCCTGCAGCTGGAATACAGTCTGCCCAAGTATGGTGCTGACGGCGAGTTCGGTTCTGAAACTGAAAAGGCCCTCAAGAAGTTCCAGAAGAAGGTTGGAATCAAGCAGGACGGCATCTACGGCAGCGAGACCCATACGGCGCTGATGGACGCTGTGGCTGACGATGATGACGGCAAAGAACAGCCCGAAACTGAGAAACCGGAGGTGCAGACTCCTGCCACGAAGCAGGTGCGCATCGTCTGCGCCAGCGGCTCTGTCAACATCCGCGTGGGCAATGACACCAAGTACAGCCGCATCACCTCCGTGAAGGATGGTGCGACCTTCGAATGGATCGCCACTGCGGAGAACGGCTGGCACGCCATCGTGGTCAATGCTCAGGTGGGGTGGGTGTCCGGGAAGTATTCGCAGGTCGTCTGACGAACATATATAATGTAGAAACGCACATTGGGGCCGGAGCAATCCGGCCTCATTTCTTGTATATGGCGGCATAGATGGTCATGCCAGAAAGGAATTGCCTCGTGACAAACGCTGAGAAGCCTTTTTCGGTGCTCCTGAGATTTCCTAAGATTTCCTACCTTACCTCGAAATGCCTTGCTACATCTCACGGCGGTTTATTTGACGCTTACGGAGAGTGTGCCGTGTACCGGCAAAACTATCTCCGCAACCATTATGCAGAGCGTGACAAACAACACCTTTTTCTTTTCCGTTTTTCAGCATCCCTGCGCGACATGTATTTTTTGTATCATACATATTTGTTTGCGGGCTCAAAGTACGCTGCTTGTACTTGTCATTGACAAATACGTCAACAATATTTACTGCCATGCATCGCTGAAATATAATATAAGTAAGCTTATGTTTTAGAGAGGAGCGTGCGTGGATGAAACGCAAGCACTGCAGGAGAATGGCTGCTCTTTTTGCGGCGGTTATGCTGCTGTCCGCATTTCCGGCGGCGGCGGAACAGGCGTATACCACCTATACAAGCGAAGCGCTGAGGCTCTCTTTTCAGGTGGACGCTGGCTACAGCGTTACGGAAAGGGATGGCTATATATGGGTCTATCCCGGGGAAACCGCCTCTAATTTCCGCCTGACATGGGCGGAGGAGGGCGATGTGAACAAAGAGGACTTCTTTGCCCAGACGGGCGAAGCGCTGCGCGCCGCCATGGGCGGGAGCATGGTGTACGATCCCGGCACGCAGAGCCAGCCTATGGATATGCGGGGCATCCCCATGGACGCCATGATGTATGCCTATACCGACGCGCAAAGCGGCCAGATCATAGAGGGCGCTTATCTGTGGGAACAGCGGGAGGGCTACAGCATACTTTACGGCGCGGCATATATCCCGGCGGAGGCCGACGCGGTGCTGTCCGGGCTGGTGCTGGCCTCGCAAACGTTTTCGCCCGTTGCGGAGGGCGCTCAGGAAAAAGTACCGGAGGGCGGAGCACTTTCCGAATGGATGGCGGCGCTTTATCAGGACTGCATGGAGATCGCGCAGGCCACGGCAGCGTTTGCCCGGAGTTATCAGGCGTCCGTGAACAATGCCGATACGGCTTACGCCGCCGAAATGCAGGCGTACGCGGCGCTGTGCAGGGAGAAGCTGGAAAAGGTTTCCGCCTGCCGGAGCGCACTGGAGGGCATGAAGGGAATGGTTTCTGGCGGAGAAGGCGCCTTTCAGTATGAGAACGCGCTGGAGGCCTGCCGCATCGCGGAAAGCCTGCTGGCCTTTTATATCGGGTACTACGATTCCAGCGACCCGCTCGGGGCGTATCAGCAAAAGGCCGCGCAGGGAATGTACGCCTCGGAAGCCGATTCCCTCAACGCCATGTATATCGCCATGGGCGATGTCAAGGAGAATTATCAGGCTCTGGCATGCCCGCCGGCCATGACGCAGACATGGCCCTTGTATATCCGTCAGATCGACGCCTTCCAGGAAAAGCTGTATGCTGATTACAAGGCGGCGCTGCTGGACGACGCGCTGATGGATTTTTCCGCAACGCAGCTTCTTATGCGCCAGCCTTACCTGATGCTGCGCTATGAAATACTGATGTACGCCGTCATAGAGCAGCAGTTTGTCAACCTGGCCAACATGCTGACGCTGGAGGATGATACCGGCGAGCAGCAGATATGGGTGGATTACTCGATGGCCGAAGAAATCTATCCTAACCTGTATCCCTCCATGGATTCGGCGGTGAACCTGGCGCTGAGCACGGATGCGGGGAAAACCCGGCTGCTGGTCGAGGTGGAGATCGAGGGCTTTTCGCAAAAATACCAGCGGACGGTGAACGTGGGGCCGGAGATCACCTATCTGATGATCAAGCCCCCGGCCATGAGCGGCCTGACCAGCCTGGGAAGCGGACGCGAGACGCAGATCACGCTGCGCGTGACCCAAATGGATACCGGCGAACTGCTGGTCGCGGAGAGCAAAACGATCACGTTGCACAGCATATACGATTTTACGATGCTGAACAGCGAGTTCGGCGTGATCGAACCGTACAACCTGCTGGCGTGGCTCCGGCCCGACGCGGAGGAGGTTTTGGCGCTGCGGCGCGAGGCCATCTACTGGCTGGAAACCAACGCTGGCGCGGGTTACAGTTCCCTGCCCGGCTATCAGCTCGCCTATCCGGACGGTACCGACGAGCCATCTACCACCGTACTGCAGGCCATGGCCATACAAGGTGCGATCAGCGATATTGGCGTGCGCTATAACATGGGACCGTATTCCTTTGGCGGCTCGCAGCGCGTGCTGACCCCCGATGCGGTGATCCAGAGCCGGTCGGGCATCTGCATTGAAACCGCGCTTCTGATGGCGTCCGCCCTGCAGTCGGCGCAGATGCACGCCATGATCATCATCACCCCGGGACACGCGCAGGTGGCGCTGGAAACCTGGGAAAACAGCGGCACGTACTACCTGCTGGAGACGACCATGCTGCCCTATAACGCGACCGAGGAGGAAACGATGCCCTTTGCCCGCTTCCTGACGGCGGACGAATGGCGGGAGTATCTCTCCGGAGACGGCGTATATGTGATCGACTGCGACCTTGCGCAGACGCTCGGCATCCGTGGGCTTGCCTGAGCGGGAGAATGACAAAAGCATTTCGGGCGCGGGCGCGCTCTGAAATCAGATTGAGAAAAAAGGAGAGGATATCATGAAGAAATTATTGGCGGTACTGTTGGCGGCGCTATTGCTCGCCGCGCCGGCATTCGCCCAGACGGCGAGCTTGGCGGGTGAATGGACGATGACGAAGACAGTCGCAAGCGGCGTGGTCATGTCGCCGGAAGCCTATGGCCTCAGCATGACGATTGTCCTTAACCCCGACGGTACGGCTTTTGCCAGACAAACCATCAACGGTGCTCCTATGGAAGAGAACGGGACGTGGACGCAGGCCGGCAACACGGTCACGATCACCAGCCAGCTCACCGGAGAGGTTTCGACGTTCACGCTCCAGTCGGACGGCACGCTGCTGGCCATGGTGGACGGCGTGGCCATGTACTTTACGCAGACCGCAGCCGCGCCGCAGGCGACGAACGCGCCCGGCGGAGGGCTGCTGCCGGACGGCCTGCTGCCCTCCACGGGCGGCACGGCTCCCGCCACGGGCAGTTTTGAGGGCCAGTGGGTGCTGACGCAGGCTTCCGCAAACGGCCAGACCATTGACCCAGCGGCCATGGGTGTGCAGATGACCGCGACCTTCAACGCCGGCGGAAGCGGCACAATCTGGGACGGCGAGGAATCGCTCGCCTGCACCTGGGTGCAGAACGGCTCCGCCGCCACCGTGACGGAGCAGGATGGATACACCTGGACGTTTGTCATGCAGGCGGACGGCACGATCAGCGTCGATGTAGACGGCATAACGCTGTTTATGGCGCGTCAGGGCGGCGCGGCTCTGCCCTCGACCATGCCCCCCGCTGTGGGCGGGCAGACCGTAACTGGAAACGGCTTTACCCTGCAGGTTCCGCAGGGCTGGATGGAATTGAACGAAGCCACGCTTCAGCAGCTGATACAGACCAACGGTCAGGCGGCTGTGGACGCTGCCGGGCTCAGCCAGCAGTTGCAGTATACCCAGTCGATGGGCATTCTGCTGTATTACTCGGCGGATCTTAATGCCAACATGAACGTGGCGCAGGAGAGCGCGCAGGGCATTACCATGGATACGCTCCCGACGCTGGAGGCGGACTACGCCGCCGCCTATGCCAGCATGGGCATAACCAATTACGATATGGCGGGCCCGGTGGAGTTTTCCGGAAGAACGTATTATACGGGCACCTATGACGCGGTTTATCCCACGATGCAGTACTATTACATCGTCAACAACGTGTTCTATACGATTACGCTGACGAACGTTTCGGACGCGGACGCGGCCACGATTCTGAGCAGCTTTACCGTGAACGGATAACGATACGGCTGAACGCGCGCCTCTCACCGACCCGGCGGGAGGCGCGCGGCGCAAAGGAGGGATTCCGATGTTCAGGCGCAGGCTTGTTTTCTGGATACTTACGGTCTGCCTGCTGGCCGTGGCCATACCGGCCATGGGCGAGCGCGCGCCGTCCTTTGACACATGGTGGGAAACGGCGGAGTATCTGCGCAGCTGCACGCAGGACAGGGCGAAGGAAATTCGCTTTACACTGTCGGAGCCGGAGGCTTTGACCATGCAGAAGTCTGATCTGCGTCAGGAGTTTTTGCAGATGGCGCCGCTGATGAGCCGCCTGTACGCCTCCATCGACTATGACAGGAACAGCGTGAAGGTTGTAATCACGCCGGTATACCGGGCGGGCGTAAGGATGCTGGACGCATGGAGAACCGGCGACGAAAGCGCGCTTTCGCATCAGGAACGGTCGGCACTGGATGAGGCGGAAGCCATTGTAGAGCGCTTACAGGCGCGGTACTCCTCCTCGCTTGAACTGGAGCGGGCGATCTTTGACGAATTGTGCGCCCAGTTGACGTTCAATGAGATGCTTGAAAAGGAGCCGGGCGAGGACGCCCCCGGCGTCAGCGCCGCCTTCGCGCTGACCCATGGCTGGGCCAACTGCCAGGGCTATTCCGACGCTTTCTACCTGCTGGCGGGCATGGCGGGATTTGAGGTGGGATTCCAAAATGGATACAACGCCGGGGTTCTGCATGCGTGGAACACGGTGGAACTAGGCGGGCAATGGTATGTTGTGGACGTCTCCACAGCGGATATTGCAGGCGACCTGGTCGCGCCGGAAACCGGCGTTTACACGCTGTTTAACGCAGGCCGCGACCGTTGCGCGGGTGCTCTTTCCTGGGATCCCGTCTGGGAAACCGCGGATATCGCGGACGGTTCGGGCGGCAGTTACTTCTTTCACGCGGGAATTCCCGGATTTGGCGCGACATTCGACGACCTGGACGCGATGGCGCAGTACTGCTACAATAAGCGCGTATATGACGGCGAGCGGGATATATGGGTACTGCTCCTTGGCTATGGTGAGGAACTGCCTATAGACGGCATCAACGCAGCGATGACGCGGGTGACGAACCGCCATAACGGCGAGACGCGGTGGCGGTTCTGGGGCTGGCCGACGGGGGGAGCGCAGTGCATACTGCTGCGCTGGGACGTTTTTTAACAATTACCAATAAGTAGACGGATCATGCAGGAGAAAAATGATGAAAAAATGGACGATGCTGCTGGCCTTGCTGCTGGCAACGGTGTTTTGCTTTCCCGGCGCTCTGGCAGAGCAGGAAGCCGTGGAATCCACAGGGGATAATGGTGGCGGGCAGTTGGTCTCCCATGTTTACGAGCCGGGCGATATTGCGTCCGGGCTGCTGGCTCAGGCGTTTGGGCAGGAACACGGTACAATGATTGTGGCGGAGGTACGCGGCGAGGGTATCCCCCTTGAAGCGGAGATGCCGGATCTCGTCCTGCGGCTGGGCGTGGCCTTCAGCCAGGGTGCGCGTCTGGAACTGGGCCTGCGGGAAAGCCAGGAAAACGTGGGCTTTGACATCGCGCTGGATGCGGACGCGCAGGGTTTGGCTATAGCGAGCGATCTTCTGCCGGATGAACGCTATACGATGAACTGGGAGACGCTGCTGGGAATGAATCTGGAGGAAATGACGGCCGGATTGCTCGGCACGCTGGAAATGCAGACGGCGCAGACGGCGGCCGCTATCAGCGCATTGGAACCGCTGATGGAGCCGTATGTCGCGATCGTTGACGAATTTATGCAGGAACTGTCCGTGAAGGAATTCTACGACGTGCCCGAGGAATACGGCTTTCCCGCCGTGGCCTACGAGATCTACATTACCTGTACACATGCGCAGGCGGCAGAACTGCTCACACGGCTGGCCGACCAGCTGGAAGGCGACGGGCAACTGGCTCCGGTGCTGGACGTGATGCTCGCCTCTCAGGGGCTGGGATCTGCCGCGATTGTGGAAATGATGCGTGGCGCAGCCGGGTCGCTTGCGCAGTCCGAAGGCCATTTCGTACTGGGCGCCGGGACGAATTATGATGCGGCTGCCGAGCCGTGGTACGTCATTGTTACCAATACGCAGGAGGACGGCGCGACCGATGAATGGTATCTGAGCTTTGAGCCCTATGCAGAGGAAAACACCCCGTATTTCTTCGACCTTGGCTATTCGCAGACGCTCGTGGACGGAAGCCTGGGCGACGGCATGCAGCTGATTGTGGGCATCTTAAGCATTCCGGACACTGCGCTGACGGGCTGGGGTGTGCAGCTGACCGTCAGCGAGGGCGAGACGGACACGGGGCTGCTGCGGATAAGAGCGCTCAAGAGACCCACCACCACGGAGGAAGGCCTGCCGGGCTATGGAGGCGAGGTCTACATAGGCGTCGGCAATCCGGAAATCGTAATGGAATACGAACATGAGATGAATGCGTTTATGACCCCCGACGGCGGAGAGGCGTTTACACTGGAAGGCACGCTGTGTCCGGACGCGGCGCAGAGCGCGGATACCTACGCCTTTACGCTGGAAGCGGGCGTGGAGCCCGGCCCGGACGGACTGCAGGGCAGGGGCAGGCTTATGATTGGAACGGAGGATATGCCTGAGCTGACGGGGCTGAGCTTTGAACTGCATGAGGCCGAGCCTCTGCAGCTCGGCGGCACGGATGTGGCGCTGGAATCCCTTTCGGAGGAACAGTTGAGCGCACTGATCGAACGGTTCACAACGGCGCTGTCGGGCTGCCTGGAGGCGATGCCGGTTCGGCAGACGGCGGAATAAGAAGCGGGGAGGGCGGCAATCGCTGCCCTCCTGCCTGTAAAAGATGGAGAAAATCGGAGGCATAAAGATCATGAAAGGATGGCTGGCGCTGTGCTGCGCGGTATGCATGCTGGTTGGTGCTATGGCGGCGGCAGAAAGCCCGACGGAGAACGGATTCTCCGCGCTGGAGCTGCCGGCGGACGAGATATTGGATATGAACCTTGATAGGAACCGCGGCACGGAAGCGATCCAGTGGACGCAGACAGAGGACGGCGCGGGCGTGAAGATGACTGTGGCTGAAGAAGATGGGACGCAGGCGGAATGGAGCATGGACTGCTCGCAGGCGCAGGTGTGGATTGCCGACCTGGACAGGAACGGTGTCAAGGAGATCTGCGTGAGCGGCGATCCCATGTCTGACGACGACGTAACATGGTGCCTGACGTATGAGGCGGGAGAGCTCAAGCCGCTGCCGTTTGAAGGCGCGGAATACGCGCAGGGCCGGATTACGGGCATGGACGCGGAAGGAATGACCATGGCCGGATATGTGGACGCGCTGGGAACCCACATGGGCATTCGCCGCCTGACGGTAGAGGACGGGAAGCTGGTCACGGTCGGAGACGGGCTGTGGCACTTTGAATACGACCTGCAAAGCGAGGAAACTTGGGCGCAGCAGGCTTTGACGGCGAAAACGGCAGTGCCGGTTACCTATGTGGATTTGACCGGGAAGGAATCCCGGGGGGAACTGGCGGCGGAAATAAAGATACTGATCACCGCCACAGACGGCGTTTCCCGGGCATGGTTCACCGTGCAGGACGGCCGCAGGGGTTATTTGACCATAGCGCCCGATGAAACCGCGGGCTGGGGCTATATTATCGGCGGCGTTGGCGAGCAGGCGTTGTTTGAGGGAATACGCTACGCAGGCTGAGGGCGCATACGAGCTTTCAGGGAAGGAGGGCAAATATGGCCTGGGATTTATCAGCCGACAGGGAACGGGAGCAGATGGAAAGCCTGCGCAATGCGTGGCTGGAGCGCGAGGAGGTCATCCTGAATCACTTCAGGGTGTCGGCGGCTATGTTTCGGTGGGGCTATCGGATACTGGGCATTATCGCCGCACTGGTGGCGGCCATCATGTTGGCCGTGGGGCTGATTGAGAGGAATCTCATCGTTGTGCTGTTTGGCGTTGTACTGATATACAAAGAAATCAAACTCTGTAAGCCTAAATTCAACGGGAGCTATGTCAGCGCGTATGCGGAAGTGGAAGCGGCGGTGGCTGCGGTGCGTCGTGGAGAAAGCGGAAGTTTTCCGCCGGAGTATACGCCGGACACACAGAAGCTGCGCGAGCCTATGCTGGGCGCGATCTGTGGAAAACTGGCGGTTATCGCAGGCTTTCTGCTCTTTTGCGCGGTCGCATTCGCCGGAATGGGGGTTTTGGGCATCGCTTTTGTTCTGATAGATGTGGATTTCAGGGAGTTTTTCTGGCTGTTTGTCCCTCTGAGCGTCCTTTTTGCGCTCATCGGGGCGCCGTTAGGGGCGGCGGGCGTCGTATACGCCAGGAGCGCCTGGGCAGTCAGGAAGCGATAAGAAAGGGGGAGTGGATAGAATGGAAGATACATGGCGCGAAAATCAGGAATATGCCCTGCGCCAGACGAGAATATGCTTTGTCGTGATGCGGCTTTTCCGGTGGCTGCTGGCACTTTTGACGATTGTATGCGTAGGGATGGGGATATGGTGGCTGCTGCGCGGAGAGACGCGCGCCCCGGCGGCTCTGGGCATGGCAGTCTGCGGCGCGGCTATGTGGATGCTGATAGGGGCGTTCATGAAACCGTATGCCCGGACTGCCGCTGAAATCGTGGCCGCGCTGAATACAGGGGGCCCTCCGGAAGGGGGATACAGCCCTCATACGGCGTGGATGGTAAACTGTTATATCAACATGCATCCGGCATTTTTCCTGCTCTTTGCCCTGCTTTGGCTGATCCTTGGGGCGGCCTGCCTGGGCGGGGGCGGATATCTGCTGGCTTCGGAGATAGGGTATCCGTCGCCCCACATACCGTCACTGGTGATGGGCGCCGGGCTGTTTACGCTGGGCGTGGCGCCGGCGGTGATGGGGCTGGTTTATATTGTTGAAGGACTTTCCGGACTTGGAAAGGGCCGCAGAAAACCGGATAAATGATCGCGCGCATTGGCTGGCATATATGAGGGAATGGGCTGCCGGCTTATATATGAGCGGAAAAGCGCAGTGGAGACGTGCGCAGGAATATAAGCCCATAAAGGAATGGATTATCCTTGCATTTTCCCTCTATCGCCTTGACTATGGGGCGCGCTCCCGGATGGCTTCTGGATGATGCTGACATACCATAACAGGAGGAAAACAGAATATGCTGAAAAGGATTATGCTGTTTTTGCTGGCAGCGTGCCTGCCGCTGGCGGCGCCGGCGCTGGCCGAGGGAGGAGAGCGGCCGCGGATCATCCTGATGGCCTGCTATCAGCAGGTGGGATGGGGCGTTTACGCAGATGCGGCGTTCCTGGATGAAGAGGGCGGAATTTGGCACTACGAAAACGAAATGGGGCTGCCCAGAGAAGACGCCGAACGGCTGGAACTGCTGGGTAAAACTGAAGACGTGGAGCACGTGGGGCAGTTGGACAAACGCAGGGTGGAGGAAATCCGGAGCCTGATCGCTGCCATACAGCCTGAAGAAGTGAAACGTGGTCCGGGACATATATTGGATTACGGTCTTGACACATACAGCGCCATCCGTTACGGAGACGGTGGAGAGGCGGAAATCATCTGCCTGGCGAAGTGGGGAGACTGGACCTATGAAAATACAGATATCAACGCCCGCGCGGTTTATCTGGCCCTGTTTACGGAAGTGCTGGGCAATGATCTGGACAGCGACGAATATGAATTTCTGTATCAGCCCACGCCGTTTGAGCGCATGTCTCTGACGGATTTCTGCGGCGTTGAAAAGAATATTTTTGAAGACGCGACGGTGGCGGTGCGGGAAAACGGCACGGAACGGACGCTCGAGGGCACGGAGGCGGAGGAAAAGCTGGCATGGCTTCAAAGCCTCGCGGTTACAGGCAAGCGCAGCGCCCTGAAACCTGAAGGCGGCGAAACAACGTACCTGCTGGTCACGCCGGAGGGGGCGGAGGCAGAATTTGTGTTCAGCGACAGTCTGCTGGCGCGGCCAGACGGCATGTATACGGTGGAAGCACTAAGCACGGAGGAACTTGAAAAGTTAGAGGACTTGAAAAATGCGCAGGATGCCATCGACAGGACGAGGGAAGGCATCAAAAAAAGAACGGAATGATGAAGCGCTGGACCGCTGCGCAGGAAACGCAGGCTTTGCCATCGAAAGGAACGGATTTGAAAGGGCCTCCTTTTCATGGTATAATCAGGGCAGGAAAAACGGCGTCCGGCCATGAGAAAAGGAGATAAAAGAGGTCATGCGATTCGAAGAGGCTCTTAACGGTTATATCCATCAAATAGGCATTACCGCAAAGGATCTGGCCGACGCCAGCGGCTTGTCCACGGCGGTTATCAGCCGCTACCGAAGCGGGGAGCGTACGCCCGCGCCGGATTGCGAACCGCTTCTCAATCTCTCCAAGGGGTTGGCTCGCCTTGCGCAGCGTAAAGGAATGGACGGATTTACACAGCCGGAGCTGCTTTCGGCCCTGCAAAAATCACTGAGATATGACGAAAAAGAGGGAAACCGGCTCGCAGTGAATTTCGATCTGCTCATCAATGTGCTTAACCTGCGTTCCAGCGATATGGCGCGGGCGCTGAATTTCGACCCCTCCTATCTGTCCCGTATCCGCACGGGACAGCGCACGCCCGCGAATTCCGCCGCGTTTGCGCAAGGTGTGGGTAATTTTGCGGCCCGCCGGTGCGCAGAGCCGTCTGAACGCGCTGCGCTTGCGCATCTGATGGGTGTGCAGCAAGGTGCGCTCAGCGAAGACGGCGCTTGCGCCTGCGAGGTGGCAAAGTGGCTGCTGAGCGGTGCGGCCAGCCAGAAAAACCCGATTATTTCCTTTTTGGAAAAGCTGGACAATTTTGACCTGAACGACTATATTCGCGCTATCCGCTTTGACGAATTGAAGGTGCCTACCGTTCCCTTCCAGCTTCCTACGACCAGGACATGCTATGGGCTGGAGAACTTCCGTCAGGCCACGCTGGATTTTCTCAAGGCCACGGCGCTTTCCCGGTCGCGTGAGCCGGTATTTATCTGCAGCGATATGCCAATTGAGGAACTGGCGCAGGATATGGAATTCTCCAAAAAATGGATGCTCGGACTGGCGGCAATCCTCAAAAAGGGACTGCGCCTGGATATGGTGCATGACCTCAACCGCCCCTTTGGCGAAATGATGCTGGGGCTGGAAAGCTGGATTCCGCTGTACATGACGGGACAGATTATGCCGTGGTATCTCCCCGGCAGACAGAACGCCGTTTACGGGCATCTGCTGTTCTGTTCCGGCGCGGTGGCGGTTGAGGGCGAATGCATCTCCGGGAATTTTGCTCATGGCCGCTACCTGTTTTCCAAATCCGGCAGCGATCTGGCATATTACAGACGGCGCGCCGAAGCCATTCTGAAAAAGGCGCAGCCACTGATGGATATCTACTGCGGGACGGCGGAAAACGTCTATGGCTCATTCCTTGCTGCGGAGGCGCTTAAGCCGGGGAAGCGCCGAAGTCTCCTGACCACCCTTCCGACCCACACGCTTTCGGAGGAATGTCTATCGCGATTGCTGGAGAAAAACGGCGTTCCTGACAGCGATGGGCGGCGTATGCTGGAGGCCTGCGCGCAGATGAAAGGTTTTGTGGCGGCAATGCTCGACAACGGAAGCTACGAGGAAGAATTCCCCGTCCTGACGCAGAAAGAGTTTGGGCAGGAGAGCGTGTCGGTCGCGATGTCTGAGGTGTTTGCCGGGATGCCGGTTCACTACGACGAAGCAGACTATTGGGAACACCTGCGCCTCACACGCGCCTTCGCGCAGTCGCACCCCGGCTATACCGCCCGGGAAAATGGTCGTGGCGCATTCCGGAATATTCAGATATTCATCAGTGAAGGAAAGTGGGTAAGCATATCCAAGTGTAGAAAACCCACCATTCACTTTGTCATTCACCATCCGAAGCTGTGCGTGGCGATAGAAAATATGATTGTGCCCCTGAATGAGCAGGAGGCCGGCGAGAGCCGGAATCCCGACCGATGACAGCATTTTACAGGAGGAATCATCCATGAAGAAAAAGCGGACATGGACGGCGCTAATACTGATAGCAGCCCTGATACTGATATTCGCTGCGCCAGCGAACTGTGAGGCGGAGGACGCGCGCATTTTGCTCATGCGCTGCTACCAGCAAGACAGATCAGGCGTTTGTTCTGAAGCTGTCTTGCTAGATGAGGAGGGGTGCGTGTGGCAATATCAAAGCGACGACCCGCTGCCGGATACCGATGAAGAACGGCTGGCATTTCTGGCGGAGTGCCAGAACGTGACTCTTGTCAGGCGGCTTGATGTGAACCGCGTTCTTGAACTGGAAAGCCTGATTGCCGCTGCGGCCGAGCCACAGATGGAGGATCAAGCCTTTGGGATACGCGACTACGGCCTGGATACATACAGCGCCGTGCGCTATGGCTCGGATGGCATTGTGGAGATCATCCCGTTGGCAATCACAGGCAACCGGGTGGTGGAGAATCTGGAGCCTAACGCCTATGCGCTTTACATAGCTTGCTTTACAGAGGTCATGGGTTACGATTTGGAAGCAGAGTTTGATTGCCCGATCAAGCCCTTGAACATCCGCCGTACTCCGCTGGCCGAGTTTCTGGGGGTTGATGAAGGCGTGTTTGAGGGCGCGACGCTCACCGCAAGCCGTTTGGATTGCGAGGCTGGATACATCGACATTGAGATTGACGAAGAGGAAACTGGGGAAAAGATAGAGTGGTTGTCCGGGCTTGTGGTGACAGGCAAGCGCAACGCCCTGTGTGTGACGGGAAATACGGAGGTGTACACGCTTCATTCGCCCGAAGGCGCTTTTCTGGCGAGATTTGAATTTTACCAGGGATTGCTGGTAATGGATGACGGCATGTATGCGGTCGAGACGTGGGCGGAGTGATTTTAAAGATGACTGGCTGACAACTCCAATCTTGGAAGGATGCTCATGCCATATTTCAGCACATATTTGGGACACATCAGCCGGGAAGAAACTCGCTGCCATATATCTATCAGGCAGATGAGAGATAGGATGAAGAAGATTAGAAATCCGGCCCTGTTTGTTCCAGAGCCTCAATGCATGAGAAGCAGCCTCCTCCCGTTCGATGATTTCTGCCAATGTTCTTGGCTGATAGTCCATCCAAGGCATCATACAGCCGACGTTGATGAACTGCCCGCGGACATGATGTCTTTCCGTGCAGGCATTGCGAATCTCTTCGCGCCATCGAAGAAGGAAAGTATTTTCACGGGTATTATGAACATGCCCATGAAGCATATAGCAGTTTTCATCATAATCAGCCCTATGAAAAGGGATGAGGTAATGGCACATAATTACATGCTTGCCGCTGTCGGTGATTTCCTTTATAGGTGCGATATCCTGAAAATACCGTTTGGTGGTCTGACTGAATTCTCTGGGATCATGATTGCCGCGAATCAGAACTTTTCCGCCGTTGAGCCTTTCAAGAAAGGCTGGCCACTGTGACTCCTTTGCCTAAATGAAATCGCCCAGTACATAGACCGTATCCTGCTTGGTAACCATGCTGTTCCAGCTGCGGATAAGTGATTCATTCATTTCATCAACATCAGCAAATGGTCGATTGTCAAAGCGGATTGCATTGGCATGACCCAGATGAAGATCAGCAATATAGTAGTTCATACATTTTCACCATAAGCAGTTCTGCATCGACCTCAACGGTCATGGTATCGGTAGCGCGTGCAAGATAATCACGGAGGATATCATGGATGCTTTCAGTTGCGGTTCTATTGTCCCTGATGAAAAAGTCAGGCGTCTTTAGCGCCGTCAGCATTTGAGCAATCTTTTCCGGTACCACTCTTGGCCTCCCTTCTGGCCCTCCTCAGAGCCTTCTGCTCCTCGCGCCATGCAGCCGCAGCTTCTTCAATTTCACGCATGGTCTTTTCGTAATCACCGCTCAGGCAAGCATGGGTCTCGATGGACATGATCGCGCAGTTTCGCTTGCCGCGGCGAGTGAAGAAAATGACATGCCCGGGCGTTTTCAAATAGGCCCACACTGCGGATGGCTTTCTGCGGAATTCAGTCACGCTTACATCTTTTGTTACGATCAGAAAATCCAATTTCCCGGGCTGATGAACAATTTCACTCATGTGAATTTTCACCTCTCTGCTGTATGTATTCATCCTTGGCGATGAGAATCTCATCAATCGGAACTTGCAGCATTTCTGTAAGAATGAACAGGTTATCGATTGAGGGAAGGTTCTTGCCTGCAATCCAGAAATATACCGGGCGCCGCTCTGCAAAGCCCAAGCGCTGCTGAACGTCCTTTGCTGTCAGTCCGCGTTCAGCCAGAAGCCGCTCGATGTTCTTTCCGGTTTTCACCAGATCAATTACTCTGCACATATATTATGCCACCTTCCGGCGCTCTTGTCATTGTAGCCGTACTACCATGAAACCCGTTATGGGCATAGGAAAGTCAGCCCTATGAAAATGCACCCAAAATGAAAAATAGGCACCCTGCGCAGGGTACCTACATTGTGGAGTAATCTGTAAATCCTCGCAACCTCCGTACGGATGTAATCCGAAAATTTCTTCTTTCGGCCCCGGGCCATCGTTCTTTCGCTGATAACAGCAAAACGAAAGCTGTGGGTGCACCAAATTCTTCGAGTTTTGCACCCACTTTGCACCCAACTGCACCAAATTCCAAACGAAAGCTCGACTAAAAAACGAAAGCCCCGAATTGTATTGTTTTCGCGGTCATTCCGCAAGAGAACGCCCAAACGCGCTGTCCGTGTTTGGGCGTTTTGCTTATCGACAAAGAGGGCGCGTCTCTGCGGGGATGCAGGAAGGGGCCGCAGCCCCTTGCCATCCGCAGCGGCGGCATGTACGCCGCCAGGGGCGGCTGCAAGCCGCTTCCGCTATCATGTTTCAGCCGTGCACTTCGTGCGCAGGAACCGGACATGGAGCGGCTTTTTTGCATGTCCGGCCATTCCGGCGCGGCAGGGTCTTCCGCCCGCGCCGAGCTTCCCGACGGCGCACACAGCCCAAGGGCCGCCCCCTGTCCGGCGCCCAATTCCTGCGCGTTGTTTTGACAAATGTACGGCGCATATGCGATTTTGCCGGCGTGCGCACAGGGCATGGCGTCCTGCTGCGCCCCGTTTCATATGCCGGCATGGCCGGCGTAACGGTTTTCTATCTGTTTTCTATTTAATAGAAGACCCCGGCGATTGCGCTTAACGTGCCCAGCACCAGCAGAAACGCCAGAAATACCGCCAGCACACGCACCAAAGCTTTGCGATTGGCCATGTTTCCTCCTTATGCCTTGAAAAATTCGTGAAAATAGTATACCATAAGCATGACAAGGATGCAACGGAGTGAGAACATGTGTCAGGGCCTCCCGTCCAGGGACTCGCTGAATCGCTTTTTCAACCGCGAGCTGAGCTGGCTTCGGTTTAACCGGCGTGTGCTCGCCGAAGCCGCCAATTTTGAAAACCCCGCGCTGGAACGGCTGAAATACCTTTCCATTACGGCTTCCAATCTGGATGAATTTTTCATGGTGCGCTTTGCCTATCTGCGCGCGCAGACGCTCGCGGGCGTCAAAGATACGGACCCCTCCGGCCTGACGCCGCAGGAACAGCTGGTCCTCGTCGCGCAGGACGCCCACCGGTTTATGCAGGAGCAGCTCTCCGTCTGGGAGACCTGCGTTCTGCCGGACATCTCCTGTCTCTTATACACATCTCCGAGCCCACGAGACC
>ENA-OYZN01000421-OYZN01000421.1-human-gut-metagenome-genome-assembly--contig:-NODE-421-length-19596-cov-5.532010_pt1 | contig 19596 bp, 13 predicted proteins | sample MGYA00243294_ERZ653483 | MGnify/ENA primary metagenome ERZ653483 (study PRJEB26926, sample SAMN06165155) | human gut metagenome | biome: ENVO:00009003; feature: ENVO:2100002; material: ENVO:00002003... | reverse complement strand
CGAAAGTACTGCGGTGCAGTCCGTGGGAGGATAGGCCGTTCCGCTCATGCAGGGCATTTGACCCAGACAAATCTGAGATGTATCTCAGTGGTTGAAAATTATCTTGATATTCTACATAGAATCTGGGATAATGTTTTACCGTGACATATGGGAGATTGGCGCAGCGGGAGCGCAGTTGCCTTACAAGCAAACGGTCACAGGTTCAAATCCTGTATCTCCCACCATTAATTACATGCCACGCGTTTGCGTGGCATTTTTATTTCGGGCGTTTAGCTCAGCGGGAGAGCACTTCCTTCACACGGAAGGGGTCATCGGTTCAATCCCGGTAACGCCCACCATAGATTTTTAGCCGAGGTTATCTGCCTCGGCTTTTTATTGCACGGCAATCGTGGACGAAGACCAGGACGCTGTGGTGACCTATTACACTTTCTGCTCCGAGAGCCAGGCTGCTGCGGATGACGCTGCCAACGACGAGGACGCCGCTGGCCAGGATGCCGCTGACGATAATGCCAACGTAACTGGTGATGACGCCGAAGAGTCGAACATCGCCTCCTCACAGACTGGTGGGGCAATGGATGATGCCCGCGATGGTCGGCGTTGGCAGCATCGCGGGCATCTTGGCTGCCGCCGCTTCGCCTCCGTCGCACATCTAATTATTTCTTGCGCTGTCTTTTCGTTAAACGTGTTAATAGTTAAACGGACCGGGTTGATCCCGGTCCGTTATCCAAATTTATCTAGTTAAGTGTTGCTATACCGCTTAGACGAGCTGGCATAGCTCTTTGTATAGTTCCCTGATGCTGAAGCGCTCTTCTTGGTTCGCCTTGATTCCTCGATCAGCAAGCTTCAGCAATTTGCATACAGGAACGCTTGGGTCTATTTTCGGCTCTTCTTTCATCTTAACCAAGTAAGGCGAATCATTGATCCTCGAAGCAAGTTGGTACGGGGTTTCTAGCGTGAGCAGCAAATGCATTATGCTGCAGAGTGCATAGGTATCGATCGTCTCTGAATGCCGAAGTTCTTCAATGCTCTCTACATCGCGGGTGAGCATTTCAGGTGGGGCATACTCAATTGTTCCGTAACGCCAGATGCCATATTGAGTGGTGGTAAACGGGGAATCTGTTTCAATGTACGAAGCGCTTCCCAGGTCAACGAGGCATATATCAAAGCAGCAGGAGTCTACTTGTTGCTGAAGGCTTGCTCTTTCTGTTCTGATAATGATATTGCGCGGTGATAGATCGCGGTGCACGAAGGCACCCTCAAGCGATTTGGCATTGAGGAGTATTTTTAGGACCGCTTTGGCAATTGCGGCAACCACAATGGGCTCGATCCCAATACACGCATCAAGGTCTACATGGGGAAGTAAGTCTATTGTTGCTGCCAGCGTGACCCCTTCAACATACTCTCTGACGATAATTGGCTTGCCCTTGGCGTTCCCTAGCCCAAATATGCGGGGAAACCCTTTAAATGTGAAACCGCCAATGAACTGCGAAATTCTTCCATGGTAAGCAGTGTTTGAACTTCTTCGTATCTTTGCAGCGCTTCTTGAGAGGTTTCCTTGTATTTGATTTCCTTAATGCCGTCTTCGTGGAACAAAGGGGATTTCAGCGCGACGCATTCATTGAGCGTGTTGTAGGCTTTGCGCATAACCATGCTGTTGGAATATGGGGCTTCATTTTCCAGGAAAAATGTCAGAAAACGACGACTCGTTTCTTCCTTTGTGCAGTTTGGGTCCACGAAAGCTGGCGTAAAGGAGTCCAGGGAGAGAATAGATACTCGTTGTTCTAATTGGTTATTGAACGCGAAGCATGGGTCAACTGAATCCAAAACTGCCCTTCTTTCATACAGTGTGATTGATCAATACTGCAATCTGATGAGCCTTGAATGTTGCGCAACAAGGTAATGGGCCCATGTAGCCAGTTAACTATTAATCGGCAATTTTCAGAACAAGAAACCTCGTTGTTTTGCCTAGACAGAGTGTGTCACCATGGCTGATTTTGACGGGGGGGGTACTTTTTATTAGCAGATCCTTGCGGTTCTATCTCAGTGATAGATTTATCGGCTCCTGAAATTAGAGTAGTGCCGTTTGTCGATCCTAACCCCTGAGCGTACCAGGCGCTTCCGTCTTCGAAAATGCGAAGATGTTTTCTGGAAACATCGATATCGACATCATTGATGCTGTTGCTGCCTGTTGCCAAGAGCCCGATAGTGGTTCCTTCCTCGGAGGTAGAGAGAGGGTATATAGGAGAGCACGCAACCTCGTTATCGATCCTGATTAGCCCAAGTTTTATGGGTCTGCCGGCGGATTTGGTTGTGTGCTTTGGTTGCGCTAGTGTTGGCTGAAGCGTTGAAAATGTGAATGAAAGCTTCTTCTCCATGAAACTGTGCGTTGTTCTTGCCGCAATTTCGGGATCTGCGAGGCATCCAGTAGTCAGAAACATCATCACCAAAAGCACGGCCTTATCGGATGTTTCCGACATAGGTGATGCGTTGATTCTGCGAATAGCGTTAGCATACAGATTTCCATCAAGGGAATAGTGCCTGAGAAGAGCTCCCATTTCCTTTGCCGCTACACCACCGTAGTGTTCTATAACCTCGTGGTACGCACAGGGTTTAGCTAAATTGGAAACGATTTTGCTTGTTATTATTTGGGCGCTTTGATGAAAGTCGCCAAAAAACTCAGGATGTACCTGGCTTGGGGTTGCGTGGACGATCTGCCTTGATAAAAAAGTTCTTTCATTAATTCGATCGCGGGGCGCACCGTTGCCACACAGAATTCGATCGGTAAGGAGCTCGCTTGCAGCTTCTTTATTGGTGATGCCGCCAAAGCTGCGTAGATCAGAATACATATAGGAGCTCGGCGTGTGCATCTATATCCTTGTCCGGAGCGCAATTTCGCTGCAAGTTAAAACGATAAAAACGGTTACTATCTGCGTGTAATTTATATTCTAGCTCAGAAATACGAGGTCAATGCCATTATCTCTGAATAGTTTTAACGGGTAAACCTCTCAGTTGCGCATGTTGTGCACAAAGCAAATCGGTAACTAATGTTGCGCAACGGATCCTTTTCAAACTGCCTTTAAATAGCAAATGTATAAAAAGGATAACTAGTCTGACGCGTAAAGACGCGGGCTAATGCAGTGAGAAAAGGAGAATAAATGAAGGATTTGCGTTCTAAAAAAGCAATTGCGGCAAGCCTGAGCTTGACGCTTGCTCTTGGTAGCGTGCCTGCAGTAGCATTGGCCGATGACGCCGATGAGAATAGCGAGGGAGCTACTTCTGAGCAGTCTACCCAGGCCGAGCTTTCGTTTTCGGCAAATGGTGGACAGTTCACCGATGGCAGCACTGGAGTAACCATTAAGGCAAACGAGGACGGAAGCATCAATGCTCCTACGCCTACTCGTGCGGGCTTTACTTTCAAGGGTTGGTACTCTCAGTCCGACATGGATGGCATTCCTGAGAATTATCAGCAGTATTACAAGCTCGATCCTTCTTCCGCCAAGGCAGGCAGCTGGTTTGCTGCATGGGAAAAGAACGCAGAGGTTCAGGCTCAGAGTGTTGAGGTTGTAAGCTTCTTCCAGGGCGGCGAACGTGATGGCTCCAGCGTAACCACCACGATTGACGTTACCGCAGACAGCAGCGTTGCAGATTGCGTTAAGAGCTTCGAAGGGTATACCCCCACGAAGGTTGTTTCAGGCGTAGCGACCAGCGAACAAGAAGTGAACATGACCTCCTCCCTGGAGGGCATCAGCACGCTTTATGTGTACTACAAGGCCGACGAGCAGAAAACGGAACAGAACCAGATCAACGTTTTGTATGCTGCTAACGGCGGCCAGTTCGTAGACGGCAACGAAACCATGCAAGGCGTTGCCGACTCTGATGGCAAACTCCGTCAGCCTCCTACGCCCACCCGCGATGGCTACACCTTCGCTGGTTGGTACTGGCACGCTGACTACTCCGGCTACACCGACGAGCAGAAGGCCGCCGACAAGGTGGACTTCTCCCAGCCCGTGCAGTCCGACGTGAACATCTACGCCCAGTGGACCAAGAACGCCGATACTCAGGCCGAGCAGATTACCGTTAAGTTTGTTGACAACTTCAACGAGACTGAATCTTCCACCGAGGTCAAGAAGGGCGAGACCGTTGCCCAGCCTGCCGACCCCACCTATGACGGTTGGACCTTCGAGGGTTGGTCTTCCACCCTCAAGGACGATGAGGGCAACTGGGAGTACACCCCCGTTGACTTCGGCAAGGCAGTCGAGGATGAAGACCAGGATGGCGTGGTAACCTACTACGCCTTCTACTCCGAGAACCAGGCTGCTGCGGACGACACCGCCAACGGCGAAGAAGCCGCAGTTCAGGAAGCTGCCGGTGATGATGCTGACGCAGCCGACGAGCCGAGCATCGCACCTCAGACCGGTGACGCCACCAACGTTGCCGCAGTCGCTGGTATTGGCGGCATCGCGGGCCTTCTTGCAGCAGCCGCTGCATAGCTTCGCCGCCGTCGCAGCAACTAGCTAATGCATACGCTGTCCGTTTGAGGCAGAGGTACTAGTAGGCGAATGGACTGGGTTATTCCCGGTCCATTCGTTTTTTAGTGGGAAAATGAAGCAAACCCGTATTTGAGCTTGCGTTTGACCGCATCGCGCGTGAAGGGAGTTGCCATGACTTTTGTCCTCGGGCTGGCTCAGTGCCGTCATCCTGAAGAAGGCGGTACAGAAGCTGTTTTGGAAATGGCCGAACAATGGTGTGCCGAAGCTTCTCTTCATGGGGTGGATATCTTGGTGTTCCCCGAGTCGCTTATGACCCGCTATGAACTGGATAGACAGTCGTTCGCTTCCGGGGCTGAGCCAATCGATGGGCCGTTTTGCTGCGGAATGGATGCGCTTGCGGCGCGTTATGGCCTGTGGCTTGTATACACCGTGAACGAGCGAAACGCTGAAGGGAATCCCTTTAATACGGCGGTCATAACGGGCAGCGACGGTGTAAAGCGCGGGGTGTATCGGAAGGTGCACCTGTTTGACACCGATTTCACCAAGGAATCCGATCGCATGGCGGCGGGCTCTGCGTTGTTCGAGCCCATTGATACTCCCTTTGGGCGCATCGGCCTTTCAATTTGTTACGACTTGCGTTTTCCGGAGGTGGCGCGCTTCGCGGCAACACGTGGGTGCCAGCTGCTAATCAATCCCGCCGCCTGGGTGGATGGCCGTTTGAAGGCGGAGCAATGGCGCACCCTTCTTTCGGCGCGCGCCATCGAGAACGAGATCTTTGTTGCGGGCTTAAGTCGCGTTGACAAGGGCTACATCGGGCAAAGCGCCGTGTTTGGGCCTGATGGTGTGATGCTGGCCAGTGGCAGCGTCCGCGAAGAGCTGGTTGCTGCCCGCATAGACCTTTCGGCGATTGACGGAGTTCGCGCAGCCATGCCCGTCCTTGAGCATCGTAGGCCGGAGCTTTATTAGCGGGATATGGGGACAGACGCTGTTTCCCCGCTAGGCAGGGCTGGGGAGGCCGCCCAGCAACTCCATGCGATTAGTGCGGGTGGCACCTCAAAGCTGAAGTGGGAAACGGTACCTGTCCCTATATTCCTACTTTGCCGTTTCAACAATCAGGGCAGATCGTTCGACTTTTCGTTGCATAGTGTGGACTCGGCGTGTATGGGGCTTTCTTCGCGGATTCGTGGTCGAGATCTGTGGTGATGCGGCATATAATCACAATGTTTACTAAATAAAACATATGGGAGTCAATAGGCTCTCTTTGGCACTCGTCCGAAACCTACCTCAACTGCACTATTAAGGGAGTTGCTGTGCTTAGCCGCTTTAGCGTAAAGAAGCCATATATCGTTACGGTTGCGGTGATCATCATCCTGATTCTGGGTGGTGTTTCGCTTACCAAGATGAAAACCGACTTGCTGCCCGATATGGATTTGCCCTATCTGGCGGTTATCACCACCGACCCTGGCGCTAGCGCTGAAAAGGTGGAATCCGAAGTTACCGATGTATTGGAAGGCTCGCTTTCGAAGGTAAGCGGTGTTTCCTCCGTCCAAAGCCAAAGTGCTGATAACTATTCCATGATATTCCTCGAGTTCGAGGACGGAAGCGATATGGATTCCGCCATGGTGAAGGCCTCGTCTGCGGTAAACGAGGTTTCTTCCCAGCTGCCTGAAACCGCTGGCAGCCCTAACTACATGGAAATCAGCATGGATATGATGGCAACCTTGTATGTTGCCGCATCCTACGACGACCATGATATTTTCGACACCACTTCGTTGGTGAAAGACAAAGCTGTTCCTGAATTGGAGCGCATTAACGGCGTTGCCGACGTTTCTACGGTTGGGGCGGCGGAAAAATCGGTAGAGGTGCGCCTTTCCGACAGCAAGATTGAAGACATCAACAACAAGCTGCTGGCCAGCGTCAATTCCCAGCTTTACGATGCCAAGAAAAGCATCGATGAAGGTGAGGCGAAGCTGGCTGAAGCGGAGAGCCAGCTAAACAGCCAGAAAGAAGCGCTCGAGCAGAAGCAGCAGGAAACAAGCGATCAGCTTGGTCAGGCAAGCTCTGGCTTAACGCTGGCAATTTCCGGGAAAACCAGCGAGATCACTTCGCTGCAGGCGGAGATCGGAGCGCTGAAGGCCGTCGATCCTAGCGGCGCAAACCCCCAGGTTCAGGCGAAAATTGGGCAGCTTGTGCAGAAGGCGCAAACGGTAACGGGAGAACTCGAAGCCTACCAAAAGCAGCTTGCCGAAGTGCAATCGGGCTCTATTACCGCAGCAACGCAGTTCGGCAGCGCCAGCGCTCAGCTTGCCAGCGTCCAACAGACCATCGACTCCAACAAACAACAGCTGACGGATGCCCGTTCTCAGTACGAAAGCTCGCGTGAAGAGGCTCTTTCCAAAGCGAATGTCGATGCCTTGGTGGACAAGGAAACGCTAGCAGGCATTATTAAAGCCCAGGATTTTTCGATGCCGGCTGGCTATCTTGATAGCGGCTCGGACGATCAGTGGCTGTTGCGCGTGGGCGACAACATTTCTTCCATTTCCGACCTGCGTTCGCTTTTGCTCGCCGACATCGATGGCGTGGGTGAAATCCGCCTTGCCGATGTTGCCGACATCACCGAAGTTGACAATGTCGGAGATCAGTACATGCGTATCAACGCCAAAGATGGCGTATTGCTTTCGGTGTTCAAGAATTCCACTGCTTCTACGAGCGAAGTTTCTGCAGATACCCGAGCAGCGCTTACCAAAATTGAGCAGGCCAATCCCGGCTTGCATCTAACTGTGGTGAGTGACCAGGGGTCTTTCATTGCGCTGTACATCAACTCTATTTTGCAGTCGCTGCTTTTGGGCGCGCTTCTTGCCGTGGTGGTGCTCATCGTTTTCCTTCGCGATTGGCGCCCCACGCTCATCATGGCTTTCAGCATTCCCTTCTCAGTGCTCTGCGCCTTGGTGGTGATGTACTTCTCGGGCATCTCGCTGAACATTATGTCGCTTGGCGGTATTTCCATCGCTATTGGCATGCTGGTAGATAATTCGATTGTTGTGCTGGAGAATATCTATCGCCTGCGCAGCCGCGGCATTCCGCCTGCTCGCGCAGCCGTTCAGGGTGCGAAGCAGATCTCGGGCGCGGTAATTGCTTCCACGCTTACTACCATTTGTGTATTCTTGCCCATCGTGTTTACTACGGGCATGGTGAACCAGCTGATGCTGCCCTTCGCGCTGACCATTGCCTACGTGCTTACCGCGTCGCTGCTTATCGCGTTGACCATGGTTCCCGCTGCCTCTTCGTTCCTGTTCAAGAACTATATTCCTCGCCGCAACAACTGGTTTGAGACGCTGCAGACGAAATATGCTCATTCGCTGGCATTCTTCTTGCGTCATAAGGCGTTGCCTCTTGTGGTGTCGGTAGTGCTTTTGGTTGTTGCAGTGATTGGTGTGGTGAACATGGGTATCACTATGATCCCCACCATGACCTCGAAAACGGCAACGGTGACAGTGACCATGCCTGAAGATACCGACAAGGAGACAGCGTACGCTACGGCGGATAAGGTTATGGACGAAGCCATGGGCATCGACGGAGTGAAATTCGTTGGCGCTATGGACGGAACGTCTTCGACTTCGATGGTTGCGAGTGATATTTCCAGCAGTAGCAGCAGCGACAAGTTCCACCAGGTGTTCACGTTCTACGTACAGACCGACAGTTCAGTGACCACCGAAGGCCAGGTGCTTTCGATTTTGGATCAGCTACAGCAGCGTACTTCTGGCCTGAACTGCGAAGTGATTACCGATGCTTCTTCTTCCGAGGCGATGAGCTCTATGACCGGCAGTGGGCTTTCGCTGAGGATCCAAGGTCCCGATCAGGATGAGCTGGTGCGTATCAGCGAAGATGTGATGGGGATCGTTGGCCAGGTGGAGGGCTATACCGAAATCGAAAACGGCATGGAAGATGCTGCGACCGAGCTTCACCTGGTTGTCGATCGCGACAAGCTTACCAAGGACGGCTATACGGTTGCTCAGTTGTATAGCGATTTGGCGAAAAAGCTTTCCGAAAGCGCCGATGCGCCTTCCATGACGCTCGATGGCAGCAAGATGAATGTGTCCGTAGTGGATAAGACAAACCCTGTTACGGCAGACAATCTTCTTGATACCGAGATTGAGATAACCAATCAGCAGACGGGCGATACCACCACGCACAAGCTTCGCGAGTTCGCTAAGGTTGAGCAGGGAGTTGCCTCTCCCACGATGATTCATGTGAACTCAACCCGTGCTATTACGGTGACGGCCGATGTCGAAGATGGTTACAACAATGCTTTGCTTGCGCGCGATCTGCAGACCAAGCTCAAGGATTATCAGCTGCCCGAGGGCTACACCATTCAAACCAGTGGCGAACTGGAAAACATCAACACAATGCTTTCTCAAATGATGCTGCTTCTGATTTTGGGCTTTGTGCTGATTTACCTTGTTATGGTGGCGCAGTTCCAGAGCTTGCTTTCTCCTTTCATCGTGATCTTGACTGTCCCCCTTGCCTTTACCGGCGGTTTGTTCGGTTTGGTGGCAGCCGGCGAACAGTTGAGCATGCTTTCGCTGCTGGGCTTCGCGGTGCTTATGGGCACGGTGGTGAATAACGGCATCGTGTTCGTTGACTATGTGAACCAGCTGCGCCGTGGTGGCCTGTCGAAGCACGATGCCCTGGTGGCTGCGGGACGTACCCGCATGCGCCCCATCATGATGACGGCAATTACCACCATCTTCGCTATGTTGCCGATGGTGTTCAGCGATGCGGTGGGATCGTCGATGCAGCGCGGCATGGCGGTTGTGGTTGTGGGCGGCTTGCTGTACGCCACGTTCATGACGCTGTATGTGGTGCCGGTTATGTACGACATCCTGTATCGTCGCGTTCCTCGCGAGGTTGATTTGGGCGATGAGTCTATCGACGACGATCCAGGCGATGCTCAAGCATATTTGGAGGCAATGCAGAACGCCCGTGCTTTAGCTGGAGTTAAGCCAAGAGTGGCCAATGCAGGTTCGGGAGGGAGTGCCGGAACAGCTTCGTGACAGGCATGGCTTTCGCAGAGGCAACCATTCACAATCCCCCCATCATTTGGGGTTTCTTTGGGGAAGAAGGAATGAACGTGTTACAGCATTGTGACGTTTTTGCTTGGGTATCCTGCTAGAATAAAGAAAGATAATAAGCGAGGCGCAGGGGCGCTTCGATACTGGGGCCTTTGCCGTATGGCGAAGGAGAAAGAGGGGCGAGAGCTATGAAGCAGTACAGGCGCGTATTTGCAGCACTCGATGGCGGCAGCACTCAGCAGGAAGTAGCCGAGCGCGCAATTCAGATTGCGAAGCTCAACCATGCAGAATTGATGTTCGGCCATGTAGTAGATTCGGTTCCCGATTCCTTGACGGGCACCGACTACAAAGAGCTTGCTGAGACGGTTCGCAACCGTTTGGTCGATTCCTTGGGCGATACGCTGAAGTCAGCCGAGGAAGATCCAGACATCCCTTCCGTAGAGGTTGTCGTTAAGGTTGGTCGCATTCAGGAAACCATCCATAACCTGATGATCAAGCCGTTCGAGCCCGAGCTGGTTATCTGCGGTGAGCGCGGTCTTTCGAACATCACCTACGTATTCGTTGGCAGCGTTTCCACTTATCTGATCAGAAACCTTCGCTGCGACGTTCTTGTTGTAAAGCAGGATTAGTCGGTTGCGCTGATCTACGATCAGCGCAACATGCTCCTGAGACGCGACGATGCTGCGCGGGATTCTGGCGGCACAGGGAAATTTCAAAGCCCATAGGGCGGCGCAAAGGCCAGCCCTATGGGCTTTTCAATCTCCCCGCACTCGCCAGAATCTTACTCGCTGACTCTACTGGTGCATGCCCCAAAGCTCGTTAACGTCCTTGTGGGCGTTTTTTTATTGGGCCTGAGTTTCGATAGTAGGGCAGCATCGTCTAAAATAAGAAGCAGTGCGCCCGTGCGGTGCATTCTAAACATACTAGAGCGGCCGGCAGCTTGCTGGCTGAAACGTTACACACAGAAAGGCATGGCATGCAGCGCAACCATTACGATTTCCTTATCGTTGGCGCTGGCATCACGAGCGCCGTTTTTGCTCATGAAGCCGCCAAGATCGGCAAGACCTGCTTGGTCATCGACCGCCGCGATCACATTGCAGGCAACATCTACACGGAAGAAATCGATGGCATCAACGTGCATAAGTACGGTGCCCATATCTTCCATACGTCGCTTCGTCCCGTTTGGGATTACGTAAATCAGTTCGCCGAGTTCAACAACTATGTGAACTGCCCCGTTGCCAGCTACAAGGACGAGCTGTACAACTTGCCGTTCAACATGAACACCTTCTCGAAGATGTGGGGAATCAAGACTCCCGCTGAAGCGAAGGAAATCATTGAGCGCCAGAAGCAGGAAGCAGCCGAGCAGATTGGCGAAGGCGAGCCCTCTAATCTTGAGGAACAGGCGCTTTCGCTTATCGGCAAGGATGTATTCGAGAAGCTGATCAAGGGCTACACCGAAAAGCAGTGGGGCAAGAGCTGCACCGAGCTGCCCGCTTCCATCATCAAGCGCCTGCCCGTTCGCTTCATTTATGACAACAACTACTTCAACGACCGTTGGCAGGGCATCCCCATGGGCGGCTACACTGCTATGGTTGAGCGCATGTTCGGCGATACGGAAATTTTGCTGAATACCGAATATCGTGAGTTCGTTGCTGAAAACGAAGGTATTGCCGACCGCGTTATTTACTGCGGCACCATTGACGCTTACTTCGATTATCAGCTTGGCGCGCTGGAGTATCGTTCTTTGCGCTTCGAGTCCGAGCGTATTGAATGCGAGAATTGGCAGGGCAACGCGGTGGTTAACTACACCGAGCGCGAGGTGCCCTTCACGCGCATTATCGAGCACAAGCACTTCGAGTACGGCACTCAGCCAACCACCATCATTACGCGCGAGTATCCCGCAAACTGGGAGCGCGGCGATGAGCCGTACTATCCTCTGAACGACGATCGCAACAGCGCCCTGTACGAGCAGTACGTTGAGCTTGCCAAGCAGGAAGGCAACGTGGTATTCGCTGGCCGTTTGGGTGGATACAAGTACTACGATATGGACAAGGCCATCGACGCGGCATTTGATTTGGTGGATGCTGAACTTGGCGTTGACCTGAGAAAATAGGATTGATCTCCATTTTCTTGCATTGATATGTTGCGAGCCTGGTATGGTTGCCGGAAAGGGCAGCTGGCCAGGCTCGCTGTGATTTGTGCCTAGCGAGAACGTTGGCGCCGCTGTGTTGGGCACGCCGTTCGGTTGAAAGGAAAACGTATGAGACTGATAGGGATACTTGCCGCCGCTGCTTTGGCGTGCACGTTGGCGGGTTGCGCAGCTCCGCAGCAACAGCCCGACCACTCTCAGCTCAAGGTGAATGATGCGGGCGTTTCTTCGGATGGCGGTGCCCAAAGTGGCGAAGGAGCCGAAGGGGGCGTTTCTTCTGCGGAGGAAGCTAAGCCGACGGCAAGTGAGTTGCGCGCGAAGCTGGATATAACGGAAGACTATCGTCCCGACTTCAACCACGGCGAAAAAGGGGCCAGCTATCAGAAGTACATCGTGCTGCATGACACCGAAGTGGATAGCAGCGCGGCTTCTATCGTTAATTCATGGGAGAGCAGTGGCAACAAAGTGGCCTCGCAGTTCATCGTGAATAAAGACGGATCTATCGTGCAATGTGTGCCAATGGATGCCATTGCCCATCATGCCGGCTATGGCGACGCAGGTCACAACAGCGAGTATGGCGTGCCGGAAGATGGACGCGACGACAAAAAGGGGACCACCAAAGTTCCTTCGAAGAGTATTACCGATTACGGTATGAATTCGTATTCTATTGGCATCGAAATAGTGCATGTGGGCGGACAGGGCGCCTATCCCGAAGCGCAGCTTGAAGCGATTGACGGGCTTATTGCCTATATCGATGCATATTACGGCAGCGAAAGCACCATCATCGACCACAAAATGTGGCGTTCTGGCAACTCTGACACCTCGGCTGAATTCGCAACGTATCTGGCCAATTACCGCGATCATCGTACGCATAACTAACCGAATGGGAAAATAGGGACAGGTGCCAGATTCCCACCTGTGCCCATTTTCCGTGCGTCGTTTCTTTCAACGTAAAAAGCGAGTAAACTAATGTGGCTTATAGCTATGCGCTTCGGCTGCTGCCTTGAGGGGTATTGGACGGTATGCGCCGTGTGCATAGTCGGCAATTGATACATTTCGCGCTTTTGCGCTTGCTGTTTGCTTGTTTGAAAGGGAGCCCAATGGCAGACAAGGTCGCAGTACTCATACCCTGCTACAACGAAGCCGTGACCATCGGCAAGGTGGTGGACGACTTCAAGCGCGTCCTGCCCGACGCCGACATCTACGTCTACGACAACAACTCCAAGGACGGCACGGCCGACATCGCCCGCGAGCACGGCGCCATCGTGAAGTTCGAGGGGCGCCAGGGCAAGGGCAACGTCGTCCGCTCCATGTTCCGCGACATCGACGCCGACTACTACCTGATGGTCGACGGCGACGACACCTACCCCGCCGAGGCAGCGCCGGCTCTCCTGGAGCCGCTGCGCGCCGACCGCGCCGACATGACGGTGGGCGACCGCCTGTCCAACGGCTCCTACGGCGAGGAGAACGACCGCGCGTTCCACGGCTTCGGCAACGACCTGGTGCGCTGGCTGATCAAGAAGATCTACGGCTTCGCCTTCGACGACGTCATGACGGGCTACCGCGCGTTCAACCGCGTGTTCGTGAAGACCATGCCGGTGCTCTCCGAGGGCTTCCAGATCGAGACGGAGATCTCCATCCACGCGGTGGACAAGCGCTGGCGCATCGAGGACGTGCCGATCGACTACCGCGACCGCCCCGAGGGCAGCTACTCGAAGCTGTCCACCTTCGGCGACGGCGCGAAGGTGCTGCGCGCCATCACGAGCCTGTTCAAGGACTACCGTCCGCTGGCGTTCTTCGGCTGGCTGGCCCTGATCCTGCTGGTGCTGGCCGTGGTGGCGGGCATCCCTGTCGTCGCCGAGTACGCGGCCACCGGCCTGGTGCCCCGCATCCCCACGATGCTGGGCAGCCTGGCGCTCGCCGGCTGCGGTGCCCTCTCCTTCGTGACGGGCCTGATCCTGGACACGGTTGCCAAGAGCCACCGCCGCCAGTGGGAGATCGACGTGTACAAGGCGATGAACGGCTTTTACCGCGAGTAGCCGCAGGGGCTTTGCCCCAGGCTTTTGTAGAATGAAAAGAGTAGTTTCACTAGAGAAGGAGTGCGCTCATGGAGGCATATAAGAAAGAATTCATCGAGTTCATGGTGGAAAGCCATGTGCTCAAGTTCGGCGAATTCACGCTTAAGAGCGGGCGCAAATCTCCCTTCTTCATGAATGCCGGCGCCTACGTTACGGGTGGTCAGTTGAAGCGCCTGGGCGAATACTACGCTCGCGCTATTCATGACAACTTCGGCCTGGATTTCGATATGGTATTCGGCCCTGCCTACAAGGGCATTCCGCTGGCCGTCGTTACCGCCATTGCTTTGGAGGAGCTTTACGGCAAGGAAGTTAAGTACTGCTGCAACCGCAAGGAAGTGAAGGACCACGGCGCCGATGCCGGCAACCTGCTGGGCGCTGAGCTTCATGACGGCGACCGCGTGATCATGGTTGAAGACGTTACCACGTCGGGCAAGTCCATCGATGAAACCTACCCCATTCTGAAGGGTGCCGCTGATGTTGAGGTTAAGGGTCTGATTGTCTCCCTGAACCGTATGGAAGTTGGCAAGGGCGGCGTGAAGACTGCGCAGAAGGAAGTCCAGGAAAAGTATGGCTTCCCTGTAGCTTCCATCGTAAGCATGGCTGAAGTTACCGAGCTCCTGTACAACCACGAAGTTCAGGGCGAAGTGGTGATCGACGATACGTTGAAGGCTGCACTCGATGCTTATTACGAGCAGTATGGTGCCAAGGAAGCGTAGATTTCAGCCGAATTGGTTTTTCTTGAGGCGTCCGCATGGCGGGCGCCTTTCTTGTTTCTGATTTTGGATTGCTGGTCATGATGCTCCGCGCATTTTCGCGGGATTTGCCCTGTTGCAGCGATCGGACCCATTGCAAAAAACAAAAAACTCGGTATCTTTGCAACTTTTTTGCGATTAGGGGCTCTTCTCGGTTCCTTCAGGCTTGAAATATGCCATTTTTGCTGCGTTTTTGTGCCGCGATTCGCGATTGGGAGCTCGCAACAATTGCCAATCGCAAAAAAGTTGCAATTCGGACCGATTTTTTGTTTCTGGGTTCCTGGGAGGGCCCCCGAGGCAGTGCTGGGATGTTATGGGCTCGATGCGGAACGGGGGTTGAACCTGATACGGCGTTGGGTCGTTGTGGGCCCGATGCGGAGCGGGGGTGGATCTGGCGCGGGGCAGGGTTGACTCGATGCAGCGCCAGGGTATTGCTTGGCCGCGGCGCTTGGGTGCTGTCCGGGTACCGCGCCAAGGTGTTGCCCAGGTGCGGCATCGTGATGTTGCCCCACTGCCGCGCTAGGGAACTGTTTGGGCGTGGCGTCGTGATGTGGCCCGAGCGCGGCGTTGCGAAACACGGGCGGTGCCGCGGGTTTGGGCGCTTGCTCGTGTATCGTGTCGTGTTATTGCTTTCTCTTAAAATAAGTAACGCCACGTTACTAAAGTTGGTTTTCCGCTACAATGAGCGCAGAGAATTTGCAGAAGAACAGGCAAGGAGCCCCCCTATGAGCAATCTTTTGGATACCCCTAAGTTGGGTTTTGGCTGCATGCGTTTGCCCCTTACTGACCCCAAGGATCAGAAGAGCATCGACATCGAGCACTTGAAGAAGATGGTCGATGCGTTCATAGAGGCTGGCGGCACGTACTTTGATACTGCCTATGTCTACCACGAAGGCGAATCAGAAGTTGCTATGCGCAAGGCGCTGGTGGAGCGCTATCCGCGCGATTCGTTCACCATTGCAACCAAGTGCTTGGCTTGGGCTCAGCCTACCGCAGAAGACGCTAAAGCATGTTTGGATACTTCGCTCAAACGCCTGGGCACTGACTACATCGATTTCTACCTGCTGCATAACATGGGCGGTGCGCGCACGGCGAAATTCGATGAGTACGGAATGTGGGAATGGGCCGCGCAGAAGAAAGCCGAAGGTGTCATCAAGCACTTGGGTTTCTCGATGCATGACAACGCCGAAACGTTGGACAAGTTGCTCGCCGATCATCCCGATATGGATTTTGTCCAGTTGCAGGTGAATTACCTTGACTGGGAAGACCCTGTGGTGGAATCGCGCAAATGCATGGAAGTTGCGCAAAAACATGGTGTGCCCGTGGTGATTATGGAGCCCGCCCGCGGAGGTCGCTTGGCGGACTTGCCGGAACGCGGTGCAAGTGTGCTGAAAGCGGCCGACCCCGACAAGAGCGTGGTTTCGTGGGCCTATCGATTCTGCTACAACCTGCCCAACGTTATAAGCGTGCTCTCGGGCGTATCGACGTTGGAGCAGATCCAGGAAAACGTGCGCGAATGGAAGGCGAACGAACCCTTATCCGCCTCCGAAGAAAAGGCGCTGGGCGATGCGGTTGATGCTCTGAAGAGCGTGGGGTTGATCCCTTGCACCAACTGTCGCTATTGCGTGAAAGACTGCTCCGCTGGCGTGAATATTCCCGAAGCCTTGGGTTTGCTGAATTTGGAAAAGATGACCGAGAATCGCGAATTTGCGAAGAGTCAGTACGCCTGGCAAACCCGCGACGGTCGCGCTTCTGCCTGTATTCAATGCGGTGCCTGCTAGGATATGTGCCCGCAAGGCATCAACATCATTGAGCTGCTTGAGGATGCCGCCGACTTCTATGAGTAGCGTGGGAGAAAAGGAAAGGTACCAGATTCCCATTTAGCGAGCAGGGTCGCGCTTGCGGCGTAAGTCACGAGCGCGGCCCTGCTTTGTGCCTTATTGCGAATACGGGGAAATGGGGCAGGTGCTAGGTTCCCGCAGAGCAGGATGTATAGAGCACTTGGCGCTCTGCCATTTGCGGCAGACAATTGCCCGAGCAATAAAGCGGGAATCTGCTGCTGGTCCCTTTTCCTGCCTATATGCCGAGGCCGCCCATGTTATGGAAGCGCTTCTGCAACATGTCGGTGGGGTAGGCGGTATCGCAGAATTGTTCGATGGGATTCTGCGGCGGAATGCCATCGGTGCGGGCATCGGCGCGCAGCAAAACAATGATGGTCATGGCAATGTCGAGCGCCATGAAGACGGAAAGCGCTGCCGTTGCCGCACGATACGGGGCGCCGACGGTGTTTACACGGTTGAAGATGCGTTGGCATAATTGCAGGCCAACCTTTACCCACAGCACGCCAATGGTGCCCCAGATCAGGCAGTGGAAAACGTCGGTGCGCCCGTCAAAATTGAGGGGGATGTTCAGATAGCTCCATGCCACCACGCCCCAGAATGTTTCCATGGCCCAGCTGGCGAAGTACTCAAGGCTGCCGCCCACGACGGCGCTTACTGCCAAAAGCAGTGGAACCCCTTTGTCCTGCAGGGGTTCGAGCAGCATGGTTAGCAGGACTGCCGCCAGCCCGTAGATGGGCGAAAACGGACCCCAGATGAAGCCGGCACGGCTTTCCAATTCGCCGAACGCCACAAGGTGCTGCAACGTTTCGCCCATAAGGCCAACGACGGACATGCCCATGAAAATCCACACCAGCTGTCCTGGGTGTTCGGCAAGATGCGTTTGCTCGTGGGTTGCCGAAGCGGCATGACGGTTAAGTTCGCGAGCAAGTTCCACCACGGCAATCCTTTCGTTCGGGGTTTGTAGTTCGCTGGCAGTGCGGTTCCCTTTAGGGGGCACTGTGCTGTTCGACGCTGGTGCGGTATCGGTTGTGTGAGGCCTCCTTTGAGGCGCGGCGCAATCGATGTGCATTTGTGCGATGCCGCCTTTGCAGGAGCGGCATCGGCATGTGCAAAGGCGAGAGGCTGTTGTGCAGGGATCGTGCGAAAGCGATTCTCCTGCGTTGCCCGCCGCACAGACATGCCAAGGACTTTCCTTGCGTGGTGTAGTTTCGCCCCAATGCACTCAACGCGCATTTGCGCAGCATTGCTTATTGTAGCTTTTACGTTCTACGGCGGGCGAAAGAGGCAGGAAAATTACACCGCTAAGCGACTTTTGCCCTGCAGTTCCTGCTTTGCATCCGCCTGTTTGCTAGGTGCTATTCCAGCACGTCGCGACACTCAAAAAGAGCGGATGCCAGGTTCGCCAAGCGAATGGTGTACAGGCCGCCGTCCGGCGAATTGGTCATGGTGCTCATAAGGTAGGTGGTGCCGTCGGTGCACTTGATGAGCCCCGCATCGCACAGACCGGTGAAACGTTCGCTGCCAGAGCACCAGCCTGCCTTGTTGAGCACGGCTTCGACTTTGTCATCGCCGCTCACCCCAGAGCGAATGAACGACACGTTCGTCTGCTCGTAGAGCGATGCTAGGTTCTGCGCGGTGGGAGTATTGGTTTTGAGGTACTGGTACGTGCGCAGCCATAGCAGGGTGGATTCGCGCGTGGAGTAGCGTGGGAAGTGCGTGTCGTGCATGATCTCGGAATCCACGCCGCACGAATTGAGCCATTCGGCGAATCCTACGCTGTCGTAAGTGTTGCGCAGGCTGTTGAATGCGCTGTTGTCCGAGTAGAGGATCATGGGTTGCATCAGGGAATATATGGACGACGAAACGCCAGAGCCCGCCGCTTCACTGCCGGAGGGGTAGGAAGCGTCGTTGTCGCCCAGGTGTTGGCACAGGAAGGCGGCGTAGGGACCCTTAAACGAGCTGGCGCCGTAAACACGCGAGTCGAGGTTGTAAGCGATGCCCTTGCCGGTGTTCAAATTGATGAGCGTGAAGCCAACGGTGTAGCCGCCGCCTTCGATGTTTTGGGTGGCTGCTGCAAGGGATTCTTGCTGCTCTTCGGAAATCGGTGTGACATTTTCGCCTTCTATCAGGGAAAACGTGCCAGGGGCGGTGGTGAAGGAATCGACGCTGTTGAGTGCGTTGGGCGTGAGACGTTGAGCGACGAGTCCCGCTGCCGCTTCTTCTGCGGCAGTATTCGTGGTAGTTGCAACGGCGTTTGCTGCGTAGTTCGCAAAGCTGCTGCTTAGGAGCATGCCGTTAGGGGCGGGCCGGCTGCTCGAAGCCACGGCTGCGCCGATGCCCACTACGGCGCACAGCGCAATGGCTGCAGCGATGGCGGAAGCCTTTTTGTGCAGACCGAGGAAATTCCCGGCTTTCTGGAGGTACGCGGATGCCGCCTTTGCTGCGTGGGAGGTGCTGCGATCATCGGACGAGGTTTCTTCTGCGTAGGAAGAGCGGCCCGGCGCCTCTTCGTCGGCGCTGGCAGCGTGCGTGGGGCTGCGGATTGCGTCGTCGTGCTCGGGAGAGGCGATGTTTCCGTGTTCCGATGATGCCGTGCTGCCATATTCGGATGGCTCGGTGCCGTTATCGCGCCCGTCTGTGTCATTGATGTAAGCGTTTTTTCCGTTCATGTTCGCCATACTACGCGAGTGCGTTTTTGGTGCCGTTTCTTAGTGAAAGGTACCAAAATATTTTCATGGTTTCTTGGACGTGTTGGTGCGCGTTGTTGAATTGGCCGACGTTACGTTTGGGCGGGGTCTTCCGACTTCGTGGCACCACTGCGATTTCGCAGCAAGCCTGGGCAGTCGAGGGCCTTCTTGGCGATATGTCGTCGAGAAGCATTCTTGAAGGAGGCTGCCGTGGCAAGGTGTTGCCACGGTACATTTTCGGGTTGCCTGTCATGGCAAGATTATGCCTTGATGCGTTCTCGGGCGCTTCGCCGATGGCGAAATGCTCGCGAGATGCGCTCTTCGGCATCCGACGGTGGCAATATTCTCGTGCGATGCGTTCCCCAGCGTCCGATGGTGACAGGATTGCGCTCTGATGCGCTCTTAGCCTGACTGGCAGTGGCAATATACTTGTGCGGTGTGTTCTCGGGTGTCTATCCGTGGCAATATTTCGCCACGGTGCGTTCCCGGGCGGCAATCCGTGGCAAGTTTTGCGCTCCATGCATCCC
>ENA-OYZN01000413-OYZN01000413.1-human-gut-metagenome-genome-assembly--contig:-NODE-413-length-19930-cov-11.369409_pt1 | contig 19930 bp, 19 predicted proteins | sample MGYA00243294_ERZ653483 | MGnify/ENA primary metagenome ERZ653483 (study PRJEB26926, sample SAMN06165155) | human gut metagenome | biome: ENVO:00009003; feature: ENVO:2100002; material: ENVO:00002003... | reverse complement strand
TGCGGGGACAATGTTTCGGTGATTCGTATCTTTTTTAATTTTTTTCATGTAAGTTCCTCAGTTTTTATTGGATTGCACCCAAGCTCAAATTGTTCAAAACCAATCCCAAATCGTGCAGGACGGCATCAAAAATGCGAACTGCGCTTTTTTTCGACTGCTGCGGCATAACGCACGGCATCGCGCACGGCCTTGAAAGGCGAGTCGGCTGCTGCAAATATCTCATTGCGTAAAGACAAAAAGAGTTCAGAATCATTTGCGGCAAAGGCAATTGCTTCTGCGGTCAGTTTTCCGTTGCCGGTAAAATTTCGCCCGACAAGGCTTCGTGCCTGCGCTGCGTCGCCGGCGATGAGCCGTTTGAGATTAAAAACATCGTTCAAATTGATTTCGTCACCGTTTGCCGCACGAAAACTCTCCGTATCGGCGGGCGGAATTTTCGCGTTGCGCGGGCAGGCATATTGGCAAATTTCACATCCGATAAAAGTTTTCTGCATGGCGCGAACGCTGTCCGGATGCTGCGCGGTTTCCATTTGCAGCCGCATACAGCGTTCGGTCGTCAATCCGTTTTCGGATATTGCACCGGTGGGGCACGCTTTCATGCAGAGGGAGCAATTGCCGCATTCGCTTTGCCGAGTGTTCAACGAGGGAAGGACGGTCAGCAATTCGGAAAGTGTTTCGGGCGGAATTTCCCGAACCGCAAACGTAAGAAGAACGATCCGTGTTCCGAATTCGGGCAGTGCAATCAATGAGTTGCGGCATTTAATGCCGATGCCCTCCGCTTCAAGCTGCATTTTGACGGGAATATCGGTTTTTTCGACGTGAATTCCCGCAGCGGTCAGGGCTTCCGCCAGTTTTTTTGCGCTGTGATAAGCGCGGTTGGATGCAATGTAGTATGCAGGTATACGTTCGTCAGCCATAAACGGCGCATAGGGGTACACAAGCACCGCAATGCTGTTTGCCCATGGATATGCTGTCGGAGCATCGGCGGTAAGATTGAATCGGTTGCGGCCGAGGTCAAATTTGCGCGGCGTTGTAAAAAACACCTGTAAGAATCCGTAATCGGCGGCTGTCGTTCGGAAAACAGTCCGTAAATCGCAGGGGGAAACAGCGCGGGGAGTGGGTGCTGACTGCATACGGTGCGCTCCTTTCTGTTCGATTTAATCCGTTTTGCGGTCGGTTCAATATGCGGACGGATTCCTCTTTCGTCCGTAAATTGCAGCAGTCAAACGCGCAGACGGGCGGATGAAGAATATATGTCAATTGTACCATACGATACCAATATCGGCAAGAGGGAACGGAAACGAAGAATGAAACAGAAAGCGAAACCTGTTTAAATTGAACATAATAATATATTTAACGGAAAACGGCAAAAGCGCGGGATAATCGAGTCATTTCACGATAACACAAGTGAAAGAAAAAATAAGGAGATACGACCATGGACACGAAAGAAATCAATGCAGCCGTTAAATGCGCAGTGGAAACAACGCAGCAGCCGCCCTCTTTTTTCATTCACGGTTCATCCGTGTTTGCACTGGAAACCGAGGCAGTTAAAACCGCAGAGACGCTGAAAAGATGCGAAAACATGTTTTTTCGCGGAATCGTTAAGTAATTTTCAATCAAAATGCCCTATTTTTCGGATATGGCAGGTTCGGAAAATTTCCTTGCGCGGCTTGACGAGAGCATGAACACAGCGGCGGACTTTTACAGCGAGTTCGAAGGTGTTGTGATAATTGAACTTTCGGAGGAATGGGCAAAGAAAGGCATCAACGATGCATTCTCATGCCTGCCGGGCTATATCGGAATGCATAAATGCATTTCGTACATTGTCATTATTGAAGCGGAAAAAGAGTCGGCATCGATTGACGATATGAGGAGAGCTTTGAACGGAAGCACGATTTGGATCGATATACGCATGAAAACGGCGGAAATAGGGCAGTGCATAAATCTTTTCTTCAAAACGGCGAAGGAAGTCGGAATGACCGTTTCGGATGCCGCTTCAAAAGAGCTTAAAAAAACACTTGAAAATGCCGATGTTTCCGTTTTGCCGCTTGATCAGGTTGTTCTTCGAACGGTGCAGCAAATAAAGCTGAACAAACAAGTCAAGAACGCCAACCCTGTTATTGAAGCGGGCGATTTGGATATAATGCCTCAAAAAAGGACGTGTGAAAGGCGAGGCCGCATCGGATTTTCTGCAAAGGAATAAGGAGGAACACAATATGCTGAGTGATGGATTGAAGTATCAGGATTCAAGGATGGCGACTTGCGAAGAGATGAAGCAGGATCTTGCGCCGTTCGCATTGCATGATGCGGCTGCAAAGTCCAAGGGCGGGCCGGTGCTGCTGCGCGACGGCGACACGGTTTATACGGATCCGAGTGATTCGCATTCGCTGATAGTCGGGGATACGGGTTCAATGAAGACGCTGCGATTCGTGCTTCCTCTCATTTATTCCTGTGCGGCGGCGGATGAATCAATGGTTATTGTTGACCCGAAGGGCGAGCTTGCGCGGAAATCCGAAAGTTTTCTTTCCGCGAAGGGTTATAAAACAGTTATCATCAACATGAGGGATCCGCAGCGTTCACCCGACACATGGAACCCGATGGGGGTTATAGAGAGGGCGTACAAAAGCGGGGAAGAGGGGCAGCAAAAGGCCGTTTTGCAGCTTAATGATATGCTGAACGACATTTTCTTTCGAAGAGTCGATACAAAGGATCCCTATTGGAACGAGTCCGCAGGGCAGCTTGCTCTGGGCATATGCCTGCTGCTTCTTGCATTGGGCGAAAAGTTGAACATGAAGAATCTGCTGAAATGGCGATATGAAAAGCTTGCCGACGGAACGCTTGATAAATGCTTCCGAAATCTGCCGACGGACGGCGAGATCTACCAAAACCTTGCGGGTTATTTGGGTATGACGGCCGAGAGCACAAAGTCCTGCATAAGGTCAACCTTTGATCAGCTTGTGCGCGTGTTCAAGTCCGCACCTGCACTGACTGAGATGCTGAATGATACGTCATTTGATATTGAACGGATTGGGGAGGCAAAAGCGGCGGTTTTTGTCGTCATCCCGGATGAAAAAACAACCTTTCATTTTCTGGCGACGCTCTTTATCAGCCAGTGTTACACAACCTTGCTTGAAACAGCGGAAAGGCACGGCGGGTCGCTGCCGCGAAGGACGAATATCATCCTTGAGGAGTTTTGCAACCTGCCCGCGCTCGGCGATATCGTTCCGATGATCACGGCGGCAAGGAGCCGCAATATTCGGCTGCACATGGTCATTCAGTCGTACGGACAGCTTGTTGAAAAGTACGGCGAAAACGTGAGCCGCGCCATTCTCGACAACTGCGGAAACATGATCTATCTTCACACGCGGGAAATGGATTTTTTGACGTATATCAGCAGACTTGCGGGGAACAACGAGTACGGAAGGCCGTTGATTTCAACATCACGTCTGCAAAGGCTGCAAAAAAACGAAACCATTATCTTCCACGGCAGATGCTGCCCGTATCTTGCAGAGGATGTTCCGCTGATTTTTGATTATCCGATAAAATTGGGGACGGAGCTGCGCTCTGCGCCGCCAAAACCGAAGAAAGAAAAAAAGCGCAGGCGAATCGGGGATGTATTGAAGCCGCCCGAACTGAGCGGAGACACCGATGTATGGGACTGATCGAAAAAGCGGTGCAGCGGATATTGAAAATATATTAACCGTTGCTGCCGGGAAAAAGCAATTTTTCCCGATAAATAAGGTGTAAGGGAAAAACGAATGCACATGCGTTTGATGCGCGGCGGCTGACGCCGAAACGTGCAGCGCATAAGCGTTTGAAACACTCCCGAACGGATAAGCAGGTTTTCTTCCCGCGGGCGATGAAAATATATCATTAAAAACCGTGGGGAAAAAACAAAAAAGCCCGATAAAGTAAATGAAGAGTGAGCAGAACTGAAAACTCACTAAAAACACAGAAACCGAAAGGAGAAAACTAAAATGGCAAGAACAGGACAAGCTTATTCAACAGCAATTGCGGACAGCATCAACGCCTTCCTTAAGGAGGACGAATGGCGTTTCGACTTTGACAGCGAGCGCGGCAGGTTCATTTTCAACCTCGGCCTGAGCTGCAAGCTCAAATCGGTTCGGTACATTGTTGATGTGCGCGAGAAAGACTATCTTATCTACGTTTTTTCACCTCTGGGCCCGGATAAAGGCGATGCCGCAACAATGAAGCGCACGGCAGAGTTCCTGACACGAGCGAACTACGGACTTGTTTTCGGCAATTTCGAAATGGACATGCACGACGGCGAAATTCGCTACAAAACCTTCGTTCCGTGCGGCGGAGAAGCCCCTTGTGCCGATGTTATTCGCCGCAGCATATATGTGCCGGCAATGATGCTTGACAGGTACGGCGACGGCTTGCTGAAGGTGCTGTATTCGGACATTGACCCCGAAAAAGCTTGCAGCATGTGTGAAAATGACCTGAGGGACAGCGCGGACGGCGACACCGAAGAATCAGGCAGCACGAACGACAGTACGGCAGACATCCTGTCGAGGCTTTCGGCACATTTTTCAAGCGATACAAGCGATACAAGCGATACAGAGGATGAATAATCCGTTTCGAACAGAACTGTTATCAGCGTCGCCTTAAAATGATGCCTGCAACGATACCGAGCAGCGCAATGCCGGCGCAGATAAGCACAAGCGTCCCGAAACTTGTCGTTTTGGCGGAGCTTGCTCCTTCCGCAAATGCCGTTGCACAGCACAGCGCGGAAATGACGGCCGCAAAGCAGCCGATGAATGAAAAGAAATTGCGTTTCCTCATGTTTGTTTCTCTCCTTGTACTCCCAACCCGCATGTTCAACTTCATTCATCGTCTGCGAGCGGCAATTAACGGATTCAGCTTTGCTGAAAGCAGAACCCGAGCTAAACAGCTTCATATGCATTATAACACTTAACCGACACATAATCCACAGCAAGTTTAATAAGCACTTCAAACAGCATACCGATTCAAAGTTCATATCAGCCGATGCCCCCTTGCCGAATGCGCAGGGGGTATTTTTATGTAATCGTCCGGCAGGAAAGAGTTGTTGACAGGAAATGCGCCCGCGTATTATATATTTATTTGATTTGTTGAACAGCGGTTGACTTTTTAATAAAATTTTTATATTATTGACCTGCACATGCAGCGCGCGGGTTCGATACGCGCTGATGAATGTGTGGGGGAATTTCATAAAACAGACTGCATCTTTTTGCGGTCGGTATGTGCCGACTGCAAATCAGGTGTTTTTTGTGTATCGAATTATGAAATATGAAAGGGACTTGCGGCACTCCGTAAGTCAACGGTTCTTAATGTCATGAATGAATTTGTCCTCACTTGCTGTTCAACTGCAGACCTTCCCAAGGAACGATTCGAACAGCTCAAAGTTTCCTATGTTTGCTTCAACTACACGATTGACGGAGTTACGCATCCGGATGATCTCGGGCAGAGCATCCCGTTCGATGAGTTTTATCGCCGCATGGCGGAAGGCGCAATGACGTCCACTTCGCAGGTGAACATGGATCAGTATTTGCAATTTTTTGAACCCTTCCTTGCAGAAGGAAAGGATGTTTTGCATGTTACTCTGTCCTCCGGAATTTCGGGTTCGTTTAATTCCGCATGCGCGGCAGCACAGGTTTTGCGCGAAAAATATCCCGAAAGAAAGCTTTATATCGTCGATTCTCTCGGTGCATCATCGGGGTACGGACTTATAATCGATAAGATGGCGGAGCTTCGCGATTCCGGCATGAATATAGACGCGCTTCATGGCTGGGTGGAGGAACACAAGCTTAACATGCATCATTGGTTCTTCTCAACCGACTTGACATATTATGTGCGCGGGGGAAGAATTTCGAAATCCGCCGGGTTCATCGGCTCGATTCTGCATATTTGCCCGCTGCTGAACTGCGATGATTTGGGCAGGCTTACTCCGCGTGCCAAGATACGCACGAAAAAGCGCGCAATTAACGAAATCGTTCAAAAAATGGTCGAGAATGCGGAGAACGGACTTGATTATTCCGAAAAGTGCTTCATTTGCAATTCAGCTTGCTATGACGATGCACGTGCGGTTGCGGATCTTGTTGAAGCGACTTTCCCGAAGCTTAACGGCAAGGTGCTGATAACTTCAATCGGAACAACCATCGGAAGCCATACGGGGCCCGGAACCGTTGCGCTTTTCTTCTGGGGAAAGAAGCGCGTTGACTGAATTTGATAACGGCTTTTAAAACAAAACGCATTGCCGCAAACAGGGGCAATGCGTTTTATCTTTTTCGTCAATAATTTTATGCAGCAAAAAAATGCGTTATGCGCAAAGGCTTCGGCTTTTATGACAGGAGCAGCTCCTTCACGCGAACTGCGGCTGCCACGTTGAATTCACATCTTGTATCCACCTGGTAATCAACGCATGCGCTTCGGATTATTTCGGGCGCTGCGTCAACGTTTTCGGCAGCAAGCAAAGCCGTTACAATACGAACGAATTCGTTAAGCTGCAAAACGGGCAGGTCAACGACTACTTCAAAAAGACTCGGGAGCACGGGTGATTTTGAACAGGCCGCAAGCAAAACATTCATCGGCAGCAAAGGTTCTGTCACCGTTTCGCATGTATCCTCCCGCAGCTCATCGCAGAGGAGCATGAATTTGAGCGGCTGACAACGCAATTTTGCAAGCAAATCAATGCAATTCAGGTTGCCGTTGAGTGTGTAAACAAGGCGGAGCTGGGGCAATTCGTCCGTCAGCTCAAGCATCATGGTCGTTTTGCCCATTCCCTGCTGCCCGCAAAGAAGCATCGGATGTGCGCTTTCGTCCCGCATAAATGCAATCGCATTGTTCAACAGTATACGGTATTCCGCGTCCATCAGCGGAACAAAATCGCCCGCCCGCAGCTCGTGAAGCGGTTTCAGCGCACCGTCAAAGATGAAGTTTCGGTATTTGAGGAAGATTCCGCTTCCGTACGAAGAGTGAAAATTCCAAAGGTCGTTCACAAGCTCGGACCAATCATCAGACTCGAGAAAACGCCGATACATGCCTTCAAGAGCAACGTCCGCATAATAACTGTCGCGAATGCCGAACTCACCGTATTGCCACACGGGCGGCGGGAATTCGGTTTTTGCAGTCGGCTGTTTGGGTTTGAATTCACGGGGCATGGGTGCAACGGGGGCGCCGCCCCACGCAGCGGAGGCAATCACGGAGGCGGCATCCTTTGAATTCTTTTTTTGCTTTTGTTCCGTGCAATTGCAAATTATGGAGTGCAAAACGTTTTCATCTGCCTCCGAAAGAGTTTTCAGCGCGGAAAGCTCAAGCTGCATTGCGTGAATGACGGCATCGTCCGCCTTTCCGGAAGCAGCGGCACATGAAAACACGTTGTCGGTCAGCAGCACCGTATCAAGAATGTAATCGTGCCAGATATTGCCGCTTACTCTGCGTGCGCCGCAGCAAACAAGCTCCGAAGTCAAAGCGGAAAGTGCGTCCGCAGCGTTTTGCACGTTGCCGATATCGGCAAAGCGAAGAAGCTCGGAAAGTTTTCCGAGGGGACGAGTGAGCAGTTCGTTTCGGAAAATTGCAAGCCGGGCAATTGCAGCGGACAGCGTGCGAATGTTTTCCTCAGTTTGTGTGCAATCCATTTTTTGCTGCCTTTCTGTAAAAAATGAAGCGTTTGCGCCGCAGACTTACCAAGCGATAAGGTGCAGAATATTTTGATCAAGCACGATGAAAGCTCCGAGAATCGCCGTGTAAATCGCAAAACCCCAGAGTGAATGCTTTGTGATGAGTTTTATCATGAAACGCACCGCAAAATAGCCCGAAACGGCGGCAGCGGCAACGCCGAGCACGACCGAAAGCCAGTTTATGTTTGCTGCGCCTGCGCTGACCGCACCGGGAATTTCAAGCACCGCACCGCCGAGAATTGCAGGAATTGAAAGCAGAAAACTGAATTCCGCAGCGTCTTCTTTTTTCATGCTGCAAAGCGTTGCGCCCGTGATGGTTGAACCCGATCTTGAAATGCCGGGCAGGATGGCAACGCCTTGAACAAAACCGATAAACACCGCATGATACCACTTCATTGAAGGAACGGTAAGTTTGCATTCGACTTTCTGACGTATAAAATCGCAGAGCACAAGCAGCGCCGCCGTGAAAAGAAAACAGAAGCCGAGCAGACTGCCTTCGTTCGCCGCATCGATGACATCTTTGAATACGAGTGCCATAACCGCGGTTACGAGTGTCGCAACGATCATCCAGATCCAATACTTTGCCTGCTTCACCGGGTGGAGCAGCATTTCAATGATGCGTTTGCGGTAAACAACAAGCACCGCTGCCAAAGTGCCGAGATGCAGCATGACGGTGAAGAAAAGTCCGCCGTCCGATATGCCGAAGATTTTTTGAAGCAGCAGGAGATGACCGCTGCTTGAAATCGGAAGAAATTCGCAAAGTCCCTGAACAAGGCCCAGGATAATTGCAATAAAAGCGTTCATTTTTTGTTCGCCCCCGAACAGCGGAGGCTCTCCCTTCGATTTTGTTTGCAGACCCACAAAACCTGTCGAATTGCCGAATCGGAAAAAACGGCTTAATCAACACAGGCTGCAATGAAATTATATTTGTTTTTTTCGAAACGATTCGATTTACTGCGAAAAAAGGTTGAATCTTCATCCTTTTTCGCGAAAATAAGCTTAAACCGGCGTTTTCTTCGGAAGACTGTCAATCTGACAGGAACTCCCGATTTTTATGTTTGACGGTTGAAAACCGTGAAATCAATAATAGCGGGGTCCGGAATTCCATCCGTTGTCAAACGCAAGAATAAGACCGGCGTACACGAAAATCATAAGAAGGGTCAGAACTGCACCGATTGCAATTCCCGCAATTGCAAGGCCGCGTCCTTTTTCCGAACGTTTATTGCATTGACAAAGTCCGACAATGGACAGGATAAGTCCCACGATGCCGGGCAGGCCGAAAAGAAAGTTAAAAATAATTGCAGCGCAGGAAAGCGAGAAGCCTGCAATGCTGAGTCCGTTATAATTTGCGGAAGGCGCGCACGGCGTGCAGTCCTGCTGCGGCGGGGTGTAGTTGAATTGATTGTACCACGACTGCTGCGAATCCTGCTGCGAATTCTGCTGTGAGTCCTGCTGCGAGTCCTGCTGAAAATCCTGCTGCGAATTCTGCTGAAAATCCTGCTGCGAATTCTGCTGCGAATTCTGCTGAAAATCCTGCTGCGAACCCTGCTGTGAATCCTGCTGCGAATTCTGCTGCGAATTCTGCTGTGAATCCTGCTGAAAATCCTGCTGAGCAGAACTTTGATCATTGCCTTGGGTGAAGCTGTTCAACTGAGCACCGCAGTTGGGGCAGAACGATGCGTTTGCATCAATGATGTGGTTTCCGCAATTTGGGCAAAACATTTTTTGTTCCTCCGTGTTTGAATTGAATTCGAGTCACATGCAATGTGATTTAAATTCAATAATATTATACAGCACACACAGGGGATTTTCAAGGGGGCGGGGCATTTGTGCAAATGAAAGTGGCTTTTAAACGAACCCCGTTTCGACGCAGTCTCTTGACAACCGTATACTGCGGATTTAGAATATCCCCGCGGGGTAACCGCAGTTTCCAAAATCGCAATTTTTCGGACAAAAGGAACATCGGCTTCCGCTTTTGCTGACAAAATTTTTGGGAGGATTTTGCGGTATCGCGGCGGCATTGCTGCTGACGGGAAAAGCGGGACGGCGGAGAAAAGGTCAACGTTCCCGAATCGGCAATCAATCTGTTGTCGAAGGCAAAACACACATTAAGTAGCGTTTGAATTTTTCGCTTGAAGAATGGCTTTTGCTTTTTCATACTTTTTGCGCCGCGCGGCAAGCTGCTCCGCATCGATTTCGGAACAGCCCGCATAACGTGTTTCGTCCGAATTATGCGCAATGTCCGCAAGTTTGACGCGGACTGCTGTCGGATTGCTGCGGATTGCCCGGATGTAATCGAAATAGTCAATGCCGTCTTTATGCGTCAGCAGTTTTAACACATCGATAACAGCCGACGGAAATTCGGATTCAAGTTCAGAGAGTGTTATGTCCGTGTCCTCTGCAACGTCGTGAAGAAGTGCTGCGCAGACCGAAATTTCATCGGGCATTTGTTCCGCAAGATGAATGGGGTGAAAAATATAAGGCACGCCGCATTTGTCAACCTGCCCGGCATGGGCAGCGTATGCAGTACGCATTGCCTTATTGGTGAGGAGGGTGTAAATCATGGTTCGAACGATCCTTTCGGATTTCAGTGTAACTCAGCATATTCAAGCTGAACATGAGTGCAAAAACACAAAAAACTCTCGAAACCTTCGAGAGTTTGGAGCGGGAAACGGGGCTCGAACCCGCCACCTCCGCCTTGGCAAGGCGGCGCTCTACCAAATGAGCTATTCCCGCATATGTGATTGAAATTCAGAAAAATGGAGCGGGTAATGGGACTCGAACCCACTATCTCAGCTTGGAAGGCTAATGTGTTACCATTACACTATACCCGCGTATTAAGTTGTAAGTGGTGCGGGCGAAGAGACTTGAACTCATACGCCTTGCGGCACTGGAACCTAAATCCAGCGCGTCTGCCAATTCCGCCACGCCCGCAAGCTCATTATTTAAATTTGGTGACCCGTCGGAGATTCGAACTCCGGACACCTTGATTAAAAGTCAAGTGCTCTACCGACTGAGCTAACGGGTCAATTGGCTGGGGTGGCGGGATTTGAACCTGCGCATACCAGAGTCAAAGTCTGGTGCCTTAACCGCTTGGCTACACCCCAATAACTGGGGGTGAGGTAACGGAAGCGGATAAAGTAGTATTATCCGCTTCCCCTCGAAAAATGGGGTGAGTGGTGGGATTTGAACCCACGACATCCAGAGCCACAATCTGGCGCTCTAGCCACTGAACTACACCCACCATGTAAAGTTATACGGCCTTGGGATGCCAACTGCAAAACCATTTAAGCGGCTCAAATAACTTTGCATTTGGCGCGCCCGCAGGGATTCGAACCCTGGACCTACGGCTTAGAAGGCCGTTGCTCTATCCTGCTGAGCTACAGGCGCATATCCAGATGTCAGTCCCTGGCCCCTTGGCAGCCCATATAGGCATACCGCCGACATCAACGTATTTTATCAGAAACACACAGCTATGTCAAGCATAATGCTGATCTTAAAATGCGGCAACAGAATGAATTAATTATATTTTGATTATTCTGCGCCGGCCGGGGCAGAATATGGCTATGTTGATTTTGTTTATCAGAGCAATAATACTTTATCTTCTTGTGTTTATGGTGATAAGGCTGACCGGCAAGCGGCAGATATCCGACCTTCAGCCCTTTGACCTTATCATAACGCTGCTGGTAGCGGACTTGGCCTCTGTGCCTGCGTCAGATACCAGCATACCCCTTCTTTACGGTATAGTTCCCATACTGGCCCTCTTCCTTATACAGCAGACGATGGCGCTTTGCTCGCTGAAGTTCGAGGGCTTCCGCTATGCCGTGTGCGGCAGGCCCTTACTGATGGTATCAAAGGGTGTGGTGCAGGAGCAATCCCTCAAGGCGGCCAGGTACACCCTAAACGACCTTATGGAGCAGCTTCGCGCAGGGGGCAACTTCGAGCTGTCAACGGTGGAGTACGCCATACTCGAAACAAACGGGCAGCTGTCTGTGCTGTTGAAAGGCCCTTCACAGCCTGTGACGTACGAGGCGCTGTCGCTGAAATCCCCCAAGGCACAGCCTCCCTTTTTGCTGGTGCAGGACGGTAAGATACACAAGGAAGCCCTGCGCCAGTCCGGCTACGACGAAAAATGGCTCAACAGCAGGCTGAAGTCCGCCGGAATAAAAGGACCCGAGCGGCTTTTGTTTGCTTTTTTGTCCGGGAATACGCTGCATGTGCAGTCCAAGGGAAAAGATGGAGGCAGGGTGGCATTTATAGATACAGGAGGAAAAAATGACTAATAAAAGCGGTTTTCCCATAGCAGCTGCCATAGCTGCGGCCATAGCGGTAGCTATGCTCATATTCCTGTTCACAGTGCCCGGAAATTATCTCAGGGATATGACGGCAAAGCTGCGCGTAATGACTCATGAGGCAGAGCAGGCGGCAGTATTGGGGGATATGGCAACGGCTGCGGAACGCTTGGACGCGATAACGCGGGAATATAACAGCCGCCGCGATAAGATAAAGATGTTTTTTCATCATGACGACCTGGACGAGATGGAAAAAACGCTCATCACCTGCCGGGATCTTGTGGCCATGGGCCAGAGCGACAACCTTATATGCGAGATAGATACCATCTTAGGCATACTGGATCACATGGATGCTGTGGAAACCATAACCATAGCGGAGCTGTTCTAACCTGAACAAAAAGGAAGCAGCAAAAAACTAAACCACCGGCTAACCGGTGGTTTGCGTACTTTGCGCTCAATGCAGTCGAGAAGTTCTTCGCCGTTATAATCCCCTTATCCTTACTTCCAGCACCCGGCCGATTATCTCCACGTCGCCGCCGGAGATTATCATGGGCTCGTATTTGGGGTTGGAGGGTATCAGCATCAGCGTGTTATTTAGCCACTTTACCTTGCGCACCAGAACCTCGTCTCCTATGCGCACTATGGCGATATGGCCGCTTTCCACCCGGTTCTGCATGCGTACCAGTACAAGCGCGCCTTCGGGTATGAAGTCGCCTATCATGCAGTCCCCTTCCACTTCCATATAAAAGTAATCCCCCGCGGTGACGTCGCCTGCGGGCAGGGGAATGTATTCGGTGATGTTCTCGTCCGCCAGTATGGGCAGCCCGGCATGAACCCTTCCCACAAGCGGAACGCCGACAGTGTCCGTAACGGGCATGAAAAGGGCGGAACTGCTGCCCCGCTCCTTGAACATAGTAGTCACTGTGTCACGGCCCAGTATGTAGTCTGCAGTTACGTGGAATATGGAGCAGAGCTGCATCAGCGCATCGTTTGGCAGGGGCACCCTACCGGTCTCATATTTACATATGGCTGCCTTCTGTACGCCCAGTGCCTGTCCCAGCTCATCCTGAGTAAGGCCATGCTGCTTTCTAAGCTCCCGCAGTCTGTTCATTTATACACCGCCTCTCCGATATGTGCAGTCCTGTTTTGTTTAGTGTATCCCATTAAGAAATAAAAATCAAGCCAAATATTTTGTGTAAAGTACCATAAATGGTATTGACAGTATCCGATAAAGATACTATAATGCAATTGTAACCTGATAAGACACTTTTGAGAAAGATGCGGAAAATGATCGTTTCCGATGAAGATATAAACGGAGGTGCGTTATGAATTACTTTGGACTGTTCTTCAGCTTTATGATCCCCGGCGTGGTGATAGGTACTATGGCGGCGTCCGCCGTAAAGGAAGCGGCAGCCAAAAAAAGCAGGCGTCAGGCTATGATGCGGCGCAGAGCCATGCATACCGTCCCCAAGAATAAGCTGTATGTAAGCACCATCGAGGAGCGAAAGGCCGCGTAATACGGCTGAATAGAGCTATCCGGCAACTTCAAAATCAAAGTTTGCCTGTTTTCACGGGCAAAAATCAACTTAATATGCGCCATTTGTAAAAGCTTCGCCCGAGTAAGGCGGAGCTTTTGCATTGCCTGACGATTTGCCCAATGTGTAAACTTGCAAGCGGTTTGCTTGTGGGAAATGACAAAGTGAAGTATAATATCCTGGTACACCTAAAGTATAATTGACGAGGTATGTCATAATGGCAAAAAGACGCAGGAGAAGAAGCAGAAACTCAAGGAGAAGGAGAATCCGCAACGCTATAAGGATAACGCTCTTTTTCCTTATTGTTGTCGCCATAATAAGCGGAATCATACTGCTGGTCTCAAAGCTTATAAATAAAGGCGGGGAGACGGGCGATATAGGCAGCGATGCGGCGATAGAGCAGCCGGTTGGGCAGGAGCAGGAGGAGAAGCAGGGCTTCTTCGCCAGGCTGTTCAAAAAGAAGGATAAGGAGCAGGACGGCCTGTTCGACGAGGAGGGCAACCCTCTCGCAACCCAGCCGCCGGAGCCTACCCCGACACCGCTACCGGAGTTCAGCCCCTATTCCGTGGCAGGCACAAGCCCCTCGGATTTTGGCCTTGAAACAAAGATAGAGGTGGACGGCAGCGAGATGGATGCAAGCCAGTATACCGCCGCCGACGTGATAGACTTTGAGGAGGGGTATAAATATACCCAGCTGGAGGGCGTAATAACCTTCCGCGGCAATAACTTCCGCGACAGCCCCTCCTATGGCACGGCAAGCATGACGGAGAAGAAGTTCGACACCTCCCCATGGACCTTCACGGTGGGCAGTATGCAGAAGATGTACGGCTCCGGCTCCTGGTCAGGCTGCGGCTGGACGGGTCAGCCGCTGCTCGTTCGCTGGCCGGAATCCACCAAGCGCATAATGAACATGCGCGACTGGGCCAAGCAGAAGGAAGGGCTTATCGAGGCCATATACGCCACCATGAGCGGCAACATATACTTCTTTGACGCCGAAACGGGGCAGGAGACACGCGACCACATAAGCACCGCCTTCCCCTTCAAGGGCGCGGGCGCGCTGGATCCGAGGGGCTATCCCCTCATGTATGTCGGCTCCGGCGACGACAGCCCGACCGAGGGCAAGGATACCTCCCACGCCTTCATAATAAGCCTCATAGACGGCTCGGTGCTTTATGAGTTCGGCAAGCAGGACTCCTTCAGAATAAGGGGACTTTCCTACTTTGACAGCTCTGCCCTTGTGGACGCCGAGACGGATACCCTTATATACCCCGGCGAAAGCGGAATACTGTACCTTATAAAGCTCAACACAAATTACGACGAAGCCGCAGGGACTATCTCCATAAGCCCGAAGGTGACAAAGTGGCGCTATAAGGGCGCAAAGAACAACACGGACGGCGTAGCCGCAAGAGACGGCTTCTGGCTCGGCATGGAGGACAGCGCCATGATCTGGCGGGGCCACATGATAATCGCCGACAACGGCGGCCACCTCATGTGCATCGACCTTAACACCTTGCAGGTGAAGTGGGTGCAGGATACCCTGGACGACACTAACTGCACAGGCGTACTGACCCTCGAGGGAGAGGACCATCACCCTTACGTGTATATGTCCACCTCCTTCCACCCCAACTGGAGGGCCAGGGATACCCAAACCGCGCCCATACCCATATGGAAGATAGACGCGGTGACAGGCGAGAGAGTATGGACCAACAACGACTACAACTGCCAGACCATTGCAAAGCCCAATCAGGTTTCGGGCGGCGTGCAGGGTTCATTTGCCTCCGGTAAGAACGACCTTGAGGGCCTCATATTCGTGCCGGTATCCATGACAGAGGGCATGAAGGGCGAGCTGGTGGCGCTCAACAAGTCCGACGGTACGGTAAAGTGGCGGTACACCTTCCAGGGTTACCCATGGAGCTCGCCGGTGCCGGTATATGACCAGAACGGCAAGGGCTATATAATACAATGCACCAAGTCGGGCTACATACACCTTTTCGACGGCCTGACCGGCACACTGCTGGACGAGATGAACCTGGGCTCCAACGTGGAGGCCTCTCCCGCTGTGTTCGATAATCATATCGTCATAGGCACCAGAGGCGGGCTCATTTACGGCATAAAACTAAAGTAACTGATTTGGAGATGTAATGGGCAGGGTAAACGGAAATATTCAGGGCATAAAGGACACGTTGCTGGAGAGGATAGAGCTGCTGTACGATATGCGTCAGGGGCAGGACGAGTTCGTCTCCCGGGAAATGGTGACGGAGCTGAGCCAGCTTACGGGTATTCTGGGCCGGGAGATTTCCGTATACATAGGCCGTGACGGCCGCATCGCCGACGTATCCGTGGGCGACAATGCCAAGGTCTCCATGCCCAACATGCGCCTCGTGCGCAATGAGGACAGGCTGTGCGGCGTGCGCTGCATACACACTCACCCCAACGGCGACGGAAGGCTTTCCGGCGTGGACCTGGGCACACTCCGCAGCATGCGCCTTGACAGCATGGCGGCCATAGGCGTCCGGGAGGACGGCGAGCCCACATCGGTATACGCCGCATACCTTGGGGAAGCGGACGAGGCGGGGGAGCGCGGCGTGCTGATATACGGCCCCATGCGCCCATACAAGCTGCCCCAGCGGCTGCTGATGAAGGAGATATACCTTGCAGACGACAGGCTGAAGTCAACGACTGTCGAGGCGGAGGGTTCCCGGCCCGAGAGGGCGATACTTGTGGGGCTGGAAAACAGCGGGCCCTACGATACCCTTGCGGAGTTAGGCGAGCTTGCGAGGACGGCGGGGGCAAACGTGGTGGGCAGGTTCACCCAGAAGAAGGCCGGCGCGGACAACGCCACATACATAGGCAGCGGCAAGGCGGAGGAGCTCTCCCTGAAGGGGAGCGAGCTGGAGGCGGATCTTTTCATATTCGACGATGAGCTTACCGCCGTGCAGAGCCGCAACCTCGAAGAAATTTTGGGCGCACGGGTCATAGACCGCACGGCGCTGATACTGGACATATTCGCCCAGCGGGCGACCTCCCGGGAGGGCAAGCTACAGGTGGAGCTTGCGCAGCAGAAATACCGGCTGCCGCGGCTGCTGGGTCAGGGAACGGTGCTTTCCCGGCTGGGCGGCGGCATAGGCACACGGGGCCCGGGCGAAAAGAAGCTTGAGATAGACCGGCGGCGGATAAAGCGGCGGATATTCGAGCTTAGCGAGGAGCTTAACGAGATAGAAAAGCAGCGGAGCCTAAGACGCGCCCGCCGCGAGAAGAATTCCACGCCCATAGTGGCGCTGGTGGGCTACACCAACGCCGGCAAGTCCACGCTGCTAAACGCCCTGACCGACGCATCGGTGCTGGCGGAGGATATGCTGTTCGCTACGCTTGATCCGGTGGTGCGGCAGGCGGAGCTGCCCAACGGCACCGAAGTGCTGATCTCTGATACCGTGGGCTTCATAAATAAGCTGCCCCACGACCTTGTGGAGGCTTTCCGCTCAACCCTTGAAGAGGCGGCAAACGCGGACATTATACTGCACGTGGTGGATAGGTCTTCACCGTATTACGAGAGCCAGATGGCAGTAGTGGAGGACGTGCTGTCAAAGCTTGGCGCGCTGGATATACCGAGGATAAACGTATACAACAAGTGCGACCTTACCGGGGAGCGAACGCCAAATGACGGCGTGTTCATAAGCGCGGCGAAGGGTACGGGCATTGACGAGCTGCTGGAGAAGATAGAGAGCCGGATAAACAGCGGCAGGCTGGAGGTTGACGTGGTAGTGCCTTACGACAAATACGAGGCCATGAACGTCATACGCGCCGAGGGCCGAATATTGAAGGAGGACCATCAGGGAGACGGCGCTCATCTGAAGATTCAGATAAACGAGACTGCGCTGTGGAAGCTTAAAAGGATGCTGGGAGAAGGATATGGGCAAAACTAAGGTAATAGCCATAGAGGGAATAGACGGAAGCGGCAAAAGCGTGCAGTATAATAAGCTTGCCGAGGCGCTGACGGATATGGGCTATTCCGTGGAAAAGCGGGAGTATCCCAAGTACGAAAGCTACTTCGGCTCCCATGTAGGCAGCTATCTTTCAGGCGCAGAGGGCGTAAAGGCGGATACGGTGGACGGCAAGAGCATGGCCCTGTGGTTTGCGCTTGACCGCTGGGAGGATATGAAGAGCCACATTGACGGCGAATACGACTATATGATAATAAACCGCTACGTGCTGAGCAACGCGGTATACCAGAGCATACGCGACATAGACCTTCAGCGCCCGGACATAATTGACTGGGTGTTCGAGCTGGAATACGGCCACTTCTGCCTGCCAAAAGCCGATATATACATTTTCTATGACGTGGCGCCTGCTCAGGCGGGCGAAAACGTTATGAAGAAGGGCTTTAGGGATTACGTGGGCGGCGAGAAGAAGGACGTATACGAGGAATCCTGCGGCATACAGCAGCGGGCCAGAGCCAAGTACCTCGAAACGGCACAGAGACGCGGCGACGTCGCCGTGATACAGTGCATGGGAGAAAAGGGAATGCGCTCCATAGAGGATATAGGGGCGGAAACCATGCGGGTGCTGCGGGAGAGGAATATGATCTAATCGGCGGATATACCGCCTTTTTTTATTGCGGCAAAAAGCGCCCGCCACAGCGCAGCGTCAACGGCTTCCATCTGCGGCAGACAGTACTTCAGCCGGAAGGTCGAGAGGGCGGAAAGGGTATCGCCAGATAGCTTGCCGTTCATCAGGCAGGAAAAACCCAACATATTCAGCCCCTGCTGAAGCACGAATACATGAACCCCCATATTTCCCGGGAAAAGTACAGGATACCCCACGGCAAGCGACGAGCGGCCAAGGCTGACCTCGCCCCGTATCCACAGGGGCGATTGGTACTGGGCTTCTACATATGAAAAAAGCTTGTGATTAATGCAGTACCGGCGTATCTCGTTTTGCACGCCGCAGATATTTTTGCAGGGGCAGAGCAGGGCGAAGTCCCCGGAAAGGCCGGCGAAGCAGGGGGAAAAGGGGGCGAAGGGCTCCCGAAGGGTATGGAAGGAGCTTTTGAGTATCATATCGTAGCGGCTGCACAGGCGGCGGCAGGCAGACAAAAACCGGCTGTCCGTCCAGAGCGTTCCGCCGCAGCTTTTGCAGCGGCCCATGAGGGCGGGATCGGCCGTGATGAACCTGCCGCTGTATTCATCGTAAACAAAAAGCGTCGCCATGCTTTATCATATGGCGGCGCGTTTGCTTTTGTTAAAACGTATTTTTGCCTTTAACCCTGAAACTCCACCTGGGGCTGGGCGTTGGGGTCGATGTAGGGGGCGTTGGGGTCGTAGTAGCCGGGGTCCATGGTAGGCTCTGCGTATACGGGGGAGTTGTCGCTGTAATAATAGTAGTTGCCGTCAGCGCCCTGATATATGGTAGGCGTGCGGGGAGGCAGGGATTCGCCGGGGGAAAGCACCTTTGCGGCCTCGGCTTCCTGGTTGGAATCGAATATGAATTCGTGCAGCGCCTTGGCGTTGGCGGGCATATCTGCCAGCACTACCGACTTCCTCTCGTATTTATCGGTTTTGTATGTTTCGTCCGCAGGTATCCTGCAATAGAGCAGGCCGCCTGCGCCCATGCCCAGAGCCTTTGTAGCGCAGGAGATTATGCGGTCGTTGGTCATGTTGGTCTCCACCATGGGCAGTATCTTCTCAAGCATTTTATATTGCCTGGATACGTCCGCCTTCATGAACTGGGCGTATATCTGGTTGAGCAGCTTGAACTGGCGCTTGGTGCGGTTGAAGTCGCTGTCTATGTGGCGTATCCTCGCATAGCCCAGGGCCTGCTTGCCGGTGAGCTTGACGTTGCCCTCGTTGGCAAATATGAAGCCGTCCCATGTGTCCGCTATGCCGCGCTGTTTGTTGAGGCCGGCTATGCAGTCGTTGGCCTCGCTTATTTCCTCGGCGCTCATGCGCACCGTAACGCCGCCCAGCGCGTCCACTATCTCCTCGAACATATTGAAATCCACCAGCACATATTCGCTGAGATTGAGATAAAAGTTGTTGTTGAGGGTCTCAAAGAGCAGGTCAAGGCCGCCCTTTACCGCAGCGGAGTTGAGCTTGCCGTAGCCGTGTCCGGGTATGTTCACCAGCATATCGCGCATTATTGTGGTGAGCTTGAGCCTGTTGTTTACCGTGTCTATGGTGGCTATGAGCATGGCGTCCGTGTTGGAGTCCCCCTTTGTGCCGCGGCGGTCAACGCCTATGAGCAGCACGTTTATGTAGCGCTCGTCCGCAGCGTCAGCCTTCAGCTTTTCTAAGGTTGCCTCGTCCAGCCATGTCTGGTCGTATAGCTCACTCATGGGTATAGGGGTTGGCACCGGGGTAGCCGAGGGCTCCGGCGTAGCGTTGGGGGTGGCCGCGGGCTGTCTCTTATACACATCTCCGAGCCCACG
>ENA-OYZN01000410-OYZN01000410.1-human-gut-metagenome-genome-assembly--contig:-NODE-410-length-20055-cov-4.648250_pt1 | contig 20055 bp, 18 predicted proteins | sample MGYA00243294_ERZ653483 | MGnify/ENA primary metagenome ERZ653483 (study PRJEB26926, sample SAMN06165155) | human gut metagenome | biome: ENVO:00009003; feature: ENVO:2100002; material: ENVO:00002003... | reverse complement strand
GCTATTCGTCGGCAGCGTCAGATGTGTATAAGAGACAGGTACTGACGATCGGCTTACCTGTTGCCCTGTTCCTGCCGGCAATGTCGCAAAGAGGGTAAATCATGGTCTTCTTCCTTTCCATAGACCTGATGCCAACGATTCCGTTTCGCTGACCTTGTTGATCCCATTCTCTTTTGTGGGGCCATATCAGACGACCAAGCAGTGCTTGGTTATTGTGGGCTGGAGGGTTAACTGGGCGGAATCACATACCGTTGCAGCTGCACCCATACGCAACGTCGTCGAGACGCTCCACCCTCTACCTTCCGCAGGTACGACACTTCACAAGCAACAAATCATCGCCAGAATGTTTTACGGAGATAAGGTCAATCAGCTCGGAGAATTTCGCAAGAAGGCACGCTTGGTCACGTACTGTGCCCTTGCCATCGCCGTCGTATTTGCCCTCATTGCGGGCGGATTCTCCAATAGGCTCAGGAGTGTCGTGGCCGTCGACAACGCTCGTGCCATTATCGAAAGCTACCATGGTAAGCGCCCGCTTATTCGACTGACGCTTTAGGCGATACAAAGCCGAATGGCACGGCGTCGGCCACAGGTTCTTGCTCATCAAATACGCTGCTGACAGTGGCATATTTTATTCGCTAATGTATTGAGAAAGAGAGTGTCATGGTCCCCTCGGGTAACGGCTGAAGCCAGATTATCATCATCGCTTTGGGCATTTGCCTTGGTCTGACTTTGTTTGCGGTCTGTGGCTAAACGACTTAGATCTGCGCTTATTTCCAGTGCAAATCTTCTGCCGCTGCTTGCCGGCATCGTGTATCTCGTTAACAGATACATTGCGAGCTTCGACTTTTTTCCTCCCCTACGACTTCGCCCATTATCAGCTCGGAGATCTGTGCGGAGGAATCATCTTTCCCGCCTACGTAAACGTCCTCTTCGAAACGGTGAGCGGGAAAGCACCGATATGTAGCCTCGAAAGCAGTTTGGCATTATCGGCGGGATGCTCAATCTGCTGGGAAGCACTTGCGCCCATGGTGCTCGAGTTTAGTACCCCAGATCCGTTTGATGCCTGCATGTACGTTATCGGCGGCATTGTGTACCTCGCAGCTTTTAAACTGACAGCGGACAGTCGAATATAGCCGCATATACAAGAAACGGGCTCTGTCCCATATAGAGACAGAGCCCGAAACTCTCATGGAGCCAGTGACAGGAATCGAACCTGCAACCCACTGATTACAAATCAGTTGCGCTACCGTTGCGCCATGCCGGCAAACCGTCTGCCAATTATGCCATAAGTTAAGCCATCATCACGGAAAACGCACCAAATAGGTTGAGCGGTTGATCAGAGCGGCAAACGTCAAGAACAGCTACCGCACACCTTCACCATTGAATTCGGGAACGAAGCTTTCCTGAGCAGCATCGCCCTGCTGCCAAAAATAGTCTTCTACCCCAAGCGAATCCGCATAATCAAGCACCTCTTCGTACTCTTCTTCGGTTACCCGACCGGCAAGGCCGTAGCGCTCAAGCCCCGACGCTAAAGGCGTGTACTGGCTCATGATACTCAACCGAACACTGCTACCAAAGCGATCATGCAGCGTAGCGAGCGCACGTTTCGATTCCTCGGCCCTACCGGGAAGAACCAAATGACGGACAATAACGCCTTTAAGCAGCAACCCTTCGTCGTCCTCCTCCCATACGGAAACCTGAGCAACCATTTCCTCGATAGCAGCCAATGCTATTTCGGGATAACGGGGGGCGTGGGAAAGCTTTCCTGCCTCAAAAGCAGATGCGTACTTGAAATCAGCGAGATACACATCCACCTTTCCCCTCATAAGACCCAGCGCCTCGAGTGAATCAAAGCTTGAGGTGTTGTACACCACGGGGATAGTAAGCGCTCGCGAATCCCGCAACTCCCCCAAAGCAGCAGCGATGCTAGGCGTATAGTGTGTTGGCGTAACCAAGTTGATATTTGCCGCATGCTCCCCGTTCTGCAAACGGAGCAGCACTTCCTTAAACTGCTGCAGGCTTATCTGGGCCCCAGAGCCAGACACCAATTCTCTGTTTTGGCAGTACACACATTGAAGAGGACAATGCGAGAAGAACACGGCACCGCTGCCTTTGTCTCCCACTAAGCAGGGTTCTTCCCACCAATGCAGAGCCGCACGTCCCAGACGCAAAACGTCAGATGCCCCGCAAACACCGAGCTCTCCCTCTTCGCGATTCACGCCGCATTGCCGAGGACATAAACCGCACGCAGAATAAGGGGACCCCGCACGGGATCCCCTTAAATCAATGGCACTGTTCACCAATTCGCCCACAAGCTCACCAAATTAGTGATGGTGCTTGCCGCAGCACTCATGCTCCTCATGAGGATCATGGCCGCATTCGCACTCGTGGTCTTCGCCGTCTTCGCAGCCGCAATCGCAGCTTTCGAAGGCGCCTTCGGCACGGGACCAGTCAAGTCCGTAGCGATTGGTGGTTTCTTCATCGGCGAATACCAACTTCAGGCCAGCAGGGCTCAAGTCGATGCCGCCCACCAAAGCGAGCAGCTCCATAAGGCGATAGCACGCTTCTGCCTGAGGGAGAATCATTTCCTCATCTTCCAAGGAAGCAAGGGCAGCCGTTGCTTCCCCCATCAAGTGCTCGATAGTGAACGAAGCATCGTACTCTTCATCGAGCAAAGCCTGAGCAAAAGCTTCCTGGGCAGGAGAAATGCTATTCATGTCATGCATGAAATCGATAACATCCTCCACCATCACGTTTACGTCGCTGCCGACGTTTGCAAGAGCAACCTGCGCCTCGACCGCACCGACCAAGGTCGCACAACGTTGCAGCGTAAGGGCAACCTTCGCCTTCTGGCCAGCTCCCGCATGTCCCATCCACATTACGCGATGAGCGATAGCATCAAGCAGGGGCTTTACTGTTTTGTAGTCAGCGTCTTCACGACAGCCAGCAACAATACCCAGGTTTTCACGGCTAACGAACGCCTCTTCGCACACCATGTCGCTCACCACCAAAGGAGCATCAATAGCCGCATGGCCGTTCACGCAGGCAACGGCATCAAGCTCGCAAGCAAACGAAACGGTAGAAGGGCTCAGGTCGACCAAGATGGCGCCTTCTTTGGATCCGCGAAGCAAGCCTTCCGTGTCGTAGTACAGATCTTCCAACGCGGAAGTATTGATGCAGTAGGTAAACACTACATCGGCATTGGAGATATCGGTTGCCGGATAACCCGCCGCTTCAAGCAAGCCGCTTACACCAGCGCCCACACGCTCGTCGCCTGCAAATGCAAATGTCAAATCTTGAGTGCCCATATGCACATCCTTTCCAAGTTATCGAATAGCCCATTCGGCAATTCGGGAACACGCACCCCCAGGCAGTCCACCGACGATGCGTAGAGATTTCAAAAAAGCGGACTTAGATAGCTACTGTTTCTTTCCGCGGACCTTGTTCGCAATGCGATCGGCCATGGAAATATCTGCACGGCAATCTTGCCCCCAGAACACGATGGCGATCATCCCGGGGCCTACATGGCTACCAATAACCGGGCCAATACTCGTTTCCAAGAACATAACCGAGTCGTCCTCTTTAGAGATGAGACTCATCAAGCGCTCGGCATCTTTGGGGCAGTCAGCATTGCCGATAACCACATTCTGGCCAGGAGCATCGGAGCTGCGTCGTTTCATATAGTATTCATGCAGGGCTCGAATACCCTTTTTGCGACCGCGAGCAACACCCGTAAGCGCCAGCTTCCCATCGGCATCGATGCCCAAAAGAGGCTTCACATCAAGCTTAGAGCCCGCATAGGCAACCGACGATGGAATACGGCCACCCCGTCGCAGCGCTTCCAAATCATCCACCATGAACTGGCGATCCACGAAATAACGTGCCTCTTCAGCCCATGCTACCATCTCATCGGCGGTCAGCCCCTTTTCACGCTGACGCAACGCTTCATACACCAAGAACGCCTCGGCGATAGATGCCAGCTTGGTATCCACCATACGGACATCCAAGTCTGGAATTTCCTGCTTTACCTGATCGAAAAAAAGGCATGCCGTATCGAACGTTCCCGAAAGGCCGCTCGAAAAGCTCAAATACACCGCCGGTTTTCCCTGCTCATGAGCCCATTCGAACGCCTCTCGAAGTGCGGGCATGGGGATTTGGGCAGTTTGAGGCTCAGAGCCATTGCGCATCGATTCATAAAAATCATGGGCCGAACGCGAACGATACAGATCGTCGAGATGTTCACCTTCATCATCGATGTAAGGGAACTTAAGCAGATACACACCATCGCGGTCTACCACCTCGTAGGGCAAATCACAGCATGAATCGATGATTAAGTTGTATTTAATATCCATTACGGTTGCCTCTCACAACAGGGGTTTCACTAGTTGGCCACAGCAAGGCTGCTCAAATCACCTGTGATCTTGCCTTCAAGGGGCTTATTGCATATATACGAAATGCCCACAGCAGGACCCACATGCAACCCAACAACCGGACTAACAGGAATCACTCGAACCTCTCGCTTAAGGAAAGGCTCGAAGAATTCCTTTGCCCACTCTACGGCAGGAGCTTTGTCTCCGATGTAATGCACCACCAAGTCCTTCAAACCACCGCAGGTTTCAATATCGTGCTCTAAGATTTCCTGGATCTTGACAAGGGCCTTCTTGCGGGTTCGGACTTTCGCCATAGGCTCAGGCGTACCGTCGACCACCGTCAAAACTGGCGCCAACTTGATAAGGTTACCCAAAAGCGCCGCCGCACCGCCAATACGGCCGCCCTTCTTCAAGAAGGTAAGCGATTCGGGCGTGAACAGAAAACGCGTACTTTTGATAGCCTCAAGAACCGTCTGGGCGGCCTCGGCAAGCGTCTTGCCTTCCCTCACCGCACGAGCGCCTTCCAAAACGGGAAATGCCTCGTCAAAGCCACAGGACGATGAATCGATCATGCAATACTTGAAGTTGATATTGCGCGACTCTACAGAGCGGGCAGCGCGCAACACGCCATCGAAGGCGCCGGAAAGACCCGTAGAAATCCAAATACCCAGGACCTCATGGCCCGCCTTCGCGAATGATTCGAACAGTTCTTCGAGCGTGCTCTGCGAAGGCTGGCTTGAAGTTGGAGGGTTATCGGCCATGTCGTAGATGCGCGTATAGAAATCATCGAGATCCATCGTGGCATCAACATGCTCGTGTCCATCTTCGTTCAAGAACAAGGACACAACTTCGATGTTTTCTTCTTCGATCAATTCCTTAGGCAACGAGGCTACGGAGTCGGTAACGACTTTGATCATTCGGCACAGCTCCTTTCGCAAAGGCGGCGCGCCAGGGCGCAGCCGCCTTACCACAGCTAGGCTAAGCATCTTCTGACTATTTCCGGATCGTCCTGTCAAAAGACGATTTGCAGGACGAGACGAGATCAAGCGCTATTGGGATTTTACGAAAGCCCCAAAAGACGCGAGACCAAATCGCGTCGGCGATAGAACAGAGAGTATTCCAAACCGACTGGATAAGAGTGTGGGTTGACAATGCGCTTCTGGCTCTCATCAAGCAAAGCAAGCTGTTCCCGACAGCGATCTCGTGCAACCAAAGCGTCGCGCGCCTCGGCATCGAGCACAACCTTGCCCGCGCGGGCAAGCGGCTCAAGGAGCGTTTCGTAACGAAGACCGGAAAGATCTTTTTGGCGCAACTCGTCTGCAGGATCAACAATGCGTTCGCTCGAAACAGGATACAGAACATCAAAAACCATGTCTCCCGCAATGGTTCCTGATTCGTGGAAATAGCGACGAACGTCAAGAATTCCGGGAACAGTTTGTTTGGAACTCTGCCCCGTAACTTTGACACAGGGTTCCCATTCTCCACCCTTCATGCGCTTTGCCGCCAGTTTGTATACGCCGCCAAGCGCTGGCTGATCGTAAGCGGTAACCAACTTAGTGCCCACGCCCCAAGAAGCAACCTTGGCACCCGAGTCGCGAATAGACTTGATGGCAAACTCATCCAAATCGTTCGAAAGAACCACGCCGGTATCGACAAGGCCCGCCTCATCAAGCATGGCACGAGCTTGCTTGGCATTCCACGCCAAATCGCCCGAGTCGATGCGGATGCCTGCCAGATGCTCGCCGCGCGCTTTCATTTCAAGGCCAACGGTAATGGCATTTTTCATGCCCTGGGCTACATCGTAGGTATCTACGAGCAATACGCAGTTCGTGGGGAATTCTTTGGCATATGCGCGAAATGCCTCGAGCTCATCGTCAAACGCCATAACCCACGCATGTGCATGGGTGCCAGAAACCGGCAAGCCGTACTCACGACCAGCGAGCACGTTTGAAGTGGAAGCACAGCCGCCCACGATGCATGCGCGAGAAGCACGCATGCCGCCCGATTCGCCCTGGGCGCGGCGTAAGCCGAATTCTGCCACGGGAGTTTCAGCGGCAAGGCAAACGCGCGCCGCCTTAGTTGCGGCAAGAGTTTCAAAATTAACGCAGTTCAGCAGCTGCGTTTCCAGAAGCTGGCACTGAACGATAGGGCCGGTTACGCGAACGATGGGATCATTCGGGAACACCACCGTGCCTTCACGTACGGCGTCGATCTCGACAGTAAGCTCGAGCGTGCGCAGATACTCAAGAAAATCAGGATTGAATAGCTTACCGCCGCCTGGCGCGTCGATAGAAGCAAGATACTCTACGCTTTCGTCGGAGAACGAGAAGTTCTCCACCACTTCAGCGATATGATCCATGCCGCTGGCAATAGCGTATCCGCCCTTAAACGGCGGTTCGCGGAAGAAGATATGGAAGCATCCCTCTTCCTCAAGTTTTCCACAGGCCCAGTAACCCTGAGCCATGGTTATCTGGTACAGGTCCGTTAAAAGAGCATAGTCGTCATTGTTGTTCATTCGTGCTGCCTTCCCCCTGAGCCTTACGGCGACGGCGGCGGGGCTTGCGATGAGCTACTTCGCCCTGCTTGCCGGCATTCGAACCGTTGGCCGTATGCTCCCCTTGTTGCTTTCGAGGTGCATTGCGCACACCCGAAGATTTACGGCCGGGACGCTTTGCACCCTGGTCGGAATTGCTTTTCTTGCGCTCTTCGCCGCGCTGGTTCTGCTGACCCTGCTTGCCCTGCTGCTGAGGCTTGCTTCCCTTGCCTGAGCCACGGCGCGAACGACGCGACTGACCCTCGCTCTTTTTCTGAGAAGCAGATTTCTTCTGATCCTGAGAGCCTTCGCCCTTGTTGGCGGATTGGCCTTCGACACCCGATGAACCGCTGCGACTACGACGGCGGCGGGGCTTGCGATGGGTGTCTTCCTTTTCGCGCTCGCTTTTGCGGGCTTTACGCGATTCGTTATCAGCGAGCTTTTCGTTACCGCTGAACGAAGTAACTTCGAAGGCGGTGGTGCCGAATACATCGAGGGGATCGGGAGAAGCATACTTCTCGAACACTTCCTCGGATACACCGGTGGGACGCTTTCCTTCGCCGTTGTATTCCATTTCCGCAAGCGGAACCTTGATGGATTTGCCGTCTTCCAGCTGAAGGGTGACACGCTCCAAAGGAACATTGATTTCTGTTACGCGGGCAACGCCGCCAGGCACCTCAACCTTTGCGCCATGTTTAGGAGCACGGGAATTAACCTCTTTATAGGTTTCATACTCGTAACGCAAGCAGCACATGAGTCTGCCGCAACATCCCGATATTTTCTGAGGGTTGAGCGACAGATTCTGCTCCTTTGCCATACGGATAGAAACAGGAGAAAACTCTCCGCCCAAACGCTTGCAGCAGAGCTCTTGGCCGCAATGGCCCAAGCCACCCACCAAACGAGCCCCATCGCGCACGCCAATCTGGCGCATGTCTACGCGCACATGGAAATGACCGGCGAGCTTGCGCACCAAGTCGCGAAAATCTACGCGCTCCTCAGCCTCGAAATAGAACACCGCCTTGTCGCCGTCGAACAGGAACTCCACCATAACGGGACGCATTTGATCGCTTGCACCTTCGGCAAACTCCTTGAACACAACCAGCGCCTCTTCGCCCTGCTGGGCCAATTCGTCTGCGCGCTGGACGTCTTCTTCCGTCGCAATGCGAATAACTGGCTTCAACGGCGATTTCAGATCGGCAATAAGCTCATCGCTAACCTCCATGATATCGGCCGTTGCCGTGCCGAACTCAGTTCCGCGTTCCGTTTTAACGATTACGTGATCGTTTGCCTTAACGTCTATGTCGCCCGGGTCGAACCAGAGGACCTTGGTTCCCGCTTGCATCTTAATAGGTGTTACCCGAACCATATAGAACCTCTCTTATCGTGAACAGAAGCGTGTCCAAGCACGTTTCTGGAGAAACATTATAACTAAGCGCTTCGTCGGTCTTATACGCTTCGCGCAATGCGCGCATCAGACCCTCAACGTTTACCCTGGCTGCCGCCGCTTCTACGGCAGGACGCTGGTCGATGTTCACCATCAGCTCAGGAGTGCCTGAAACCACCATAAGAACATCGCGTAGCCACGAGCGGATAATTGCCGTCATCTGCCTGAGCGAAGTGCGCGTTGCCTGGGTAAGGGCACGTTTATGGCGCAGTTCGATTTGGCGCATGGCTGTTTTCGTAAGAAAATCAGCAGATTCCGCCAATTCCTCGCTCTGCTCGGTTCGCACGTTGTCGAGCGGGGCCTTTGCACGTTCGATGAGTTCAGCGGCGTACTCAAGCACATCGCGGGCATCGGCAACGGACAAGCCAGCCAGGACCTCCATCACGCGAGCGCGGAATTCGGTGCGCTCGCTGCTTTTGGCAAACGAGATAGCCTGTGTAATGGAGCCATCGCACGCCTCGATTGCCATACGGGCGCGCTCGGGGGTTACCCCAACCTTTTGAGAAAGGATTCCCGCCGCCTCTCGGGCGGGAATATGGCGAAAGGGAACCACCTGGCAGCGAGAAACTATGGTGGGGAGCACACCCTCGCGGGTACGACCCAAAAGAATGAACACCACACCAGGCACCGGCTCTTCAAGGGTCTTCAGAAAAGCATTCGCCGCCTGAGTTCCTAAAAGATCGACGCGATCGAGGATATACACCTTGCTTTTTGCACGAATGGGCGCAAGCGAAACATCGGAAACGATTTCCCTGACCTGTTCGACCAAGTAGCCTTGGGCTCCCTCGGGGGCGTAATAATGCACATCGGGATGACGGCGACGCAACACGCGGGCGCAATCATCGCATTCACCGCAGCCATTCTTTTCACACAGGATTGCCTGGGCGAAAGCGTATGCCGCAGATGTTTTGTTGGAGCCGGCAGGTCCCGTAAGCAAGTAAGCATGGCTTACCCGACCCGAAGCTATCGTCGCGCGAAAGAACTCGCGCACACGAGGCTGACCAAGCACTCCGTCGAAGACATCAGCCACCGTGCTACTCACCTAAGTTGATCTGGGCTTTTTTATCGGTGTTGCGCTCGAGGATAGATTCGAAGAATCCGGGCTGCCACACAGGACTCGAGGCATCCCAGCTGAATATGTCAGAAAGCTCCTTGAATATGGTTCGAGCCGTTTTGTCTTTGGAGCCCGCAGAGGAAACGACGCGAATGCGCTGGGGGTTTTCTGCTGCAATGCGCATAAATGCGCTATTCACACGTGCATGGAAATCGGCGCCTGCCTGCTCAAGCCTGTCGGCATCTCCGTGATGGGTAGCTCGTTCAAGCCCTTCTTCAGCGGGAGCTTCGGTGGTGAGCAGGATGGTGCGACAGGGATGCACCCCTTGACAGGCGAACACATTGGCCTGGTGCACAAACGATACGGGAAGACCGCGACCATACGCCTGATAGGCAACCGTAGAATCATAGAACCTGTCGAGCAGGACAACCGCCCCTCGCGCAAGCGCAGGAATGATAGTCTCTTTTACGATTTGAGCACGAGCAGCTTCGTAGATGAGCAACTCGGCCTGATCGGACATAGCTGAATTTTCGGGATTAAGGACAATCGAGCGCAGCGCTTCACCAATGGCAGTGCCGCCAGGCTCGCGCAAGCACAGAACCTCATGTCCCATTTTGCGCAGGCACTCAGCCAAAAACGTGATATGCGTTGTTTTACCGGCGCCATCTCCACCTTCAAAGGTGATGAAAATTCCAGGTCCGACAGTAGTATCCTGCGCAGTGGCCACTCGTAAATTCCTATCAGTCGAGAGAGTAAATGTCTTCGCCCATCGTGTCGATACCGACGAAAACGGGGAAATCGGAGACGATGATCTTTCGCAACGCCTCGGTACCCAAGTCATCATACGCTAACGTTTCACACGATTCTATGCACTTCGCAAGAAACGCAGCAGCGCCGCCAACAGCCACAAAGTACACCGCGCCATTGTCTATGCAGGCTTGGCGAACCGCTTCGGAACGATGGCCTTTGCCCACTGTTGCGGCGAGGCCACAATCCATAAGACGGGGAGCCGCGAAGTCCATTCGCGAAGCAGTGGTGGGGCCAATGGCGCCAAACGGGCGCCCCGCCGCCGAAGGGGTTGGCCCTGCATAGAAAATGGTCTGGCCTGTTAAGCCATACGGAAGCTCTTCGCCATCCCCCATTTCGGCAAGCAAACGTTGATGACCTGCATCGCGCAGCGTGAAAAGGGGACCGGAAAGCAAGCACGCTTGACCGGCGCGCAATTCTTTTGCCTCTTCGAGGTTTAAGGGAAGAGTAAGGCGTATTGGGTCAGCCGGCATGACTATTCCCCTTCCGATTCAGAGACTTTGACAACATGCGTGGGAATATCGACCGTAGCGCGACGGGTGGCAGAGCAGCTCATGTTCACAGCCACGGGAAGTGCAGCAATGTGACACGGAGCTGTCGAGACCCGTACGCCCAATGCCGTGGTTTGGCCGCCCAATGCCCCCGCGCCAATTCCCGTTGCATTAATTGCGGAAAGCAATTCCGCTTCAAATACAGCAGCGTCGGGATCGGGGTTCACAGTGCCAAGCGGGCGCATCAAAGCGCGCTTAGCCAACCCACCAACCTTGTCAAACGTGGCACCCACGCCTACGCCCACCACCAAAGGAGGGCAAGCGTTTGCGGCCTTTTCACGCACACAAGCAAGCACGGTATCGATAACACCCTGCTTGCCAGCGCTTGGCGTAAGCATAACCACACGGCTGGCATTGTCGGAGCCGCCGCCTTTCAGCATCACATGCAAACGGCAAACCCCCGGCTCATCGACAAAATGAACCTCGCAGAAAGCCGGTGTATTGTCTTGCGTGTTGCCGCGGTCGAACAGCGCATCTTTTACCACCGATTTACGCAAACGCGCATCGATGTAAGATTTTGCAACCGCATCGTTCACACGAGAGAACACATTACCAGGAACCAGCACGTCAGGGCCGGCTTCCAAGCACACCCATACCGTACCCGTGTCTTGACAGATAGGCACGCAGTCATCTGCGGCAACGCAAGCATTTTGCACCAGCTGGTCCAAAACGATGCGAGCACGGGCTCCGGTCTCGGTTTCACGGGCAGCAACCAAACCCGACAAGATATCGTCGGGAACGCGCGTGGCCAGCTGCGGGATAAGAGGCAGCAGCGCCGCCTCGATATCGCCAGGGGTTACCGTTAGCATGTAATCACCTTAGAACGTTTGCTTACTCGGGAAGATTCTCGAGACCCTTCTTAACGCTGGCAGCAGATTCCTGCAGGGCAGCCAGCTCTTCGGGGGTGAGGTCGAACTCAACGATCTCTTCAACACCGCCCTTGCCCAAACGTACGGGGATGTTCATGTACAGGTCGTTCAGACCGTACTGGCCGTCGATGTAAGCGCAAACGCTCAGTACTTCCTTGGAGTCGGTAAGGATGGCCTCGACCATCTTGGCAATAGAGGCGCCTGGGGCGTAATAAGCAGAGCCCGTCTTCAGGAAGGAAACAACTTCAGCGCCGCCCTTGGTGCAACGCTTGGTAACCTCGGCGATGTCCTCTTCGCTCATAAGCTCGGTAATGGGAGTGCCCTTGACGGTGGTAAAGCGAGGCCAGCAAACCATGCCCTCACCGTGAGCGCCAAGCGCCCAAGCGGTAACATCAGCGGGGTCGCAGCCAAGCTTTTCGCATACTGCAAAAGACAAACGGGAAGAATCGAGCACGCCGCCCATGCCCATAAGACGGTTGGAAGGCAGACCGGACTTCTTGAAAGCCAAGTAGGTCATAACGTCAAGCGGGTTGGTAACACAAATATAGATAGCGTTCGGAGAAGCAGCCATTGCCTGCTCGATAACAGAAGACATGATGCCGGAGTTAACACCAAGCAGGTCTTCACGGGTCATGCCAGGTTTGCGAGCGATGCCGGCGGTGATTACCACGATGTCGGAATCAGTGGTTGCCGCATAGTCGTTAGTGCCCGTTACCTTAACGGTGAACTTTTCCACCGAACGCATGTGCATCATATCAAGCGCCTTGCCCTGAGGAAGACCCTCTGCCACGTCCACCAAAACGACGTCGGCGAGATTCTTGGAAGCGATGATGTGCGCAGCGGTTGCGCCAACATTGCCTGCACCTACGATAGTGACCTTGCTCATTATTCCTCCTGAACGGTTTGGATTCGCCACGTGCCCTCACGGCACGTAATTTTTTTATTTTACTCTTTCTTTATTTCCTCGATGGAAAAACACAGGCTACTCTTGCATGCCTACCGTTCACCTTTCCCCCTCGAGCGCTCAAGGGGGAAACGCATAAAGAAAGCGCCCACAGGGGGGCGCTTTCAGGAACTATTCGTTTTTTTCGGCCGTTTTCTTTGCGGTGGCTTTCTTGGCTGCGGTCTTTTTCTTAGCCGCGGGCTTCTTGGCAGCCTTCTTCGCCTCGGCCTTTTCGGCCTTCTTCTTTGCCGCCTCTTCCTTGGCGGGGCAATTGAAGTTCGGACAAAGCTTCCAAGGACCACGCTGCGTGGTAACGATAACCATGGGGGCGCCACAGCTTTCGCATACTTCCTGCGTTGCCGTAAGCTTGCCATACTGCGGAAGCGGATAGCCCGTTTCGCATTCATCGTAGTTCTCGCAGCGGATGAAGCGCTTCAACGTACGCGGATTCTTACGCGCAATAAGCTTCTTCTCCAAGCCCTTTTCCTTGCACGTGGGGCAAATACCCACTTCCAAATCGGGCTCTTTGTTTGTTTCACATTCTGGGTCGATGCACAGAACGCGCGGCTTGGAGCGGAATGCCGTAACCTTGATCTGAGGCATGCCGCAAACAGGGCACTTCTCTTCCAGCGCCTCGATCTTGCCCTTAGGCAGCGGATAGGCGACATCGCAATCGGGCCAACCAGCACAGCCGATGAACATTGAGCGCGTTTTCTGCGAAGAGCGCAGCTGCAGATCCTTACCGCACTTGGGGCATGGACCCACGTAGGCATCGGCAGCAACGGCGTCCGCCAGAGCGTCCTTCACTTCTTCAGAATGAGGAAGCAAGCTTGCCAGCTGCTCGGAAAGCAAATTGCGCGAATTGGTTACCACCTCGGTCTTTGTTTTCTGGCCTTCGGCGATATTGTCCATCTCTTCTTCGAGTTCTGCCGTCATTTCAGGATGGGTGATATGAGGCGCGAACTTATCGAGGGCATCGCACACTGCCATACCTAGCTGGCTAGGCTCGATAGGGTCGTTTTGCACGTACTTCACCGCATACAGACGCTCGATGATGGAATGGCGGGTGGATTTCGTGCCCAAGCCAAGCTTTTCCATTTCCTGGATCAAGCGACCCTGCGAATAGCGGGCTGGAGGCTTGGTTTGGTCTTTTGTGCAGGTTGCACCATTGAAGGCTATTTCCTGGCCTTCTTCCAACGCAGGCAACTGCTCGTCTTTCTTCAGGCCGTAAGGATAGATGCCGCGAAAACCCGGCTTCACTAAAACATCGCCCTTAGCCACAAACTCTTCGCCACCCACAACGAGCGAGACCTTCGTGCCTTCCACGATGGCGGCATCGGAGAGCGTTGCCAGGAACCTACGGGCAATAAGGTTGTAGAGCTTGTACTCCGCCGCAGGAAGGTTGTCGGGCGTTGCCATGGCTGTAGGATAAATAGGCGGATGGTCGGTAGTTTCCTTCTTGCCGCGTGTTGCGCGCAGAGGACCGCCCGAAAGCAGCTGCTTGCAATAGGGGGTATAAGCGGGATTGCCCATGATTTTCTTCACGGTGTCTGCCAAATCGAGCGAAGAAGGGTACACCGTATTGTCTACACGGGGATAGCTGATATAGCCATCCATGTACAGGCTTTCCGCCAGACGCATGGTTCGTGCAGGGGTAAGACCCTCAGCGGAAGCTGCCGCCATAAGGCTCGTAGTGTTGAACGGCACGGGAGGTGCCACGGTGCGCTTGCGCTTCGTGATGGACTCAACACGCGCCAAGGTTTGGCCTTCGACATGGGCCATTACCGCATTGGCTTCCGCTTCAGCTTTGAAACGTGCCGTTGCATGAGGAGCAATGAAGGCATTTTCGTTTTCGTCGAAAGAGCCTTTGATTACCCAGTAATCTTCAGGAACAAACGCCAAGCGCTCGCGCTCACGGGCAACGATAAGCGCCAGGGTTGGCGTCTGGACGCGGCCAGAAGAACGCACGTTGCCGTAACCGGCAAACTTCACCAAGGTAAGGTAGCGCGTAAGCACCGCACCCCAGATGAGATCGATGTCCTGGCGCGAAGCGCCCGCACTAGCCAAGTTGGTATCGAGCGTTACTAAGTTGCTGAAGGCGTGAGTTATCTCTTCCTTGGTGAATGCAGAATAGCGCGCACGAGAAACAGGTGCCGTGTCGTTGACCTCTTGAATGCATGAAAGCGCATCCGAGCCGATAAGCTCACCTTCACGGTCGAAGTCGGTTGCAATGATGATGGAATCGGCCTTCTTCGCCAAGTTCTTCAACGAACGGATAATATCTTTTTCCTTGGGGCGCTTTTCGATAGGCGAATACACCAAATACGGCAGCGCATCCATCTTCCAGGCCTTCAGCTCCACACCGTCTTCAGTAAAGGGTTTCTTCTTTTTAAAAGGTGGCCTGGGCAGCGTTTTGGGAATATCGGCTTCCATAACTTCGCCATCGGCGGAAACGCCACGCCATCCGCCGCGCTTCTTATACACCAGCGCTGTGGCAAAATCGGGTTCCAAAATATGGCCACGAAGACCAATGGTTACCCAGTCTTCACCATCAACGGTAAAGCGATATACGGGAGTGGAATATACTTTGTCGGCTTTGGGCTTTGTTGCGCCCAACAAATCTGCGATCTTCTGAGCCGCGTCATTCTTCTCGGTAACAACCAGTTTCACGCGGTTACTCCTTTTCTGCCGAGCCTTAAGCCCAGCCGCTATTCACACGGTTTAACCCCGATTTGCTTATTAACGTGTGCGGGGATTTGCTCCTTTGCTTGGCGGTGCCTTCCAAGCACAGCCTTTACTATGCGGCGAGATAGCGCCGCGCCCGCTACGCCTGGAGCCCCTCTGCTGCGTAGCAAGATTCAGCATACCCGAATTGAGAAGCTCGAAGCGAAAAACTTGATAACGTATCCGGATAGCCCCGCTGAAAGACCCATCAAAGAAGCGCAGGGCTAACTCATCGCGTTTTGCAGCTCTTCCTTTTCGCGGTCCAAAACCAAGCGCATGGCTTCGATGGCGCATTCCAGCATAGAATCATCGGGCTCGTTGGTGGTTAGGCGCTGCATCTGCATACCCGGCCACAAGACGATACGCACCAAGGGATTTTCGGGATGGCTGCCCGCCCACTTCACGGTAATCTCGTATGAAATTCCAGCAATTAAAGGCATAAGCGCAATGCGCACCACGATAAGCAGGGCGAATGCAGCAGGCCCGCTGATCCCCCACCCCTCGATGAGCAAATTGAGGGGAATGATGGTGTACACCAAAATGGCGATGATCATAACCATGATCAAGAATGCCGTACCGCACCGAACATGCAGCCGAGGAAAGCTCCGCGCGTTTTCCGGTGTAAGCTCAAGCCCGTGCTCGTAGCAGTGGATGGTCTTGTGCTCGGCGCCATGATAGGAAAACATGCGTTTAATATCTTTCATGCGCCCGATCAGCCATACATAAAAGACGAATATTGCCACCCGCATCAAGCCATCGATGATATTCCAGGCAAAGGGGTTGGCTTCGTATTCGCCAACCAACACATTGGACGCCAATGCCGGCAGGAAGATAAACAGGCTCACTCCTAAAACCAAGCCCATAACCAGGGAAACTGCCATTTCCGCTTTCCCGAAAAACGGCTCTTCTTCCTCGTTGGCGGCATGAGCAGGAACACCTTGCCCCTCGGACGCGTAAAGCGGCCCTTCCTGGCCACCATACGGGCTTTGCTCGTTGGGTTCGGTTACTACCTCAAGCGTTCGCTGGGCGCCAAGCGCATCGATCATGATGTCGGGACGTCCGAAATCATGTTTCCAAGAAAAAGGGGGTTCTTGTTCGGGCTCACACCTTCTGGCCCGACTGCCGTCCGATTCTTGTGGGCCCCCATTGCCAATGAGACCTTGACCCTCGGAATCGTATTCTTGACCGTCGAAGTCACCGTCGATGCACAAGCCGCCCGCTGCCACTTCTTCGGCAACCGTTTCGGCCTGTTCGTCTTCGTCGTCAAACGCATGGTTGGCGGCAATCTCAAGTGCCTTATACCCCAGCACTAATGAATCGACCAGGGCCACACACCCGCGCACCAACGGCCAGGAAAGCCACTTGGCACGCTTTCCCTTCTTGGACAGAGGATGCTCCTCGGAATGCATATGGCCATCAGGCTCACGCACGGCAACAGCCCAGTTGAGCTTGCCACGCATCATCACGCCTTCGATAAGCGCCTGCCCGCCAATATGGGTGCGGCGTTGGCCGTCTTCGGTGAATGCTCGTTTCAGATCACTTCCCATGGGGAAAGGCTACTCCCTTACTACTTTTGGATAGGGGTTTCCGCAGGTCATTTTACCTTCGGGACACACTCCACGAACACAGGGAGCGCCAGCATCCATAAAGATATAGGGCGCCGTGGGGCGAACAAGCTCAAGCATGCGATTGGCAAGCTCGCGGATTTCCCATTGAGCGCGGTTGCAGCAGCGCAAGCTTAGGAAATGAAGCAACTCGCGAATGTTCATGGTAATGACAATCTTTGTTTCTGCGGCATTGGGCAGAAGATAACGAGCATCTTCGGCGGGAACACCAGCATCAAGAAGCTTATGGTACGCATCCACAACAGCATCGATAGCCTCATCGAACACGCGGGAGGTATCTTCCTGAGCGGCAACCGTGGGGGGCTTCACCACTTCGACATCCCCTGCGAACTTAACGTAGCGCTGAGATTGCTGGTTGAAGCTGGCCAGACGATGGCGAACCAACTGGTGAGTGAGCGCACGAGAAACGCCGTCTACCGCAAAGGTATAGCTCACGTGTTCCAGCGTAGAAAAATGGCCTGATTTCATTATGGTGGAAAGCACGCTTTGCACGCGCTCCGGCGGCATGGTTTCCATAAGCTCAGTTGCGCCGACGGGGGCATAGCAAAGGCGTGCCGCCGTTGCCACCGCGCGCTCAGGATGTTCAGGGTATTGCAAAAGCTCTACATTCATAGGGCTTGTCCTTTCTCTTCTTGCGCCATAATAGCGAACCACTCTTGAGCAGCTGCCCACAACAGGACGGTTCGCGGAAAGAACACGCTAATGGGCGGCGGAAGGACGCACCGAGAAATAATGCGCCTCAGAAGAATTATTCCTCCGAGGCGCATCAGTTAACGCTTGCTGCCCTTTCAGGGGGCATTGCAGCTGCGCTCGCTGCCGAGATTGGACCTACAGCTCTATACGCTCAAACAAATCCCTACCCACTCCGCATATCGGGCAGATGAAATCTTCTGGAAGCTCGTCGACGTATTCGATATGACCGCAAACCGTGCAACGCCACGCGAACGTACGACCTGCCGCAGGGTCCGATTCTTCTTCCTTCGCAGGAGCATCTTCGTTGAAACTCGGCGCCTTCGGCGGTGTTTTGCCTCCTTTGACCTGATGATAATAGGCATAGGTCATAGGTTCTTCGCCCCCAAGAGATGCAGCGTCAGCAACCGAGCCAATAAAAAGCACATGGGATCCCAGATCGATCTCCTGTTCAACCTTTACCGAAAAGCGAGCACAAACCTGCTCGGCAACATAAGGGATACCCTGCGCGGACGTTTCGGTAGTAAAACCCGAAAACTTATCGGTATCAGCGCTTGAATGGAACCCGAAGGCCCCAATAAGCTCCATCGAGGCGGATTGATCGAGTACGGTAACCTCGAACGCGCCCGTTTCACGCACGCCTTGCGTGGTGAAATTATCTTTGTTCAACGCAATGCTTGCCTGAGCTGGGCTGCTCGTAACCTGCGTAAACGTGTTTGCCACGCAACCAACAGGTTTTCCATCCCTCAAGGAGCTAACCAGGTACATGCCGTAGGTTAGCGATCGAAATGCAGTTTTATCCATAGCTCCCAAACCTTCCCTTTGCTTAGTTGTGATCATAGAATACGAATTTTATAAGTTACAGCAAGAAACGCCTGGCTAACGGGCTTGTTTCTTGGTGCTTTTCTTATTCTGCAAGTATTTCAACCCTCTCTGGGTTAACTGACTACCCGCAGCCACCGCCGCCCCCGCAGCGCTTTTCGCAAGGGGCTTTGCCGCCTGAGCCGCCGCACCGGCAACGCCTCTAACGACAGGCTTTGCTGCCCGGACCGCCATCCCAGCAACAAGTGGCGCTTCGCAAATAACCTTCTTCGCAACCTTTGGAGCCTCTTCGGCTGCTTTGTGAGCTGTTTTCTCGGCAGAAGCTTTAACCGCGACGGCCGCCCTTTCAGCAACGTCATCGAGTTTTTCCTCGAAAGGCGTTGCCGAACGACCCGAGCAATTACGCTGACCCTTGCTTATTAAAGCTGCGCCGCCCGCAATTGCCACAGCGCCAGGGCCAGGCAGAACAAGCATGGGAACGCCTGCGGCGGTCAAGGCGGTACCCGCCGCTATTTGGGCTGCACCCTTGATCTTATGTGTTGAGTTTCCTTCGTCGTCCATAGGCAGTACTTCGGGAACCGCATATTCAGGTTCGACCGAAGCTCCACTGGTGGAAGAATTGCCATTGCTCATTGCAGTTGCTTTATCACTGTCATTCATTGCGGCTCCTTTTCCTATCTGTGCACAAGCACAGAAAAACAAACAAGATGCCTGTTGCCAGCAAAAGGCGACAACACGCCCGTCACAGGCCAAGCGTAGCCACAGCCCGTCATAAGCTAGGCGCAGCCGTACCCCATCGCGGCGCAAGAGCAGCAGCGCCCATCAGGAAGAAGAGCAAGCAGCACTCCCCATGCGCGCCTCTTACGCTTTCCTCGAAGATGAAACCTGCGCACACAACCGGGCACCCATGCGTGCCATGCTTTCCTGCATCGAACTCAGCTTACGGCATAAACAAACGCAACCGTCGAGAAAGCAAAGATGATGCCAAGCCGTTGCGCAATAGCGAAAAACAGCCCCTGCAGGAGGGCAAAAACAAAAATCCTCGGATCTTTGCAACTTTTTTTCGATTAGCAACCCCTTTCCTCACCCGCAAAGCGAAAATACGCCATCGTACGCCCGATTACCTGCGGTTTTGCGCTTTTATCCTCACTCAGGGAACTCGCGACGGTTGCTAATCGCAAAAAAGTTGCGCGGTGGAACGTTTTTCTGTTTTCGGAGTCCCAAACGACCTGAGGCGCCGCCATGGACATAGCGGCGCAAGAGCTGAACCGCGTGAGAGGCCCATTCGCGTGCGGTGTCGCGGACAAGGCGGGGCAGATCAGTGCTCTATGGACAGGACGATCGGACGCAGTGCCGCGGACGAGGCGCCGTGGGGAGCGATCTGGTCACGATTTCACAGGAGGACAGATGCGATGGCACCTTCGGCAACCAATGCAATCGCCGCAACCACGGTGCCACAGGCAGTCAAGTGCGGTGCCGCGAGAACAGATCCGACCGCTGCGCCATGAGGCGAGCTGGGTACGGTGCCGTGGGGAGCGATCCGGGCACAACGCCGCAAAGCGGCAGCCGGACGGTATGAGGACTGTCTCTTATACACATCTCCGAGCCCACGAGACCGGAGCC
>ENA-OYZN01000407-OYZN01000407.1-human-gut-metagenome-genome-assembly--contig:-NODE-407-length-20137-cov-4.214819_pt1 | contig 20137 bp, 12 predicted proteins | sample MGYA00243294_ERZ653483 | MGnify/ENA primary metagenome ERZ653483 (study PRJEB26926, sample SAMN06165155) | human gut metagenome | biome: ENVO:00009003; feature: ENVO:2100002; material: ENVO:00002003... | reverse complement strand
GTATTCGTATGCCGAACAATCTCAACAGGAGAGATAGAGGTGCCCATACCGAATTGAACAACACCCGTTTTGATATAGCCCTTGTTCGCACCGTCTTCGAGAAATGTATTGCCAAAAACTCTGGCATCCCAATATTTTCTGACAAAGGCGCTTTCTAAAAATTCTTTTTGATCGAAAGACGTGATGTCTTTCCCCATTTCCTTCTGAATGGTTTTTCTATCACGGCCGCGCCACTCTAAAATCCAGTAATTGTCTGCGTTTTCGGTATAGGTGTTAGGAAGGCTTTTGAAGAAAATACTGTCGTGATCCTCCAGCAAATCACGAAGTTTCCTTTTGAAAGATACCGGAGATATTTCCCCTATTCCATTGGGTCTCTGACGCGGGTCAGATTCTCTGTCCGGATCTCCGTTTGCATTTGAGTTTACAACTTCAATCACCAAAAGACCGGTTGCTCGCTTGATCTCGTTACGCATTTCCTTTTCCTCCCACTATTTTGTTTTGATCAGTCGCTTCTTTTTTGGGCAGCGATGCCATATATCCGATGAAAAGCTGGGCTTTTTCATAGTCGGTAAAACGCATCGATTTATCCATTTGCAAATGAACTTTGTCGGAAAGTTGTTCAAAAAGTCCTAAAAGCCATCTTGCACGCCAGCTTTCCTCACCTTGCGTATCAATATTTTTATATTGATACTGCTTTGCCCACGATATGTATGGATTGAGTCGTGTCGACAGCCGCGACAATGCCTGAAACGGCATTTCAGCAGCAGTCGTAAACAGAGCGCTGCCTGCCAGTTGAGGCGGGATATCCCCATCCCTTTTGGCTTTGCAGTACAGTGTATGGATCTCATCGGAAACATGCAGCAGCTGCCCCAGCAGATAAGCCATTTCTTCCATATACTTCTCCTTTCTTATGTCGCACTTATAGAGCAGCAGCCCCAGAACCGAAATGATTTGAGCCGCTGCATTTTTTTGGTTTTCTAAGCGTTTTAACTCGGTACTGTTCCCGCCTTTTTTACCTTTGTGAAGTAAATTCCCCAGATAATGGATTAAGCCCGATGCATTTTCAAGTGTTATATGTATAAAGGAATGTACTGCGCCCTGCGGCAGGATGTCCAAAAGCAGTTCAATGCCCTGGTGGTACTTCATGCGTTTGACAGTAGTTTTTCCATCCGCCCGTTGGCCGTTTTGTTTCCATACGCCATTCACACTGGCCTCCACGTCAAGAGGAAACGGAATGATTAACGCACCGATTTCCAAGCTGGGAATATTGCGGCAACCGTTCGCCCAATCGTCTGCTGCTTGGATGAGTTGTTCCGGCGTAGTGTTGTGTGTGAAGAGAATTTTTGAACGCGCTTTATCCAACTTTCGGATTGTAAATATCTGCAGATGATCCGGCTTTTGGTCGACGGGGAGACCGCGAAAGATTTTTATAAACTCTTTGGAAACATCTTCAAACTGCGCTTCTTCTCTTTTTGCCTGGTTAGCCGTTTTTTTAAATGTAGAAGCAAATTTCGGCAGTATCTCAGGCAGCTTGGAAGGATAGACAAACACAATCTCATCTTTATCAATCTTTTCCCAGGTAACCTGTCTGCGCGATGGATCTGCTATCCATTCCAGCGATTTCTTAATTAGCGAACGGTTTTCTGCCGTTATCGGATAGGAGCCGTCATCAATCCGATTATAACGATATTGGCATGGCTGGCCATTAAACATGGAGCGCAGAGTAACTTCAAATCCACTAAGTTTTACACTAGGCATAGGTTCGTTTGGATTCACAAAAGGAGAGCCAAAAGCGTCGAACGCGCTGCTCTCAGCAGGTATTTCTACCATGGCCATATTTTTCAGCAGCATCCTATTTAGCTCAACCGTAGTATGTTCACTGGCTACGGGATATCCATACCGTCTCCACTCCTTCACATCCAGAATAACGGATAACTTGTCTCCTACGTCCTTGCTGTGTTCCTTTTGGGCTGATCCCTTATGGAATAATAGTTTAAGGGCGAGTTTTTCGTCTTCCCGTTTTTGTAATTTTTTAAAAATACAGCGCTCAAGAGAGGCGCGAAATCCGCCGTCAATATTTATACAGAGTTTTTCGCACAATGAAATCAATTCGATTATAATATTGTCATCCATTTGCGCCTGTGTCCCGATCGCTTCCAAAAGTTCTTGAGGACAATCCTTTAAACTTCTTTGTATTTGCCCGGGAACTCCTTTAATCCAGTTGCTCTCTTCGCACCATGACTTAATTTTTTCTATATCGGGTTCGACTTGTCCTTTTTCAATTCTTTCGAGTTTGTCAATCGTATCCAAATCAGTCAGCCGGTATAGGGCACTCATATTGAATGCCGGAAAACTATTCTGGTTACTCCCGTATTTTCGCAATACGCTTGCTTGCTCCGCGGTTAGTTCCTCCAGCCCGCAAATAGAGCCGTCTTTATCAAGCCATATTCGAATACAAGGAGATTTCGCTGTAACCTTGGGAAGCGTCTTATATTTCCTATGCCACTCGTTTGATGAGATCCCCCTGCTTTCCAGTGTTTTCGCCAAATTGTACACTTCGTTAATCATTCTCCGTACCTCGCTTTGGATATTCCAGCGTCCCGTTCTTTATCACCAAGTCATTGTCATAGGAAACCGGCGAATTATAACCTTTAGAAAACACCTGTCTGAGCATGGAGGGGATGATAATGTCGGGTGAATCATATAGCACCTTCGTCGTATTGCGGAGTTCGCCAAAGTAGTTAGGGGTAAACTCACTCCAGCCAAGCGAAATGGTAGAAAAAGACTGGCCACGTTGCAGGCGACGCTGAAAAATGCTTTGGTAAGCGTGGCCGGGATTGGTGGTTTTTTTATCCCACTCCAGGGCTTTTTCCGGCAGGCCATCTTTGTTATGATTTGGGACAACCTGCGCGTATAGCTTGTAGCAGACATCGATTAATACCGTCGCATAGAGCTGAAAGCTGTTTCCTCGATTTATTGCAGATGCGCTTCGCAGCGGTCCACCGTAATTAGTACAATAGGAATGATATTGCACGGGTTTGCACAATTCCACCTTAGTCGGGATAATCTCTATATCCGGCCCCCACAAAACGGACTCGAATATCGCTTTGACCGCAGAATATGTAGGGGCGGGGTAACTGACCGGACAATCGCCCGTATCCGGCCGTGTCCACATCGCTGTGTTGCCGGATATCTCCATCTCAATGGGGTATGAAAGCTTAAGCAAGAGACTCTCCTCCTTTATTTTTAACGATGCAAGTTCTATCTAATGTCTTATATCGGACCCTGGCTCAGTAACGTGAATATACCTTCTATTTATTTGTATAATATCATTTATTTTAAACGTTGTCAATAGCATGTTGGCTATTTTTAGGAGTTGCCAATAGATAATTTATGTGTTATACTACATAAGTCGTCTGGCTTCAGACGTGGATTGTAATTATTTATTTGTTGCGTCAATTCGTTTCATTTTGACAAAGGCGCCGGATGAATTTTCCGGCGCCTTTGTCTGTTTCCATAGTTTAAACACAGTATCGTAGAAAAGCCCCATGCTAAAAGTATAACATGACAGTCAAAATTCTGTTTTATGACATAGAAAAAAGCTGTATTTTGAGAGATCAAAATACAGCTTTTAACTTGCGATGTTAGCACCATACGGAGTGTAAATATGGGTTATTTGCACTAAAAGTAACGATTGTGGCTTAAATGTCTATTTTGAGCTGTTTGGTTTCTTTTAGTGCCTGCTCCACAATGCTTTCCTGTCCCAACGCATTGTAGTGGTCTTGCAACCGCTGACGCAGTCTGAAAAGTTTGCTGGTTGCGGTATCGACGAGATGGCCGTATGTCACTGCGTGAATCCGTCCACTGCTTGTTTCCTTTTCAGCATCGATATCTCCAAGTTTCGCTCCAACTACGTACGCGTCGATCGTTGCAGAACTATGCAGTACTGCCGATTTGCGAATCTGGCGTACATAATACTCAACCTGTGCGACTTCCTCGCTAGTAATTTCAAATCCACCACGCTTTACTTCAACGATCAATATCTGATCGGGTTTCATAATCTCCCCTGCAGCAGTATCAATTCTGTCGGTACAAACGGCCTTAAGTGAATATTTCTTGAGGCAAATGATATCCGGTCTACGTCTTGGGTTTTCGATCATATCCAAATCATAATCCTCATCTTTGAACAGTTCTTTAACTACAGTAGTCAAAGCTGAGTTGGAAACAAACATTGGCGAATCAAACTGAGCCCCAAACAGCCAGCGTGAGTTCAAAACCAACGGGTGAAGTGTGTGTAGTTCTTCGGTGGCTTTGTCATTGTAAATCCTCTGGATGGCCTCCACAACAACTATTCGCTTGTCAATTTCCCCGAGGACAGTGGCAATATCATCCACATCCCAAGTATTCAGAATGTCAGCCAGCTTATCAATCTGATCCGCAGACATTTGCGACAATTGACTGAGAAGGATCTCACCTTTTTTTGCTTTTTCAATGGAAATCATCGCTCCCACTGCACTGTGCAGATAATCAGGGGTAATTACAGGATTATCTTCCGTTACACGCTCAATGAACGCTGAAATATTTCGTTGGCCTGTAATGTTAAGTGTCTCCAGCTCGTCTCGGGCATCGCGAATGACATCCAGTCTTACTTCGCTGATATGCTCCTTCATGACGGATTTGATAAACGCATCTACCTCACGCTTAACACTTTGGTAGTGGCTTGTCATGTTAGCAGAGTCCGAAAAACCGCTCCAATCAGGAAGCACCTCATCAATGAGGTCATCGGTTTTTATAATTATCGTGTATCGTTTAGCAGCCTTAAAACGACCATCCAAAAACGTGATTTTCCCATAAGACCAAGAAGGTTGACCTACAAGACGACCAGATACCCAAAAAGCAATTCCGTGTTGCTGAGATTTTGCTGCTGTTTTCTCGGAATCGATCACAATCATCGAGAACTTTGCTTTTGCATCTGTTGTGAATTCCTTTTGGAATACAACGCCTTTATGTTGGGACAAATCAATTTTTCTGCCGTTGATCTTCACAACAAATTTGGGGTCGTACAAAAAGCGCGCAGACAAAATATCCGTCATAGCATTTGCATCAGGCAGATGTCTCTGCACAAAAGTGCGGATTTTCGTTCCATGACCCTCACGTTTTTCGGTTATGTGCCTATGGATTTTAAAGGGTGCTGCTCCATGAGAGACGGCAATGTCATAAATATTACAGGTGCCATCCTTCCATGTTTCCACAGTATAGCTGTCGGCAAAGCATAACATACCATGTCGGCCAATGCCATTGCGTCCATATGCAATTCTTTTAGTGGCATCAGTATCAGGAGGAAAAGTAACCTCTTTTCCCTGACGCTTTTGACGATCGTAATTAAGGGTCATCCATCTGCTCCGGAACTCATCATCGCTCATTCCGGTGCCATCATCTTCAACTATGATTTCGCTATGTTCTTCGTAAGGAATGGTAATACTTACATTGTGCGCACCTGCATCCCACGCATTTGCAACAAACTCCGTGAGCGCAATATCATTGTTGGAAGTGATAGATTTGTTGTTTCGGAATATGTAGTTTTCTTCAAAATAAACCGCACTGTTATCCATAATATTCCTCCAACAATGGCACAAATTCAACACATACCTACACCATTTTATTATATTATAGCGCGGACGACTTGCTTTTTTCAATATGTTTCCAAGAATTCATCATATCATCTTTCGTTGTACCCCTGCTCCAGCACCACGCCAACCCGCAGGTGGATTTCCAATCGGTCATCGTATACGATAATCTTTTCCACCAGTGAGCGCATAATGATCGCATCGTCGGTACTGAGTGCGTTGCCGCTCTGCATCTGTTCCTTGAGATTATCCAGCCAGTATTTGGCTTCTGCGTAGCGGTTAGCGGTGGCCTTGAGTTCCTTCTGCCGCTCCTGCAGCTCTGCCATCCGCTGGCTGTAGGTGAGAATTTGCAGGTCATAGTCGGTGTCGCGGACTGTCCCTTGCTGCTTTGCTTTATGTAGGGCAAGTACTGCCTTCTGTATTTCTACGATCTCCCGCTGTACCGCATCCAGTTCTTGGTGGCTGTCCTGTGCCATGACGATGCCGCAGCTTTCCTGTATTACATCGATGATTTCTCCGGCATCACCTATGACGGATCCCAATGCAGCCCTGTATGTCCGTTCTAGTACATCCTCGTTGATATGGTGGCTGTCGCATACGGCGCGGCCGTTGCTGATCCGGTTTGTGCAGCCCCATGCGGGCACTTTTTTCTTGCCTATGGTACGCACATGCCTGCGTAGCCTGTGGCCGCAGATACCGCATATCAGCAGCCCGCTGAAGGGGTATTTGCTGGTATATCGGCTGCTGCCAACCGCTATGTCCTTTTCGTCCTTACGGCGCTGCATTTCAGCCTGTGCCATTTCAAACATCTCCTGCGGTATGATGGCTGGATGCGTATTCTCTGCATAGTACATAGGCGACTGACCGGTATTCTTCATGCGTTTCTTGGATAGTACATCCGGCTTGTAGGTCTTTCCGAGGATGGCATTTCCGGTGTATTTTTCATTGCGTAGGATACCTAACACCGCGTTGGTGCGCCATTGCGTGCTGCCTCTCTTGGTTGCGATTCCGTCAGTCTCCAGCCCACGGCATATCTGCGGTACTGTAATTCCGGCAAGGTATTCACCGTAGATGCGTCTCACAACCGCAGCCTCCGCTTCATCTATGGCATAGCTGCCAACCGCAGATTTCTTGTAACCCAGCACCATACCGGTGTTCAGGATGACCTCACCATTCTGGAATTTCTTTTGATAACTCCATTTGATGTTGGTGGACATAGTGCGTGATTCCTGCTCCGCCATGGCTGCGAGGATCGTCAGCAGCACTTCACCGCCGGGTGTCATGGTGTCGATGTTCTCATTTTCGAAGTACACACTAATATCAAGGTCTTTGAGCTCACGGATGTAGTTTAGTGCGTCTACCGTATTTCTGGCGAAGCGGCTGATAGATTTAACCAGCACCTTGTTGATTTTACCGGAACGGCAGTCCTGTATCATCCGCATGAAGTCCGGTCGCTTTTCGGCGCGGGTGCCGGTTATGCCGGAATCTGCATAGATGCCGCCGAATTTCCATTCCCGTTTGGATTTGATCAGATTGGTGTAGTGGGCAACCTGCCGCTCGAAGCTATCTTCCTGTTCTTCCTTTTCCGTTGAAACGCGAGCGTAGGCGACCACCACTGTCTCCGGCGGCTTATACTGCCCTGTGGTGAACAACACCGGCGACGGGATTCTGCGAACTACCCTTCCTGCTGCCTGTGCCATATCACACCTCCTTCTTGTTCCAGCCGAGTTTGTTGCCCGGCTGGCCGTTTGTATATTCCTTGGTGATCTCTACACCGTTATAGAAGCGGAAGGTCACCGTATTTCTATATATAATAATCCTCTGTATGAAGATTGGAATTTTCGTCTCATCAAAATCTGCAATCGTTGTAAATTCGCGTTCTGGAACTGTGTTGCGTTGTAATTCTTGTATTTGCTCCTGTAATTCTCGTATCTTTGTCTTCATGATTCGCTGCTCTGTGCGGAAATCCTTTTCGGATATCAGCTTGCCAAGCATTAAGGTGGCAAGCTCCTGTTCCTGTTTTTGTAGTGTTTTGATTTTGTTTTGCAATTTTTCGACTGCATCGCCCTGTGGCCACTGGGTAACAAATTCGTTATATGCCTCTATGAATTTCTCCCGTAAGACAGTATCCTTAATGCGGGTCGACTCGCAGGTTACTTTTCCATCTCGCTCCTGCCGGGCGCACACCCAAATGTCGTTGCGCCATTTCTTGCCGGGATTATTCACTTTGTGCCGAAAGCCGCTGCCGCAGCAGCCGCACGTAATCACGCCTGTAAAGGGATAGCTTGGATGCGCCTGCTTCACCAGTTTCGGGTTTGCGCGGCGCTGGCGCTGCTCCTGCGCCCGGTAGAAGGTTTCTTTGCTGACAATCGCTTCATGGGCATCTTCTATGTAGAAGCGCTCACCGTACTGACCATCCATGTTATCGTATTTTCTACCGTCGATGTTAACGCTTTTGCCCATCATGGCATCGCCCATGTATTTTTCGTTGCTAATCAGCTTGAGTATGGTGTTGGGACGCCATGGATTTCCCTTGCTATTTGGGATTCCGGCTTTGTTGAGTGTATCAGCGATGGTAGGACACCCGCAGCCGGATAGGTACATATCGTAGATCCAGCGCACTACCTCTGCTTCCTCCGGCACGATCACAAGATGGTTATCTCCGGTCATGCGATAGCCGTACATGCCGCTGCCGATGGAGTACCAGCCGCTTTCAAAGCGCCGCTGGAATGACCATTTCTGCCGCTGGGAATCCACTTCCAGATCGTTTTCTGCGATACTGGCCGCTATGGTCAAGAACAGTTCGCTGGTGGGCTGCAGGGTGCTGATCTGCTCCTTCTCGAATATGACCTCGATTCCCATATCCCGCAGCTCTCGCACCGCCGAAGTAGCTCTACGGTGTTTCTTGCGAAGCGGGACACGGATTTGGTGTGGATCACATCAAAGCGGCCTGCTCTGGCATCCTGCATCATGGCGAGGAATTGCGGCCGCCGGTGCATGCTGCAGCCGCTGATGCCTCTGTCTGCGTAGATTGTAACCAACTCACAATCTGGATCCTCCGCAAATTTGTTGCGCCAGTATGCCTCTTGGAAGTCGTAGTTGTAAAGCTGCGCTTCGCTGGCAGAGGACACGCGCACATAAGCCACAACTTGTTTTTTCTTCATCGCTTGCACCTCCTTTCTGCGGTATTTGCGATATGCTTACATCTCAAATCCTGCCCAGCGGACGATCTCTCGGATGGCGTTAAATGCCCGTTTCGGGCTGGTGTAGTCCCGGATGAAGCCCTGCACCTTTCCGTTGCGTTTGACTGTCATCAGCGGGTAGATGCCGCTAAGCATGATTCGGATTTCTAATATTCCCTCCATTTCACCCTGCCATGCCACCTGCACCGTCCGTTTCCACACTCTGCGGTAGATGGGATTGCAGGTGTCGCTGGTGTGACCAGCAATGGTGAAATTGTTTTCTTCGATCAGCTTGTTAAAGCCTGCCTGTGCTTTCTTGATGGTCATAATCGTTACCTCCTGTGTTTTTGGTAGGACAATGAAACCAGAAAGAGAGAGGAAAGTCCAGCGCGAATGCCGATTGTTAGCAAAGCGTTAGCAATTGCGCCGGAAACAGACTCATTCGCTGATCTCCATCACGCGGACGGCTTCCGGGCGGATGAGTTTGGCGTAGATGGTCTCATAGCCCACATAGCCAATCTGCTGCTGGGGCATCAGTACTTCGGTGAGAGGGCGCATAGCAAAGGGCAGCCGGTCAGCAATCCGGAAGCAGCTGAAATCGCCAAATGCGATGGGTCTTGCACCATCTCCGGCTGCCTCGGAAGGCATATAGCCAGAGATATACGCCGGCTTGCCGAGGATGGTACTGTCGCTGTGATTCCATAGGTAGTTTCCGGCATCGTCTTTGAGGGTGCGCAGCTTCAATGCGGTTTCGTTATTCATCACCCATACACCGTTGCGGCGGTACTCCTTATCCAACGAGAAGAACAGCCGGTTCACATCGTCATAGGTGATATCTGCGGTACTGTGTCCCACAAGGGCATCCCTCAGGAATCCGCTGATCGTATTGATACCATCGCCATTGATGCAGGCGGTTTCTTCAGCGCGACCAATGCTTTTTGCAAATTCTCCCGTCACATGTGCTTCGATGTCAAAATCGGCATCTCCGGCAAAATCCTCGGATAGATGGGTGGCACAGCCGAGCGTATGACTGTGCAGTGTGTGCGTAGCATGGGTCTCCACATTCGTGAAGAAAGCAGGATTCTTTTCATCCAGCCAAGTAACTTCCGGCTCATTGTCAAATGCCCAGATGGTAAAATCATGGGTGGGTGCGTTCACCACGGTGCCAATGCGCCGGAACAGATTTTCCTCCTGACGCAGGGCGGTGAACTTCTTGTTGGATTCGTAGGGCAGCCGGTAGCTTCCGTTCTGCTTGCTGCGGGTGGCTTCCAGCGCCGCGTTGGTGCCCTGTGAGTCTTACTTTTGATGGCGTTACTCACGATTATATTCGGTAGTATGATACATATTGATTTCCTCCTTAAAATTATCGGTTACAGCAGGTGCATGCGTACATAGGCAGCACATACTTATCTTTTGCGGGTAACATTTCTTCCAGTGTGCCGCCGCAATTGGGGCATTTGATGGTGAAGTAGTAATACGCATTAGTGGTGGCTGGACTTTTCGCCAGCAGACGATAGGTGCCGGGGATGGCACTCACCAGACAGTACCCCGAATGCTTGAACGCCTGCTCCTTTGTGTCGTTGTAGTGGTCGAGCGGTATTTTATATGCGCCGCCGGGACCGCCACCGATCAATGCATAAATACTTGAACAATTTTGCCATAGTGAAAACCTCCTATTATTTGAAAACTTGATTTATGGGGCTATACCCCTTCTTGATTTCCCGATTTTTCGCGTGATACCCCACGCCCGTCTCGGGAATAAATCCTGTGAGGATTTGACTCCCCCTACCCCTTAACGGACAGGCAGGTAATGACGCTGGGCGCAATAGGAATCCACATCCTGCTGATTGTACATATGGATATTCATGGTTCCGTCCTTGACTGTGTAACAGATCTTCTTGGTAACAGCGATCTCTTTTCCGTTGCTATTTCTGAAGCACTGCTTGCCGAAGGTGACGGTGCTGCTCCTGCCGAACAGCTTGTCTATCAGCTTCATCTTTTACCTCCTTTCCCGACCAGCCTGTAGCCACGTGTGTTACAGTAGTCCATAGCTTCCTTGTAGGTGGGGAAGAACACGGTGCTGAAAATGCCGCTGAACAGGCACCACGGCATAGGCGTCACCCGATCGCTACGCAGCAGAATGGCGGTGCCGCCGCGCTTGTCGTTGTAGATGTGCATACCGTCATAAGCGCTGTTGCTGAACATCTCTGGCTGCAGATAGCCGTCGGGGATGGTGTGATCTTGGGTGCTGAATACTATTGTTTTCTTCACAGAAATCTCTCCTTTCGTCGCTGTAGCTGATGTAGCAGGTTTTATATGTTCTCTCTTAAAAGAGAAGATTTTTGAAACCACCTATATTTGCTGCTACATCCGCTACAATGGATTTGTTGCTTCTATTGCATCCTGCCTCCGTTGTTTTTCTTGCGGTAGCCTCCTGTTCGAGGACTCCGCGTTTTCTTCTACTGCCTATGCTCGGGTGGATCACCGTCTTGGCATAGTTGCGATCGAGTATTTGTGGCGAGCGGATGTATCTTATTTTCAAGGTACAAAAAAGAGCAACGATACACTGCTCCCTTGAAGCGTTGTATCATTGCTCTTTGAATTTTGTTTTTTGATCTTTGTATCTTTGAGAGGCTTCTTCCAGCCTTAAATGTCTTCCGACTTTTGTATTATAGCATAGTTGAACATATGTGTCAATAACAAAAACGCAAAATATTGCGATTGTTTTTGGATTTTTATTTTACTAAGCACAATATGTTGTGTTTTTATTGTTTTAGTTGCTGTTGTTTCGCCCCCTATGCCCCCCATAAAAGCCATCGCCCGAAAGGGCGTAAGAAATTTACTGAGGACTGACTATTACTGATTCTTTTTTATAAAAAGTCACATGTGAGAGATATATAGAAAAGTTTACCGAATTTTGCGTCAATCTGAGTCAGATTATTTTCCCCGTTAACCCTTTTCACAAAAGACCATAGCCCTGAAGGGCACGAAAGTGCCCTATTACTGGGGTACTGCTCTTTACTGGTTCTTTTTCTAAGAAAGTCGCGTATAAGAGGATATAAGAAAAAATTACGGGAAATCGACACAGCAAACCGCAGAAACCCAGTCTGTTTCAATGGAGAACTGTTATAAAAGCCAATGGCTATTGTTTATATAGTTCTGTGAAGCAGTGAATATATGTGAATGATTTTCTTATAAAGTCGCATATGAGAGAATAATAAGAAAAGTTATCCGAATTTGCTTCCCGACCGTTCACTTCTTCACAGCATCGTCTGCTGCTCCCGATCGCGCCTGCCATATAATAGCCATCCCCGGAGGGGAGTTGTAAGAGGAAATATAAGAAAAGTTAGGTGAAATCGCGCAAGGTTTTCGCAGTTCTCCAGTACATCATACCCTAATCCTCCTTAAAACGCCAGCCCCGAAGGGGACGGAAAAGGAAATACTGAAGGATTGAACCTTTCTGAATCTTTTTTATAAAAGTCGCGTATAAGAAAATAAAAAAATTACGCAAAAAAGGTTCAACAAAGTTCAGTTCTTCAGTAATGGCAAGCCGGCAGATGGATCGCTCCACCTGCCGGTTATCGTTTTATGCCAATATTCCACCTATGTTAAAGCTGTACCTTATTCTGGAATAACTCGTTCTGAAAGGAGAATCTTGTCAGGATATAGTTTTTCCATGCTGTCTTGTGTGTCGCTAACTCCTTTGGCCGGGACACAAAATACCAAAAAGTTAGCGAATTAGTAGCAATTTCAGATGATTTTTCGGTATAATTGAACTATTGAAACTATTTTTTCAAACCCCCTGGACTTTTTGGAAAAAGTATGTTACAATATTCTCGAGGAGGGATGTCTATGCCTACTTTTATTGATATGTTTGCCGGTGCTGGCGGTTTTAGCGAAGGTTTTTTACAAGCCGAGTACAACGGCTCTTATTATGATTTTTTACTTGCTGGTGATATCAATCCTACATGTGAGGTTACTCACCGAATTCGATATAATGAACAGCTTGGACTCCCTACGGAATTCTTGACAAAAGACATTACTGATCCCGATTTTGTCGAAACTCTCTGCGCCATTCTGGAACGCAAATTCACCGACTCTAAAATTGATGTGTTGGTTGGTGGCCCCCCTTGCCAGTCCTTCAGTTTAGCTGGCGAACGCAAGAAAAACGATAAAAAAGATGATCTATTTTCATATTATCTACAGGTTATTTCCGCTATCCGCCCCAAATATTTTGTCATGGAAAATGTCCACGGCATTTTGACCAAGGACAACGGAAAGATCAAAGAGCGTATCCTGCGAGAAATTCAGAACATCGTCGACTTTGATCATCTTCAGTCGTTCTACGACCTTATGACATCTGCCGTTATGCATATTGATTCAAGCAAGCGCTACGAGGCGAAATTGGCACTGGAGAAAATCGGTGTTATTCTGGCACAGAATCGAGCAGTAGAAGCAAGACGACGTGATTATATCTCCATTTTGAAGACGATTGAGGGTGGGGAATTCAGCGAAAGCGAAAGGGCATTCTTACTCCATTCTATCCTTGCAGAGAAGAACAGCATTGTCAACCCTGCACTTGCCCAATATATTGATCGTATTGCAGATCAGTTCGTGAATGCTTTCCGCAACAATAAGGCTATCCCAGAGGATGATCGTAATATCATCCGTCAGGGGCTAAACTTGCTTAAATCTCGCGGTGATATTGCATCTGTCTCCAAAAAGATTAAAGCCATTATTAACAGCAGCCATCTGAATAGAAGTGAATATAAGCAACGCTTTGATGCAATAACAGATTATCTGGACACAGATGAAATCATCACTATCTGTATGGATGCACTGCGGTCGCTATATAGCCGCGTTGATAGCGCCTCCGTCAAGTCCACCATCGAAGAAACGCGGTTGGCTATTGAGATTCTCGCTGAAGATACTATGGCAACTGTCAATCGCCTCACGGAGCTTCTGCAAAAACACTCTGCGCAAGGTCTCCCTGTCGGTTGCAATGCCCTGCTTGACAAAATTCAGTTGTATCGCATTGAGCGTCCCATTGTTCTGAATGCCTCCGACTATGGTGTTCCCCAAAATCGTCTGCGCGTTGTATTTATTGGTTGCAGAAACGATCAGGATTTAATTACCGAAATCCCCGCAACTGTTAGCGAGAGCGAGAAAGTTACTGTAGCTGAAGCAATTGGTGACTTAAATTACATCCGCGTACCCGAGAAGGCAACTGCATACGATGATGCATTTTTTGCCGACTTCTGTGCTTCCAAAGCCGGATCAAAAAGGCGTACCATCCAAGGGAAAACCCGCGCAGAGGGAACTGGTCGATACAGCGAGATGCGAACCTATGCTGAATGGAGCCGTATTGGACGACTGAATCCGGATCGCTTTCCTCAATTTAGTCCCACCTATACTGCCGCGAATTCTGCAGACGAACTCTTTGAGTGTCCTCTGGAAATCATGCAGCTTGCAAACCACGAAACTTCACGCCACAATGAAGAAGTCCAGAAACGTTATGCGCTGATCCGCAAATATGGCAGTTACGCAGTTGCCAGAGAAAAGGAGCCCAACAATCCACTGTTGCTCAACACCAACAAGCGGAATTACTCCTGCCTGTCTGCGGCGAAGCCCAGTACCACAATCGTTACTATGCCTGACGATTTCGCGCATTACGGAGCCAATCGTTCACTAACCGTCAGAGAGATGGCCCGCCTCCAATCTTTTGATGATAGCTTTGTATTCCAAGGTAAACGAACCACCGGCGGCGATCGCCGTAAACTCGAAACGCCCCAATATACTCAAGTCGGTAATGCTGTTCCTCCTTTGATGGCACATGCAATCGCGTTGGAAATTTTGAAGCATATCAAATAAAAAATGTCTGCCTCGGATCTTAGAGGCAGACATTTTCTATTATAGACTAAAATAGCTATATTCCGTTCCCAGATCCGGTAACTCCGCTGCCAATGTCACTCGATGCCCTACAGAATGACCGTTGAGCAGATTCCTATGAAGCATCTCCTTTACCGAAGCTGCCACGTCATTCTCAGTTTCATGGCCCCAGTAGTTTCCGCCAGATAGATTCATCACTCTCTTAACGCAAACCGAATCAGCCTTAAAACCATCCAGTTTATTTGTCGGTACAGTCACGAAAGAATATGTAAATCGCGCTACATCCGAAACGGAAAAATTATTCTTTCCAACAGAAACACCGTTTCTGAAATTTTTGGCGGCATAAACTGCATCCCATAACATCGGAATCTGGGCATTATCATTCCAGTTTGTTTTGCATTGAATTATATGAATTTCCAGCTCGTGGAAATCGCGTTCACACAGCGCATTCATTATCTTTTTCAGATTATATCCGCCACCCCTAGAGATTGTTCGGATCGCACTACCGTGATCATCATAGACCACAATGGAGTGCTTATCGCAGCAATAATCTTCCTTCTCAGGAAATGTTATGGCAATCAAGTCTGATTCAGTATTTGAAGCAAAATTATGGTAGTTGACTGTGATTGCATCGCTAACCGGAGAAGGAATCAAATCTCTATTATGGCGAATAACAACAGTTCTTCTTCCAATTAAGCACAAATTCAAATACCAACACACTAACGATTCCCATGCCGTTCCGCCACTAGACACTTCGCCCTGTCCACGTCCCGCTGTTCCTGTTTGACGAAAAATTTCGGACAAGTGATCGCCCAGCCCAAGAATAAGCGCGGGTGTTTTAGTTGGCGCAAACCCATCTATCGCTGTTTTCCACACCGGAAAACAATTAGTCATAGTATTGGTAGCAAACAATTTTGTTACAGAAACCCTTCTCAGCTCCTCCACGATATTGCTCATAATACTCCTTCTTTACTCTAATGTATATTCTATCGGATCTGGAAAAAGCAATCCCACATTTTCGGGTTTAATTTTGAATAAATACCCGTGATCGCGCACTTTGCCGTTTTCCTTAAAATGCATTGTATAATCCATAGTGATAATCTTTGCATCGATCAAATATCCAAGCAGAGATGCTGTCGGTTTCTTTGTGTGTACGATAGAATCGTAACGGAATTTTTCTACACCATCCTCAATGATACTGGTGGCCTTAACCCAGAATGTCTCTCGGTGCTTTTCCAGCAGACGCTCCCGCAAAGTCTGCAAACTCCATTGTACGACATATACAGGCTCGCCATTTTGCATGCTGTAGTTAATGAGCAAATCCCGATCTGCGTCAACCTCAAAATACAAACTCTGGGGATTAGGGCGATGTGCTTCAACGGTGCAGTACAGATTCCAGCGCTGTTTTCCGTTGTCATCCGCCCAGTATCCATATGTTTGAAGCAGCCTATCCGCAGTCATACCTCGACTATTCTTCCAATCAGGAACCTGAGAGTAGAGATTGACACGATTTGGTTGACGAACCTTCTTGCGAGAACATTTCAATTCAATGCCTTTATAGTCTGGTGTTTTATCTGCATTCGGAGGAATCCCCAAGAAATTTTCTGCCGTCATACCTACGCCGGTATCTCCCTCCACAACCGTAGGAACAAAGCCGAGGCGGTGAAGCTCTCTGAATTTCTCAAGCAGCTCCATAGCGACACTTTCATCGTCTGCAGCCAACTGATTGAGCAGTTTCTGTGCTGCTCCGCCGCTACGCAAGGAGGCGTGAACTGCGGGCAGCGAAAGATTCAGAATATAGAGCTTCTTCTTGTCGGTGACAATACCTAACAAATTGCACGGGGTGCAGTAGTTCTTCAATCCCGAGAACCATACCCGCGGATCACCTTGCTTTGTTCGCGGTCTATACAGTGAGGCACTGGTTTCTACGATTTTATCAGGGTATACAAAACAGGCGGGAAATGTAACTTTGAAGTCCGGTCCCTGCTTTTGCTCGTCGTAGTTGTGAATACCGTTTTCCTCCAAGAAACTTCTGAACGGCGCGATGGCATCCATAATGGATTTTTCATATCCGGTTGGGGTGGGAACCAAAAAAGCAACACCAAGGCCGCGATCAGCAAAATATTTCAATACGCCTTCGATAGGAGTATCGGACATCGATAGCATACTGCCACCTCCCAAATTCACTTTTTTAGTAATATAAGTATAGCACACAAAAATCCAATAGTAAATAATAATTCAATCCCTGTCACCGGAAACCTTTTGATGCTACCTTTCTTGCGCCAATTTTGCCCCTGAAACAACAAAAATCGGTCAAGACCAAGCGCCGCTGCGCCGATCTCAACCGATTTCTACATTGTTTTGCCCTAAAAATAGGGCTATAAAAAGAATTTGACTCATAAGCCTTGTAGACTTATGAGTCAAACATCATGGTCGGAGTGACAGGATTCGAACCTGCGGCATCTTGCTCCCAAAGAGATATAACAAGGTATTTTCCGCTTATATAGGCTTTTTTCAGCTCTTTCCGCTCCGAAAACAATGCTCTTCGGTACTCTTATCTGCATATGTTCCGAGTGCTCCGAAACGGTAGGTGGTCAGTTATGTGGTCAGCAGAAATTTTTACAAAACAATATGTTCCGCCGCCTCTCACCTTTCGTTGAGAGCCATTTTCTTTTCTGCCGTTATTGTAACTCTGAATGAGACTGAATACAAGTCAAAATTTGCGCCGCATTATACAAAGAAAAATTTATGGATTTTATTTTTCGGATAAATGTGTTATAATTATCAAAAAGATATATCAGGGGGACAGGTCTTGAATACTGCAAAAAACATGATAATTGATAACCAATTAAATAAAATCATTACCCCTGACATTGACGCGTGTACTTACAACAGGGAAACTCATAGGTACGATGTTAGATTTAAAACAGGAAAAACTTATCCTTACAGTTATAATCGGATTTCTTGGCTGAAAGATCCCCTTGTTTTAGATCCGGCTTCTTATCATATTACTCATTTGGAAAAAGAACTCTTTAATATTAAGGCCATTTATGTGTTTTCGAATCATTATCAAAAATATTGGCATATTTGTTTTGAAAACGGGAGTGAACGCGATTATCCTGAATGTGATCTGAAAATTGTAAAATCTTGCTTAGATAATGCAGCATCAAAAAGTATTTTTGAATATTTAAAGCAAATAGCGAGTCTTGTAAGTTTGAAAGCCGAAGATGGTACAAAGTTGCTTTCGAAACAATATGAGAAAATAAACTCTTTTATTGGAGAAGACACCGCTTTGGCCGCATATTTAAATCCAAAATCATATAAAAACGCTTGCCGTGGTAATTTCACACCGATATTTCCTTTCGGATGCAACGCAAGCCAATTCAAAGCGGTAAAGGCAGCGCTCGAAAATCAAATCAGCGTGATACAAGGACCGCCCGGTACCGGCAAAACACAAACCATATTAAACATAATTGCCAATTTGCTTATTACCGGTAAAACAGTGCAGGTCGTATCAAATAACAATTCTGCGACTGCAAATGTTTTAGAAAAATTAGCATCTTCAAAATATGGAATGAATTTTCTTGTGGCTCCGCTAGGGAGTTCCAATAACAAATCGGATTTCTTGGAACAACAAACAGGGGTTTATCCCAATCTGTCCGATTGGAACCAAGGAATTCCTGAGAAAGAGCAATTTATCGAACATGTGCAGAATTGTTCACGGAAATTAAATAATATATTCGTTAAACAAGAGCATTTGGCGTTGGCTAAAAACGAACTTCAGGAATTGAAAGTCGAACAAAAACATTTTATACAATATGCAGAAGAAACAACTGACAACTTAACACAGTATAAAATTCGGAAAAAACTAAAATCCAAACAGCTGATGCAGTTATGGCAAGAATGCCAAGCGTTTTCGGATGCGGATAAAAAGATCACCTTTTTCTTTAAAATTAAGAGTTGTATCATCTACGGAATATCTGACTGGGATTTTTATAAGATCGAAATCTCTAAAATCATCAATATGTTTCAAAGCCTATATTATCAGACGAAAGCGGAGGAATTAAGCATTGAAATAGAGAATTTGGAACATGAATTACGAGCGCAAAACGCACAGAGTCTGATAGAGGAATTTACAAATCTCTCTATGAAATATCTTAAAAGCGTATTGTACAGTAAATATGGAGAAAAGGCTTCAAGACGAGTATTCTCTGAAGATGATTTATGGAAGAATCCAAAAGAAATTCAAAAGGAATATCCGATCATTCTCAGCACAACCTTTTCTTCACGCAGCAGTTTGTGCAAGGACGCTTCTTATGATTATGTGATCATGGACGAAGCTTCGCAAGTAGATGTGGCAACCGGAGCTTTGGCACTATCAAGCGCCAAAAATGCTGTTATTGTAGGAGATGTAAAGCAACTGCCGAATGTAGTAACGGAAAATATTGAAAAGCTCTCCAATGCTATATTTGAATCATATAAAATATCGGACGGCTATAGGTTCAAAAGAAGCTTTTTGCAGTCCGTTTGCGAATTGCTTCCGACGGCACCACAAACATTATTGCGAGAACACTATAGATGTCACCCGAAGATTATTAACTTCTGCAATCAAAAATTCTATGGCGGAGAGCTTGTCATAATGACGTCGGATAACGGAGAGGATGATGTGCTTTCTGTAGTGAAAACGGTTACAGGAAATCATGAACGCAATCACATGAATCAAAGGCAAATTGATTCCATCAAATCTGAAATTCTACCCAAATTACAATATCCGCCGTCTGCCATTGGTATTATTGCGCCATATAATAACCAAGTTAATGCAATAAATGCAGAATTGTCAGGAACTGGTGTGGATGTTGCCACCGTACATAAATTTCAAGGGCGGGAAAAAGACGCCATTGTTTTGACAACTGTTGACGATGATGTTACGGATTTCAGCGATGATCCGTATCTTTTGAATGTGGCTATCTCTCGTGCTAAAAAACAGTTGTGTCTTGTTGTGTCAGGTAATGAACAACCAACAGACAGCAATATCTTTGATTTGGTTTCTTACATAGAGTATAATAATTTCAGTGTAGTTGAAAGCAAAATTTATTCCGTGTTTGATTATTTATATCAGCAGTATACACAGAGCCGTATGGAATTCTTAAAAAAGCACAAACGCATTTCAGAATATGATTCCGAAAATCTGATGTATGCACTGATTAAAGACACACTGCAAGAGCGAGAGCTAACATTTTTGGATGTAATTTGTCATCTACCACTGAATATGCTGATTCGCAACCCCAATCTGCTAAACGATGAGGAATGCCGATATGTGATGAATCCTGCTACCCATTTAGATTTCCTCATCTATAATTGTATCAGCAAGAAACCAGTTTTGGCAATAGAAGCTGTCTCTTATACACATCTCCGAGCCCACGAGACCGGAGCCTATCT
>ENA-OYZN01000406-OYZN01000406.1-human-gut-metagenome-genome-assembly--contig:-NODE-406-length-20182-cov-11.818304_pt1 | contig 20182 bp, 18 predicted proteins | sample MGYA00243294_ERZ653483 | MGnify/ENA primary metagenome ERZ653483 (study PRJEB26926, sample SAMN06165155) | human gut metagenome | biome: ENVO:00009003; feature: ENVO:2100002; material: ENVO:00002003... | reverse complement strand
CGAGATAGGCTCCGGTCTCGTGGGCTCGGAGATGTGTATAAGAGACAGGCATTTACCTCCACTAACTTAAATACAATATCTTAAAACTTAAACGTGTTTTTCAGCCCAACCCATAATTGGTCTTTGTCACTTAATATCAATTCGCTTCCATCTTCCAGATGATAGCCTTTAGCAGAAGCAGTTCCCTGATACTCTCCCACCAGCTTTGGCCAGGCAATCCCGATTTCCGGGTCATTCCATGCCAGACCGCCCTCATCTCCGGGATGGTAAAAATCTGTACATTTGTAGCAGAACTCCGCCACATCAGAAAGAACAAGAAAACCATGGGCAAAGCCCTCTGATATATAGAACTGTTTTTTATTTTCCTCTGACAATTCCACACCAAACCACTGCCCATATGTCTTACTGTCACTTCTTAAATCGACAGCCACATCAAACACCGTACCCTTTACCACACGGACTAATTTTCCCTGGGGATACTCCTTCTGGAAATGAAGTCCCCGGAGTACTCCCTTAGTGGAGCAGGACTGGTTATCCTGCACAAACTGCATGGTAAGCCCTGCCTCCTCCATATCCCTCTGGTTATAGGTCTCCATAAAATAGCCCCTTGCATCTCCATGCACCGTAGGCTCAATCACACATAATCCCTCAATGCCTCCTGCATTTTTCTCTACCTTAATCTGTCCCATAGCTATCTCCTAAAATTCTATTTCTTTTAAATATCTGGAAAGCGCATCCTGCCATACAGGAAGCGGCTCAAAACCATTCTCAACAAGCTTGCTTTTATCCAAACGGCTGTTAAACGGACGCGCCGCCTTAGAAACACCATATTCCTCTGTAGTAACCGGGATAACGGTAACACGCTCCTCACTGTATTCCGGATGTCCCAATTCCACTGCCTGACGGAAAATCTCTTTCGTAAAATCGTACCAGCTGATGTACCCACCCTCATTGGTTGCATGATAATATCCATACTTGTCTGTCTGAATCATGTCCACCAATAATCTCGCCAAATCATAGGTATAGGTCGGCGTTCCAATCTGGTCATTTACCACCTTAAGCTGACTGTGATTCTTTCCCACATTCAGCATAGTCTTGATAAAATTCTTTCCATTTACACCAAATACCCATGCAATACGCACAATAAAAAATTTCTCCAGATTGGCCGCCACAGTCCGCTCACCGGCAAGCTTCGTGCTTCCATACACGTTAAGAGGCTTATAGTCCTGGCAGTCCGGCTCCCATGGTTTCACTCCCTGTCCGTCAAACACATAATCCGTAGACAGATACATCATAGGAATATCAAGCTTTGCACATACCTTTGCAATATTTTTAGTACCGCCAAAATTAATATTCCGTACCTTTGCCTGATTTTCCTCCTCTTCCGCTGCGTCTACCGCCGTCCATGCAGCACAATGGATAATTGCATCCGGATGCTCAAAAATAATCCTGGCCTCCACTGCTTCCGAATCTGTCAAATCAATAGAAACATACCGCATTGTGGTAACTGCTGTACCATCCTGTATGCCGGCATAGGAATCTGCAATATCACTGCCTATCCCTTCGATTCCCCGCTTTGCCAACTCATTCATAACATCATGGCCTAACTGTCCTGCCACTCCCGTAACTAATATTTTCATTCAATCACCTTTCATATTATCTAATCTTACTAGGCAATTGCGAAACTCATTATTTCAAAATGTGAGTTGTGCAAATGTAACAAATTTATGTTTGTAGGACATTTGAGAATACCAGTGCTTAGCGAGGTATTTTCGAGCTTAGCACTGCTGTATTCTCAATTAAGTGCAAACGGTCCGAAAAACATATTTGTTACATTTGTACAACGCAGGCTTTCAAAAATTGAGTTTCGCAATTGCCTATATCTAATCTTACTTTAACGGTTTCCATACATCTCTTCATAATAATTCTGGTACTCACCTGAAATAATGGTCTCCCACCACTCCTTATTATCCAGATACCACTGGATTGTCTTTTTAATGCCATCTGCAAATTTCGTCTCCGGCAGCCATCCGAGCTCATTATGAATCTTTGTCGGGTCAATGGCATAGCGCATATCATGTCCCTTCCGGTCTGTAACATAGGTAATCAGGCTTTCCGGTTTTCCGAGCTCTTTGCATATAATCTTGACGATATCAATATTCTTCATTTCATTGTGTCCGCCAATGTTATAGACCTCGCCAACACGACCCTTATGGATAATCAAATCAATCGCCTTGCAATGGTCCTCCACATAGAGCCAGTCACGGACATTTTCACCCTTTCCATATACCGGAAGCGGCTTGTCATTTAATGCATTGGCAATCATAAGCGGAATCAGCTTCTCCGGAAAATGATACGGGCCGTAATTATTAGAGCACCGGCTGATTGTTACTGGCAGTCCATAGGTTCTATGATATGCCAGTACCAGCAAATCTGCACTGGCCTTGGATGAGCTGTAAGGACTGCTGGTATGAATCGGGGTTTCCTCGGTAAAGAACAAATCCGGACGGTCCAATGGCAAATCGCCATATACCTCATCCGTAGATACCTGATGATAGCGTGTAATGCTATATTTTCTGCAGGCATCCATCAATACTGCGGTTCCTTTAATATTGGTATCCAAAAATACCTCCGGATTCTCAATGGAACGGTCAACATGGCTTTCTGCTGCAAAATTCACCACAATATCCGGATGCTCCTCTTCAAACAGCTTATAGACCGCTTCACGGTCCGTAATGCTTTCCTTTACAAAACGAAAATTCGGGTTATCCATTACCGGTGCAAGGGTGGATAAATTCCCTGCATAGGTCAGACAATCCAGACAGATAATCCGGTAATCCGGATACTTGTCTAACATATGAAAAATAAAGTTGCTTCCAATAAATCCGGCTCCACCGGTTACAATAATTGTCATAATATACTCTCCTTTTCTAATTTAAAGCCTTAATGAAGTACGTCAAGATATTTTCCATCTAAGACATCCTTCAGATACTGTCCGTACTGATTTTTCTTGAGAAGCTCATATACCTCTAAGACCTCCTCCTTGGAAATCCAGCCATTTAAGTATGCGATTTCCTCTAAACAGGCAATCTTACGGTGCTGATGAGTCTCCATGGTCTTAACAAAATTAGTGGCTTCTACCAGACTTTCATGGGTTCCGGTATCCAGCCATGTGAAGCCCTGTCCCAATAATTCCACATTTAATTCACCGTTTTCCAGATAAATGCGGTTCAGGTCTGTAATTTCCAACTCTCCTCTGGGACTTGGCTGCAGATTCTTAGCATATTCCACTACACGGTTATCATAGAAATATAGCCCTGTGACACAGTAATTGCTCTTTGGCTCTGCAGGCTTCTCCTCAATGGAAACTGCCTTTCCCTCAGAATCAAATTCCACAATACCAAACCGTTCCGGGTCATCCACATAATAACCAAATACGGTGGCACCCTGTCCGCTTTCCGCATTTCCGACAGCCGCCTTCAGACGCTTTTTTAAACCATGTCCGGCAAAAATGTTATCTCCCAGCACCATTGCCACAGTATCATTTCCTATAAATTCCTCTCCAATGATAAACGCCTGTGCCAGACCGTCCGGACTTGGCTGAACCGCATAGGTAAGCTCTACTCCAAACTGATGCCCATCCCCTAATAAATCCCGGAAACGCGGTGTATCCTGCGGAGTTGAAATGATTAGTATTTCCCGGATTCCTGCATTCATCAAAACGGACATAGGATAATAAATCATTGGCTTGTCATAAATCGGTAATAGCTGCTTACTGGTTACCATGGTAAGGGGATACAGTCTTGTCCCTGAGCCGCCTGCCAGAATAATTCCCTTCATAAACTATAATACCTCCTTTTCATTTCATAACAAAGATTACGATTAGTATATACACTTTTCCAGCTGTTATTTGCATTATAAAAGGTGACGTTACGTCACCTTCAAGTACTTTTTATTATTTTTTACAAATAAATATGCCAGCCTCTTTTGTTATATGAAAGCCCTTCTCTGTTTTCTTCTCCACAAAACCCCTGAAATCCTTGTACCGCTCTAAAATATACTGATTCTGGTTGCCATGACAGGACAAAATATATTCAATAAGCGGTTCTGCTTTGTCCACATTCAGAGCATCATCATACACTCTTTTCTCCACTTCTCTGAAATATGGCTTTAATATTCCCTCTCCATTCTCCAAGCCGAAATGCTCATACAGCTTATCTGCCGACAACGTGATTAAATGCTGGAAATCTTTTACCAGCTCTGTAATTTCTTTCATATGCATTGCTCCATAGGTGCTGCATATAAACCTTCCCCCTGGTTTCAACACTCTGTCCACTTCACCCAGAACCTGGTCGATATCTTCACAATAAAAAAGAACATGATTTGCAATGATACGGTCAAAGCTCTCCTTTTCACAGGGAATATTATGACAGTCAATAACCTGAAACTCAAACCTTCCATGCCCTGTTTCCTTCTGCTGCTCTTCTAACTGTCCCAGCTCACGTCTCGTATCCCGCAGCATTCCCTCAGAAATATCACTTAATATTATCTGTACCTGCTTCGGAATACACTCATAATTTTCCTTCCAAATGGCTCCATTTCCACATCCAAGCTCCAAAATCCGCATATTTTCTGCAATTTCACACTGCTCATACACCCATGGAAACCATCCCTGAGGATTTGTAGAATACAGCCTGTGCAGATTAATTCTTGCTGAAATATTCGTGGAATTCTGATACTGGCTTTTCAGGGAACTCTCCATATTAGTCAGATGAATCAAATCAAGCATCTGGCTCCAGTCAATATTCTGATTCGCTGTAAGCGCCTCCGTTGTGTCTTCAATTGCCTTTGCAACCATCTGCATCTGTTCAATACGGTCCTTTACCAGCTTTAGCTGAAGCTTTAAGGAATTGCGTAGCATCTGGTAATCCAAATCCTCCACCACCATATTCCTTATATCCTCCAGAGAAAATCCGAGATATTTCAATAAAAGAATCTGCTGCAGCCTCACAAAATCTTCATCAGTATAAAATCTTGCTCCAGACTCATTTACATAAGAAGGCTTTAATATATTCTGTTTGTCATAAAATCGGATTGTCCGCACTGAAATATGTGCCATCTTTGCAAACTCTCCGGAGGTATAATACCCTGAAGGCCGCATATCCTATTATCTCCTGTCATTATAGAGCTATTTCTACCACATGCTCCACTTTATCTGCCCAGTCAACCAGACGATTCGCTGATGTCCTTATTTCCTCCACCGACTCTTCTAAATTGTCCATGCGTTCTTCTAAGCTGCTCAATCGAACATCCACTACCTGTAGATGCTCTTCCACCTTTTCCAGACGCTCAACAACCGGCTTTAATTCAACTTGCATACAGGTTCTGACAACAATTGTAACCGCATTCAAATCTTCCTTTGTTAACATATGTCCATCCTTCTTTCACAAATCAAAATATTTGTTCAAAATTTATCTATAAAAATCCTTAACTGCCTCCGCCACAGAACTTATCTCATCCTCCGTCAACCCATAAAACATAGGCAGTCTCACCAGACGGTCACTTTCCCTGGTTGTGAATTTGTCCTCACCATGGAATCTGCCATATTTCCTGCCTGCTTCCGAGCTGTGCAACGGAACATAATGAAATACTGCACCGATATCCTTCTCCTTCAGATAACAGATTAAGCCTGTCCGTTCCTCTAAATCCCTGGTCTTAATATAAAACATATGTGCATTATGCTTACACTCCTCCGGAACGAATGGCAGTTCAATACAGCCTTTTTCCGCTAAATTCTTCAACTCATAATAATACTGTTTCCAGGATGCTATCCTCTTTTCATTCATCTCGTCTGCAATCTCCAGCTGGGCATAGAGATACGCTGCGTTTAACTCGCTTGGCAGATAAGAGGAGCCTGCCTCCACCCAGGAATATTTATCAATCTCTCCACGGAAAAATTTACTTCGGTTTGTTCCCTTTTCCCGGATAATTTCAGCCATTTCCACATCATCCCTGTCTTTAATCAGAATCGCACCGCCCTCACCCATACTGTAATTCTTTGTTTCATGAAAGCTGTAACATCCAAAATCACCAATTGTGCCGAGGGCTTTTCCCTTATAAAATGCATTTACTCCTTGTGCTGCATCCTCCACCACATACAGTGAATGCCTCTTTGCAATATTCATAATCGTATCCATTTCGCAGCCAACTCCTGCATAATGAACCGCCACGATGGCTCTTGTCTTCTCTGTTATAGCAGCCTCAATTAAAGTCTCATCTATATTCATCGTATCCGGACGGATATCTACAAACACAATTTTAGCTCCCCTTAATACAAAGGCATCTGCTGTTGAGACAAAGGTATAGGATGGCATAATTACCTCATCCCCCGGTTTAATGTTACATAATAATGCTGCCATCTCAAGTGCCGAAGTACAGGAGGTTGTAAGAAGTGCCTTTTCCGTCCCTGTATTTTCTTCTATCCATGTATTACAGCGTCTTGTAAAGGAACCATCCCCACAAATTTTATGATTCTGGATTGCTTCCTTAATATATTGTTCTTCCCTGCCAACATAAGGCGGCCTGTTAAATGGTATCATCTCTCTACCTCTTCTCCCATCTGATTGTATATATTTCAAGTGATTCATCCTGTAAAATGCATGTTCTTTTGTATTTACACTGTTTCCACTAATTTTTTTATAATGGTTTCATGCTGTTCCAATTTCTCACCATGGAATTGTACTATCTCAACTAATGGTTCTACATAATCGAGTTTGTTTTCTATTTCCGCAATCTGTTTACGACATTCTATTCTTTTTACATACAAATCAGTTGTTTCATAAAGTGTATTCACCTTTGGTATCAAATCATTCTCTATGACAGCAAATTTATCATGCATGTAATTTTCTATATTATTCTGTTGTTGTTCCATACCATCCATGCGCTGTTCTATACCACCCATGCGATGTTCCATGCCATCCATGCGCTGTTCTATACCACCCATGCGATGTTCCATGCCATCCATGCGATGTTCTATACCATCCATGCGATTGTCCAGACACCGGAATCCAGAATGCATTTTCTGCTCTAATCTATCTATATGGTGGTTCTGGTCCTCAAATAAATCTTTAATATTCTGCAAATCTTCCTGAGTCAACATATATGCTTCCCCCCTTCTGTAAAATATTAAGTAAGTATACGCATACTAGCACAAAAAAGACCCACTGTCTATAATTTTGAACGAAAGTTAAAAATAAAAATTATTTGTTCAAAATTACAAAATGACTTAAACATCTATCTCTGTCAATTCATTATCCTTCACCCCAACAGCCAGTATCACAGAATACACCACAACCAGCAGTGCATTTATACAGAGATACAATAACGCCGCCCCCAGCATTCCTTTCGCCAGCACAAAATACTTTCCAAATATCACAGAGAGAATTGCAGCGACAACATAACCGATGGCGATGTAATTCTGTTTCCGGATGGTGGTAATGGGTACATTGAGATAATATGCCACAGCATAAAACCCACCGCCTAACAGTAACACTGCAAATTCCGTCTGGTATGCCGTTAAATCCACATTATACAATACCGATAATATCGGCAGTCCCAGCAGCAGCCCCCCTACAATCACCACTACCGTTAATCCGGTAACAATCAGACATTGTCTGCATACACTTTTGCTAAACTCCTTTTTATCCTTCTTTTCCCATATATCACCCAAATCCTTTACCATGGGCTGGTAAATAAACTGGTTCAAAAGCGTGATTACAAAAACCGGCATCATAATGTAACCAAAGACAGCCTGCACCTCTTCTCCCATATATGCATCAATCATATACTTTGGCACATTTCCAATATAAATGGATAGAGTGATTCCTATACACAAGGGCAGACAGATTTTCAGCAGCTTCCGTACAGGACTCCATTGAAATCCGGAAACAACCGTCCGGGTAACCCCGAATGTACTTTTTATCAGATAAATGTCCAATATAACAGAGCTTACAATACCTCCCAGAAGAGAAATATATATATCTGCTCCAGCCAGTACTAAGATACAGATTAATGCAGTAGACACAAACAACCGAACTGCCATAATCTTCGCACCGACATCCAGTCTGCCTGTCTGCTGGTATCTGCCTATATACACATCCTCAAATGCATCCAGTAATTTTAAGATTGTAACCTCACAGAGAATGATACCCTTTTCAACTGAATAACCACGAAGGATAAAGCAATATGCCAGATAAATAAAAAACAAGCCCAGTGTCAGCAATGTGGTGCAGCATCTGCAATAGAAATAATCACTGAAGGTAAATTTCTCCTTTACATCTGTTACCTGGTAATTCCGAATCCCATACTTACAGATTGACAGAAAAAGATTTGCAACCGCATAGGCAATGGTAACCATACCTGCGACCGTCAATCCCTGCCTGTAGGATATAAAAATCAAAATAATTGCCGCCTGTCCCGCATTTAATGCTCCACCTAATGCATTCCAGATTACACTGGTGCGCTTCATGTTCTGTTCCTTTCCCAAAATCCATCTTTTCAGCATGCTTACCTGTCATCTCCTGCTTCCACAATTTTCCCCTGCTCTATCGTGTAATAGGTTTTAAAATCCTCCAGATTATCATCAAACACAAACCGGTATACATATACCATCTGCTCAATATCCTCTTCAATCACAAAGCCCCTTGCATTAAAGTTCTCCTGCAGATAGAGATAAAAACATACTGGCAGTTCTTCCTCATCTATCAGGTGTTCCTCAATTATATTTTCGTTAAAAAGCAGATATACATCATCCCGTTTCACTACCTCTGCCGATAAATCATCTATATTATTCAGCTCCAATCTTCTGTTATAATTATCAGAATGATAAGCGCTTCCACCCCATGGTATCATATTCGACAGCCCTTTGCCAGTATATACGGACCATGGACTGATATTAGTGTAAACAGAAGGTGCGTATATATAGGTATTTCCAGAGTGCTTTAACACATATTCTTCCGTTTTTCTGCTCTTTTCCATTACTTTTTCTTTATATGCATTCCTGACCGGGTCAAATGTGTAATCCAGAACAAGACTGCTGCAGCATAAAAGCCCTAAAAATAACAATATCTTAAATACCCTGTCCTCTTTTTTCTTTATCTGATAATGATTCATTATCAGAATACAATTAATCACAACTGCCGGAAGCAATACAACAAATAAAGAACGGTATAGCATTCTCCCCTTTAACAGCTGATACAGCAAAAGCAGGACGCTTCCCAGATTGTTCATGCAGATAAAATAAAGCTTTCTGGCATTAAAACAAATCGTAACAGAAAGGATTACAAAAAATGCAGATGCTATCCATAAACAGAGGATTGCCTGACAGTCTGTACTCTTTAATGCGGTTATCAGTGCTGCCTTAGCCGATGATGTAACACTGCTTTTCCTTTTACTGTTTTCAGAAAGATAATTAAAATTTTCCGTGGTAACAGCTTCATCCATAAAGTACCATCTTTCCACCAGGCTGCAGAGCTCTCCGCTCCAGCCGGCTTTCTCATATAATTCAGGATTTTCCGCATATGAATCATGTCCGTAATCCATATATCCGGCTCTTGCCGCATTATATTGAATAAACTCTGTTCCATTTATCTTCTCAAGGGCTATTTTATTCAGCCCGGTTACACAGCCTGTCAATAAAATAAAAAACATACATACAGCACCGAACCTTAAAACCAGTTTCCTGTCCACCTTATAGCGGCCTGTAAAATTCCATAGAACACCTAATAATATATAACACAAAAGTGCATACGCAGATGCAGACCGGTGTATCAGCAAAAGCACATAGCCAATTACCACAATACAGCCTGTCCATTTTAACATTTTCCTGTTCTCTACGTTATCTGATGCGAACAACAACGTAACAAGCCCTGTTCCCAATACTGCCGGTACCGTGGTAAATGAAACATTTGCAATGGAATATACCATAAAGGATACATCCACCACTGCTATTATCAGAATTGCCCATTTCAGACTGATTTTTTTATCCTTACAGATTTTGATAATACAAAAATGCAGCATAAAAATGCCCGCTGCAAGGAGCAGCAAACTGTATACATACCACCATTGAATCTGCGGAAGGAGCTTATAGAGAAATGATATAAAAGCTCCTAAAATAATATTGATAAACTGATGTGTAATGTAAGGCTCTCCTGTCACATTTCCGGACAATACACTCTGGATACCGGTATCATCATTTGTCATATAACTTAACGGAGAAGACACTGCCGCTATCAAAAAACAAATCGCTGTTGTAAGAAGGGCGATTAGAAACCTGACATGCCTTTTATCGCATTTCTCCCATACAAACAGTCTGCTGCATATCTCCTCCAGCTTTGAGAGGCAGATTGAGATAAACAGGGTAATACCCACCAGCACAAAGAAAATGACCCATATATTTTTAAAAGAATAGGTAAATTCCTGGAACCAGTACTTTGTAAAAAACGAGTGAATTAACCACATATACAGAGAGTATTTCCCGATAAATGCCAGAGCTGTATTCAGATAAGGTATTTTCCTAATACATAACTGTGTCAGTTCAATGACCAGAACTGCCATGACTGCATCCAGCAGAAATTTACTTTGCACATTGGATTTAATCACCGCTGTAATGGGAATTGCAATTAGGATTACTGCCACAAGAACATATTCCAGTCCTTTTTTTGTCTTTATATAATCCTCTGTCCGCTGAAAGATATTATACTCGGCAAAAATAATTCTTGCCACAGCCACTATAAGATACCTTGGCAGACCATCCATTACCGTATCCAAACCAAAGGATTGCACCAGAAATAATGATAAAAGCACAGATGCATAGGGTCCGAGCTTCCGGACAGCCATATGCAGAACCGGTACCATAAAGATTAATAATATGGCAAGAGACAAATACCACCAGGATGCACTGAACCATGCCACCTAAAAGACGCCTGCCATTCCCGTTGCATTACACAAAATACCAATTATACGGCTGATTTGCGATTCTCCCCACGCCTCTACAGCGCCATATTCCAGATTAAATATGTATGAAAGGAACAACAGTATTAAAAAGACAGCGGCAAATTTCTTTAACAATTCACTGTATCTTCTAATACTGTTTTTGATATAGGAATCCCTGTTATATAAATGCTCCTTTTCCTGAATGGCAATCCCATAAGCGGTAACAAATACAAACAGACATACACACACATGGCAGGCAACAGCAATAAGCTCCATAATGGAAGCAGAGCCAATAAGTCCGGTAAGGCCAAACTGCTCGTATCTGCTGGTTGTAGAATATAAATGTTGAAAATACATCAATAAGATTGCTATTCCTTTAATAATCTGTGAATCCTTTACTTTCATCTTTCCTCCCACAATATGGTTTTTAACCATATCTCCTTTCCATCAGTTGTAAACAACGCACCTTTAGACGGAGCAGTTACTCTCCATATTTATCACACAAATATGCATAAGTAGTCTCCGGCACCAATTCTTTAATCTCTGCAAAATTCTTCTCTTCTAACAATTTTCTGACCCTGGAAGCGCTGATTGCCGTATCTCCCATCTCTTTTCTCGGTATAATCACCAGCTTAATTCCATAGGATGGAAGAATCCGTTTCATGCTCTCATTATAATTTCTGGTAACAATATCAAAGGGCTCTTCCCCGACAAACCGCGTGGTTATATGAAATGCTTTTGCAATATATTCTCCAAATATTGATACGTCTAATGAGGTATCCAGTCCCACCGCCTCCGGTGTATCCTTCAGGAAATAACCCGGGAACGTAACTGTACTGATTATCATTCTTCCGCTTGGAATCACATATACATTTTCGAGATGTGCCGTGCCCTGTCTCACAAGCCGGATTCTGTCTTCAAACTGGAAGTAGGATTTGTTTTCTTCCACAACAAAGATAATTAATACATCTACCTGCTTTGATGCATACTCGATTAAATATTGGTGCCCCAACGTAAATGGATTACAATTCATCACAATGGCGCCAATATTTCTTCCGGTGAGCTCCGGGAGCTGACCCTTTACACTTTCCACATACTCGTTTACCTGCTGCTCATAAACCCTTTTCTGATGAAAACCGCTGTCGAGACGGAAGGTCTCCCCAGATGCAGCCTCTCTCACAAAATAATCATGAAACATTTCAAACATTCCGTCTGCAACCTTCTCATATCCAAGCCTGTTGCAGTGGACAATGCCATTAAAATAAAATTTCCGGGGAACATTCACCTGCTTTAAAAATACACTGACATCCCTTTTTTCCCAGTCCATACCCAGGGGCATATAACCTGCATAGCTGACTAATACAATATCTCCTGGCTTAAATTGAATCTGGTAGAACCGTTTATACGTCCAGTCAATGTCACCGCCCCAGGTTCCATAATTGACAACTCTCCATTTCCTGTCCGGCAGCTTATCATTCAGCTTTTTCTGCAGATAGCTGGCAATGGTCTGGCTGTCCTCCACCGCATAACCAAAAAATACACAGCCTCCCAGCAGATAGATGGTGTTCTCATAGTCAGAAGGCTGGTTTTCTGTTCTTCTCTCGCCCTGTGAAACATTTAAATATTTGCCATACCGGTTCTCATGCTCCACGCTGCCAGTCTCCATTTTTAACCGATTCGGTATATCCATAATTTCACGGATATATGCTAAATCATATTGTTCACCATATATACCTTTGAGAAAGCTCTCGTATGCCTTTTCATTATTGACAATCTGGGAAACGGAATATTTTTCCCTGTCCTCAATATCCGCCGAGGTTATCTCACTTTTCGGATACACCGGATAATTTAACGCCCAGTTCCAGTTAACAGTAAACAGCTCCACCTCTTTTTCCCGTAATTGTGTCTTAAAATATCCACAAATCTGTTCCATAATATATGCGCGGAACAGAACAATCAGCCTTCTGATTTCAATGCGCTTTTTATCCTTGTACTGCTCAAAGCACTCTAAAATCCTTCCGCCATTTCCATTTTGGAGTATCATGCATTTCTCAAACCCGTCTCCTGTGATTTCCCCTTCTTCCAATACAACGTTTTTTCCTAGCTTCCCTGCGATATCCTCTGCAAGAGGCATCTGCTTGGAGCAGTAAACCTTCCATTCCTTTTCCTGATAAATACGGATAAACCGCAGGATAAACGATTCCCAGTCCTCCTTAGAAACCTTCTCCCTGATTTCCCGGGGAATGTCCGAAATAACCTCCAGCTCATATAAAAGTTGTCCGATTCCATAAGAATGTAAGCCGGATGCATTCACATGATTTTCGTCCTGGTCTGTGACAAGAAGCCTTCTTCCCCCTGTCTGCTGCTTTCCAAAGGCTCCCCATATCTTTTCTAACGCCAAAACATACGGATTATCCCCCTCAAAGGCTATCCCGTCATAATTCCAGAGTTCCAGATACAGCTGTATATCTTCCCCGGTAATTTTATTTAATTTTTCCTGTAATACATCCTCTTTTTTAAATGCCATTTATTCTACCTCGCCTGTCTTAGAATTATCAATATTAATACGTTCACGAATCACATATTGCGGAGTCTGGTTCTGACTCATATACATTCTACCCAAATATTCACCAATTAATCCTAAAACAAGCAGATTTATTCCTCCCATAATTAAAATGACACAGATAATAGAGCTCCAGCCCACTGCAATTTCCGGTCTCATTATCTTATGAATCGCCGTGACAATCGCTCCCAGCAGACCTACGGCAGCAGTTAAAAATCCAAGATAACTGGCAAGGCGCAGCGGTTTAATGGAAAATGCAGTAAACCCATTCATCCATACAGCCACCAGCTTTTTAAAGGAATAACCGGAAGTGCCGGATTGTCTGGCGCGATGCTTTACCGGAACATAACCAATCCTTCTTGTTGAACGGTGAACCAGCCCTGAAATGTACGGATACGGATAATGATATCTGCCCATCTCCTCAATGATATATCTCTTTATAACAGAAATATTGACGATTCTCTTATCCGTTGGCCGGTCAAACATGACTTTCGCCATTAAACTGTTTACCTTGGAACCCAGCTTCCGGTATAACCCAAACTGTACCTCGGTTGTTATACCATATACTACATCATAATCCCCTCTTTTCAGCTCCTCCATAAGCTCCATCACCGAATCTACCGGACTTTGTCCGTCGTCATCTATCGTAAAAATATAATCACCCTTCACATTGGCATAGCCCGCCATAACGGCTGAAGCCTGTCCGAAATTCTTAGAAAACGTAATTCCCTTAATCCTTGTATCACTGCACAGGCTCTGGATAACAGACCATACATCATCGGGAGAACCGTCATTTACCAAAATTATCTCATAGTCGTAGGTCTTCTGCTGCCCCATAATTGACTGAAGCTCTGCCACTACATCTCCAATCGTTTTTTCAGAACGGTAACACGGTATTACAAACGAAATCATTTCCATTACTAATTTCTCCTACTTCATCATTTTATCTTCTAATTCCTGAATCACATCTGACATCTCATGATAACCGCTTTTCCCCAGTATATACCGGGCTGCCATCAGCGCACCATTTGCAAACGCATCCCTTGAAAAGGATTCGTGTACGATTGTCAGTCTCTCATTCTCGTTGGCAGCCGTCACCTCATGCACTCCCACATAGCCGCCTACCCTTATGGCAGATATTGGCACATTATCCCTGTCTATCCGCTCTGCAATCAGTCTGGCAGTGGTGGTAACCTTCTTTTTTTCCTTCCTGTGCCGCTCTATAATTTCAAAATCAAAATCCGGCAGCAGCTTTGAAATTCTCTCTACAAATTCCATCAGCAGATTAATGCCGATAGTCAGATTCGGTGCATAAATGAGCCCCTTTTCCGATGTTTCTCCAATACGCTTTAATTCCAAAAGTTCTTCCTTTTCAAAATTTGTTGTGCACACCACCATGCTGATATAATTCTCTGCACATATCTTCGCCATCCTTAAGGTAGTGTTTTTATTGGAAAAGTCTATGACAACATCTGCCTTTCGTTTTACCAGCTCCCCTGCTGCTGCAGGAATCGGCACTACCGGAATATCTAACTCATACATTCCAAGAACCGTTCCTACATCCTGATTTGCTATGTCGCTTTCCTCTCTGCAAATTGCACAGACAAGCTCATCCCTGCCATCCTCAATAATTTTACGTGCCAGTACCTTTCCGGCACGCCCTAAACCACAAACTGCTATCCGCATACTGTTTCTCCTTACCTGAAATTTTCCGGATTCATTGCCCTGTAGAACATATTTGTCAGCATGACAATATCAAACACCGGTAGTCCTACTGCTTCCTGAATGTCCTTTGTATATGGCGGCATATTGGTACATTCCAGTACTACTATGCCGATATCTCCATCCCTTGTCAGCTCCCTTGCCGCCTCTGTTAATTCCTTTCTGCAAACTTCTATGTCCACATAATCCCGGTTCTGGACAGTAAAGCTGGTAAACATTTCTCCCTCTTCCAGTCCCACAATCTTACACGGAATATTTTCAATCCCCACAGCCTTTAAATGCTGCTGCGTCAATGTCTTTTTGTTGGCTGTGAGAATACCGATTTTTTTGTTTTTTCCAAGCATCCGGGACAGCATTGGCACAAACAGCAATGCAGACGTAAAAACCGGTATGCTTACACTGTTACTGAGCTCCTCCTGGAATAGCGCCAGAAAACCACAGGAGGTTGTAATAGCCTTAACTCCTGCCGCTTCAAGCTCCTTCGCCCCTTCTATAAACGGCTGGATATCCTCCGATGTCAGTTCCAATACTACCTTTTTGGGAGTTCCTCCCTCCACCTTTTTATAGAGCACCGGAAAATCCCATGTTCTGGCATTACCGATATCTCCGCAGATTCTGGGAAACGTAGAATCCAGCATCAGTACCCCAATGTCATAACCATATATATTTTGACCGCCTTTTACAATGCCATTCAATCAAAGCACCTCCATTACCATATAATTGACCATACACCATCCTTGTTTTCTGTTATTATTTCCAACGTATTTTCCACCCTGTTAAGAGTTTCAAAGCATTCCCTCCGGGAGCTGCCGGAAACCAGAATGGGTCCATACTTCGTTGTATCATCTGACAACTCCTTCACATGGGCGCCCTCCTTCAGGCTGTCCAGACACACCTTATCCACACCGGGAATCTCCTTCACCTCAGCTGCATTTCTAATCTGCTTTATAATGCCCTCTTTAAGAGCAAAGCATCTCCATGCCGAAACCCTCTTATCCAGCTTCAGCTTATCAATGTCCGCCACCTCATCCCGCAGTAAATAATTTAACAGCATTTCATTTGTATTAATTCCTGACGCCCTCGGTGTTAAATCAGAGGACAGATACACACCTCCGCCCCTGGCTGCAATCTCCACCAGATATACCTTGTCCTGTTTTTCGCTGTAGATATACTCGCCATGGGTAATCCCAAATTCCAGTCCAAGACCCTCAACCAGCTTTTTATTTGCATCCAGAACCTGCTTTTCAACCCTGTCTTCAACCATGGCAGCAGAGGAAAACATACACATTTTGGAAATATACATACCCTTTTTATCAAAATATTCCTTAATTCCCAAATCCAGATTAATATATTTTCCATTCATGGCAAAGCCATCTGCCAGATATTCCCTTCCCTCAATAAATTCCTCCACAATCACGGATTTCGTGCTGGAAAAGCCAATGCTTTTCTCGAAATACACATCCAAATCCCCAGGTGTATCTATCCTGTATACCCCCCGGCTCCCGCTGCTGTTGGTGGGTTTTATAATAATTGGGAATTCCATATTCTTTATACATTCCCTTGCCTCTGACAGACTCTCTGCCAGCGCAAACTCCGGCACATTCACACCAATATGTTTTGCAGCCCGGCGCATTTCATATTTATCTGTGAATTGAATCGCTCTTTCATACCCAATTCCTTTAAGCCCCATCTGTTCCGCCACATATGCAGCCGCCGGAACCGAGACATCTGTCTGGTCGGTGGTAATCGCATCAATGTGCTCCTTCCGGGCAATTTCCAATATCTGCTCCTTATTCCTGGTATCACAATCATAGAACTTATCTGCCACCTTAATTCCCGGATAATCCCCTTTGGGACTAATTGCAACCACATAAGCACCTTTTTGTTTACAAATATTTATAAAAGGAAGCTGACCCGCACCAGCTCCTAAAATCATTATTTTCTTCATTTCTGCCACTCCTCGGATTCTCTGTTATTTGTCTGCCAAATATATGTTTTTATTCTGTCGCTCCATTGTGTCATAACTTTTACTGGTATTTCCCGCCTTTTTTATATATAATAAGTCTAATAATTAAAAAAGGAGAACCGCAATGCCAAACAACGACCAAAAAATAAATATTTACAAAATTACAAATATTCTGCTTATTTTAATAACCTGTATCTGGTTTATTCCCTTCTACACAAAGGGAATTGATTTCTCAGACACCTCCTTTTATCTGGTAAAATATAAATATTTTTTTGATTCTTCTATAAATATAACAACCTTCAGTACCTTTTTTTCCGATTTAACCGGAAGCATTATCTACCATATATTTCCGTCCCATCAATTGCTTATCCTGAATTTTGCCAGTGCAATCTGCTACACGGTAAGCGGCTTTTTAATCTACCACATTTTAAAGGATTATGTTCCACATACACTCCTGCTGCTAACCACATTAGGCTGTAGCCTCCTTACCTTGTCATATATCCACTGCTTTAACTACAATACTACCAGCATGTTCAATCTGACTCTGGCTGTAACGCTGCTAACCCTTGGTCTGTTCCAGAAAAAAAATATCTATATCGGAATAAGCGGCTTTATTGGTGCAGCTAACATCCTTTTCCGCCTTCCCAATGTACTGCATCTGTGCATTGCTTTGGGAATCCTTTTATACTGCTATAACCAGAACAGCCAAAAATGGAGGGATACAGTGAAGCCTCTGCTTATCTACATCGGCGGCTGTATTGCCGGCGGAATTATCAGCCTGGTAATTGCAGTTGCGGCATTAGGTGTATCCAATATCCGGGACTATCTAACCCGTACCTTTGCAACCTTCACAGGCTCCTCCGGTTCCTCCGATGGACACAGCGCCGGTTCCATGTTCAGCAAGCTTGCTGTCCAGCTAAAGGAGGGCGGCATGTTCTGGTGCCGGTATTTCCCTGTTCTGCTTGCAATTATACTCATCACCTTTTTACTGTGTCATTTTCTCCGGAAGAATCATAAAATAATTCTTACAGGTTCTGTCATTGTATCCTGCATTTACGGATACTATGTCAAATCCTCATACAACATCACACCTGACGAGGTATCCAGTACCAGAGAAATCCGGAACACCTTCGTATTTATACTTCTTGCTGTTATGCTCTTAAGCTTTATCGGTATATTCGCCTTTTACAAGACAAACCGCAGGTTCAGTTATCTCTGTCTTACCACTCTGCTATTAGAGCTTGTCATCACACTGGGCACGGACACCGGAACCCTATATAATACTGTATTTTTATATCTGCCTGCAGGCATGCTCTGCTGTCTGTTTTATCAATATTATATCCTTTTAAAAGACAAAACCCCTTCCTGGATGGTTCCATCTGTTGGCACCGCCATTGTTTCCTTTTCTTTAATGCTGCTGTTCTGGAGCGGATTCTATCGGGGAACAACTTACATTTACAGGGATGACCCCTATCCGGCTTTAACCGAAAAATGTGACATAGCCCCTTTAAATGGAATGCTTTCTTCTCCAGAACGGATTGCTCTTATCCACACCATTAACAAGGAACTAGAACCCTATAAAGGCAAAACCCTGATTACACTTGGCGATTGTAACATTGCCACGGTAATTACTGATTTAAAACCTTTTTTCACCAACCCATGGCCGGATTTGACCAGCTTTTCGGAAGAACGTTTTTCCCAGGAGCTGAAGGAACGCTCCAAGGCGGACAATTATCCTATTATACTATTTTCGCCTACCACCTCTATCCTAAATCACAACACCACAGGACAGATTTACCGTTCCATAGAAAAAGAACAGCTGCTGCTTCAATTCATTGAAGAAAACAACTACTCCTGTATATATGAGGAGGATTCCCTTATCATCTATGCTCCAAAGCAGGAGTAGCCCTCCTGCTATTGGCTTCTATTTGCAGCCAACATAATACTGAAATATACACTTCTGTTTCTAGTATTAGTGTATTTACAGTATAATTTTCATTGTTTTTACAATTGCTCCCCATCTAATCATTTCCATTTAGCTTTTTTAAAATGCTAATCTGATTTAATTTAAATTCAAAATCTCTTTTATCTTGATTTCTTAATGTGCTTAAAATAACTCCTGCCACAAAAAAGAAAATAGCCATAATCATTACAAAACCACATACAATTAAAGTTGGGAAACGTTCCACCAGACCAGTTTTAAAATATTCAAACAATACAGGCATAAAAAATCCTATACTCAATAAAGCTAATAATATTGAAATAGCACTGAAAAATCCAAACGGTTTATAATTTTTATACAATTTTATTATTGTCATTATCACCTTAAAGCCATCTACATAGGTATTCAATTTTGATTCGCTACCCTCTGGTCTATCACGGTACTCTATCACTACATTATCAACCTGCAAATTTCTATCAACTGCATGTATACTCATCTCCGTTTCTATTTCAAATCCCTTTGACGTAACCGGATATGTTTTTACAAATTCATAACTAAAAGCCCTATATCCCGTCATAATATCTTTAATAGATGATTTAAACAAATTGTTAATCGACCATCTTACAATACTGTTTCCCATATTATGAAAAGGTCTCTTATTCTCTTCAAAATATGTACTAGACAACCTGTCACCCACTACCATATCTGCATTTCTTTCCAGCACAGGCTTAATTAAATCAACTGCATGCTCTGCTGGATATGTGTCATCACCATCTACCATAATATACACTTCTGCATCAATCTCCCTAAACATCCGCCGAATAACATTTCCTTTTCCCTGCTTATATTCATGTCGTACAACAGCTCCTGCTTTTTCTGCTATTGCAGCTGTTTTATCACTGGAATTATTGTCATAAACATATATTATTGAATTTGGTAATACTTTTTCTGTCTCTTATACACATCTGACGCTGCCGACGAATAGCCTTGTGTAGAT
>ENA-OYZN01000397-OYZN01000397.1-human-gut-metagenome-genome-assembly--contig:-NODE-397-length-20657-cov-13.243326_pt1 | contig 20657 bp, 23 predicted proteins | sample MGYA00243294_ERZ653483 | MGnify/ENA primary metagenome ERZ653483 (study PRJEB26926, sample SAMN06165155) | human gut metagenome | biome: ENVO:00009003; feature: ENVO:2100002; material: ENVO:00002003... | reverse complement strand
CTCCGGTCTCGTGGGCTCGGAGATGTGTATAAGAGACAGGGTATATATATTTAATGTATGTATTTAATGCTGGAGGCGGGTTTGCTTCTACTATATAAGGAAGAAAAATGGAAGGAAAAGAAAAATGAAGAAACAAAGAACAGGTGCAATTGTATTAGCCGGTGTTATGCTGCTTAGCATGACTGGATGCGGAAACAGCAAAGCGAATGCTTATAGTAAATATGTGGAGTTGGGAGAATACACGGGAATTGAGTATACGAAGACGGTTGCTGAGGTGACGGATGAAGATATTCAGAACAAATTAGATTCATTTGTAAGCGGTCTTTCTAAGAGCGAAGAAATTACTGACCGTGCGGTAGAGAATGGCGACATTGCCAATATCGATTTTGTCGGTACAATAGATGGAGAGGAATTTGAAGGCGGCAGTGGTGAATCATATGATTTGACCATTGGCTCAGGTACTTTTATAGAGGGATTTGAGAGCGGACTGATTGGTCATAATATCGGAGAGGAGGTCTCCCTTGATTTAACTTTCCCGGAGGATTATAATTCAGAGGACCTTGCAGGAAAAGATGTGAATTTCAAGGTGACAATCAATTCAATCTCTGTCAAAAATACGCCGGAGCTTACGGATGCACTGGTTAAGGAAAATACAGATTACGATACAATAGATGCCTACAAGGATTCTATTCGTGAAGAGCTTAAGACAAGCAATGAGGAAAGCGCAGAGCAGCAGGCAAAGAGCGATATCTTCAACAAGGTTGTGGAAAACAGTAAAATCAATGGTTATGATGAAGATGAAGTGAAGCAGCTGGTGGATGATGAGTTTGATAATTTCAAGCAGACGGCGCAGACCTATGAGAGCTATGGATATTCTTATGAGGATGTTCTGGCTGCCAACGGATATGAGACAGAGGACGAGCTTAAGGAAGGCATCACAGAATATGTTAAGAATTATCTGAATCAGAAGATGGTGCTTTATTGTATCGCTGATAAAGAGGGAATTAAGGTTACCAGCGAGGAGACGGATAAGAAGGTTCAGGAATACATGGACACTTATCAGGTGGAGACAAAGGAAGAGGTATATGACTACCTTGGAGATGATTATTTCGAGGTTGCCATTTTGTCAGAAAAGGTTATAGATTTCCTGGTGGAAAATGCAGTTTTGGTAGACAGCACAGAGGAGACAACGGAAGAGTCGGACACCACAGAGAAAGAATCAGCGGATACCACAGAGGAGAAGACGGAAGACGATACGGAAGACACCGAAGAGGAGTCAGAAAACACAACAGAAGAATAGGAATACTATACGAAAGAGATTATGGATTGCTGTAATCTCTTTCTATGTTTTTGGGTGGTTTTGCGTTGACATGATTTAAATGGTCATGTATAATAAAACAGTGAATGCGGTCTTGTTATACCGTATAATTTAATAGGATGGAAGGACGAGTCTAATGGCAGAGAAAAAGAACCTTTTGACCGACAAGGGTCTTAAAAAATTAGAGGAAGAGTTACAGGAGTTACGTGTTGTTAAACGTAAGGAAGTAGCTCAGAAAATTAAGGAAGCGAGAGAGCAGGGAGACTTATCAGAGAATGCAGAGTATGATGCTGCAAAGGATGAGCAGAAGGACATTGAGGCAAGAATTGAAGAACTGGAAGCAATTCTTAAAAATGTTGAGGTCGTGTATTCTGATGAAGTCGATAAAGAGAAAGTAAATGTTGGCTGTATCGTAACTGTTAAGGATTTGTCAAATGGAAATGTACAGACATTCAAATTAGTTGGTTCTACTGAGACAGATGTGCTGAATAACAAGATTTCCAATGAGTCGCCGGTGGGTTCCGCTTTGATGGGCGCAAAGGCAGGAGATACAGTGACAGTAGAAGCACCAAATGGTTCATTCCAGTTCGAGATTTTAGAGATTAATCTGGATGAAGAATAATCAGGATTGAAGCAGGGAATGGCTTGTGCTGTTCCCTTTTTATATGTAATATAGAAGAATAAACATAGAAAGAGAGAGAAGATTGTGGCAGAGAATAATCAGAAGGGTGGAAACCAGCAAAAGGGAACTCAGGATATTAATCAGCTTTTGAAGGTTCGCAGAGAAAAGTTAAAAGAATTACAGGATAATGGAATGGACCCATTTCAGATTACAAAGTATGATGTAACTGCTAAAGCAGGTATTATCAAGGATAATTTTGAGGAGTACGAAGGCAAGGAAGTCAGTATTGCCGGCCGTATGATGCAAAAGCGTGTTATGGGCAAGGCATCATTTGGAAATGTGCAGGATGTAAGCGGCAATATCCAGATTTATGTGTCCAGAGATGCATTAGGTGAGGAACCATATAAGTTGTTTAAGAGAATGGATATCGGTGATATTGTCGGTGTAGAGGGAACCGTGTTTGTAACACAGAAGGGTGAGAAATCGATTCATGCAACCAAGGTTACCTTATTATCCAAGAGTTTACAGGTTTTGCCGGAGAAATTCCACGGACTGACCAATGTGGATACCCGTTATCGCCAGAGATATGTGGATTTGATTATGAATCCGGAGGTTAAGGATACCTTTATTAAGCGGTCTAAGATTATCAGCACTATCCGTAAATACTTAGACGGACAGGGATTCATGGAGGTGGAGACACCTATGCTGGTTGCCAATGCAGGTGGTGCGGCAGCAAGACCGTTTGAAACACATTTTAATGCATTAGACGAAGATTTGAAGCTTCGCATTTCGTTAGAGCTATATTTAAAGAGACTGATTGTTGGTGGTTTGGAGCGTGTATATGAGATTGGGCGGGTATTCCGTAATGAGGGCCTGGATACCAGACATAATCCGGAGTTTACGTTGATGGAGTTATACCAGGCATATACGGATTACAATGGAATGATGGATTTAACGGAGAATTTATACCGCTATGTGGCGCAGGAGGTATTGGGAACTACCAAGATTACCTATAACGGAATTGAGATGGATTTGGGCAAACCCTTTGAGCGTATCACGATGGTAGATGCGGTTAAGAAGTATGCAGGCGTAGATTTTAATGAGATTCATACTTTGGAAGAGGCAAGAGCCATTGCAAAAGAGAAGCATGTTGAGTTTGAAGAACGTCATGCAAAGGGTGATATTCTGAATCTGTTCTTTGAGGAGTTTGTGGAAGAGCATTTAATCCAGCCAACCTTTGTTATGGACCACCCAATCGAGATTTCTCCACTTACCAAGAAGAAACCGGAAAATCCGGAATATGTGGAGCGTTTTGAGTTCTTTATGAATGGATGGGAGATGGCAAATGCCTATTCCGAGCTCAATGACCCGATTGACCAGAGAGAGCGTTTTAAGGAACAGGAGAAGCAGCTTGCCCAGGGAAATGAAGAGGCGAATACAACAGATGAGGATTTCTTAAATGCCTTAGAGATTGGTATGCCTCCAACAGGTGGTATTGGATTTGGTATTGACAGAATGTGTATGCTGCTTACGGATTCGGCTGCAATCAGGGATGTGCTGTTGTTCCCGACAATGAAGAGTTTGGACAAATAAAGCCAGTAAAATCAGGGAATTGTGGTATCTCAAATTTAAGTTGACAACAAATTAGCACTTACTGTTTAGGAGAACACTTTTTGAAAGAAATTTCAGAAGGTGTTCTCTTTTTTATGTGATTTAGCCTGTTAAATGCATTGTAACTCTCCTGACTGTTCAAACGCAATAATGCGAATAAAATTTAAAAAACATTCACAAACCTCTTGACAAACAAGTTAGTTAAGACTAACATATATACGAATGAAATGCGCAAAACATTCGCAGAATGAAAAGGAGGATTACGGAAGCATGTTTATTGAAGGAAAAGGACTTGTGAAGAAATATGGAAAGGGCGAGGTTGCGGTATATGCCTTGAATCATGCGGATTTCAGCATGGATAAGGGTGAGGTTGCGGTCATTCTTGGACCGAGCGGAAGTGGTAAGAGTACTTTTTTGAATATACTGGGAGGACTTGACAAGGCCACAGAGGGAATGCTTGCTGTGGATGGCAGAGATATTGGGAAGATGTCCGCAAAAGAGCTGGAGGCATACAGGCGTAACACATTGGGATTTGTGTTCCAGTCATACAATCTGACTCCGGACCTTACTGCCAGAGAAAATATAGAGATGACGGCGGAACTGGTGAAGGAGCCGCTTGATGTGGATACACTGATAGACGAATTGGGACTTTCAAAGCATGAGAAGCATTTTCCAAAGGAGCTCTCAGGCGGACAGCAGCAGCGGGTAGCAATCGCCAGAGCGATGGTGAAAAAACCGGAAATTCTGCTCTGTGATGAGTTGACCGGTGCGCTGGATTCCAGTTCTTCCAGAGATGTTCTGGCGAAGATACAGCACATGAATGAGATATATCAAACAACCGTTGTAATTATCACCCATAATGAAAATATAGCGCACATGGCTGACAGAGTCATCCGTATCAAGGATGGCAAAGTAGTGTCAAATGATAAAAATATGGATAAACAGAGAGCAGAGGAGATGGAGTTGTAAAATGACGATTAATAAGAGAGCTGTCCGCAGCATAAAAAACAATATTGCCTTTTATATCATTTGTATCATTCTGACACTGCTCACATCCATGCTCATCGTGGCGGCAGTTTCAACCGGACACACCCTGACAAACGTGGTGTCGGATTTTGTAGATGAATACAAAGCAGAGGATGCAGAATTTGTAACATATCATCCGATATCGGATGCGGATATAGAAACGCTGGAGCAGGATTACGACATAATTCTTGAGTACGGCAGATATAAAGATATCACGACAAAGAATGAGGGATATGGTGATTCCGTGATTCGGATATTTCCTATGCCGGAGAAGCTGAATTTGTGCGAGGTGCGGGACGGAAAACGACCGGAGAGCGGGGAAGCAATGCTTACCCAGAACTTTGCAGATTGCCATGATATAAAAGTAGGCGACATGGTAAAGCTTGGAGATGTGTCCTATAAGATATCTGCATTTGCCACAAAGTCTGACTACATATACATGCTGCAGGAATTGTCCGGGTATCGGGACAATGAGAAATTTGCGCTTATGATAGTTGGGGAAGCGGATTATGAAAAGATAGATGCGGAGGAAATCGGATACTACTCGATTCGATATAACAAGGACAACGAAAAGGAAGTGAGGAAAAAACTGAATAACGACTATGTGATTGCCAGCTACCTTGCAGCTGCGACGAATACCAGAATTTCCATGCCTGTAAATGAAGGTGAAGCGGTTACCAATATGGCAATGCTGTTTGCTCCTGCTATGTTCATCATAGTAATCGCCCTTATCGTGATGGTGCTTGGCAGACGGATAAAGAACGAGCAGTATCTGTTGGGAACATTTCTTGCCCTCGGGTTTTCCAAGAAGCAGATTATAAGACATTATATGCGGTTTGGGCTGCTGCCGGGTATAGCCGGCAGCGTCCTCGGTGTACTTTGTGCGATTCCATTTACAAAATTTCTGTCATATTTCTTTATAGAATTTGATTATGAAAAACTCACTTATACCAACAGCTATGATGTGGCAGCAATCGTAATTGCCATGGTGATTCCAAGCGTGCTGTATTGTCTTGCCATTGCATGGCAGACAGTAAGACTGCTTAAAAAATCTCCGGTAGAGCTTATCAGAAATACAGGAAAGGACAGCAGAACTATCGGTGTGATGAAAAACAGCCCTGTGAAAACTGCCACAAAGCTCAGGGTGAGGAGTGTTATAGGACATCCCGGAAGAAGTATGGTCACGGTCATAGGCGTGTGCATAGCAGCATTTTGTATACTGACCGGACTTATCATGAAAGACAGCCTGGATGATTTGATGGACGATGGACTTACCAGTTCAGTCAAATACGAGTATTTGTATCGTCTGAATTATTTGGGGGAGGGTGAGCCGGAGCAGGGGGAAGCACTTTTCCAGAATTACTATGAGGTGGAGGGCAGCACTGTGCAGTTGTCCGCGCAGGGAATTGACGAGAATTCAGATTATTTTCCGGATAAGACAGAGGATGGAAAAAGTCTTGCTATGGACAAATATTATCTGACCAGCGCTGCGGCTGAAACGTACGGAGTGAAGGCAGGAGATGAATTTTCATTTTATAACATCGCGGATTTAAAGGAACACAAGGTTACTATCAGCGGTGTGGTGACGGATAATACACATTGCTATTTGTACTCGGCCAGAGATAATATAACGGAGTTAGCAGGTGTTGGCAAGGGCACATACAATTGCATTGTCAGTGATAAGAAGCTGGAACTTCCAAAGGACGAGATAGCGAGTGAAACAACCATGACAGTTGCCGCAGATACTATGAATGACTTAATGGGGCCCATGGATGCGATTATAATTATCCTTGAGATATTTGGTATCGTTCTCGGCGTATTCATCCTTTATCTAATCATCAACATGATAGCCGCAGAAAATCGGACAGGTATATCCGTCATGAAAGTGCTGGGACTGTCAAAGCGCGAAATAGCAGGAAGGGTGTTAAATGTGAACCATGTGCTTGTGTGTATCGGTTTTGTTTTGAGCATTCCGCTGGCATATGGGTTTGTAAAGATTGGATATGCAGACACGATAGAAAATTATGGAATGCTGCTTGCCCCTGTTATCACAGTCAAAAGTCTGATTATTGGTTTTCTTCTCACATGGATAACCTATGAAATTTCCCTCTTTTTGCAGAGAAGAAAAATTTCGGGGATTGACATGGTTGAGGCTTTGAAGGAAAATAATAGAAACGAATAAAATAAGACGGGGATTTATACATGGCGAGACGGGTATTTACAGAGAAGGAAAGAGAAGAATACAGAGAAAAAATGCTGGCAGCAGGCTTTTCGCTGTTAAAAGAATATGGCATGACGCATATGTCTGTTGCGAAAATCACCGGTGCGGCAGGAATTGGAGTCAGCACATTTTACAATTTTTTTCCTTCCAAGGAAGCCTATGTATATGAGGTCATACAATATAGAAGGAAGATGATTCCTGAGCTGGTGGCAAAGGCGCTTGGAGGCAAGAAAAAGGCGGGACCGGAAGAGGTACGGACCTATCTGAAATTTATGATAGATGAGGATATCAGCATATTCCCAAGTCTTACTCCTAAGGATGAGGAGAAGCTGGCAAAAATGCTTCCAGAGCAGGCGGCGCCAAATCTGCAGAATGAGATGAAGATAGCGGCGCAGTTTATGCAGTGGATGGATGGCGTCCGGGAGGATGCCGATATCCCTCTAATCGCCAATCTGATTAAGATTTATGTTCTGGCTGCAGAAGGAAGGGACATTCTTCACGAGTCTGCATATGAGCGCACTATGGAGAGAATGAGGGACACCATCATTTATGAGCTCTTTGGTCGCTTGGATTAAAGAAAATACTGGTATAGATACCGTAGCGGGTATTGACAATAAAATAAGGTTAGCCTATACTAACCCATAGTAAGATTTATGAAAGTGGGTGCCAGTATGGAAAAAATGATTCTTGAGATTGAAGGAATGTCGTGTGGAATGTGTGAGAGTCATATCAATGATACGATACGCAGGCAGTTTGCTGTTAAAAAAGTTTCTTCTTCCCATGCAAAGGGAATGACGGAGATTATAACAGAAAATCCTTTAGATGAAGAGAAATTAAGGAATGCAATTCATGAAACCGGATATGAGGTTTTGTCTGTAAAAACAGAACCATATGTGAAAAAGGGATTATTCAGAAGGTAGCAGTTTGCGGTGGAATGATTTTCAGGAATTAATTGAAAAGGGAGAGGTCTATTATAAGATGGAGAAAAATTTGAAAAAACGGAAGCTGGCAATGCTGAAATTTAGAAAAAACAGCTGATGAAATTTGCATACTAATTCTGATGAAAAACACCGGTTAAGGGAGTGGGAAAAGGCTTCCGGTCATCGGTGTTTTTTATTTGCAAAAAGGCACAAATCGTGCCGGAAATTTGTAATTAGCTATTGCTTTTTTGTCCGACAATAAGTATAATATATTAGAGTCGTGGAGGAGGTGCATATAGTGGGTGCAATAGGCAGACCGAAGAGTGATAATCCGAGTCATCACAAAATCAGCATACGGCTGACCGATGAGGAATACAGATTCTTAAAGCAATATGTAAACATTCATGATTTAACTATGACGCAGGCGATGAAAGTAGCAATTCAGTTATTGAGGGATGCAGATTGTTAAGTATGGAAATTTCTTTTTTTGGAAAAGCGTTTCATTGACATTAACCATGGTTTGACGTATTATCTCTAGAGGAGAAGGCTGGTGAGGGAATGGTTCGGGAAGAAAATGTAAAGCTGATGAGTAAAATTGCAATCTATGAAAAGCGCGAGGGAAAGACAGAGATTCCGATGAATGCCTTTTACAAAGGGGATTATGTCCGCCTGAATTCTCTGAAAGCTGTTGTCTCGGCAACGGTTGTCTTTGTACTGGCTGCTGTGCTGGTGGTTGTGTATAAGCTGGAGTATATACTGGCGAATATATTAAAGATGGATTATAAGAAGCTGGCAATATTGATTCTGGCAGTATATGTTATATGGATTTTCCTGTACTGGCTGATTGCAAGAATTATATATTCAAAGAGGTATGAGGCTTCCAGGTCGAATATTATTATCTATAATCATAATTTGAAAAAACTTCAGGAGGAAACCCGTAAAGAGGTTGTGAAGGCAAAGGGAGGAGTGGTAATTGGTGACGACTTTATTGACTTTTAGGGATAATATAAAGGCATTTTGCAGCCGTTATGATTACATACTCACCCCTGTCTTAAAATTTGTTGTGGCAATGCTTGTATTCTTTTCCATCAAACAGCAGATGGGGTATATGCCGCTTTTTAACAACATTTTAGTAATGCTGTTATTATCGGCTATATGCGCTTTTCTGCCAATGGAGTTTACTACGGGTATCGGTGGAATTATTATTATACTGGAGTCAACCCAGGTGGCGCTTGATGCGGCTTTGGTAGGGCTTGCACTTATTTTGATTTTTTACTGTGGCTATATGCGCTTTTCACCAAGGACAGGAATCATTGTATTGCTGGTGCCTTTGTGCTATACAACCCATTTATTTTATGCCCTGCCAATTGTACTTGGATTTCTGGTGGGTCCTGCCGCCATTATTCCGGTTATCTTTGGTGTAATTTTGTATTATTATGAGATGGGGCTTAAGGAGCTGGTAAATGTTCTGGCGGCGGTTACAGAGGAAGACACAGCCGTTCAGGGATATCAGTACATTTTAAATGCACTAATTGACAATAAAGAGATGCTTCTGACCTTTATCGTGTTTGCCTGTGTGATTCTGGTAACCTATGTGATTTACAGGGCATCCTTTTCAAATTCATGGATTGTGGCTTTTTTGGCAGGTGGATTTTTAAATGTTGTTTTATTTTTGGTGGGAAGTGTTACACTATTAATAGAAGTAGAAATCGCACCGATTCTGATGGGGAGTATTGTGGGAATTTTACTTGCTGTCATACTTCAGTTTGGCAAGGGAATTGTGGATTACCAGAGGACAGAGGTATTACAGTTTGAGGATGATGAATATTATTATTATGTGAAAGCAATTCCTAAATTATCGGTTTCAGAATCGAATAAAAATGTGAAGCATATTAATTCAAAGACGCATAATTAGATGGAGATGGGAAATCATTGGAGCAGATTATGAATTATTTTAGAACCTATTTTGACTGGTTCTATATTCCGAGAATTACAATTACAGATGTGATTGAGATTATAATCATTGCAATTCTGATATATTATATTATGGATTGGTTCAAGAAGACCCGGGCATGGACACTGATTAAGGGTATTCTGGTACTGCTCCTGTTTACCGGTTTTGCTATGGTTTTTCAGTTTAATACGATTCTGTGGATTTTTAAAAACACAATCAGCGTGGGTGTTATTGCTGTTATCATTATTTTCCAGCCGGAATTCAGAAGGGCGTTAGAGCAGCTGGGACGCAAAAACTATCTCGCCTCTTTCTTTGCTTCTGATGATGCTAAGAACGGAAGAAAGCTGGAAAGAAAGGTGTTAAATGAGATTGCAAAGGCGGTTTATGCCATGGCAGAGGTGAAGACCGGAGCATTGATTGTGATTGAGCAGGAGGTTAAGCTTGGGGATTATGAGCGGACCGGCATTACCATTGATGGAGAGGTGACCAGCCAGCTTTTAATCAATATTTTTGAGCATAATACTCCGTTACATGACGGTGCGGTGCTGATTCGCAATAACCGGATTGTCAGCGCAACCTGTTACTTACCGTTGTCGGATAATCTGGATATTAACAAATCTTTGGGTACAAGACATCGTGCAGCCATCGGAGTAAGCGAGGTGTCTGACAGCATAACGGTAATTGTATCGGAGGAAACAGGAGCTGTCTCTCTGGCGCATAATGGCATGATTTACCGGAATCTGACGAAGGATACATTTGTAGAAAAGATAGAAGAGTTAAGTAAGAATGAACCAATTACCAGAAGAATGAAATGGTGGAAAGGTCTTGGTAAGCATGAAAAATCGAATTCTTAATCATTTTGGGTTGAAGGTGATATCCCTTGTGATTGCAATTGTAGTCTGGATTATTGTAGCAAATTTAGATGATTACAAGACCACAAAACAGATTTCGGGGATTGAAATTGAATTTGTAAATGGCGATGCAATTACAGAAAAAAATAAAGTATATGAGGTTCCGGAGGGTACCACCATCGACATTGTTGTAAAGGGCAGAAGAAGTGTTGTAGAGGAGCTGACCAGCGAGGATTTTAAGGCAGTTGCGGATTTATCTAAAATGTCGGTGACCAATGCTGTTACGGTAGAGGTGTCGGCAATCAGCAGCTATGTGGCGCGGGATTTGACCATATCCTATACCAACAATGCCGTAACCATTGCGGTTGAGAATAAGATTGAAAAGCAGCTTCCGATTACGGTGCGGGCGGATGCGGAAGTGGCAGAGGGCTATGCCATCCGGAATAAAACCGCTACACCGAATCTGATTACGGTCAGAGGAGCGGAAAGTGTTGTCAATATGATTGAAGAGGTGGTTGTGGATGTGGATGTCACCGGTGCGAATCACAACCTGACAGCCAATGCACAGCCGGTATTTTTAGACCATAGCGGAGAAGTGATTGAATCCACAAAATTTGAATATGATGTGGATGAGGTTGCGGTTTCTGTTGAAATTCTGCAGACGAAGAAGCTTTCTGTAAGGGTAAAGACAGCAGGAGAGGTTAAAGACGGTTACGCAATTGCAAGCATTGACTATCAGCCAACCAGTATTCTGGTGGTAGGTGAGGCAGAGGATTTGGCGAAGGTGGATGAAGTCCTGATTGACGATATTGATGTGACGGACTGCAGTAAGGATTTGGAAACCTCTGTTGTCATAGCGGACTATCTTCCAAGCGGAATTGCCCTTGCGGATGACAATGAAGAGGTAATGATTAAGGTGATGATTGAGGCAGTGGAGGAGAAGACGCTTGCCTTAGAGGCGGATGATATTAACATTGTGGGAAAGGACCAGAGCTATCAGTATACATTTACGGATAGTGAGGGTTATTCCATAAAAGTCAGGGGACTTAAGGATAATCTGGAAAAACTCAAGGTTACCAATCTGATTCCAAGCATTGATGTAGAGGGATACGGACCGGGAATATATACATTTACTGTGAATTTAAAGGAAATAAAAGGCATAGAGATATTAGATACGTTAACGGTGGAATTGGAAATCAAAAGTGAAGAGTAGACGGTGAAGTTTAGGAGGGATAGTATGGTAACACAAAAGGTTGTGGTTGCCGAACCTTCCGGTTTACATTTGCGTCCGGCGGGCAGGCTGTGTGAAATAAGCCTCAAATATGAGTCAAGGATAGAGATTAAAAAGGGGCATAATATAGCCAATGCAAAGAGTGTGCTGGGTTTGCTGGCTGCAAGAGTACAGCAGGGGGACGAGATTGAGATTATATGTGAGGGCGCAGATGAAGTGGAGGCCCTGGCTGCAATTGTGAAGGTGATGCAGGAGGGTCTGGGAAGTCCGGTGGCTTAGGAGGTGTCTGTATGTTACATGAGGAGTCAAAGGAAAAGGTTGAACGGCTGAAAGAGATTGTGGCGGAAAGTGATAATATTGTATTTTTTGGAGGAGCAGGCGTGTCTACTGAGAGTGGAATCCCGGATTTCCGCAGTGTGGATGGTCTCTATAATCAGAAGTATAAATATCCGCCGGAGGTTATGGTGAGCCATAGCTTTTACCGGAACCACACAGAAGAGTTTTTTGAGTTTTATAAGAATAAAATGATTGCGCTGGAAGCAAAGCCGAATGCAGCACATATAAAACTGGCGGAGCTGGAACAGCAGGGAAAGGTGAGAGCGGTTATTACCCAGAATATTGACGGGCTCCACTATGCGGCGGGAAGCAGGGAAGTGATGGAGCTTCACGGAAGCGTACACCGCAACTACTGCGAGAGCTGCGGTAAATCTTATCCGGTGCAGTATATTGTGGATGCAGAGGGTGTTCCTAAATGTGACTGCGGTGGTGTGATTAAACCGGATGTGGTGTTATACGAGGAAGGTCTTGATTATGAGACCATGCAAAAGGCAATCCATTATATCCGTAATGCAGAAGTACTGATTATCGGCGGTACTTCGCTGGCAGTGTATCCGGCAGCAGGATTTATTGATTACTTTAAGGGAAAGCACCTGGTGGTAATTAATATGGATAAGACCAGCAGGGATGTGGATGCAGATTTGCTGATAAATGAGAGAATCGGAGAAGTATTTAACCAGCTATAAGTTGTACTTATGGCTGGCTTTTTTTATGAATCAGACAAAAAATGACAAAATAGTAAAAAAAATAATGTTTGGGGGTGTACAAACACAACATATTGTTATATAATCTGCTTATGGAAAATCTGTTAGATATAAGGAGAGATTATATGAATGTTAATCTTGAATACTATAAGATTTTCTATCATGTAGCCACCGAGCTTAGCATAACTGGTGCTGCAAGGAAGCTCTGTATATCGCAGCCTGCCGTCTCCCAAGCTGTCAAGCAGCTCGAGCAGGAACTGGGAATTGAGCTTTTTACCAGACGTGCAAAAGGTGTCAGTTTAACCCGCGCTGGAACTTTACTGTATTCTTATGTCGGGAATGGATATGAGACAATTATGGCGGGAGAGGAGCAGCTTACCAAGATGATAAATCTGGAGTATGGAGAGGTGCGCATTGGTGCCAGTGACATGACGCTTCAGTTTTATCTGCTTCCTTTCCTGGAACAGTTTCATCAGCTATATCCTGAGATTAAGGTTACGGTTACAAATGCCCCGACGCCACAGACCATTGACCACCTGCATCAGGGACGAATCGACTTTGGGGTCGTGACCAAGCCCCTGGAGGTTGATACACAGTTTGACGTTTTCCGAGTCCGTAAGATACAGGATGTGTTTGTGGCGGGGGATAAGTTCCGTGAATTACAGGGACGGAAGCTTAATTACAGGGAACTGGCTGATTTGCCGTTGATATGTCTGGAGGGGAATACCAGTACGAGAAAATATGTAGATAGCTACCTGGAGAAAAAGAAGATAGCAGTTACACCTGAGTTTGAGCTGGCAACCAGTGATATGATTGTACAATTTGCCCTGAGAAACCTGGGTGTGGGATGTGTTGTAGAGGACTTCGCAAGAAAACAGCTGGAGAATGGAGAACTGTTCTTGCTGGAATTTGAAGAACAGATTCCGGAACGGGATATGTGCCTGATTATTGACAAGCGTTCAACAATGTCAGTCGCAGCCACCAAGCTGAAGGAATTATTGGATGCGGCATAATACAAAACGATAACTGGCTATCGATGTTTTACAGACTGGGACATGGATAGAAGATTTATTTCAGATGCTTTATGAACAGGATATAGCAGGAGGAGATAAGAATGGAGCAGAATAATACCTTTAAATTAATGAATGAAGATGGCAGGGAAATTACCTATGTTGGGTTAAGTGTAGTGGAGAATCCGGAGAATGGGCAGCGTTATCTGATTTACACGGAGGCAGAGAATGCCAATGCGGTTTCCGGCAAACAGGTGGATTTGTACGCCTGTGTGTACAGCAAGGAGAATGGAAGGATTGTATTAGACCCTCTTGAGACAGAAAAAGAGAGAACCCTGATAAAGACATTTATAGAGAAGAACATCCGTATTGCGTGACGCCCTCTCTTTATGTTAAAAAGACTCTGCATTCTTTTGAATGTGGGGTCTTTTTTTAATGGCAGGCGCATTATCTTATAGCAGCTATTTATCTGTCTGGTGTACAGCTGAAGTATAGTATTGTTATAGGGAGTTATGTTATTCTGAGATATAAGTATAACTTATGGTAGATATTAGAAATATTAATTTTACTTATGGATAGGGATAGAGTATACTGTACGAGGATAAAGGTATCTGTATTTTTATTCATAAATTGATGGAAAAGAAAGGGCTGATTATATGGTCAAAGCAGTAGTAGGCGCAAATTGGGGAGACGAAGGAAAAGGAAAGATTACGGATATGTTAAGCAAAGAGGCAGACATTATTGTCCGCTTCCAGGGTGGTGCCAATGCAGGACATACCATTGTAAATGATTATGGCAAGTTTGCATTACATACATTACCTTCTGGTGTGTTTTATGACCATACCACAAGTATTATTGGAAATGGTGTTGCACTGAACATTCCGGTTTTATTTAAAGAGATTAAGGAGATTGTGGACAGGGATGTTCCGATGCCTAAGATTTTGGTATCTGACAGGGCACAGATTGTTATGCCGTATCATATTTTATTTGACGAGTACGAGGAGGAAAGGCTTGCCGGCAAGTCCTTTGGCTCCACAAAGTCTGGTATTGCACCATTTTATTCCGATAAATATGCCAAGATTGGTTTTCAGGTAAATGAGTTATTTGACGAGGATGCTTTAAGGGAAAAGTTAGAGCGTGTAGTGGTTCAGAAGAATGTACTGTTAGAGCATTTATATCATAAACCGGCATTGAATGTAGATGAGCTGTTTAACACGATGATGGAGTATAAGGAAATGGTGGCTCCTTATGTTTGTGATGTATCTGCATATCTTTATGATGCAATTAAGGAAGGCAAGAATATCCTGTTAGAGGGACAGTTAGGCTCCCTGAAGGACCCTGACCATGGAATTTATCCGATGGTTACCTCTTCTTCCACATTGGCAGCATATGGTGCAATTGGTGCAGGTATTCCACCATATGAGATTAAGAAGATTGTTACTGTTGTAAAAGCTTACTCTTCAGCAGTTGGTGCCGGTGCATTTGTAAGCGAAATATTCGGAGAGGAAGCAGATGAATTGAGACGCCGTGGCGGTGACGGTGGTGAATACGGAGCAACTACGGGACGTCCGAGAAGAATGGGCTGGTTCGACTGTGTGGCTTCCAAGTATGGCTGCCGGATTCAGGGAACCACAGATGTGGCATTTACCGTTCTTGATGTATTAGGCTATTTAGATGAGATTCCGGTGTGTGTGGGATATGACATTGACGGAGAGGTTACAACAGACTTCCCGACAACCGGCAAGCTTGAAAAAGCAAAACCGGTGCTTGAGACACTTCCTGGCTGGAAGAGTGATATCAGAGGAATTACAAAGTATGAAGACCTTCCGGAGAACTGTAGAAAATATATCGAGTTTATTGAGGAGAAGATTGGCTTCCCAATTACAATGATTTCCAATGGCCCGGGAAGAAATGATATTATTTACAGATAATAAAGAATGAAGGTAGACAGCTGGAAGCAAGCTGTCTACCTTTTTTCTCTGCCATACAATAACAAATCTGCCCGTTTCTCTACGGCTAAGCTGGTGTCCATAATGATATTGTAGGAAGCTTCTCTGGATTCATCTGTAGGCATGTTCTGGTAAATGCTATGGGAATTATGGCGGATTACCTCATAAATGTTGTCAAGTTTGGCAAAGCTGCCACTTGCGTACCCTAGCCCGGTTAGTTTTTGTAATGTTTGGTCCATCTCACATAAATCGTCCGAAACTTCTATTAATAAAATCATATCTTCTTTTGTCATGATTAACCTCCTTGGTTATACTCTAAAACATTCTATATTACCATGTATATAGTAACAGTTTATATGGTACTCGTCAACTTGTAACTTTTCCATTAGTATAAAATTATAAGGTAAAGTTATGAGTAAGGAGATTTATACAATTAACCAATATGGTAAAATTCAAATTTTTTGGTTAGTATAGGCATATGAGGTGTTGTTATGGGGAAAGAAATTTATACAATAAATGAATATGGAAATATAGAAATTGACATTAAGAAATATATGGATGCAAAAGGTATCACAAGAAATGCTTTAGCAAGGGCAATAAATGCGAGATTTGAGGTTATTGATAAATGGTATGGCGGACATGTGGAAAAGATTGATGCCGATATTCTTGCTCGAATATGTTATGTACTGGAATGTACACCAGGAGATATTATATTGTATAAGGCTAATGATAACTAAATAATTTAAAGCCCAATCGGAAAGCTCATGCACGATTTTTCATGTAAGAATCCAGCAGATATGTATTATAAACCACTGGCAGAGCAGGTCAGGTACTATAAGGAAGATGCGAAAGGAGTGGAAGCCATGTGCCGGATTGTTGAAGATATAGTTGAAAAGGAAAAACGGGAAGAAAAAATTGCAATGATTTCCAAGATGAAACGAATGGGCAAATGGAGTAATGAGGATATTGCAGAAGTTACAGGTTTTACAGTTGAGGAAATAGAAGCATTAACAGAGGAGAATGCGGCTGTAGCCAATTAGAAATTAACAGTTTAAACAGCGTAAGGGCAGTTATAGACCATAAAGGTTTATAGCTGCCCTTTTTTTGTTGCCAAGCATATGAGAAAAAGATTCGGTGAACCTTTTTTGAGTTGCCAAGCATATGAGAAAATGGTCCAGTGGACCATTTTTGAGTGTAAAGGAGAGCGCATGACAGAAACAGAGAAACACATTCCCAGTTTCAAGAAAAAGCTGATGCTGCCTAAATTTAGCTATCTTTTTTTTCTTTTATGTAGTAAGATAAACTGTAAAGAAACAGAGGAGAAGTGATAGATATGGAGCATACCGTTAAAAAAAATAGAGCAAACCGCATAGCAATGCGTTTCACCGCATGTATTTTCATTTTGATTGCCGTTCTCCGCCTGGCGGTTGTAATCATAAGCAAAGAACATAAGAGTGTGCTGCTTACGGTTATTCTCTGCGGTGGCTGTCTGACTTATGGAATTATACTGTTAAGGCAGACATTTAAGGCGCAGGCATATGATATCACCTATGTTTTTGGAGATAAACTCCTTACGCTGAAGCTTCACCGGAAGGAGTTAAAGGTTGGCTATGAGGAAATCCGGGATTTGGGATATGTTGTGCCAAATGACAATATGGATTACAGCATCATCCAGATGTATATTGGCAAAGAGCAGTATGTAATTCCCTTTATGGGAAAGAGCGAAGTGGGAAAAGCACTGTATGAAATGCTAAAATTAAAAAAAGAAGAGGCAGAATCAAGAATACAGAAATAGAAGGAAGAAATATGAAAGAGAAGATTTTAGAATTGTTAAAGCAGCATGCAGATTATGTATCCGGTCAGGACATCTGCAACCGGTTAGGAGTATCAAGGACTGCTGTGTGGAAAAATATCAAAGCGCTGAAGGAAGAGGGATACCGGATTGACTCTGTCAATAACAGGGGCTATAAGCTGTTGGCAGAGCCGGATGTGATTGACGAAATGCGGATTCGGGAATATTTGCACACAAAATGGCTTGGAAGCACCATTTTATATGAGCCGGAAATGGATTCCACCAATATACAGGCAAAGAGGTTAGGAGAGCATGATGCCGTAAATGGTACAGTGGTGGTGACGGAATGTCAGACGGCGGGGCGTGGAAGACGTGGAAAAACCTGGGTTTCACCAGCAGGCAACTGCTATTTTTCCATTCTGCTTAGACCGGAGGTTTTGGTGGACAGGGCATCTGTTATAACGCTGGTGTCTGCCATGGCTTTGGCAAAAGCCATCAAGCAGGTGGCTGCCTTAGATACAATGATTAAATGGCCAAATGATGTCATCGCCAACGGAAAGAAGCTGTGCGGAATATTAACCGAGAGCAGCACAGATTTGGAGTATATTAATTATGCTGTAGTAGGAATTGGAATCAATGCAAACCAGACGGATTTTCCGGAGGAGATAAAAGATATGGCATCCTCCATCCGGCTGGAGACAGGGAAAGAGATAAACCGGGCGGAGCTGCTGGGAACCTTTTTAAATATATTTGAGACATATTATGAGACCTTTTTAGAGACCGAGGATTTAACAAAGCTTTCGGAGGAATATAACCGCCTTCTGGTAAACCGTGGCAGGGAAGTAAAGATTATAGAAAAAGAAACAGAACGGATTCTTACCGCAGTCGGCATTGACGACAAGGGTGGCTTGATTGTGGAGGATTGCAACGGGCAGCGGGAAACCATTATATCCGGTGAGGTGTCCGTAAGAGGTCTGTACGGATATGTGTAAAAAATAAAGCGGTTATGATTATATGAATGTTATGGGATTTATAATATGGAACATATGAATAGAGGATTGAGTTATTGCATATTACTTATAATTCTATATGAGATATAATATCTATATTATGACTAATTGACGTATTATAACACGGAGAACTTAATAAAATTAAGCAAAAAGGAGAAATATCCCCGATAAATAAATATTTAACTTAATAAAATTAAGAAAAAAGCATTGATTACATAATAAAATTTAATTAAAAAAGTAATATCTTGCATAAATTAAGGGTCTTTTGTATAATATTTATCAGACAAAGGCGTCTTAGGTAAAGAACACACGTCTTTTCGTGTGTTCTTTTTTTGCTTAATTATATTAAGTCCTGTATTCTGCCTGTCAGAATATAGGCTTTTTTTATCTTATAATATTAAGCAGTAATGTGAAAGACGTATAAAATTTAAGGAGGATAAAAGAATGTCTTATGTTGATGAAGTGCTTGCACAGGTAAAGACAAAAAATGCGAGCGAACCAGAATTTTTACAGGCTGTTGAGGAGGTTTTAAATTCTTTAAGACCTGTAATTGATGCAAATGAGGAGTTATACAGAAGAGAGGCAATCTTAGAGAGAATTACCGAGCCGGACAGACAGTTTATGTTCAGAGTACCTTGGGTAGATGACAAGGGTCAGGTTCAGGTTAATAGAGGCTTCCGTGTACAGTTCAATAACTCAATTGGACCATACAAGGGAGGTTTGAGACTTCACCCATCCGTAAATCTTGGAATTATCAAGTTCTTAGGTTTCGAGCAGATTTTCAAGAACTCACTTACAGGCTTACCAATCGGTGGTGGTAAGGGTGGTTCTGATTTTGACCCGAAGGGTAAGTCAGACAGAGAAATTATGGCATTCTGCCAGAGCTTTATGACAGAGCTTTGCAAATATATCGGAGCAGATACAGACGTACCGGCTGGTGATATCGGAACCGGTGCAAGAGAGATTGGATATATGTTCGGTCAGTATAAGAAAATCCGTGGTGTATTTGAAGGTGTTTTGACAGGTAAGGGATTATCTTATGGTGGTTCTTTAGCCAGAACAGAAGCTACCGGATATGGTTTGTTATATTTAACAAAAGAAATGTTAAAGTGCAATGACAAGGATATTGCAGGCAAGACAGTTGTTGTTTCAGGTGCCGGTAACGTAGCTATTTACGCTATCCAGAAGGCACAGCAGATGGGTGCTAAGCCTGTTACCTGTTCTGACTCTACAGGTTGGATTTATGATTCAGAGGGAATCGATGTAGAGCTGTTGAAGGAGGTTAAAGAGGTTAAGAGAGCACGTCTTACTGAGTATGCTGCTGCAAGACCAAGTGCAGAGTACCATGAAGGACGCGGCGTATGGAGCGTTAAATGTGATGTTGCTCTTCCATGTGCAACCCAGAACGAGCTTGACCTTGAGGATGCTAAGCAGTTAGTTGCCAACGGATGTATCGCAGTTGCTGAGGGTGCTAATATGCCTACTACTTTAGAGGCTACAAAGTACTTACAGGAGAACGGCGTATTATTCGCACCTGGTAAGGCTGCAAATGCCGGTGGTGTTGCTACCTCTGCATTAGAGATGTCCCAGAACTCTGAGAGACTTTCATGGAGCTTTGAAGAGGTTGATGCTAAGTTAGAGAATATCATGGTTAACATTTTCCATAACTTGGATGATGCTGCTAAGCGTTACAATGTACCTGGCGATTATGTAGCTGGTGCTAATATCGCTGGTTTCGAGAAGGTTGTAGACGCTATGCTTGCTCAGGGTGTTTGCTGACATTGAGCACTTAATGAGTCCGAGTCGAAGGCGAAGGGCGAATTTAGTGCGAAAGTCCATCCCGACACTAAGAGACAGCGAGGCAGAGCTGAAGCTGTAGTGGAGTGGATGACATTGAGCGAGATTAATAGATAATAATGGAAAGTCCTGGAAATGCTGAATTTCCGGGGCTTTTCTTTATGTATTGATGAGACAAGGCGGACATAAATTTTTACGATGAAAAATAATGTACGATTCACATTACGTTCACATCACGGTATTTGTAAACAATAATCTCTCGGAATCCTGAGTGATTATATCCAGCACAACTGGTAATGAACATT
>ENA-OYZN01000395-OYZN01000395.1-human-gut-metagenome-genome-assembly--contig:-NODE-395-length-20722-cov-11.826535_pt1 | contig 20722 bp, 23 predicted proteins | sample MGYA00243294_ERZ653483 | MGnify/ENA primary metagenome ERZ653483 (study PRJEB26926, sample SAMN06165155) | human gut metagenome | biome: ENVO:00009003; feature: ENVO:2100002; material: ENVO:00002003... | reverse complement strand
ACAAGGCTATTCGTCGGCAGCGTCAGATGTGTATAAGAGACAGATGCGTGGGATACCATGTAAAAGCAACGGGGACTACGGATAGTACAATTAATAATGAAACCGAAAGCCTGACGAACCTGGAAAATGATGTGCCTTTTTCTATGGGAATAACCGTGGATACTTCCAATGACGAAGGTACGCTTGCAGGCACGCTTCAGATGCTTTTGGTAATTACAGTTATATCATTAGCTCCATCAATCGTTATCATGATGACGTCGTTTACCAGAATTATAGTTGTGTTCCATTTCTTGCGGACCGCTCTCGGTACACAATCGGCGCCACCGAATAATGTATTGGTAGGGCTAGCGTTGTTTTTAACCCTTTTTATTATGGCTCCGACTATGGAACGCATTAATACAGAAGCAATTCAGCCTCTGTCAAATGGAGAAATTACGCAGGAAGAAGGGCTTAAAGCATGTATGGAACCCTTGAGGGACTTCATGTTTGGCAATACAGAAGAAAAGGACATTAATTTCTTTTTGAATCTGGCAAAAATTGATGATGTGGAGGAGCTTTCCGATATTCCAAGCTCTGTGCTGATTCCGGCATTTATGATGGGAGAACTTAGAAAATCATTTATTATAGGCTTTATGATATATATTCCTTTCATTATTATTGATATGGTAGTGGCATCCACATTAATGGCAATGGGTATGATGATGCTGCCGCCTACCACCATTTCCATGCCTTTCAAAATTTTATTATTTGTAATGGCAGATGGATGGAATTTAGTGATTGGGGAACTGATAAAGAGTTTTAATTACTGACGAATGATTAGAATGGATGTGATTGAATGACAACGGATATTGTAATTGATATAGCAAGAGAGGCATTATGGCTGATTATTAAGTGCTCTGCACCGCTTTTGCTGGTGTCATTACTGGTGGGATTAATAATAAGTATTTTTCAGACTGTTACATCGATACAGGAGCAGACACTTTCCTTTGTTCCTAAAATATTAAGCGTTTTTATTACTCTGATGTTATGTGGTGGATGGATTATGGATAATATCGTAACCTTTATGACGCATTTATTTGAGGATTTTTCCACTTACGTGAGGTAGCTGATATATGATTGGGCAGTCATTTTCAATCTTGCATTTGGAATATTTTCTGGCAATTCTGGTCAGAGTGATGGGAGCAATGGCTTTTGCCCCCATTTTTGGTAGTATAACAGTGACAAGAAGAGTCCGGATTATGCTGGGAATTGCAGTATCATTTTTGCTGTTTACCACCAATCCCTATGAACCCCTTCCGTATACCACATTTATGGAGTATACCGTGCTTTTGTTAAAGGAGCTGGTGGTGGGCTTAAGCCTTGGATTTACGGCGAATATTACGCTTACGATTATTAATATGGCAGGACAGTTTATCGACAGGGAACTGGGCTTTTCCATGGTATCCAATTTTGACCAGAATTTTAATACAGAGACGACAATTACTGCAGAATTTTACAGTATGCTTGTAATGATTATTATGCTGTGCTCCAATATGCACTACTATATTCTGTCTGCCCTGTCAGATTCCTTAGTCCTGATTCCAATAGGGAATGTAAAGATTGACAGCGGCTCATTGTATGATGTGATGGTTCAATATATGCTGGATTATTTTGTAATTGCACTGCGGATTAGCCTTCCGGTTATGATTGCAATTATGCTGCTGAATGTTGTATTGGGAGTTCTGGCAAAGACAGCACCCCAGATGAATATGTTTGTAATCGGTATCCAGTTAAAAATCTTTGTGGGTTTCAGCGTTTTGCTGCTTACCGTACCATTTATAACAAGTATTACAGAATATATAAATGAGCAGATGCAGAAAATTGTGATGGATATGCTGCAGGTGTTTTACTAGGGTGGAGTGATAAGACCTATGGAATATAAATATAAAATCCGAATGCCGCTGGACCTTCAGATGTTTGCAAAGGAAGGTCCGGGAGGAGAAAAGACAGAAGAAGCGACCACAAAAAAATTAAATGATGTCAGAAAAGAGGGTAATGTTGCAAAAAGTACGGAAATTGTTACTGCGGCAACACTGCTTGCTTTATATCTATGTCTGAAATTTGTCATGGGTTTTGTAGGAAACCGCTTGATTAAGGCTTTTTCTATTTTCTATACGCTGATTCCCCGGTATGTGGAGGACGGTATTGATGTGGCTGGTTTTTCCTATCTGTTATGCCAGGGAATCCTGAATTTGGGACTTGTAATTCTTCCCTTCCTTTTGACCGGAGTGCTGGTTGCCTTTTTCGCAAATTTTTTGCAGTTCAAGTTTAAGGTGACTGCCAAACCGTTACAGCCAAAGTTTAGTAAGATGAATCCCATAAACGGTATTAAACGGATGTTTTCCCTGAATACACTGATGGAGCTGTTAAAATCCATTGTAAAAATTGTATTTATCGCATATCTTGCATATGGCGTGTTTTCAGCGCATGCGAAGGATTTATATCTTTTATATGATATGTCCATAAGCCAGAATATTCTTCTGATGTATGATATCATCTTAGAATTGCTTCTTAAAATATGCATGTTGTTCTTTGTCATTGCGGCTGTGGATTTTATGTATCAGAAATGGAAGTTCAAGGAAGATAACAAAATGACCAAGCAGGAGGTAAAGGATGAATTCAAAAACCAGGAGGGAGACCCGAAGGTAAAGGGACAGCAGCGGCAGAGAATGCAGCAGGCTTCCCAGCGGCGCATGATGGCGGCAATACCGGAGGCGGACGTGGTTATCACGAATCCGACCCATTTTGCAGTGGCACTGTCCTATAAGTCTGGTCAGAACCAGGCACCGGTGGTGGTTGCGAAGGGGGCAGATTTTCTGGCAGGGAGAATCAAGGAGATTGCAAAGGAAAATCATGTAGATATTGTAGAAAATAAGCCCTTAGCCAGAATGTTGTACTATAATGTGGATTTGGATGCGGAGATACCGCCGGAGCTTTACCAGGCGGTTGCAGAGGTGCTTGCATATGTATACCAGCTGCACAATCAGGTCAGTTAATCCGGTATAAACGGATTTTGTGAAATGCTGAAGATTTTGTTAGATATTACTATTTTATAATTTGTTTTGATATGATACGATAAAAAAGATAAGGAGGTGTGGATTCGTATGAAAAAGGCAGATTTATTTGTTGGCTTGTATTTAATGGCAGCCGTTATCTTTTTCATATTTCCAATTCCTTCCCTTCTTTTAGATATATTAATTACATTTAATATTATGATAGCTTTGGTAATTCTGTTTAATTGTCTGTATGCAGAGGATACCCTTGCAATGTCAAGCTTTCCGACTATTTTGCTGTTTACGACAATCTTCAGAATTTCCCTGAATGTATCATCTACCCGTCTGATTCTGCAGACAGGTGAGCCCGGAGTGGTTGTACAGACCTTTGGTAATTTCGTTGGCGGTGGTAATCTGGTGATTGGAGCTATTATTTTTATCGTGCTGGTTATTGTGCAGATACTTGTAATTAATAAGGGTTCTGAACGTGTATCTGAGGTAACGGCACGTTTTACATTGGACGCCATGCCTGGTAAACAGATGGCAATTGATGCGGATTTGAACACCGGGGCGATTACGGATAAGGAGGCCATGGAGCGGAGAGAGAAAATCCAGCAGGAGTCAGCTTTTTACGGTTCCATGGATGGTGCCACCAAGTATGTAAAAGGAGATGCGGCGGCTGGTCTGATTATCACGGTCATCAACCTGGTGGGAGGTATCATAACCGGAGTTATGATGCAGGGACTTGACATTTCAGAGGCGTTGTCCCGGTATACAATTTTGACAATTGGTGACGGTCTTGTATCCCAGATTCCTTCCATGCTGATTTCCCTGGCAACCGGTATTCTGGTTACCAAGGCGTCCAAGGCGGATAATATTGGCGGTATAATGATTGACCAGCTGTTCCACGTTCCGAAGGTTTTGTATATGGTGGGTGGTGCTCTTTGCTTTCTGGGTGTTTTCACTCCTCTTCGCAGTGAGGGCAGAATCCTGGTTTATCTGGCAATGGGACTTGGAATGATTGTTCTTGGCAGGTTTATTGCCCATACAGAGGAGGTTGCGGCAATTGAGGACGAGGTGCAGGAGGAAGAGGTTCAGGCAGACGAGATTCGCAGACATGAGAATGTGAATGCACTTTTACAGGTGGACCCGATTGAGCTGGAATTTGGTTATGGCATTATCCCTCTTGCGGATGTGAACCAAGGCGGCGATTTGCTGGACCGTGTAGTAATGATAAGGCGTCAGATTGCGCTGGAGCTGGGTGCGGTTGTACCAATTATTCGTTTGCGTGATAATATACAGCTGAATCCGAACCAGTACATTATTAAAATAAAGGGTATACAGATTAGCGAAGGAGAGATTTTATTTGACCATTATATGGCAATGAATCCGGGATATGTGGAAGAGGAGATTACAGGTATTCCGACCTTTGAGCCATCCTTTCATCTTCCAGCCATCTGGATTACAGAGGCACAGAGGGAGAGAGCGGAGTCAATGGGATATACGGTTGTGGACCCACCGTCCATCATAGCCACGCATTTGACAGAGATTATCAAGGCGCATCTGGATGAGCTGTTAACCAGACAGGATGTACAGAACCTGATTAATAATGTGAAGGAAAATAATGCAACACTGGTGGACGAGCTGGTGCCGAAGCTGCTTGGGGTTGGTGAAATCCAGAAGGTATTGCAGAATCTTCTCTCAGAGGGGATTTCCATCCGGGATTTGGTTACAATTTTTGAGACACTGGCAGATTACGCTCCTACAACAAGGGATACGGATGTGCTGACGGAATATGTCAGACAGCGGCTGAAGCGTGCCATTTCCAATACATATTTCTCAGATGGGGAAATGACAACCGTTGTTACCTTAGACCCGAAGATAGAACAGGATATTATGAATTCGATTAAGCAGACTGAGCAGGGTGCGTATATTACATTGGACCCTGCTGTCACGAAGAAGATATTAAATTCTGTGGAAACGGAGATAAAGAAGCTGGAGAGTCAGGGCAAGGCGCCGATTATTATAACTTCTCCAATTGTGAGAATGTATTTTAAGAAGCTGACAAAGGATTATTTTAAAGATTTAATTGTGATATCATATAATGAAATTGAATCAGATGTGGAATTACAATCTATTGGGGTGGTGACTATTAATGATAATTAAAAAATTTCAGGCGAACACGGAGACAGAGGCAATTATGCTTGCAAAGGAGGACCTTGGCAAGGATGCCATTGTCATGAATATTAAGACAATTAAACCAAAGGGAATGTTTAAGATTTTCCGGAAAACCAAGGTGGAAGTGACGGCTGCTGTGGATGAGGGAAACAGCCAGGAGCAGCGGCAGGAGAAGAAGCAGGAGAGCAGGGTAACTTCACAGTTTAATGCCCAGATTGATGAGAAGCTTCATCCTGAAATGAAAAAAGAGTCAGAGGAATCCAAAGAGGCAAAGGAATTAGAGGAAAAATTAAACAGTCTGGCGATGCTGTTGGAGCAGCAGATTGAAAACCAGAAAAAGGAAAACCAGAAATCAGCCGGGAATAAAACGGCAAGAGATGCCTCTGATTCCGGTAAAGAAGCAGGGGATAAGGAACAGGAGAAAAAGGCAGAGTCTTCAAAGCAGGAGGAGATATCCGAAAAGGACAGCCTGAAAAACAAGTCCATTGATTTGATTATCGAACAGCTCACCGGCAATGAAGTGTCTTACACTTATGCGAAGCAGATTATGGACGAAATTACCGGCTCCGGCAATATCCGTACACTGGAGGATATGCTGTCCATGGTATATCAGAAAATAATATTAAAAATCGGGGAAATGAAGCCGATATCCTTTAGTGAGGATGATAAAAAGCCAAAGGTAATCTTTTTTGTAGGTCCCACCGGCGTGGGGAAGACCACCACAATTGCAAAGCTTTCCTCTAAGCTGCTGCTGGAAGAGAAAAAGAAGATTGTTATCTTTACCTCCGATACCTACCGGATTGCGGCAGTGGAGCAGATTAAGACCTATGCCAATATTTTATCAATCCCGGTAGAGGTAGTCTATGAGAAAAAGGATTTGGATACGCTTCTGTCAAAGTATAAGGACTACGATTATTTGTTGATGGACACCGCAGGACGTTCCCATAAGAACAAGGAACAGGTGGATGACCTGAAGAATCTGTTTGATGCCTTTTCGGAATACAGCATGATGACCTATCTTGTCTTAAGTGCGACAACGAAATACAAGGATTTGAAGAAGATTACAGCTTTATATGAAGATATAACGGATTATAATTTGATTTTTACAAAATTGGATGAAACGGATGCAATTGGCAACATTCTGAATATCAAGCTGGACACAGGAAGACCGTTATCCTATGTTTCCTATGGACAGAATGTACCGGATGATATAGAGGTTATGAATCCGCAAATCATCGCCAAGCAGGTTTTAGGAGGTGGAGACGGCTATGGACCAGGCAGATAAATTACGTGAAAAAGTGGAAATGTTGAATGACCGTGTTCCGTCCTCCAGGGTAATTACAGTTACCAGTGGAAAGGGTGGTGTTGGAAAAACCAGTATTTCTGTTAATTTAGCACTGCAGCTTAAGGAACAGGGAAAAAATGTGGTGATTCTGGATGCTGATTTTGGACTGGCAAATGTAGAGGTAATGCTGGGAATCCGTCCGCAATATAACCTGGTAGATTTAATTTATAACAACAAAACCATCGAGGAGATAATAACAGAGGGTCCCATGGGAATCGGCTTTATTTCCGGCGGCTCCGGCGTGCAGGATTTGGTAAACCTGGATAAGGAGCGGATTAAGAAGCTGATTGCCAAGCTGGTGAAGCTGGACAGCCTCTATGATGTGATAATCATCGATACCGGAGCTGGGATAGCAGACTCTGTCATTGAATTTGTGCTGAGCTCTCCGGAGGTTTTACTGGTTGTGACACCGGAACCCACATCCATTACGGATGCCTATTCCCTGCTGAAGGCGGTAAACCGGAAAAAGGATTTTAAACGGGAACAGAAATCCATCAAGGTGATTGCCAACAGGGTAGAGAATGAAGAAGAGGGGCAGGAAATATACAATAAAATCAGCATTGTTGTTTCTAAATTTTTGAATATACAGCTGGAATATATCGGATATATCCCGCTGGACAAAAAGATTTCCAATGCAGTGATTGAGCAAAAACCGGTTTCCTTAAGTGCGCCCAACAGTGAAGCGGCAATTCACATCCGGGGAATATGCAATAAGCTGCTGGATGTTCCGGAGGAAGAGGAATCGAAAATGGGGATTGCAAAGGTACTGCTTAACTTTATCAAATCAAAAAAGAATAACAGGTAGGGGAGTATGGATAATAGGATTGAGATTGGGGACAAACTGGATTTAGAAAAAATTGAGACGCGTCTTTCGGTGTATCCGGGCAGGGGGACGGATGTTTATGTCAGCCAGGTGCTGGATGAAGGGCAGGAGCCGGATTGCATTTTTGTCGCAATGCCGATAAAAGAGGGAAAGGTAATTCCTTTGAGCGTGGGACATGGATTTTATGCGACCTTTTACACAAAATCAGGACTGCTGCGCTGTGAAGTGGAGGTTATGGGCCGCTATAAAAAGGATTCCCTGCTGTTGTTGGAAATTCAACAGAAAACTGGTTTAGAGAAGGTTCAAAGGAGAGAGTTTTTCCGTTTCGAGTGCCGGATGCCCATCGAATACCGGGTATTGGGACAGGAAGAGCGGGAAATGCTGGAAAACGGCAATGCATATAATGCAGATGAATGGCAATTAGACTGGAAAAAAGCGGTAATGCTGGATTTGAGCGGAGGAGGGATTCATTATGTGTCCGGCTTCCTCACAGAAAAGGACGCTATGGTTCAGGTACGGTTTGGCATTACCATAGAGGATAAGACAGAAATGGTGTATGCCTATGCCTGGGTGCTGCGTTCCTTCCGGAACCAGAACAACAATACTATATATGACCATCATATCAAGTTCTGGCGCATGGACCAGGGACTTCGGGAGAAAATCATACGGTTTATTTTTCATGAACAGAGAAAGAACCGTTCCAGACAGCTGGGAATGGAGTAGAAGTATTATATTACATTTAAGAAAGTGTGATATAATACTTTCTTTTTTTGTAAAAATGTTATTATACACTTATGTGTAGATGTGGCTTTGGTATAATGTGTGTATATGAATGGTGCTTTAATGCAGCCGATTTATGATACAAAGTTGACGGAGTGAAGATATGGCAGCAAACAGTAGGAACAAACTTGTCATTATAGCCTGTTCTACAGGCGGTCCCAAGGCATTACACACACTGGTTCCCACTCTTGACAGGAAGCTGGACGCGCCGGTTGTAATCGTACAGCATATGCCCAAGGGGTTTACCAATTCCCTGGCAGAACGTCTGGATGATGTCAGTGAGATTTCAGTCAGTGAGGCAGTGGATGGTGAGGTTCTCAAGAAAGGACATGTGTATCTTGCGAGAGGCGGAATCCATCTACAGCTGAAAAAGGATTCCGGCGGGAAAATCATTTTTTCTGAATATGACGCCGAGCCGGTGAATGGATTAAAGCCCTGTGCGAATATCACGTTTGCAAGTGCGGCTTGCCTGCCGCTGGATTCGGTTATCTGTGTGGTGCTTACCGGCATGGGTGCAGACGGCTATGAGGGGATAAAGAGCCTGAAAGCCAGACAGCCTGTGTATACGATTGCACAAAGCAGGGAATCCTGTGTTGTTTATGGCATGCCGAAGGTCATTGTGGAAAAGGGCATGGCAGATATTGTATTACCATTAGAAGAGATTGGCAAAGAAATAATTAAAAAGGTGGGGGTGTTTTAACATGGATTTAAGTCAATATCTTGAGATTTTTATTGATGAAACAAAGGAACATTTACAGACTCTGAATGACCAGGTTTTAGTACTGGAAGCGGAACCGGATAATATTGATACGGTGAACGAGATTTTCCGGGCAGCCCATTCCCTGAAGGGTATGGCAGGAACAATGGGATTTAAGCGTATGCAGCGGCTGACCCATGACATGGAAAATGTCTTTTCTGAAATCCGGAACGGAAAAATGAGTGTAACACCTGATTTGGTGGATGTTGTATTTAAATGCCTGGATGCCATTGAGGAATATTTAGGCTGTATCGTGGAAACCTCTGACGAGGGAGAAAATGATAACGAAGAGATTATAAGTATGCTGAATGCCTGCTTAGAATCCGAAGGAGAACAGCCGGAACCGCCTGCAAAGGAAGCGGAAGCCAAACAGGAAGCAGCAGCTGCTGACAATGAGGACAAGCGCAAATTTTTACATATCAGCATTGCGGATTTTGAAAAAAATGCAATTCAGGAAGCCAAGGCGCAGAACAAGAATGTATTTGGCGTTACCGTGTATATTGATGAGAGCTGTATTTTGAAGGCAGCCCGTGCATTTCTTGTGTTTAAGGGCTTAGAGAGTGTTGGTGAGGTAATTAAATCTGTGCCGGTGGTACAGGACATCGAGGATGAAAAGTTTGACTTTGATTTCTCTATGCTGGTTATTTCTGACAAATCTCTGGAAGAGGTGAAAAAGGTAATTGCCAATGTGTCAGAGATTAAGGACGTGGTAATAGAAGATTTTGAGATTCCTGGAGATGCGGAGGTAGTAAGTTCCGTACAGGCAAAAGAGGAAAAAGGTCCGGAAAAGAAGGAAGAGACTAAGAAAAAGACGTCGCCTGCCAAGACCGGCAGCAAGCCGGTGGCAAACCGCTCTGTGCGTGTGGATATTGAGAAACTGGATGTTCTGATGAATCTGGTAAGCGAGCTTATCATCGCCAAGAACGGACTTGTCTCTGTCAGCAACCAGGAGGACGGTAAAACCTCCATGCAGAGCTTTAACGAGCAGATTGAATACCTGGAAAGAATCACCACGAACCTTCATGAGTCTGTTATGAAGGTCCGCATGGTACCGATTGAGAGTGTTGTGAACCGGTTCCCTCGTATGATTCGGGATTTGTCCAAAAAGCTTGGCAAAGAGATGGAGCTGATTATGACCGGTGAGGATACAGAGCTTGACCGGACGGTTATTGATGAAATCGGAGACCCGTTAATGCATATGCTGAGAAATTCCGCAGACCATGGTCTGGAATCCACCATAGACCGTTTGAAGCTGGGTAAGCCGCAGGTGGGAACCATTCAGCTGAACGCATACCAGGATGGCAACAATGTTACTATTGAGGTTATTGATGACGGTGCCGGAATTGATGTGGAGAAGGTAAAGGCTTCTGCCGTTAAGAAGGGGCATATTACAGAAGAGCAGGCGGAAATGCTGTCGGAAAAGGAAGCCATAGATTTACTGTTTAGACCGGCATTTTCTACGGCGGAGAAAATCTCAGACGTATCCGGACGTGGTGTAGGACTGGATGTGGTGAAGAACAAGATTGAAGGTCTCGGCGGAGATGTGGAAGTATCCACAAAGCTTGGAGAGGGGACAAAATTTACAGTCCGTCTGCCATTAACCCTTGCCATTATTCAGGCGCTTATGGTTGAAGTCCGTGATGAGAAATATGCGATTCCGCTGAATTCCATTGTAACCATTGAAGACGTTATGGTAAGTGACATCAAGTATGTACAGCAGAAGGAGGTAATTAACTTAAGAGGAACCGTTATTCCTCTTGTGCGTCTGGATGAGGTACTGGATTGTCCGCCAAGAGAGGAAGAGCCGGAAAATCTTGTTGTGGTTATTGTCAAGAAGGGCGATAAGCAGACCGGTCTTGTGATTGATAATTTACTGGGTCAGCAGGAAATTGTTATTAAGCCGCTTGGCAAATATATTAATATTCATAAGATGATTAGCGGAGCAACTATTTTAGGTGATGGTGAAGTTGCACTGATTATTGACTCAAATTCGTTAGTATAAAGGGGGAGCTATCATGGATGAAAATGCAGTAGTAAATGAAGCAAAGCAGTATATTGTAGTAAAGTTAGACAGCGAGCAGTATGGTATTGATATTTCCTTTATCGATAATATTGTCCGGATGCAGCAGATTACCAGAGTACCTAAGGCACAATCCTATTTTTCCGGTGTGATTAATTTAAGAGGTGAGATTATCCCGGTTATGAATCTGCGGCTGCGGTTTGACTTAGAGCCGAAGGAGGATACAAATGCTACCCGTATTATTATAATTAAGCCGGAAAATAATGCCAAGATTGGTATTTTAGTGGATGAGGTACGGGAGGTTGTCACTCTGGAGGAGGAAAATATTGAAAAGGCTGTCTATGACGAACAGGGAGTGAGCTTATTGGGAGTCGGTAAATATAAAGACACTTTGATTTCACTTTTGAACATTCAGGGGATTATTTCAGAATTAGACAATGCGTAGGTGAGCGGTATGGCAAATCATGAACTGACAAGTATGAAATTGGATATATTGAAGGAAATTGGCAACATTGGAGCCGGAAATGCCACAACAGCGCTTTCGGTAATGCTGAATTCCAATCTCCGCATGGAGGTTCCGGTTGTTAAATTCTTAGATTTTAACGAGATACCGGATATGGTAGGAGGACCGGAAACCATTGTTGCGGCAGTTTTGACACATTTTACCGGGGAATTGCAGGGAATGACCCTGTTCATTCTGGAGTTGGAGGAGGCGAAGAACCTGGCGGGAACCATGCTGTCAAAAACCTATCCGGAGGATTTTAAGGAATTTGACCATATGGACAAATCCGCATTAAAGGAAGTGGGAAATATTCTGATGAGCTCCTACATTTCTTCCATCGGAACCTTAACCAATCTGCAGCTTCGCACAGAGCCCCCGGCAATTTGTGTGGATATGGCAGGAGCAGTTTTGAGCCTGCCGATTAGTGAATTAGGGCAGGTCAGCGACCAGGCATTAATAATCGACTCCAAGTTTCTGGATAACCAGCGTCCAATCAATGGGTTTTTAATGTTTGTCACGGACGAGAAATCTTCTGAGCATATTTTTGAATCGTTGGGAATCGGGTGTTAGAATGGGAGAGATTACTAAAGTTGGAATTGCCGAGTGGAAGCTGTGTAAAACACCGGACAAAATTACCACAATCGGGCTGGGCTCCTGTGTTGGCATTGTACTATATAGTAACGCTGGCGACTATTGCGGACTGGTACATATTATGCTGCCCTCCAGTAAAGAAATAAAAAATAATTCCAACCGGGCAAAATTTGCAGATACCGGTATTGAGGATTTGCTTAATGCCTTAGAGGGACGTGGGATACGCCGGAATACGCTGTCTGCGAAGATTGCGGGAGGGGCAGCCATGTTCCAGTTTTCGGGCAAAACAGATTTGGGAAGTGTTGGAGAGAGAAATGTAAAAGCAGTTAAGGAAACCTTGTCTTCCTATAAGATTCCAATTGTGGCAGAGGATACCGGAGAGGATTACGGACGCACGATTATTTTTGATTCTGTCTCCAAAAAACTGCTTATCCGTTCCGCAGGCAAAGCGGATAAGCTTATATGAGTGAAAGAAGGAGCGGCAGAACATGAAATTACAGTATTTAAGGGCATTTATTGTGCTTGTGGCAGGACTGATTACCCTGATTATGAACATCAAAACAGGAAAGGAGGTTACCACCTCCCTGTTGATTTTACTGGTGGTTATTCTGGTATTCTATTTCCTGGCATCTTTGATTGTTGAGATTTTACAGCACTATATGAACAGCAGCAGTCCGTCGGAGGACAAGGCTGAAACGGGGGAAGAGTCAGAGTTAGAGGAAGAGGAGCAGGATGTGGCAGAGCCGCAGGTCTCTTTTGATGAAGATGATATATAGTAGGGGTGTGTTAAATGGACGATACAAAGAAAAATAAGCTATGGGAGGAATATATCAAAACAAAATCCGATAAGCTGCGGGAACAAATTATTATAGAATATGTTCCTTTGGTTAAGCTGGTAGCTGGTCGTCTGAACATGTATCTGGGATATACAGTGGAGTATGATGATTTGGTCAGTTATGGAGTGTTTGGGCTCATTGATGCCATTGACAAATTTGATTATGATAAGGGCATCAAATTTGAAACCTACGCAAGTCTGCGAATCCGTGGTTCCATATTGGACCAGATTCGGAAAATGGACTGGATACCCCGTTCTGTCCGACAGAAACAAAAACAGATTGAGAACGCTGTTGCAAAGCTGGAAAAGGAAAAAGGCGCCAATATAAAGGATAAGGATATCGCAGAGGAGCTGGGGATTTCGGTGGATGAGTACCGGAGCTGGGAAGGCATGGCGAACATATCCAACATTGCATCCCTGGATGAATTTATGGAGCAGGGAACGGAAGGCACAGTGAAAGAATTCCGGAATACCACATATTTGGAGCCGGAGGAGGCTGTTGACCGCGACGAAAAAAAGAAGATGCTGATGGATGCGCTGGAGCTGTTGACAGAAAAAGAAAAAAAGGTAGTATTATTATATTATTATGAGGACTTAACCTTAAAAGAAGTTGCCAGTGTGCTGGAGGTCTCGGAATCGAGGATTTCCCAGCTTCACTCTAAAGCGCTTGAGAAAATGAAGAAGCACCTGGGGAAATATTTTGAATTACTGATGGGATGATAATTGGCGGCTGCATACCGATGTGTGATGAGAAAGGAGCAAATTATGAAATATACAAATGGATTTTTTCAACTGGATATCCGGGAAAATGGAGTGTATGTTCATATCTATCCTGAGAAGGACGGCGGCAAAAGAGTGACAGTCCAGGAGCTGGCAGAATATTTGGAAAAATGCGGTATTCATGATTATCAGCTGTCCGAATTAAATAAGGGAATTGCGGAGGCGTCACAGGAGACTGATTTGTTTGTGACAGCCAATACCATTCCGGAGGTAAATGAGATGGCAAAGGTGCGTGTTACGGATGACAATATGATGGCTTTCATCCGTTTTTATCCGCCGTCTAAAAATGGTAACTATATGTCGGAACGGGATATTTTAAATGAGCTCACAAGAGTGAAGGTGGTCTATGGCATTTCAACCAAGGTTTTAAAGGCCTGTCTGGTGGCAAGACAATATTGCAGAGATATCCCCATTGCCAGAGGCAAGGCGGTGGTTCCGGGCAGGGATGCCAGAATCGTTTATCAGTTCAACACTACACCTACAGCAAAACCGAAATTATTAGAGGATGGCAGTGTTGACTTTCATGAGCTTAACCTGTTTACCACTGTAAAACAGGGAGATTTGCTGGCGCAGTTAATTCCGGAGGCAGAGGGCGAGCCGGGAAAAGACATATTTGGCAATGTTGTTTATCCATCCAAGGTACAGAAAGCAATCTTAAAATTCGGAAGAAATATACGGTTATCCGAGGATAAGACAAAAATATATTCAGAAGTAAACGGAGATGTCAAATTAGAGGGTGACACCGTATTCGTTTCCAATACTTATATGGTACCGGCAGATGTAGATACTTCCACCGGGGATATTCATTATACCGGTAACGTGTTTGTAACCGGTAATGTGCGTGCCGGCTTTACCATTGAGGCAACCGGAGATATTGAAGTCAACGGCGTTGTGGAGGGCGCTGTTTTGATTGCCGGAGGAAATATCGTGTTAAAGCGTGGTGTTCAGGGAATGGGCAAGGGAAGCCTTCAGGCAGGAAATGACATTGTTACAAAATTTTTAGAGAGCTGTAATGTAAAGGCAGGACATACCATCAATACCGGTTCCAGCCTGCATTCCGATTTGGTTGCGGGAGAGTCCGTTGTCGTCAGCGGGCGCAAGGGCTTTTTGATTGGCGGAAATGTATCCGCAGGGAAACGGATTGAAGCCAGCGTGTTTGGCAACAAAATGAATACGGTAACGAACTTAAAGGTTGGCGTAGAGCCGGAGGTAATGGAGCAGTTCAAGGAGCTGGCTGCAGATATAAAGGAAAAGCAGGATGAGCTGCTGCAGGACCGGCAGGTACTGGAAATGTTTAAAAAGAAGATGGCGGAGGGGCAGAAGCTTCTTCCAAGCCAGATTACCATGGCAAAACAGGTAGGAGATAATTTTAAGAGGCTGGGAGAAGAGCTGGAAAAGAAATCCGCAGAATACATGCTCTTAAAACAGGATATAGAAGAAAATACAGACGGACGGATTGTTGTAAACCATACGATTTATCCGGGGGTAAATATCAATATTTCCAACCGGATTTATCCGGTGAAGGACGTCCGGAGCAGATGCCAGTTCCGCATGGATGGAGCAGATGTGGTAAGCGTACCGGTATAGCCGGATGAAGGAAGGATAATAAGACAGGCGGGGTGTTAGTATGATACGTCCAATAGAAATGCAGATGCTTTTGCCGCGTACAGAATCTGTGGGAAATACCCAGCAGTACGAAAACCAGAGAGTGGTCAATGAGAATGTAAATGCGGCGAATGAAGTGGCGAAGGAAGTAAAACATAACAGTGAAACGGTTATCAAAAAGGATGCAAATGAGTTTGCAGAGTATCAGTATGATGCTTCTGAACAGGGAAACGGAACCTATAGCAATCCAAGGAAAGGAAACCGTAAGCGAAAACAGGATGCCGAAAGGGAAGAGGCGGATAAGGATAATTTTAACACCAATGACAGGCAGCCCAGAATTAATATACAGATATGAGAAGAGGAGAATAAAATGACAGTCTCAGTAGTCGTAATGATAATAATTGGCTTAATTTTAAGTATTGCCAGTTTCTTTATTTCGGAAAAAATCAGCAAAAAGGAGGACAGCTTTAATGTGGATTTGCTCACAGTGGATGAAAATTATGAATTTTCTGAACGGGAGCTCCGGATTATCCGGAGGAAAATCGAGGATGTAATTGCAAATCAGGCAAAGGATATCCTGTATGAAACAAATGAATCCCTTTCCAATATGGCAAACGAGAAAACCCTTGCGCTGGGGGATTACGCAGTTGCCGTTTGTGAGGAGATAGAGAAAAACCACAAGGAAGTTATGTTCTTGTATAGCATGTTAGACGACAAGCAAAAAGAAATCATGAATACGGTAAAGGCGGTGGACGAGGCAAACCGGGAGGTCAAGGATACGATTTCCAAGGCTCAGAAGCATATTACCGTTTCCGTAGAGGATTTCAAGACAGGAGACGGAGAGAAGGAAAACCCATCAGAGAAGAAATTATCTGCAATTGACCAGTTAACGGCACTTTCCAAAAAGAAAAAGGAAATGGATTCGGTACAGACGCATACCGGGGAACCGATGCAGGAGCAGAGCATGCCGGAAACCGTATCCGATGAGGAAATCGAGAAAGAGTTAACTGCCACAGAGCCTTCAGAGGAGCAGAATGTAAATGACATGTTTGCAGAGCTTGATGAGACAGAGCTTGATTTTGATGAAGTGTTGGAGGAAGAATTTAAGGATAGTGAAAATTCCAACGACATTATTTTGGAGATGCATAAAAAGGGCAGCAGCATTATTGACATTGCAAAACAGCTGGGACTTGGCGTGGGTGAGGTTAAGCTGGTGATTGATTTGTACCAAGGAGAATAGCAATGAAATTCAAGTATTTTTTAAGAGGTTTAGGAATTGGAATCATATTTGCATCGATTGTATGCCTGATGGCATTTCAGGGAGAGGTATCCGGTCAGTTGTCGGATGAGGAGATTATAGAACGAGCAAAAGAACTTGGAATGACAGAGCCGGAGGACCAGGTAGGCGACTTGCTAAAGGAGAAAGAAAATACTTCGGAGCAGAAGGCTTCCAGGGCAGACAGCGGGGAGACGGCGTCTTCTAAGGAGGAGACTACGGAAAAGGAAGCTGTAACCGAGCAGCAGGAGACAACAGAGGCGGAACAGACCACGGAAGAAAATACAGCAGATAAAAGCTCTGAAACGGAGACGGTGGAGCTTACAATCGAAAGAGGCTCCTCCTCTTATCCGGTATGCCAGAAGCTGCAGGAGCTGGGAATGATTCGCGATGCATCCGAATTTGACACCTATCTTGTGGAAAACGGATATGCCAGCCGGATTCGGGTTGGCACACACAAACTGCAAAAAGGAATGAGTTATGGGGAGATTGCAGAGGCAATTTCTGACCCGTTATAGAGAGCAGTGAAGAGGGTTATATAAGCTTTCCACAGAAAATATAAAAAATCCTTGTGGTATTTGATTTCTTGTGATATAATACCACTCGGTAAAAAAATAATACACAGCGGTGAATTTCCTGAAAGGGTGCAGATTTATAAGCAGGAACGCAGGTTATAGATTTGTTTTTAGGAACCGGAAGCCGTTGGAGGTAAAAACCAGGAGGTAAATTATGAGCGTTATTTCAATGAAGCAGTTGCTTGAAGCAGGTGTACATTTCGGACACCAGACAAGAAGATGGAACCCTAAAATGGCTGAGTACATTTATACGGAGCGTAACGGTATCTACATTATCGACTTACAGAAGTCAGTCGGCAAGGTAGATGAGGCTTACGAGGCAATCAAGAAATGTGCTGCTGAGGGTGGAAAAATTTTATTTGTTGGAACAAAGAAGCAGGCACAGGATTCTGTTAAGTCAGAGGCTGAGAGATGTGGAATGTTCTATGTAAACGAGAGATGGTTAGGTGGTATGCTTACCAACTGGAGAACCATTGAGACCCGTATTGCAACATTAAAGAAATACGAGCAGATGGAAGAGGACGGAACCTTTGACGTACTTCCAAAGAAAGAAGTTATTAAGATTAAGAAAGAAATGGATAAGCTTCAGAAGAACTTAGGTGGTATCAAGGAAATGGGCGGAGCTCCGGACATGATTTTCGTTGTTGACCCACGTAAGGAAAGAATTTGTATTCAGGAAGCACATTCTTTAGGAATTCCTTTAGTAGGTATTGCTGATACAAACTGTGACCCGGAGGAGTTAGATTATGTAATTCCTGGTAACGATGATGCAATCCGTGCAGTTAAGTTAATCGTTGCAAAGATGGCAGACGCTGTTATTGAGGCAAACCAGGGTGTTGATGCTGAGGTGACAGAGGAAGCTGCAGAGGCAGAGGTAGAGGAAGCTGTTGAAGAATAATCAAATCGGATTCATATGAATTTTCGAGGCTGTCGTACGGAATGAATATTTTTATTGACTAAGTGCGGCAGCTCTTTTTAAGAAATAAAAAAGATGGAGGAAATAAAAATGGCTATTACAGCAAGTATGGTAAAAGAGTTAAGAGAACAGACCGGCGCCGGTATGATGGATTGTAAGAAAGCACTTACCGCAACAGATGGTGATTTTGATAAAGCAATTGAGTTCTTACGTGAGAAGGGTCTTGCAACTGCACAGAAAAAGGCAGGAAGAATTGCAGCGGAAGGTATTGTGGCTACTACCATCAAGGATGGTGGCAAGACAGCTGCAATTGTAGAAGTAAATGCAGAGACAGACTTTGTTGCAAAGAATGAAGTATTCCAGAATTTTGTTAAGGAAGTTGTAGAGCAGGCAGCAGATTCAGATGCAGCTGATATTGAGGCATTTAAGGCTGAGCCTTGGGCAGTTGATACTTCTATGACCGTTCAGGAAAAATTAGCAGCAATGATTGCCAAGATTGGTGAAAACATGAATATCAGAAGATTTGAGAAGATTGTTTCCGAGGATGGTATCGTTGTTTCTTATATCCACGCTGGTGGTAAGATTGGTGTTTTGGTAGAAGCTAAGACAGAGTCAGACTCTGATACAGTTAAGGAAGCACTTAAGAATGTGGCTATGCAGATTGCTGCTTTGAATCCAAAGTATGTTTCAACAGATGAAGTACCGGAGGATTACAAGGAGCATGAGAAGGAAATCTTAATGGCTCAGGCTAAGAATGACCCTAAGAATGCAAGCAAGCCGGAGAATATCATTGAGAAGATGATTATGGGCCGTCTTAACAAGGAATTAAAAGAGGTTTGTTTATTAGAGCAGGAGTATGTTAAGGCTGAGAACAAGGAGACAGTTGCCAAGTATTTAGAGGCTGTTTCAAAAGAGGTTGGTTCTCCTGTTGTTCTCAAGAAATTTGTTCGTTTTGAGACAGGCGAAGGTCTTGAGAAGAAGAATGAGGATTTTGCGGCTGAGGTTGCAGCACAGATGCAGTAAGTGAACTCCTAATAACAGAACGACGTAAAAAGAATAAGGCTCTGAAAGCCTTGTAATCACATATTTATAGGTGATTATGAGGATTTCAGAGCTTTTTGTGTTTAAAAAGGAAAAACAGAAACGTTGCTTTTATTGTTTGTATGATGTTCATAAAATGGAAATAATTTATAATTTTTTATAGAAAACCATTATGAGAAGATAGATTTGTTTGAATCTGAGAATAGGGCATAACAAAAATAGGTTGAATTTATCCTAGAAACTGGATATAATAAAATTAACAAACCATCAGGAGGTGTGAGAAATGACGATTAACACAAACACATTAGTGTCTATTACTGAGGCTAATCAGAATTTTTCCAAAGTAGCAAGGCTGGTAGATGAACATGGAACAGCAGTGATTCTCAAGAACAATGTGCCAAGATATCTTGTTATTGATTTTAGCAAGGCAGAAGATGATATCATTGCATCTGATGAAGATATATTGAGTATTTCAAAAAGATTGATTGAACAGAACAGAGAGGCCTATGAGGTATTGGCAAAATGATTAAACTGACAAAGGAACAGATTTTAATACTTCATTCGGAACTAATCAAAATGACAGGGGGAGTGATGGCATTAGAGATATTGGACTATTTGAATCTGCCTTAGAAACGCCTTTTCAATCCTATGGTGGAGAAGAATTATATCCGAGCATTCAAGCAAAGGCAGCGAGATTATGCTATGGACTGGTAAAGAACCATGCAATGGTAGATGGAAATAAAAGAATTGGTGTTCATGCGATGTTGGTGTTTTTATCCATTAATGGTTATGAATTGGAGTATACACAGAAAGAATTATCAGATTAAATAATTCGTAAAGCAGATGAAATAAATCGTCAGATTATAATGAAACCTAAAAACGCTGGGAACACGCATGTTTTCAGCGTTCAGACTGTAGACAAAGTCTGAAATATGAGAATTACTCATATTCCTTTAATCTGTTTAATACGGATACCGCATATTGACTGATAACCGCCTTTTCCTTATCCGTAAGTCTTTGGTATTCGATAAGGGCTGAGACAATCAAAGGGTCATTGCTTAAATCTGTAGCAGCATTGAAATAGGCTTCTTTATCTGAAATGTCGGAAAACATATTGCCTTCACCGGTTCTAAGCCATTGTTCATTTACAAAGCGTCCATTCCAGCTAATATTACATATAGATATAATCATTTGTTCTGTTAAAGAATTGGTTCCATTTTCAATTTTATTAATAGCTGTTTTTCCAACACCTAGCTTAGCTCCGAATTTTTCAAGAGTTAATCCAAGAGCTTTTCTTAATTTTTTTACTTGTTCGTTCAAAATATTTACCTCCATATTATAAAAATTAGCATAGCAGAAAATGTTAGTCAAGAAAAAAGTAGCTTTAAGAAACAAAAACATTGACAAAGTATCTTAAAGGGATTATTATGTTGCTTAAAGGAAAATTACAGAAAGAACAAAAGAAAAAATACGGTATGTATGTAAATCAGGAAAAAAAGGAAAGGTGGATGGACAATTGAGTAAACATTTTTTGAAAAGTACAGTCAGCTATGACAGCATTTACTTTGAAACTGGCATATTGCTTGAAATGGAGTTGTTTAAAGACGTGGAATGGGAACTGTCTCTTATACACATCTCCGAGCCCACGAGACCGGAGCCTATCTCG
>ENA-OYZN01000386-OYZN01000386.1-human-gut-metagenome-genome-assembly--contig:-NODE-386-length-21238-cov-5.998112_pt1 | contig 21238 bp, 20 predicted proteins | sample MGYA00243294_ERZ653483 | MGnify/ENA primary metagenome ERZ653483 (study PRJEB26926, sample SAMN06165155) | human gut metagenome | biome: ENVO:00009003; feature: ENVO:2100002; material: ENVO:00002003... | reverse complement strand
TCTGTGCTGCGCGGCGGTCCGACCGCAATACCCGTACAAGCGCATTCTCAATGCGTTTGTATTCCGATTGCACGGCCTCGTCCATTTCACAGGCAATGGGAATTTCTTCGTAGCTGGGAAGCGCCTTGCCCATATCGGACAGCGACAAAAACGCCGTTTTTTCCAGCAGAAACCTCGAAAACACCAGCGGTGAGACACCCGGAAGCTGACGCGTCCGAACGCCGCTTTTCTGTGATCTGCGCTTTGCCGCATAGCTTTCATCGGCTTCGGTGTAGGTCGTTTCCACAACGCCATATTCCGTGTTGAACAGCGCGGGCTTTTCATGCGGCTTTCCGTCCGCCAGCATCAGCTGCGCCGACGTACGGTAAAGCAGATGAAAAATGCCGGAGCTGTAGCCGTTGATGAGTGTAGCGGTCATGCCGATGATCTTTTTTGCCGTGCCGAACAGCTCTGCCATCGCGTCGCCCTGCCCGCTGTCGTTGTTGTACTCGTGCAGCTCATCCACGATGAGACCGTCAAGCCTGCCGCGATATCGCTTCTTGATGTACGAGCTGAGCGGATACCGCCGGCACGCGCCGCGCGTCGGGAAATATCCGTCTGGATTCTCGTGAAGTGACAGCAAAGCATCCAGTGCAGCGGGGTTCTTCGTCTTCTGTATGGCATGGACTGCCAGCTTCCGATGCACCCAGCCGTATTCCGGGATTTTGACCCACGGAGAAGGCACACTTGGATTCACAGCCGTCCACAAGGGACTTTCGCAATTCATACATTGATGATTGCGCCGGTTCTCCGCACGGAACGCTTCCGGCTTTGCGCACGACGTGCCGTCCATGTCATCACTGCCCGGTAATTCGACGATCTCGCCGCAGTTGGGGCAGCGAAACGCACCTTTCCGCGTGTCAAACAGAACCGCCGGGCGGCGCATATAGCCGTCTCTGGCTTTTTCCTTGCTGATGACGGCATAGATGCTTTTGTCTCCCTGCCGGTACTGTGCATACAGGCTGTCCAACTCTGTAATGCTGCGGACAAGGACGCCCGCGGTGTCCGGCAGCGTTTCGGCAATTTCGCGCACCCACTTCTTTGCGACGTGCGACGGGCAGAGAACGATGTTGAACGTCTTTTTCCGTTTCTGTGCCTGATACGTCGCCAGTGCGGTCGCACCGATCTTCGTCTTGCCGCTTCCACACTCCGCCACGATGAACGCGGATTTCCCCTCCGAGAGCTTGCGCTTGACCGATTCCGCGACGGCAAGCTGCGCTGGATACAGGCTGTAGCCCGCGTGTTTGCGGATATAGTCGTTGATGCGCAAAATCTCCGGGGAAAGCTGCTCCGCGGCGGGGTCAAAGAGCGGCTGAAACTGCTCACGGATTCTTTCTGCGACAGTCACGCCGAACGCAGACAGATAGCTGGTGACGGAATGGACGCTGTCAAAGCCGTGTGGATCTTGAAGCGTTCCAGGAATACGAATTGCGCTGGCTTTTAAGCCGTCCTCCAGTACCTTGACGATATTGGCGTCGTCCTTTTTGCACAGCAGCAGCCACGCCTCCAGCCGTTCCCGAATGGAAATGACACGCAGCGGCCTGAGTATCCCGCGCCGCCGCAGTTCGTCCAGAACGTAGTCCTGAAACTCCGGGATAAGCGGCACAGCCGTTTTCCGGTCCAGCGCTTCAAACAGCGCCTGCCGGTCTCCGGCCGGGCAAAAAAGAACGCACTTTCGCGGCGGCAGCTCTACATTCGTTTGCCCGCCCATTTCTTCCTCGTTGGTTGATCTTGTCTCATCTGCATCGTCCAGCGAAAAGATCGTTGCCTCGGCATAAATTCCGTCGTGGCTCAGATGGCATTCGTACTTCTTCGGTTCGCAGGTGAGCATGGCTGTTTCACCGGCAAATTCCGTTTCCAGCGTCGCGCCGGCATAGATCGCATCCGACATGGCGCGCACCATCTCCGGATACCCGCCGAAACGGATCGCCCGAAGACGCTGCTCACGCCCATCCGGTTCAAGGACGATCGTGTCCGCATACGCGCTGAGACGGATCTCCTGCTTGGGATTGTAATAGCTGATTGGCATTAACCGGCTCTTGTCGAGCATTCATGGTTTCACTCCTTCCATCGTTTTTGGGACACAAAAAGACCGTAACTGCCAAGCGGCAATTACGGTCTTATAGGTCCTGTTGTATTTTGGTATTCACTGGCCTGCGCACGGAACCGGGGCATACTTCGCCCCGAGAAATCACCTCCACCCTCAAACTGCTCCGCCCTGATGCTGCTCTGACCTGAATACAGGATGATTGTAGCGGAAATGCGTACAGATAGCTACTTGCAAATAACACAACTCCAAATATTTATGTAGCATGTGTGAATCTTACGAATGCAGACTTATTTTGCACATACACGGATCGAACAAATATAAAATCCACCATTATAAAACTCAAACGTATATTCCTTCCGTGCGATTTCTTCACCGTTCCCATCCCGGACAGTTCCTTCAATTATGCATTTGCTCCCGTCAGACTGTATCTTCAGATCATCGACATAGAGACCACCGCCGAAGCCTCCGACAACCGTGGTGACGATTGCATCATAGCTTGGATCGTAAAATGGATCTTCCTCGATTCGATAGGTGTAGCCATTATAATACCGATCTAATGTGGAACAAATCATATCTTTTGTATAGCAGTAGGCTTGCGCAGCTTCGTTCCAACAATTCAGCAGATCATCTTCGCTTGAAAAGAGCTGAAATGAAGTGTACAGCTCAGCCTCTGTCAATTCCCCCACATTTTCAAAAGAAAGCTCTGCAGAATAGGCGGCTTCCATACTGGATAATATCACGCTGAAGTACGCATCCGGTAATTCCTCTGGGAAAACAGCGTCTGGCTTTTCGTATTCATTATACGCGATCAGCCGCTGTGTGCCATCCGCTGATTCTAATTTTTCTGTGCTTTGGTTTATCGCAGAAACAGCAAAATAAGCAGATGTGCGCTTATCTGAATCTTCCAATATGGCAAGGTATTCGCCGATCTCAGGCAGGGAATACAGATTTGCCTGATATGCGACATCTTTTATAAAGGAAGCATACGCCGGAAGCTGTGCGAACAGGAAATCCCGCCATAGCGAGATCGCTGCCTCATCAAAGAAATGGAGATCCAATTCAGGGTGCACCGTGTGCAGAGAGATATGCTCGCGGAAGCTTCTCAGAAACTGAGTCTCTTCCTCGGCAGAAACGGATGGGTCAGGCATTTCTTCTGGCGGCGCGGATTCCGTTACCGTCTCAGCTGATTCAGTGTTCTGAATTTCGGATGTGTCTGCCGCAGAAGCTGACACTTCAGGCTGACCTGTAAAATGAGTGGTATCCTTGGAAGCACAGCCCATCAGTATCAGGCATAACGCAAAGCAAAGACTAAGAAAGAATATGTTGTTCTTCATATTTACTTTTTGCACCTTCTTTTCTCATTAAACTAGTGATGACATAAAATATCGAGGCTCCAATGCTGGCAGGTGATCACCAATGCTCTGATTTGAATTGTAAATATTTAGAGTTCTCGCTACTATCGGTGCCGGTATGATATGTCAGATTTTCATAATATTCTTTAGGAGGAAAATATGTCTAGAATTATCAAAGAAACAACTGTGTACGGTGGTCCTCGGACATCTGGCTATGCAACTATGGCCACATTGCATCAGAATCAGTCAGTTACCGCAATTTTTAGAGAACTTGATTTTCTGTTCGTTGAATATGATGGCGTAAACAGGACCAAGCGCAGAGGGTATGTCCTTGCAAGAGATGTGCAGTTGCAGGAATCTGTTCGGACATACACTGCACTGGCAACCAATAAAGCAATCCGGGTTGTGGTAACATCGGCTGCGGTCTTCGAAGGCCCTGCATTTTCTGGGTATATGAAACTGGGATCTTTTTCAGAAAATGCATTTATTTCGTTCCTTGGCATAAAAGAAAATGACTTTGCTCTGGTTGAAATGAAAAACCATGCTGGCGTTGTTCGCGGATACTTTTATGCCAACTATCTCCGAACTTTGAGCAATCGCGTCGGCAGCATTATTTCGGATACTAATTCTACTGGTTACCTTAGTCCGCTGAACAAATTCACGGCAGGCCAGTGCACATGGTATTGTTGGGGACGAGCCTATGAAAAATGTGGTGCCAATATTACATTCTCTGGCGGTCAAAATGGAAATCAGTGGTATGCAAATGTATCTGGCGGCTATAAGGCTAAATACCCCGCATCGCATACCCCGGTCGCAAATTCTGTATGTAGCTGCAACACGTCGAGTGTGTATGGCCACGTTCTCTTTATCGAAGCTGTCGAAGATGGCTATGTTTACTTTACAGAAGATAACTGGGCAGCAGATGATCCTGCGCTGAGACGAATGACTGTCAGCGAGTTTACATCAAACCGTCAGGTTATCGGGTATATTGCCGTTTAAGTCCGAAATAGGGGTTCGCAGCTATCTGCGAACCCTATATTTCGCAGAAGATGAAATTAGGAATCTGCACCGAATCATACTATATTTCATTTTTCGCAAAAGAGTCCTTTTGAAAAACCTTTTGTATGATTAGACAATATCATTTTCTAAATGCAACAACAATCTCGATGATTTATTTGGGTTGATTGTAAAATGAAGTTTGCACACAACTTCTTCCAAGGGAGAGCAATCGCTATGGACTGCCAAGATTATATCACAGAATCAGTAGAACACAAGAAGGGACAGCACTTACAACGAGAGGATATTATCTCCCAACGATCTTCCCAAAAATCTGCTTCTTCCCGTCATCATACCGCTGGATCACGACCATGACGGTATCGCCGGTTTTGAAATCGGAGTCCTCGTAGTGGAACGAATATCGGCACATGACGACCGCACCGTCGGAGAGGTTGCAGAACACGCCTCCGGCGTATTTTCCCGCGATGGTTGCCCGGCGGCGGCAGCCGATGGGGTGACGCAGACTGGCTTCATCGAAGGGATTCGGAACGGTCTCCTTGACGGAGATCTCCAAGGCACCGGCCTTGCGGTCAAACTGCTTGACCACGCAGGTCAGCTCGTCGCCCGGATGATACTGTTCCCGCAGATCGGGGATAGCGGCATAGCTCATATCGCGCTGCGAGAGGTTCACGTCGTAGCCATAACACTCAACGAGGCACCGGCGCGGGCCGACGGCCAGCACATGGCACGGCACACGGCTGCCCGGCTGGTGGAGTGGCTGTGTGGAGAAGAAATAGCGCCGTGACGCCAGCGCCAGACGGCGGGAGCCGATAGCGAAGCCCGCTTCACGATCCACATGCGTGATGACAAAATCGATCTGAGCGCCCGGCATGTTCCGCAGAACGAACGCCGGGCGTTCTTCACTTTCTGCCCACATTTCCGTTTCCGGGATCAAAATGCGGGCGCGGAACGGCACAATGACCGCACAGTACATCCGCTTGGTCTCGACCTGTCCGGCCTGCGCGCTGCGGACGGTCATGGAATGGGGATCGACGCCGATGATCGTGCCGCGCATGACGCTTCGGCTGCGGAAGGAGGCGTAGATCGTGTTCCACTCCTGCCGCTGCTCCGGCGAGAGATCCTGGTCGAGCGCACGGAAGTCCAGATCGTAGAAGGATTTCTTCTCCGGTTCGGAAGATTCAGATTTTTCTGCCGCTGCGGGCACGTCGTCCTCTCCATAGGGTTGTACAGGTTCTGTGATTGCAGGTTCTTCGACCTGCGGTTCCAATACTGGCTGTTCTGCGGTGACCGTTTCTTCGACTTGGGCGATTTCTGGCTGTACGGTTTCTTCCTGCAGCACTTCGGGTTCGGCTTTCTTTCTGGGCATATGTAGTTCCTCCTAAAAATTATTTTCTGGCAAAGAAGCGGTGCGTGCCGTTTTCTTGCCGGATCGCAAAAATGACGGGTCTGGTGTATGAAAACGCCTCTGGCTTGATGCTATCAGGCAGCAGAGCAATGATCTTTTTGTCCTGCTGGATCTCATGCTCCGGCGGCGGATCGCTGCCGGACACGATGACGAATTGCTTGAAGCTGGGTTCTCCAAGCAAAAAGCGGAGCAGGATATGTTTGTCTACGGCATAAAAACTCTCCGGCTGCGTCGCGGACAGCTCCAGCATCACGTCAATGGCTTCAATCCGCTGTGGAATTGCCCATTCTTCGCATTGACTGACGATGTTGTCGGAAATTTGCAGCAGTCCGCCCATCTGCATCTGCCGCACGCAGGCATTGGTCACGCGCACGGCGTCGTCAATCGATGAAAAGGCAAACGTCTTTTGCAGCAGCGCGGCAAGCTGCCGCTGCTCCGCGCAGCCGAGCTTCGTCAACACGGCCAGCAGATATTTTTGCTGTTTCGTCAGCAGCATCAGCCTCGCCCCTTTCCCGGCGGCGAGCGCAGCGAATTGAGATACGGATCGACCAGCAGGTCACTTTCCGTTTCCGTGATGCAGTTGTAGATGGTTGACATAACGTATTTCGTAGAATCCCTGACCGGCACATTCCGGTTCGCGTGCAGCTTGATCTCCGCTTCCTGCAAAACGAAATAGTTCAGCCGGTGCAGCCGCGACCGTACCCGGCTTTGCGGCAGAACAGCCTGCCCGATGCGCAGGTTGTCCGAGTAGAAAAGCCGCTCAATGGCGTTCTCAAAAACACGCGCCACCTCCGGCTCGAAATACGAAAGCTCACAAGCATCCAGAATGCCCGTGAGCTCTTTTTCATCGTCCGTCGGCCCATCCTCCGAGGGTACAGACAGACTGACATCTGAGAAACTGGTATCAGGTTGACTAAAATCAGTATTACTTGCGCCCGGATTTTGCGGTTCTGGAACATCAGAATCTGCGGTTCTAAAAGCAGGGATTCCGGGGTTCTGGGGCCGCGTATCCTGCGGTTCTTCCGCATCAAGAAACGCAGAATCCGCGGTTCTGAAACCGCAGGATTCATACTCCCTTGATGAAAACGGTGCACATTCGTAGTTGGGATCATCGATGGGCGTGACGCTGGCCAGATAGATCTGATTGGCGTCGCCGCGCCCGCAGCGCTTTTCCCAGATGAGCTGAAGCTCCGCCAGCTTACGAAAGGCCGCTGTGACGCGCTGCTCACAGATGCGAAGCTCCTTCGCCAGCGCCTTGCGGGGAAAGATCACGAACACCTCGCCCGCATCGTTCACCCAGCCGTTGCGCCGTGAAAGCTGAAAGCGGTTGAGAAGGAATGTATACGTCACTTTCGCGTCCAGACTCATATCCGCATATCGCGGGTCGGAAAATAACCATCGCGGCATCTGCATGTGCCAGACGTTCTGTACGTCCGTCTGCCGCATAAGCCGGAAACTTGGATGCTCGGTCAGCTTGGCTGCTTTCATGGGGATTCCCTCCGATTTCTAATTGCATTGTATTGATAGTTGATAAAATGGCATAGTTATGATAAAATAATGCCATAGGAATTTGACTTGCTTGGGAGGTGTCAGTATGATCACGATTCGGCCGGTATCGGATTTACGAAATAAATTTACAGAGATCGAAGACTGCGTCAAAAGCGGCAAGCCTGTTTATCTCACCAAAAACGGCTATGGTTCTATGGTCGTTCTCAGTCTGGAGCAGTACGCCGCGCTGACAGACGATATTGAACTGAAGCTGGATGAAGCGGATAAGGCTGCGGCCGCAGACCCCGTTCGTTATACGGAAGATGAAGTTTTTTCGAGAGTGAGGAGCCGCATCCATGAACGAAAAGCATTATAAGTTGCGCTTCCTCCCACTGTTTGAAGAAGACCTCAATGAAATCGTAGATTATATCACGAATCGTCTGAAAAACCCAATCGCCGCAGACGCATTGGTTTCTGATGTGCAGACGGCGATCCGGAACCGCCTTTCCTGCGCAGAAGCATTTGAACAGTATCACTCGGCAAAGGAGCGGCAGTATCCGTACTATCGGATCACTGTCCGCAATTATACGATCTTCTATGTCGTCATGGATGATGTCATGGAAGTCCGCAGAATCATTTACAGTCGGCGCGATATCAAGCGCCAGATCTGAATCACTGGTTCAGGATACTATCCACCGTACACTCCACCATTCCAATCTCGTCATCCTCAGCCAGATCGTAGTCGGGCGGTGGCCCGCTGCGGTCTGGCTGTTTTTCGTTGTCGGGCGGTTTGGGGATGTTTGACGGTTCTTTCTGAACAGATGCTTTCTTTTGCGGTGCTGCTTCGGCTTCTTTTCTTCGCCACTCCGGGATGTAGTCAATGACGCGGCAGGTGGTAAGACCGGCGTAGTCCGGCAGCTCTTCCGGCGTCATTTTGTAGAGGAGCGCGGGCTTATGACCCTTAAACAGCGCCAGACACTTCCGGTTTTCCAAGCGCAAAACTTCATCCGGGTTCATCAGATCGCGCTGTGTGTTGCTTCGCGTCTGGGAGTACGGTCGTGTGGAGGAATACACCGGCGAAAACAGCGGCATCATCGGCATCTGGTTATTGAGGACGGAGATCGTCACCTTGCCGCATTTTTCGGAGATGTACTTTGCCGAGGTCAGATCATTGCAGCCCATGTAGAGCGTCTGGTCGAATGTCGCCAGCTGATTTTCCCACTCCTTGCCCGGATACTTTTCCTGCCACTGAGATAAGCTCTGCACGACGATCTGCGCGGACATATTGAAGCCGCGGATGCTGTTCAGACTGTCCGCCACGCCGTCCAGATAGCCGATGTTGCAGTATTCGTCCAGACAGAAGTTCGTCAGCACCGGCAGCCGTCCGCCCGCGCATTGCAGACGCGCGAAGTTGGACAGCTGCGGCAGCGCCAGCGAGAAGAACAGCGACGACAGGAATCGGTACGCGCTGTCCTGCGCGGAGATAATGACGAAGTACACACAGGGCCGCTTGCCGGGGAGCAGGAGGTCTACATCATGGTTGCGCGTGATCTTATCCACCAGACGGCTTTGGAAGACCGCCAGCCGGTTGCCAAGACCAATGACAATATTGCCCCAGAGGTTTTCCTTCGCTTTCAGGAACAGTCCGTGCGGATACTTGGCCGGATGCTCCGGCGGGAGGGCTTCGAGCTTGCGGTTGATCTCCTCGATGCTCTCCGTTGCGATCATGCGGTACACATCACCGAGCCCGCGCTGCTCAATGGGAAGCAGATTCCCGTTGGCATCGCGCAGGTTGACAACATAGTGAATGAGCGCCATGAGCAGATTCAATTCCGCACGGCTCCAGAAATCGTTGGCTTCCTTCGGCCCCGACGTGTTCTGCACGATCGTATTGGCCACCGTCTGCACGAGCTGCGGCTGTGTGTCAAGACCGTACAGGCAGTTCCAGCCGTCCGAGTGTTCCATGTCCAGAAAATTCACAGCTTTCACATAAAAACCATGCTGCCGGAAATACGGGGAAAGACGTTCAAAAAGTTCACCTTTGGCGTCCGTGATGAACGCAGACTCGCCGCGCTTGGCGCAGCCCATGAGGAACGGAATGATGAACCCGCGAGATTTGCCGCTGCCCGGCGCGCCGATGCAGAGCAGGTTATTATTGTCTCCGGCAACCATCCGGTGCGCGGCATAGAGTGCGTAAGCGTCCGGGTCATCCGGATGCTTTTTGACTTTGCCGAGGATCATGCCCTCCGCTTTGCCCGCAGGCGACAGCTCCAGAAATTCTCGCATTTCTTTCTCTGTCAAAAACCCGGACGTGCCATGTGTGCCGTCCGGGAGAATGTCAAACCCGCGCGGGTCATGCGTGTATTTGTAACCGGAGAACCAGATGTAGCCTTTTTTCGTGATGAGGCAGATGATCAGGATGATCACCAGCGTCGTTACAATTCCAAAGCCGGTGAACACTGCACCCCAATTTTTGAACGGATTCAGTACCCAGATGCTTTTGATCTCATCCTCGCCGGTGTGAAAGGTCGATGCAATTCCAAGCCGCAGAGAATTGAGAAACATCCCATAAAAATACCAGCCGACGATCACGGCTGGCACACGCATGGGCAGTTTAGCTTTGTTTCGGGCAAGCCAGCTTTTGAATCTTGCGTCCAGTTTGTCCTCCAGCTTTTCAAGGAGCTTTGAGAGGCGGAACATCCAGAACACTTCCTTCCGATGTGTAAAATGGCAGGTCAGGCGGCGTGTATGGCGCGGTGCTTCCAAGCAGCTCCCGCAATGCCGCATCCGTAATCGTAAAGACACGCGCCTTTCCGGTCTCACGGTAGCGGCGGTTCAGAACGGTTTCCACCTGTTCGGGCAGCGCTGCCAGCGCAATTTGAGAAAGACCGTCCGAACGGGCGGCCTCCACCACCGCGTCAATGTGCCGCAGATTCATATCCGCCGCCATGACGAACGGCACACCCTGATACAGTGCGTCATACATCGCTCGATTCGCAGGCGGCGGAACGTAATGCGACTTCAGGATGATCCTCGCCAGAAGTTCGCGGTAATTGGGTATGCCGAGGATGCGGAGCTGCAAGCAGCCCGTGTCATTGCACGGCAGCAGAAACAGCGGCAGCTTCAGGCAATCATAGACCTCTCGGTAGGATTGCAGGCGCGTGTTTTGAATCTCCTGCCCAGCATCCAGTTCGGCAAGGATCTCCTCATAGCTGGACGCGGCAAAGATCATGGCGCGCTGCTTTGCGGGAATTGATGCCGTGTGATTTTGAAAGGCTGTCAGCTCATCCGTCAGTGCAACGCAGCCGATACCGGGGCTGACCCAGTGACTCGCGCACATGAGGTCGCCGGTATGGAGCAGCGCCGCCACGCGGGTACTGCCCCACGGATTGGAGCCGCGGTTGCGGGCGATCATGGGGAGGAACATTGCCTGTTCGCATAGTGCGGAAACGTCTGTCGTAAAAACAGGAACGCCCGCCTGATACGCGGTGGTCATCACCTTTGCTTGCCGGATACGGCGGATGGTATCAGCGGCTTTGTAAGCCGGAGCAACTGCGGCAGGGAGCTTTGGAAAAGCAGCTTCGAGCAGTCGGGTCCCGGAAGCGGTCAGTGTGTAGGCTTGTGCGGGCAAATAGAGTTTTATCAGGCGGAGGATTTCAAGGTTCTGAACCTCACCCATGGAAAACACGCCGGTCAGATCTTTCGCCAGCACAAAGCGGCACCAGCGGAGAAAGCGCAGGATATCAAGGTCGCGGGTCGTAAAAATCATGGCAGTTCCCGTTTTCCTGCGAGGCACCGAAACTGCGCTTGCGCCGGTTCCGGCGCAACCACAATTTCGGCGCTTCTGCGTGACTTTTGGCTGCTTGACCGATGGGTAGCCGTAGATGCCGGTTTTCGCCGCCCGCCGGACGCTTCAAATTACGAAAAAGCATGGAATTACAAGCGGTTTGACCCATCGGGTCTGTCCGAGCCTCAGACAAGGCAAAATGAAGTCGCAGAGCACAGGGTAACGGATGGCTCCAAAGGCCGATATGCGATCCCTTTTCGATGAAACCGGAAAAATTCCTCCTCCGATTCCGGCAGCACCAGGCTGATATGGCAGACATTCTCCGCGCTGCGGCTGGACATCATGTGGACGGATAGGTGGTACTGGTCGTCATCGTCAATGACCAAGCCCTTGAGCGCATTGCTCACGGCTTTCCACCCCTTGTTGTCCTGATCGAATACGTGCCGGCCATCCACGTCGCTGTGTTCGTCGATCACCAAAAGCATCTGTTTGAAATGCAGCCGGAAGTTTGTGCGCTGCATATACGCGGTCAAAAGCTGCCGCACGGTATCCGTCAGCCAAGTCGCGGGCATATACCGGCAGTGCGGCAGGAGCGTGTCGATCTGCATGTGTACCCAGCCCGCGCCCGCGATCTCGATGTGCCCGGACGGGAGCTGGAACTCCAGCCCGTCGCGCCGCCCGTATCCGCCAGCGCCCGGCATCTGTGTTTCGCAGAGGGCGCGCAGATAGAGCGTCGCGGATTCAAAGAAATACGCGGTTTCTTCCAGCGTAAGCTGCAATTTTTCCGGATTCATTTTGCCGCCGTCAGAAAGTGCGGACAGAGCGCCTGCTTTCTGCGAAGCTTTGGCAATGACGGACTGAATCTTTTTTGTTTCTGCTGCAAATCGTTCTTCGTTCATGCTTCTCGTTCCTTTCTCCTTAACAAATCTGTTGGCGATGTGGTGATCGCATCGTATTCCTTCTGCGTGGCGTAGAACGCAATCGGCACATGGTTATAGCCAATGCACAGAAGCCCCTCGCCGCGGCGGAACCGTGTGATCTGACGGACTTCTTCCTCGGAGAGATTCAAGACGTTCTGAATCAGCCGCGCTTCCTGCTCTTCCATCTGCATGACGATCTTGATGCGGCTGGAATCCAGAATGCCTTTTCCGTATTTGCCGTTATCCAGCGAGAAAAGGTCCTGCATGCCCTGTGTGGATGTGATCGCGATACCGCCAAGGCCGCGGATGGTCTTGACCATTTCCTGAATGTAGCCTGCCGCCAGCGGGTTGGAGTTCGCGCCGACCAGCGACCATAGCTCGTCTGAAATGAGCGCGGAGAGCTGCCCACCGGCACCGGAGATGAGGTCATTTGCAATGTCCGTCGCCCAGAAGATACCGGGCAAAAGCAGATCGTCGGGCATACCGGATGTGTCAATGACGATGTATTTGTTATCAAGGTCAATTTCATTCCGGCTGCCCATCGCGGAGGCCGAGCCGGTCACATACCGCGCCAGCACGACGGCCAGATGCCGCGTATCCGCGCTCTCCTGCAGCACGTCATACCAATCCGCCAGAATAGGCATTCTGCCAAAACTCCCGTCCTCGTTCAGAACAGAAGCATTGTCAAACGTGATGCCATACCGCCGGTAACACTCGACCAGCGACGTGTCCAGATAGTTCCGGTCTTCGTCGCTGAGGTCACGCTTTTGCAGGCTGTACCAGATGATGAGCCGCGAAATTTTATCCGCCAGCACGGAATCATCCCGGGAAGCAAGCCCCTTGAGGCCCGCGTAGGTGTCCAGCGATTTTCTGCGGATCGCCATGATATTCGGGCAGTCCGGCGAGGACGGGGACATCCGCAGATACAGACCGCCAAGCTGTTCGCAGCGCGGGCGAAACTCATGACCTTTCTTCGGAATGATGTAAATGACACGCTTGCCCTGTTGCCGTAAGCGTCCGCCGACGCATTGGAGCGTGAACGTCTTACCTGCACCCGACGAGCCGCCGATCCAGATGTTGCCGTTCGTATATTTATAGTCGTCATAGGGATTCAGAAAGACCGGAGAACGGTTGTACATATTGAGGCCAAGAAAGATGCCGTTGCGGTCAGACAGTTCATAAGACGCGAACGGAAACGCTGCCGCCACGCCGCTGGTAAGCGCATTGCGGCGCGACTTGCGTTCAATGTCCGGGTCAAGATAGAGGATGGGGAGCATGGACAAAAACGCCTGCTCCTGCTTGTACTCGCAGCGGCGGGCGATCATGTCCACGGAGACACAGAGCTTTTCGACCGCCGTGACGCGATGCTCCAGCGTTTCAGGATCACCGGCTGTGACCTCGATGAGCGTGTGCATATAATAAAAATCCTCGCCCTGCCGGTTCATCACGTCCTTGAGGTACATTCCAGAGGCGATGGCGCTGTCCAGCTCCTCGAAGTCCTGCCGGGTGTCGGCAACGTCGCGCATCCGGCTGCGGTTCATCATAGTCTGCTGGGAGATCTTCGCCAGAATTTTCTCCTTGGATTGCTTGTCAAAGTGGAACGAAATACTGACGCCCTCGCCGGCCTCGACCAGCGGGGCCAGCCAGCTTGCGCCGACGGTCGTGGAATAGCCATAGCCCGTGATGTAAAGATAGGCATGAAAAATGCCGTCCACTACAATGTAGTCCCGGCTTTTGGTGTCCACGCTCGTGGGCGAAAGAATGTCCAGAATTGTTGTAGAGCCGGCCTCCAGCTCGCTCAGATCCGGCGTTTCCTCGCCGAACAGCAGGCGCTTGAGAAACGGCTGCTTCTTCGGTTGTTCCTCGATGGGCGGCTTCTCCTCCGGCGGCAAGCCGGGCGGCGGGGCGTTTTTGTTCTTGCGGTGCTTTTTCAAGTGGATCACACTCCTTGAAATGGTTTATGATTGCTTTTGTTCATAGAAAATTCAGAACGGAATTGTTCGGTATGGTGTTGATTTTTTGCATTATGTCACATATAATATGCATGAATCGAAAGATTCTCAGCAGGTGTTTCGCCGCCTATATCCCAAGCGCGATGCGTTAATGATGTAGCTGGCTTGGGCGTAAGTTCTTTGGGCCACCGCAGGCGGGAAGAATTTCCCGCCATTTTTTATAAGCGCATGGGGAAGACCTCAGTTCGTGACGGCTTGACAATATATCATAAAAGGAATATACTAATAGTGGGCAGATAAAAGGTGCATATATGTTTGAAATTGAGTTTTATCAACTACCGAATGGAACAAAACCGGCGGAGGAGTTTCTGGACTCGCTGGATACAAAGATGCGCACAAAGGCCTTGCACAGTCTTTCGATTTTAGAGGAGTTCGGAAATCAACTGCGTGAGCCATATTCCAAACAGTTAGAAGACGGTCTGTTTGAGCTTAGGATCAAATTTGCGAGTGACATTTCCAGACTATTTTATTTCTTTGTGGTCAATCATACGATCGTTATTACAAATGGATTTGTAAAAAAGACCACGAAAACCCCAAAATCAGAACTGATACTTGCCCGTAAATATAAGGCAGACTATGAAAGGAGTCATTACTATGAGTGATTTCAAGAATTATCTTGCACAGCAAATGGAAGATCCTGCGTTTGCTGCTGAATATGAAGCGCAGCGGCCGGAATACGAAGCGATTCGCGCGGTGATCGCTGCGCGGCTTGCCTGTAATATGACGCAGAAAGAGCTTGCTGAAAAGACCGGGATCCGGCAGTCCAATATCAGCCGGATCGAAAACGGCTCTGCAAGTCCCACGATCGATACACTGGCAAGAATTGCGGCTGGGCTCGGAAAGCAGTTAAAAATTGACTTTGTCTGAATTGAATCCTACCCATTCAGGAGGAACGGAGAAATCCATTCCTCTTTTTTATTCTCCATACACCCCATGCACCTCCGTTGTCATGTCAAACACACCTTCCGGCAGCTTGACACGCAGGCTGGTGCCTTTGTTGATGAGCTCATACAGGAGTTTCAGCACAAAGTCGTCCGTGTAACGCGGCTCCAGCACTTCTAATTCGCAGATGTCCAGGTACCGCCGTGCGGTGTCCGCTTCTTCGTTCAGGCGCTGGATGATGCCTTTGACGGTGTTGCGTTTGGCGCGCATTTTGGCTTCGTACTGGAACACAAGAAAAAACCGATGCCGGATAGACTCGCTGGCGATGCCGAGACCGATTTTCTCGATATTGTCCTCAATTTCCGCGCGGCAGCTTTCGCTTTCTTCGGTTTTCTGGAACTGCCGCATCTGCTCGACGTATTCGCTCGTGTCCGGCGGGAGTGTGCGCACCTCGCAGCTCATACTGTCCGGCGCAATTTTGAGGTATGCTGCGTAGGACGTAATAATGTTCTGCTGGTCAGACGGGGATTTCAGATAGAAGTTGACCGGCAGCACCTCAAGGATTTTAATGAACCGGTTGTCCTTCGTGATGACCACACCGCCGATAATATTCTTGACCGGCAGCCACGCCTGAATGCTGTCACGATAGGTCGCGCCACCGTGACTGGTCGGCGCGGCTGTGCCGAAAATGGCGTCCTTCATGCTCATAGACGCACCTCCCCGCGGTAAAAGATCATGCGCCGGTGCTTGCGCCAGTTTATCCACGCCTTGAGCCATCTGGTGAGACTGTCGCCGCCGATGCCAATGAGCGCAAAGCCGCCCACGGGAACAAGAATTGTCATCGTGACGATGATCTTCGGCATGAGCGTCAGCGGCAGAAGCGCCAGACAGAGAAAGAGGATAGGAATGCACAGCAGCACGGTTTCGACCGCATTGCGGATCTCAAACACGCCGAACAGCTTGCCCGCGTCCGTAAAATTTACGGGGATATGATAGGTTTCATAGCTCATATTCGTATTCTCCCACGCGCTCCATCAGCGAATTTTTGCAGGAATCATAGTCCTGCCGCAGCAAGCCCAATTTCTCTCCGCGTTGGGCTATGATAGATTCAAAGCCGCTCTGGATTTTCTGTACAGTCTCCGCCGACGGTTTGTTTTCGCTCAGCTCCAGTTCGCTGATCCGCTGCGCGGATACGCCGCAGGCCCGGCCAAGCTCGACCATGCTGACATGGTGCCGCAGGCGGAGAATGCGGAATTTTCTGACCTTCATAGGCCCTCCTTTATTCGTCATATTGTATGTACGGAATTTTGCACCAGCCCTGCCAGCCGCGCCCCTCGACTTTTGTGCGTACCACACCGTACTGCGTGCCCATCGCTTCAATGGCATAACCGTTTCCGACGTAGACACCCCAATGTCCCTGCTTCCAAAGACCGAGTCCAACGATATCGGGCATCGTGTCCATGCCGCCGTACTCGGTGCCGTTTTCCTTGGCAGACGCATACATCCGGTCGGCATTGTAGTCCGGCATCCCGTTCGTATTGTAGTCAATGGTCAGCGTATCGGCATTCAGCCAGCCATAGCCCTTGAGAAGCCCCACACAGTCTGTTGTACGCCGGCCAAGCCAATGCTCGCGGATAAATGCTTCCGACGCGCCGATATCCGGATACTGCTCCAGCTTGTATTGGAGCATGGATTCCGTCAGGACGGTTCCAAACGTGCCCCACACATACCCCCAACCGTGTTCCCACGCCTGTATCGCATAGACGGCGAGATCATGGTTGTTTTTTGTGCGCGGATTTGTAAAACCGGAGATATCAATGGTGTTGTCGGCACTGCCGCCGCTCTCCGCGCCGCCTCCACCGCCGGGCGAGGGCTCGGTCGGGCCGGTGTAGCCGGTATCGCCCGCATAGCTGGGCTTATAGGCTTCAAATTTGTCTTTGTATTTGTTGAGCGCGTCGCTCTCATAGATCGTCTCGAACAGTGCGCCTGCCCACGTTTTGGCGTCCTCGTCAAACTCCAGATCATCCATGAGCTTGTCTTTATCGAGCGGCTGGAAGATGATACGGAGGACAGTCTGGCTGCCGGAGGATTCCAGCCGTGTCGTGTGCTTGAGATTGGAGATCAGAAGCGACTGTACCTCCTCCGGCTTCATTTCAGATAGATCCTGCTTGTGGGCGACAGAGTTGATAGCAATGTACCAGCAGAGATCTTCTTCATCAAATTTGCTGGATACCCTGATTTCATCAATCGTGACGCCCTGATTCTCATACGCGGCAGCTTCGCCGGTAATAATGGCGTCCTGCTGCGTCTTTTCAAAGTCCTCCAAGGACAGATACGCGCCGCCGATGGAAAGCGCCTGCTCCCGCATGGTGATCTGCGGGTCCTTTTCGGACGTTTCGTAGCCGAAAAACATATTTGGCATCGCGGAGATCACGAACATTGGGATCACGATGACGGCAATGACGAAGCCGACGGCAAACTTGATGATCGTTGGCAAGAGCTCCTTCGCAGCGGCGGCAGCCGCGCCGTGAAGCCCTCCTACGATCGCCGCCCGCACGATGTTGACAGCTGCCTTGACCACGCGTGCCGCATTCGCCATGACCTCCGCAGCAGAGCGGCGGTTCCGGTCATTCATCCGATGCCACCTCCTGGTTGTTCTCCTGCGGGCGCTTTGTCGTCTTCTGCGAGGCTTCATGCAGATCGAGATGCGACGGAATGGATTCCGGTGTTCGGCCGGTCAGCGGAACGAACGGTTTCTTTGCCGCTTTTTCCGCAGCGGGCTTCTGCGCCGCCGATGCTGCTTCCGTGTTGATCCCAACTGCCGTGGGGGCGATCCCTGCGGTACCGGGGCGGTGATAGAGTGTCTGCTCCTTCTTCTGCGGCTCCGGCTGTGTACCGGCCCTGCGTTCCTGCGGTGCCGGACGCTTGGCGGAAGGTTCCGCTGCCGTGCTTCTTTGCGGCCCGCGCGATTCCTGCGATACCGGAGCCGGTGCAGTCATGCTGCCCATAGCAGCTGGGGCAGCCGGTTTCCTGCTCTGCCGTTCGGAAGAAGCGGGAGACGTATGCGCAACAGTCTGCGACGTCGGCTTTTCTGCGCTGCCGCTTTGCGCGGGCATTGGGCGCTGCGAAGCTCGCTGTTCTGCTGGACGCGCTGCATCAGGCCGCGCGGTCGGGCGCGGGGATGCACCGGCTTCGCGGTTGGAAGACGGCGCTGCCGGGGATACCGGCATCGTGGGCGCGGGATGCTCCCGATTTGTAGAGCGGCCGTCCATGCGGGCTCCGCTGGACGGCTGCACCGTGCCGCCGGACTGCTGGGCAGAAACATGATTCTGCTGTGTGATCTGGGTATTTCCATTCGCGGAAACGCGTGTCGTCTGCTGCACGGGCTGGGTATAGCGTCCGCCGATGGACGCGCGCTGCGTTCCTGCCGTACCGGGTGCTGGCGCATTCTGTGGGCCGCCCGATTGCTGCGGCCGCGCACCATTTCCTGCGGTATCGCGGGCCGGTGCGGAATGAGAATCTGGCTGTTTTCCTGCCGTACCGCTTGGTGCAGATGTTGACTGTACGCCGATGTGCGGCACAGACGGATTTCCTGCCATACCGGATCGCGAAGAAATCGGAGCAGACGGATGTTCTGCTGTTGACTGCTGTGCGGCTGCCATGTTCGGAGTCTGCGCAAAGGTACTGCGCTGCTGCGTAGTTTCTGTATGCGCAGACTGCATCTGACCTTTTCCTGCGCTGCCGACAGGCTGTGCCGGGCTGCGCGGAGTGCCAGGCGGCGAAGCCGGAGTGTTTGGCGCTGCATTGGGCGCGGCTGTATTCGGTGCGCCCCGCTGTGCGTCAGGCGGCTGCACAAAGGTGCTGCGCTGCTGTGCGGATTCGGTCTGTACCGACTGCCCCTGTGTATTGCTGCTGTGATACGACTTTCCTGCGCCGCCGGTCGGCTGACTGGTACTGCGCGGTGGATTTTGGCCTGCCGTTTTTCCTGCCGTGCCGGGCAAAACAGTCCCGCCGCGATTCTGCACTGTTGTGCTGCTGCGCGGATGGGATTCTGATTGGGAATGTACGGCCTGTTCCTGCTGCATATTCTGCGTGCCCCCGCCGTCCATGACGGACTGCGCAGTTTCTGTGTGATGATACGGCGCGCTTGGCGCAGGTTTTCCTGCCGAGGACGCTGTATGGTTCTTTGGCGCTGCCACATGGCCCTGCGCACGTCTGGTGCCGGGCGGTACGGCTGTTTTCCGTGTGGAGTTCGGCTGCTTGCCAGTTCCGGCAGGCGCAGCTTGAGGGAATGCGCCCGCCATCTTTTCGGCGGCGGACTGTACAGTATCCGTCTGTGCAGCAACCGCCTGAGCCGAAGCAGATTCTTGATTGAATGCAGGATTCGCGCTGTTTTGCTGCGCAGACGTGCTATGATGATAGCCGTTTGCGTGCGAGGGCGCATTGACATTGGAAGTGCTGCCAGCTCCGCCAGTGCGCGGGCCGGTCGGTGCGTTCGGCTTTGGATTCCCGCTGCCGCTGCGCGGCTGATTGCCGTTCCTGCCGATGGTATGCGCTGCACTGGACACCATTGAGCGAACGACCATCATTGTCATCGCGCCGGGGAAACCGCGGCCTAATGGGTCACCCGTCATGGCAGGATACAGGCCGATGCGCGCAAGGATGCTGTCCGCTTTTTTCGCTACCTTGACGATGGTAACGACCAGCACCATCCATGGCAGCACGTCAAGGCCGCTCGGATAGTAGGACAGCACGGATAAAAGCATCTTGACGAACATCACGTTCGTCGCCATGAGCAGACACATGGAGCCGAACATCCGGCACCAGCCGGTAAAAATGTCCGACGTGTTCCGGCTGCCGCCCATGCCAAAGGCGAGGGGTGAGGTGATCGTCAGAACGGCGAGGATAAAATACCGCTCCGCCATTTCCATAATGAGCTTGAACGTCTGGAACATGACGACGATGCCGCAAATCACGACAAGCAGCCACGACCCGGTCAGACCGCCGAAGGAGGCTTCATCCGCGAATGTAATATCCACGGCGTCCGGCATTTGCAGAAGCTCGATGACAGTCGATGTCATGTTCAGCCCCAGCTCACAGATCTGCGGGCTTGCCACCAGAAGAAACGAAAAGGCAAACGTCCGTGTAAAAAGCAGCTTCGGGTCCTCAGCATCGAAGCCGAGCCCCGCTGCCATGCCGCGCGTTGCCTGAAAGACGAGATTGCCGATGAGCAGCGCCCAACCGACGCCCAGCACGATCTGGCGGATGGTATCAATGACGGGCATATGCTCCCGCAGATACGCAAAATCCAGACTCATCAGGTCAAACAGCACAGACGCAAAATACTCCCAGCATTCCAGGATCAGGCCATAGATCCATTCGATAAAGCCCTGAAAGAGCAGTTCCAGCAAGCGGCCCGCACCTCCTTTTCCACCGGATGATTCTGTTTAGCCTTGGATCGTTGCAAGACCCTGAAACAGCGGTGCAACATAGGCGATAAACGCGCCGATGCCGTTGATGACCGCCCACGCGATCCAGATGCGGCGCAGCCAGTCCCACGCCTGGTCAACCTTGTGCTGGTTGTTGGAGAGCTTCGCGCCGACGACCGCGACAGCGGACATCAGGCCGGCCAGCACGGTACTGATGCCTGCGATCTTGTTATAAACGTCCACGATGATGCGGTTTGCCGCCGTCCACATATCCTCGACGGCAAACGCCTGCACACAAAACAGGCTGACGCACAGCAAAAGCAGCAGGCAGAGTGTATAAAAACGATATAACTTTTTCATTGATTCCTCCAAAAATGGATATACCGAAGACTGAGCAGCCCCCAGCGTTGAAATGTTCACATTTGAACGATAAACTGAAAATATAAAGGAGTGAACGCCATGCTCTACGCATGTAATACCTGCGAACAAACCTTCTGGGGCTTTGACCGCTTCATGCCGCAACAGTGCCCGGAATGCGGGTGTATGACGGTGCGCAAAGCGACCGAGGAAGAACAGACCGCCTATGAATTGGAGCAAGCCCTATCCTGGCAGGCTGCGCACAACAGAAAAGAAGCGTAAACCTGAGAACGGAAGACCCGTTCTCAGGCTTTTTGCTTATTCGCCGCCCCATTCCAGCACGAACACGACGGAAAGAACCTCCTGTTCCGTGACTGCTTTGGATACGGCGCTGACAACGGCATCATAGGAGAGCGGCAGTCTGCCGTTTTCTGCGATCTCCCACGGCACCTGTCTCTCATACACATCTCCGAGCCCACGAGACCGGAGCCTATCTCGTA